>Ga0193726_1000573_pt1 | contig 37542 bp, 41 predicted proteins | sample H2c1metaG_FD_144928 | JGI IMG/M metagenome (GOLD analysis project Ga0193726, IMG submission 144928) | Soil microbial communities from a riparian zone of the East river system, Colorado, United States - H2c1 | ecosystem: Environmental > Terrestrial > Soil > Riparian zone | place: USA: East River... | reverse complement strand
CCTCGGGCATGGTCGACGATCATGTCGTCGGCTGCCACCGTCATGGGGAGTGAGTGTTGACCAAGCGTATCTTCATCGCTGCCCTCGGCACCGAGACCAACCAGTTCGTGCCCTTTCCGACCGGCCGACGCGCTTACGAAGAACACGGCGTGTGGCGCGGCGATGCCACGAAGCACGAGCCGACCAATTTCACCGCACCCCTGCATGTCTGGCGCAAAGCCGCCGAGGCGCGCGGCTGGACGGTGATCGAGGGGCTGGCGACCTTCGCCGCGCCGTCGGGCACCACGGTGCGGCCGGTCTATGAAGGCTTTCGTGACGAGATCCTGGCCGGCATCAAGGCGGCGCTGCCGCTCGATGCGGTGCTGATCAATGTGCACGGCGCGATGGTGGCGGATGGCTACGACGACTGTGAAGGCGACCTTTTAGCCAAGGCGCGCGCCATCGTCGGTCCCAGGGTTGCGATCGGCGCGGAGTTCGATCTTCATTGTCATTTGAGTGCGTTGATGCTCGACAGCGCCGACGTGCTGGTGGGCTACAAGGAATATCCGCACACCGACACGATGGAGCGTGCGGCCGAGCTGTTCGCGATCATCGCCGACACGGTCGAGGGCAAGGTGAAGCCGGTGATGGCGCGGCACGATTGCCGCATGATCGCGCAGTACCGCACGTCCGTCCCGCCGATCAACGAATTCGTGGTCCGCATGAAGTCGCTCGAGGGCAAGGACGGCATCCTGTCGGTGTCGCTGAGCCACGGCTTTTCCTTCGCCGATGTCGAGGATGTCGGCACGCGCACCCTGGTCGTCGCCGACCGCGACAAGGGCAAGGCCGAGGCGCTGGCCAAGAAGCTTGGCGAGGAGCTGTGGTCCAACCGCGAGCGCTACGCCACCAGGTACCTGTCGATCCCGGAGGCGATGGAGCGCGCGGCCTCGCACAACCAGGGCCCGTTGGTGCTGGCCGATCGCGCCGACAATCCCGGCTCGGGCGCACCGGGCGATTCGACCTTCGTGCTGAAGGCGCTTGTAGACAAACAGATCGGCCCGGCGCTGTTCGGCGTGATGTGGGACCCGATGGCGTTTCGCATCGCCGAGGAAGCGGGCGAGGGCGCACGGCTCAGGATGCGGCTGGGCGGCAAATCGGGCGAGGTGAGCGGCCAGCCAGTCGATCTCGACGTTACAGTGAAGAAAATCGCCCGCGGCGTGCGTCAGCCCTATGGGCCGGTGATGGTGCCTTTGGGCGACATGGCGCTGCTGTCATCGGAGCATGTCGACGTAGCGATCTGCACGTTCCGCACCCAGACCTTCCATGCCGACGCCTTCAAGGCGGTGGGCGCCGATCCCGCCGACTATCGCGTCGTGGTCGTGAAGTCCGCACAGCATTTCTACAATGGCTTCGTTGGGCTGGCGAAAGAGATCCTCTATGTCGCCTCGCCGGGCGCCGCCGATCCCGACGTCACGCGGCTTCCCTACACCAAGCGCAAGACGCCGTTCTGGCCGAAGGTGGCCGATCCCTGGGGGAATAAGTAAGCACCATAAGGGGGTTCTTCGAAAACAGAATCCTTTGTTTTCAAGGGCTTGCAGAAGCAGCGGAATCACAAAATCGGCGCCAGCGCCTCGCGTGTGATCTTGCCTTCGACCACGGGCACGACCTCGAATTCGACGACGTCCTGCCAGTCGGAGATCCAGCGCTGGAAGAGCGTGACGTCGTCGGTCTCCATGAGCTGGAAGCAGCGGCCGAGATCGGCGCTCACGTAGCTCGCCACGAATTTCAGCCCGTCGGGCAGGCTGCGGCCCGAATCGCGCAGCTTGCGATAGACCGCCTTACCGTCTTGGTTGCGGAACTTTTCGATCACCATGAAGAGCATGTCTGTCCCCCGTTTTGTCTGGAATGTAGGGTATTGTCGTCCGACAAACACGACAGGGACCGACATGAAGATCGCCATAGCGGGCGCCTCCGGGCGCATGGGCCAGATGCTGATCCGGCAGATCGCCCACACCGAGGGCTGTGCCTTGTCCGGTGCCATCGAGGGCGCCGCCAGCAACGCGCTCGGCCGCGACGCCGGCGAGGTCGCGGGCGTGGGCGCCAAGGGCGTGAAGATCGTGTCTGACGCCAAGACTGCCATCGGCGCCGCCGACGTGGTGATCGACTTCACCGTGCCGGCGGCCACGGTCGCCCATGCCGGGATCGCGGCCGACAAGGGCGTGGCGATGGTGATCGGCACGACGGGCCTCAACCCCGAGCAGACCGCCGCCATCCACGAAGCGGCCAAGAAGGTGCCGATCATGTGGGCGGCCAACATGGCGCTGGGCGTCAACATCCTGCTGGCCCTGGTCGAGAAGACCGCGTCGATGCTCGATCCCGCCTACGACATCGAGGTGCTGGAGATGCACCATCGCCACAAGATCGATGCGCCCTCAGGGACCGCTTTGGCGCTGGGCCGCGCGGCCGCCGCCGGCCGCCAGGTCAGGCTGGAAGATGTCTGGCGCAAGAGCCGAGACGGCCATACCGGCGCGCGGCCGGCCGGCGAGATCGGCTTCGCCACCCTGCGCGGCGGCGAGGAGGTCGGCGTGCACACGGTAATGTTCGCCGCCGCCGGCGAGCGGCTGGAGATCAGCCATCGCTCGTTCAGCCGCGAAACCTACGCCGCGGGCGCGGTCCGCGCCGCGCAATGGCTTTCAGGCAAGAAGCCCGGCCTCTACGGCATGAAGGACGTGCTGGGGCTTTAATCCCAGTCGTGCGCGTAGCGGGGCGCGCGCATGTCGGCGAGGGCCGCCTTCAGCTGCTCGGCGACCTTCTGGCGTTCGGCCGGCGCCAGGAAGCGGCCGATCACGACGCGATTGCCGCGCGAAACCAGCACCAGCCGGTCCGAGTCCTTGCCTAGAAGTTCGACCCGCAGCCAATAGGCGTCGAGGCGGTGCTGCTCGCGCTCTCCGTCGGGCGCCACGCGATCGATGATGAGCTCGCGGTCGGTCAGCAGCAGGGTCTCGCTGCGCCTTGCGTCGAGGTAGCTGCGCTTGAACAGGAACCACAGCAGCCAGACGTCGAGCCCCATGAAGCCCAGCACCGGCCAGGCGCCGAGCAGCATCATCGGCAGCCCGATCAGCAGGTTGGCCGCGATGGCGCCGCGGATCAGCCACCTGAAGCCTTCCGGCGACAGGCTGCGATGGGGCACGAGCGAGGTGGCGAAGTGAACCGCCGGGGGTGAGTCGGCCATGGCGTGAACTTAATGGCTCGGCTAGCGTCGCGCCATGCCCCTGATGAAGCCCGCCGAGATCCAGGTTTTCTTCACCCGCCTGCGCCAATCGATGCCGGAGCCCGAGACCGAGCTGGAATACGACAACGTCTATCAATTGCTGGTCGCCGTCGTGCTCTCGGCCCAGGCGACCGATGTCGGCGTCAACCGCGCCACCACGCCCCTGTTCGAGAAGATCAAGACTCCCGCCCAGATGGTGGCGCTCGGCGAGAAGAAGCTTATAGGCTACATCAAGACCATCGGCCTGTTCCGCATGAAGGCCAAGAACGTCATCGCCCTCAGCCGGCTCCTGATCGAGAAGCACGGCGGCGAGGTGCCGCACAGCCACGAGGAGCTGACGGAACTGCCCGGCGTCGGCCGCAAGACGGCGAACGTGGTGATGAACGTGGCGTTCGGCGAGGCGACCATCGCCGTCGACACCCATATCTTCCGTGTCGGCAACCGCACCGGTCTAGCGCCCGGCAAGAACCCGCTCGAGGTCGAGCTGAAACTGTTGAAGCGCGTGCCTGAGGAATTTCGGCTGCACGCCCATCACTGGCTGATCCTGCACGGCCGCTACACCTGCAAGGCGCGCAAGCCCGAATGCCCGCGCTGCGTGGTGAACGACGTCTGCAAGTTCAAAGGCAAGACGGTATCGCTCTGAGCGAACCGACAGGGCTTTTCTTTGCGCAATGACGCGGGCACGATGAGCGCAGTGCCGGTCAGTCCTTGGAGGGTCGTATGTCCCATGCTGAGAACGTGCTTCGCCGCTGCTGGACGGTTATTCTCGCGACGACCCTGCTGTGGTCGATGGATGCCGCCGCACAGCCGGAAGTAGCGGGCGCCAAGGACTTCCCGCTGATCAAGCGCTACGAGGGATCGCGCCTGATCGGTTACGACAGCCGGGCGTTCGACGCGTTCAAGCTTCTCCTCGGCAAGCTCAAGCTCGGCGACGACGGACAGCCGGCTTTCGATGCCGTGCGCGAAGTAGAAGGCCGGCACACGAGGCTGCTCTATCTCGCGCCGCCAGGGCGAAGCTCGCTCGAGGTGTTCCGCAACTACGAAAGCGACCTGGTCGCCAAGGGTTTCACGGTCCTCTTCAAGTGCTCGGGCGAGGAGGAGTGCGAGTCCTTCGGGACGGAAATCTACCGGAAGCTCTACCCGCCGACCGGCGCGCTGCAGAACAACGCGCTGTCCAAGGTCGCCTTCAACGTCCCGGGTGAACCGCGCTACCTCGCCGCCACCCTGCAGCGCCCGGAAGGCGAGGTCACGGTTTCTCTCTATGTCGCCGTGGAACGCGGCAACGCCTTTCCGGAAACCAAGGACCGCGTCGCCATCCTCCTCGATGTCGTCGAGGCCAAGCCGATGGAAGCCAAGATGGTGACGGTCGATGCGGCGACGATGGCCAAGGACATCGCAGCGACCGGGCGGGTCGCGCTCTATGGACTGTACTTCGACACGGACAAGGCCGAGCTCAAGCAGGAATCGGCGCCTTCGCTGGCCGAGATCGGCAAGCTGCTCAAGGGTCAGCCCGATCTCAAGGTCTATATCGTCGGGCACACCGACAATGTCGGCATCTTCGACTACAACATGAGCCTCTCGCAGCGCCGCGCCAAATCGGTGGTCGATCAGCTCATCAAGAGCTACGGCATCGCGCCGGAACGGCTGAAACCGGCAGGCGCCGGCATGATCGCCCCCGTCGCGTCGAACGACGACGAAGCGGGGCGCAGCAAGAACAGGCGAGTCGAGATCGTCAAGCAGTAGACGCTAAGCCGCGTCGGCTAAAATCTTGTCGCTCTCGTTGTCGACGACGACCGGCGTCTCGAAGTAACGGATGTCGGGCGGCGCGCCGTAGCGCGCGGCGATGTAGGCCTTCCATTGCGGCGTGTAGACCGCGTCGGCGTCGGCCCGGCTCTGCCACAGATAGACGCCGCCGCCGATCCGGTTCTGGTCGTCGAACAGGTAATACTTGCGCACCAGGCCCTTCATGGCGCGGTACTTGGGCGCCGAACTTTTGAACAGGTCGGTGGCTTTCCTGGCGTCGATCTCGGCCGGCAGCTTGAAGTTCACGATCGCGGTGATCATGGCATCCTCCCTCGGGCTTTGGCGTCAGACTTTGGCGCGCTCCTCGCGCACCCCCCAGAGCAGGATGAAGCCTAGCACCAGGAAGATGAGCACGCACGCCACGCCCAGCCGGTTGGATTGGGTCGCCGTGGTGACGATGCCGATGGCGAGCGGTCCCATCCAGGCCGTCGCCCGGCCGGACAGCGCGAACAGGCCGAAGAACTCGCCGGTCATGCCCTCCGGCGCGATGCGGCCGATCATGGTGCGGCTCGCCGCCTGCATCGGCCCCATGCAGAAACCCAGCAGCAGCGCGAAGCCCATGAAGACCCACTCCTGCACCGAGCCGAACAGGCCGCGGGTCGACAAGATCTCGCTGGCCGGCACGACGAAGAACACGCGTTCGGCGCTTACGCTCACGATGCCGAGCGTGGCCACGATCACGCCCAGGGTCGCTGCCTGCACGGTGCGCTTGCTACCGAAACGATCGTCGAGCTTGCCGCCCAGAAACGCGCCGGGAATGGCGAACACCGTCAGGATGATGCCGAAGATGCCGAGCGTGATGGTGCTCCAGCCGAAGGTCGCGGCGGCATAGACGCCGCCGAAGGCGATGATCGAGGCGAGCCCGTCATTGTAGAGCATGAAGGCGATGAGATAGAGCAGCGCGTTCTTGAAGCGCCCGATCCGCACCACCGTATGGACCAGCGACCGGCCGCCCTGGCGGGCCGCTTCCCAGAGCGTCAGCTTTTGGCTGGCCGTATCCGGCGTGAACAGGAACATCGGGATCACGAACACGGCGAGCCACAAAGCCGAGGCCGGCCCGACCAGGCGCTCGAGCGCGTAGGTCTTGGGATCCAGATCCAGCCCGAACAGCGGCAGGTTGTTCGCCGCCAGCACGATGAACAACGCGATCAGGCCGCCGCAATAGCCCAGGCCCCAGCCGAAGCCGCTCAACCAGCCCATGCGCTCAGGGCGCACGATGTGGGGAAGCTGGGCGTTGTTGAAGACGATCGACATCTCCGCGCCGATGGTGGCGATCACCACCGCCGCACTGATCGGGCCTATCAGATCGGGGCGGCCAGGATAGGCCCACCACAAGGCGGCGCAGCCCAGCCCGAGCAGGAGCTGAAAGGCGAAAATGTAGGGCTTACGCTTTCCGCCGGCGTCGGCCATGGCGCCCAGGAAGGGGCTCATCAGAGCGATCAGGATGCCCGAGGTCGATTGCGTGAAAGCCCACGCCGCCTGGCCCTCGATGGCGTTGCCCACCATGACGTTGGCGAAGTAGGGCGCGAAGATGAAGGTGGTGACGACGGTGAAGAAAGGCTGGTTGGCCCAGTCGAACAGGGCCCAACTGAACTGGCCGAGTTTCGACGCCTCCTTGCGGGGCTCGGTCGTAGCGCCGGTCGTCACAGAATTTGTACCCAGGAATGCCTGCGTGTTGCCGTGGCGAGCCGCTGATCGTGAGTCAGAAGCGACGCATCGAGCGCTTCAGCCAGCGCCAGATAGACGGCATCATAAGCGCCGAGATTGTTCCGAAGTTCCCATACGCGGGGCAAAAGAACATCGTGTGGATGTCGCCACAGAGGAAAGACCGCCAGATCGACAAGCATGGCCCGACCGCGATCCGTGTCCACCTGTCCCGCCATCGCATACCGGCGAACGACTTGGGCGACTTCGATATCGATCAAGTGAGGCGCATGAAGAGTATGACGGCCACTGAACAGCTGCCGCCCGATGGCCTCTGCCGCCGGCGTACGCAACAACACCTCGATCAGCGCCGAGGCGTCGACGACGATCACCGGCTGTCGCGTTCGGCGCGAACGGCGCGCACAGGATCGACGGAAGGCGTGACTACCGTCCGCCTCTCCAATCGTGCGCGCATTTCCTCGAACGTCGGCCGCTCAGCCACTTCGCGGATTTGTTGCAACAGGTAGTCGGACAACGACATGCCGGCCAGCGCCGCACGGGACTTGAGCCGGCGATGCAGCGCGTCAGGCACGTTGCGAATCTGAATCATCGTCGACATGTGCAAAGGATAAATACATGTGCGGCACATGTCAAAAGTGTCAAGCAATCCGTTGCGGTAATTGCTGGATCGCGTCCCGGTTTGTCGGCGAGAAGACCTTGCTTATCGCCTCCTGCCACGGCAGCCAGAGCTGGGCGACATGCTCGGCCGGATCGAGGGTGGCGACGGTCGGACTGTCGACCAGGAAGCCGAACACATGCTCGGTGTTGTGCGTGACCTCGGGCGCATAGCGCGCGCGCCATTGCGGCCAGATCTCGTAGCGGTTGGTGAGCCGCCAGTCGGTCAACGTGCCGACCGACAAGCCTGTCTCCTCCAGAAGCTCGCGCCGCGCTGTCGCCAAAAGGTCTGGATCGTCCGATTCGCGCGAACCGGTCACCGACTGCCACAGGCCGGGTTGCGCCGCCCGCTCCAGCAGCAGCACGTCGAGCCGGGCTGTATGGACCACGACCAGCACCGATTCGGGGATCTTGAACGCCATTTCGCCAGCATAGCCGGAACGTTGACTCCCCGCCGCCCAACGCTATGGTCCGGCGGCATTTTTCGAGGGGAGCCATGAGCAAAGAGCTTCAGACCGTCATCGACGAGGCGTGGGAAAAGCGCGATGGCATCAGCAGCGCGACCAAGGGTCCCGTCCGCGATGCGGTCGAGACGGCGATCGCCGGCCTGGACGACGGCACCTACCGCACCGCCGAGAAATTCGGCGACGAATGGGTCGTGAACCAGTGGCTGAAGAAGGCCGTGCTGCTTTCTTTCCGGCTCTACGATTCGGTGCCGATGGACGGCGGCGCCTCGTTCCCCGGCCTGGGCGCCGCGCCCTGGTTCGATAAGGTGCCGCTCAAGACCACGGGCTGGGACGCCAAGCGCTTCGCCAAGGCGGGCTTCCGCGCCGTGCCGGGCTCGATCGTGCGCCGCGGCTCTTACGTGGCGCCCTCCGTCGTGGTGATGCCGTCCTTCATCAATCTCGGCGCCTATGTCGACACCGGCACCATGGTCGATACCTGGGCGACGGTGGGCTCGTGCGCCCAGATCGGCAAGAACTGCCATCTGTCGGGCGGCGTCGGCATCGGCGGCGTGCTCGAACCCTTGCAGGCCAACCCGGTGATCGTCGAGGACAACTGCTTCATCGGCGCGCGCTCCGAGGTCGTCGAGGGCGTGATCGTCGGCACCGGTTCAGTGCTGTCGATGGGCGTCTTTATCTCGGCCAACACCAGGATCGTCGATCGCGAGACAGGCCAGATCCATGTCGGCAAAGTGCCGCCTTATTCCGTGGTCCACCCTGGCACGATGGGCGGCAGTGCCGATCGGCCGGCCCGATACTGCGTGATCATCACAAAGACAGTCGACGAGCGCACGCGGTCGAAAACCTCGATCAACGAGCTCTTGCGCGACTGAGCCGAAGCGGGGATCGTTGGCTCGATGCCCGACGTATCGCACTTTCCCGCACTCCCCCAACGCCTGCTCTGGCGCGGCGGCAGCTTGCCTGACAGCGCCGGCCGTCTCGCGCTTCCCGCCGAGGTGGAAAAGGAACTCGACGGGATCGTCGCGGCGCTCGAGCGCGACCCGCTGCCGCTCCTGGTGCTGCGCCCAGAGGACTTCAGGCTCGACGCCTCGCGCGCCTTCATGCGTGCGGTCAGGCAGAGCCTCGACGACGGGCCGGGCTTCGCCATCGTCGATCGCCTGCCCGTCGAACGCTGGTCGCCGGGCGGCGCGCGGGCGGTGTGGTGGCTGCTGGCGTCGCTGGTGTCACGGCCGGTAGCGCAGAAATGGGATGGCACGTCGGTCTACGACGTCTGCGACCTCGGCCGGCCGCCCGGCAACGGCGTGCGCCCCGACGTCACCAACGCCGAGCAGAATTTCCATACCGACAACAGCTATAACCACGTCCCGCCGCACTATGTCGGCCTGCTATGCCTGCGCACGGCGATGGAAGGCGGGGTGAGCGGCATCGTGAGCTTCGCCGCTGCGCACGAGGAGATGCGCCAGCATCATCCCGACCTGCTGTCCCGACTCTATCAGCCGTTCTATTTCGACCGGCAGCGCGAGCACGCGCCGGGCGACGTCATGATGACGTATCATCCGATGTTCGAACGCCGGGACGGCCGCCTGATCGCGCGCCTGTCGCATTTCCAGGTGGAGAACGGACACAAGCTCGCCGGCGTGGAGCTCGATCCGCAGGGCATCGCTGCGTTGGAAGCCTTCGAAGCCATCCTGAATGCACCAGGCATGGCCGCGCGCTTCCAGTTCGAGCCCGGCCAGATGCAGCTCATCGACAACCGTGCGCTCGGCCACAAGCGCACGGCATTTCGCGATTGGCCCGAGGCGGAGCGCAAGCGGCTTCTGGTGCGCCTGTGGCTGCGTGATTCCGGCAGCCGCGCCTACAACGGCTGACGACCGATCGCTTCGCCGAATTGCGGACTCACTTGCGGGCCGCTGTGCCCGTGATCCAGGCATAGCTGGGGCAATTCCCGGCCAGCATCGAAACGGAAGGCAGTGGTTTCCCGGCCTGGTACCCTCTCGCCAGCATGCCGAAGACGTGCGGATTCCAGGGATAGCCGCAGTGTGCGGTGTCGGGACGTTCCAGATATCCGAAATAGGTCGTGTCGTTCGAGACGAGAACGTTGATGACGCGGAATTCCCCGAAATCCTCGGCCAGATGCTCCGGAATGATCCGGTAGGTGAGGAGATCGTTGGGATCGGAAAACGCGACCACGGTCATTGGCCCGGCCCCGGGCAGTGCCTGGCGGCGAGCGCGCGACAACAGGCCGAACACGTCACCGGCGGTGGTCCGTATTCTTGCAGGCGCCGACGGCGGCTGCGGCTCCAATACCTTATCCATTGCCACCGAGCCCGCCGCATCCAGCAAAGGCACCTGATTGGCCAGCATGTACATGACCTTCGTCGCGGCAAAACTGTTCGCCAGCCGCTTGATCGCCGTTTTGTCTTCACTGTTGTTTGCGGCGTTCCAGATATGCAGTACGGAATCGGACACCAGTTTGCTGCCCAGGCTCTCCGTGACCAGCGCCAAGGCAGCGGGCGAGCCGCCGGCCGGCACGTCGCATTCGTTGCCGTCGAAGCGGCCGCCCAGGGCGCCGCACACGGTCTCGTTCATGGCCTGGCGAATGTTGTTTCCGTTGGGCCCGCTATAGACCACCACGTCGGTCAGACAATCGTTGACCAGCCCGTCCTTCAGCTGGCGGTTGAGGGTTGCCCGAATGCCACTGCCCTTGATCGTCGAGCCGTCGTAGGCCAAGGCTGCCTTGTAGGCGGCCGTCAGCGACGACCAGCTGAGAAACATCACCTCGATCGCCCTGCCCCGCGTCGAGATTCGATCCGTCCGCAGCGTTGCGCCATGCTTTCCGATCGGGCGCACGCTCACTGTTTCGGACGTTCCGCCGACCGCGTCCACGAGCCGGGTCATGCGGTCGTCGATCCAGCCTGGCCGGTGCGTGCACATGCCGTGGGTCCACAGCACTTTCACCGTGGCGGAAGGCGGCAAGTTCTCCGCCAGGGTCAGCAAGCCGTCGAACGAGCCGCCATCTCCATTCGTCAGCGGCTCGACGACAGGCGTGGCGTAGGGCGTCGAGTAGGAGCTCTGGTACGATGTGAAACCGGCAGAGGCCGCCGCCAGAACGCACAACGCCGCGATCGACCAACCGACCCTCTTCACTGGCTCCTCCCCCGAGAAACCGAACGCACTACCGCCGCTTGCACAGGGAAGCACACATATCACATTCGACCAAGCGAATGCGCGGGCGCTGCCCGCGTGATCGTCAAGCGAGATGTCGCTGGAATTCCGGCTGCTTCCTAAGGTGCGTGCCTTCCTTGGCGAGGATCTTGGCGGTGCGTTCGGCTGCGAAGCCCAGCGCGACGAAGGCCGGCCCGACATTGGCGACCTCGCGATATTCCGCGATCTTGCCGTCGCTGAGCTTCATCATCGACACGCCCTCGAAGCCTACCCTCTTGCCATCGGCCTCGGGCAGCTTCGAGACGTAGCTGAACGTGTAATAGGCGTAGAGCATCTCGCCGTTGCTCACCGGCCGGTGCATGTCCCATCGGAAGTCGCGCGCCGTGCGATGGAACCAGTCGTTCACCATTTCGGCGATTTTTTCATGCCCTTTGAAGGCACCATAGAAAACGTCGTTATAGACGCCGTCCTCGGTGAACAGGGCAGCGAAGGCCTTGCCGTCGCGGCGTTCGACGGCGGAGCAGAATTCCTTCAGGAACGCTGTCGTATCCATGATTAATCCTCCCGGAGTTGCCGCAATCATGACTAAACTGGCGCAAGCAGCAAGGGAGGCCCGGACATGAGTTTCTGGATCGTCATCGGCGTCATCGTTCTGATCGCGCTCTGGGCCATCGCCGTCTATAACGGCCTCGTCGCCGGTCGCAATCAGGCGCAGACCGCGTGGAGCCAGATCGACGTCCAGCTCAAGCGCCGGCACGACCTCATTCCCAATCTCGTCCAGGTCGTGAAGGACGCCATGGGCTACGAGCAGGAGACGCTCACCAAGGTGGTCCAGGCGCGCAACAACGCCGTCGCCGCGTCCGGGCCCGCCCAGGCCGGCGTGGCCGAAGCGGCCCTCAGCCAGGCCACGCGCGGCCTTTTTGCCCTGGTCGAGTCCTATCCCCAGCTCAAGGCCAACGACAACGTCAAGCAATTGCAGGAAGAGCTGACCGGGACCGAGAACAAGATCGCCTTCTCGCGCCAGTTCTACAACGACTCGGTCAACGCCTATAACAACCGCCGCCAGAGCTTCCCGGCCGTGCTGGCGGCGGCCTCTCTCGGCTTCGGGCCGATCGAGCTCTTCAACATGCCCGACAGCGAGCGCGAGGTGCCCAAGGTGGCGTTGCGCTGAGCGACTGCGCATGAGCGCCACCACCGACTTCGTCGCCGCCCAGCAGGTCAACCGGCGCAACACCATGGTGCTGCTGGTGGTGCTGACGGCGCTCGCCGCGCTTGTCGGCTACGTGATCGGCTGGCTGCTCGAAGGCGAGGCCTCCGACGCGGTGCCCATGTGGAGCAGGCTGGGGCTGTTCGCCGCCGCGCTGATGGCCGTCGTCAGCGTTGGCTGGAGCATGATTTCGCTCGCCTTCGGCGACAAGATGGTTCTCACCATGGCCAACGCCCGGGAGATCGACAAGGCGGACGCGCCGCAGCTCTACAACGTGGTCGAGGAGATGGCGATCGCCGCCGGCGTTCCCATGCCCAAGGTGATGATCCTGGAGACCGACGCGCTCAACGCCTTCGCCACGGGCAACAAGATCGGCCACGGCACCATCGTGGTGACGCGCGGCCTGCTGGATACGCTGAGCCGCGACGAGCTGCAGGGCGTGGTGGCGCACGAGATGTCCCACCTCGCCAACCTCGATACGCGCTACATGGTGATCGTGGGCGTCACGGTCGGCCTGATCGCGCTGGTCTGCGACATGCTGCTGCGCTCCATGGCCTGGGGCAACACGGGTCGCAGCAGCAACAGCAGCAGCAGCGACAAGAAGGGTTCGGGCGCCGGCTTGCTGATCATCCTGATGATCGTCGTGGCGATCTTCGCGCCGCTCGCCGCCAAGGCGGTGCAGATGGCGGTGTCGCGCCAGCGCGAGTACCTTGCCGACGCCACGTCGGTGCAGTTCACGCGCAATCCCAACGGCCTGATCTCGGCGCTGGGCAAGCTCGCCGACAAGGCGGCGCCCTTTCCCGGAGTGAGCCGTGCCACGCAGCATCTCTTCATCGTCAATCCGGTGCAGACCTTCACCGCCAAATCGTCGGCGCTCATGGCCACGCATCCCGACATTGCCGACCGTATCGCTCGCCTGCGCAATCTGGGCGGCTAGCCTCGTCTCGGCGGGCGCCTTCGACCTGCAGGGCCATCGCGGCACGCGCGGCCTCGCCCCGGAGAACACGCTGGCGGCCTTCCGCACCGCCGTCGCCCTCGGCGTCACCTCCCTCGAGACCGATCTCGCCGTCACCAAGGACGATGTTCTGGTCATCAGTCACGACCCGATGCTCAATCCCGACCTGGTGCGCGGGCCCGACGGAACATGGATCGGCGCCGCTGTGCCAATCCATTCGCTGACCCTGGCCGAGCTCAAGCGCTACGACATCGGCCGGCTCAATCCGGCGACCAAGTACGCGCAGCAATTCCCCGAGCAGAAGCCGGCCGACGGCGAACGCTTCCCGACGTTGGCGGAGTTTTTCGCCGCTGTGGGTCCGGATGTGCGCTTCAACATCGAGATCAAGACCGACCCGACCAAACCGGAGCTCACGGTCGACCCCAACCGCTTCGCGCAATTGGCGGTCGATGCCATCCGGCTGGGCAAGGCGGGCGGGCGCAGCACGATCCAGTCGTTCGACTGGCGCGGGCTGATCGAGGCGCGACGCCTCGCGCCCGAGATCGCCACCGGCTGCCTGTCGATCGAAAGCAACGGCATGGATACGGTCGGCCGGGCGAGCGGACGGCCTTCACCCTGGCTGGCCGGGCTCGACCTGGCCGCCCACGGCGGCTCCGTGCCGCGGCTGGCCAAGGAAGCCGGCTGCGCCGTCTGGTCGCCGTTCTGGCGCAACGTCACGGCCGAAAACATCAAGGAAGCCCAGGCGCTTGGGCTAAAAGTGCTGCCCTGGACGGTGAACAATCCGGCCGAGATGGCCCACCTGATCGACATGGGGGTCGACGGCCTGATCACTGACTATCCCGATCGCGCATTGCCGGTTCTCGCTGCCAAAGGGCTGAGAATTCGCTAGGCGGTTGACTCTCGGCAATCTGTGTTCTGTATACAGGCCATGCGCCCTTTCCTGCCCGAACCCGACCTCAGCGAACGCATCCACGACGCCGTTTTGGACGCCATATGCTCCGGCGAGCTGAAATCGGGGGCTCGTATCACCCAGGAAGAACTCGCCCAGCAGTTTGGCGTGTCCCGCCAGCCGGTGCTGCAAGCGATGATGCTCCTGCGTCGCGAAGGCTTTTTGATCGAATCAGGCCGCAAGGGCGTCTGCGTGGCGCCGCTCGACGTCCAGCAGGCGCGCAACCTCTATGTCGTGCGCGCCGCCCTCGATGGCGCGGCGGCGCGGCTGGCGGCGGGGCACTACACGCCCCACCTCGTGCAGCGCGGCCGGCTGCTGCTCGATGTCGGGCGCCGCGCGGTGGCGAGCGGCAGCGTGCCCGCGGTCATCGAGGCCGACATCGATTTCCATCTCTTCGTCTACGAGGCGTCGGGCAACCCGGTGATCGGCGAGACCGCCCAGCCGCATTGGCAGCATCTGCGCCGCGTGATGGCGGCTGCTCTCAGCGAAGGCGACCTGCGGGTCAGCGTATGGGACGAGCATGAAGGCATTTTACGCGCGCTGGAAGCGGGACAGGCCAGCGAGGCCGAGGCGCTCTGCCGCGGCCATGCCGAGCAGATGGCCGACATTCTCACCGGACGACTGAAGGCCGTGATTTCCCGCGCGGCCTGAGAGCTGCGCTAAGACAAGCCAGGAGGAATCGTCATGAAGCTCACCCCGGAGCAACTCAAGCGTTTCGACGACGAGGGCTACCTGTTCTTCCCGGACTACTTCGCGCCCGAGGAGACGCAGATCCTCAAGACCTCGATCCCCGAGGTCTTCGCGCAGCGCCGCAAGGAGAACGTGCGCGAAAAGACCGGCGACGTGGTGCGCACCGCCTTCGCCGTGCACACCTATCATCCGGTGTTCGAGGCGCTGGTCCATCATCCGCGCTTCGTCGAGCCGGCCGAGCAGTTCCTGCGCGACCGCACCTACATCCACCAGTTCAAGATCAACGGAAAGGCCGCCTTCGACGGCGACGTCTGGCAGTGGCACCAGGACTACGGCACCTGGAAGGCCGATGACGACATGCCCGAGGCGCGCGCCATGAACCTCGCCGTGTTCGTCGACGAGGTGAACGAATTCAACGGGCCGCTGTGGTTCATCCCGCAGAGCCACAAGAAGGGCGCGATCGACGCCAAGCACGACCTCACCACGACGTCGTATCCCTTGTGGGTGATCGACAACGACACCATCGCCAAGCTGGTCGAGCAGGGCGGCATCGTGGCCCCCAAGGGCGGGCCGGGCTCGGCGATCTTCTTCCATGGCACGCTGGTGCATGGCAGCCCGCCCAACATGTCGCCGTGGGACCGCCAGATCATCTATGTGACCTACAATGCGGTCTCCAACGCCATCCGCCGCTTCAAGCGGCCGGAGTACATCGCCCACCGCGACTTCACGCCGGTCGACGTCTGGGAGGACGACGCCGTGCTGCGCGCCGCCCGGCGCAAGCAGGCCGCCGAATAAGAACGCTCACCGGAGGAAACAAACATGAGTCTCCATGGCATGCTTCTGGCGCGCGCGGCCGAAGGCAACCCGTTGCGCATCGGCGTGATCGGCGCCGGCAAGTTCGGCTCCATGTATCTGTCGCAGATCCCGACCACACCCGGGATCCATCTTCTGGGCATCGCCGATCTCTCGCCATCGAAGGCAAGAGAGAACCTGGCGCGGCTGGGCTGGAAGCCCGAGGTGACGCAGGCCGGCTCGCTCGCCGAGGCGCGCCGTCACGGCAACACGCATCTCTCCGACGATTGGCGCGCTTTGGTGAGCCATCCCGAGATCGACATCATCGTCGAATCGACGGGCGATCCGATCGCCGCCGTCGAGCATGCGCTGGCAGCCTTCGAGAACGGCAAGAGCGTGGTCATGGTCACGGTCGAGGCCGATGCCTTCTGCGGCCCGCTGCTGGCCAAGCGCGCAGCCGCAGCCGGCGTGATTTATAGCCTGGCCTACGGCGACCAGCCGGCGCTGATCTGCGAGCTGGTCGACTGGGCGCGCACCTCGGGCTTCGAGGTGACGGCGGCGGGACGCGGCCACAAATGGCTGCCCCACTACGCGCAATCGACGCCGGAGACGGTGTGGAAGTACTGGGGCCTCAACGAGGAGCAGGCCAAGCGCGGCGGGCTGAACCCCAAGATGTTCAACTCCTTCCTCGACGGCTCCAAGCCCGCCATCGAGAGCACCGCGGTGGCCAACGCTACCGGGCTCACGCCGGCGCCGGACGGCCTCGCCTTCCCGCCCTGCGCGGTCGAGGACCTGCCCTTCGTCATGCGTCCGGCCTCCGAGGGAGGACATCTGCATCACAAGGGCCAGGTCGAGTGCGCGAGCTCGCTGGAGCGCGACGGCCGCGCCATTCCCTACGAGATCCGCAAGGGCGTGTGGGTCGTGTTCGAGGCGGCGACCGACTACCAGAAGAACTGCTTCGAGGAGTACATGCTCTGCACCGATCCATCGGGCCGCTACTCCGTCATGTACAAGCGCTGGCACCTGATCGGCCTGGAGGTCGGCATGTCGGTCGCCTCGATCGGCCTGCGCAAGGAGCCGACCGGCTGCGCCATCGGCTTCCATGCGGATGTGATCGCCACCGCCAAGCGCGACCTCAAGGCGGGTGAGATGCTGGACGGCGAGGGCGGCTACACCGTCTACGGCAAGCTGTTCCCGGCCGAGAAATCGACCGGCCTCGGCAGCCTGCCGCTGGGCCTCGCCCACAACGTGAAACTGCTGAAGCCGATCAAGGCCGGCCAGTCACTCACCTATGCCGATGTGGCGATGGATGAGAGCCTGACCGCGGTGAAGCTGCGCCGCGAGATGGAGCAAGCCTTCGCGCCGGCCGCCGCGAAGATCGCGGCGCAGTAACGATCCACCCTCGCCTTCTCGTCTCATGCTCCTCTCCCCCTTGGGGGAGAGGCTGGGTGAGGGGGTGATACAGGAGACAGTCTCCGGGCTGGCCCCCTCACCTAACCTCTCCCCCAAGGGGAGAGGAACATGAGGGTGTGGGCGTGTGGGGCGACTAAGCCGCCGTCATCACGCCGGCGAGCGCGGTGTAGGTCTCCGTCCAGGCCATCTTCACTTCCGGCGTGAAATCGGGCCCGAGGCCCTTTTCCAGGGTCCACAGCAGCGCGGCGCCGACTGGCGCGTAGTGCGCGGCGGTCACGCCGTAGCCCTTGTGGCGCTTGCCGAGGTCCTGCACGGCGGGAAGGATCGTCTCAAGCTTGTGGAGGCTGCCGACCGCCGTGCCCAGCATGCCCATCAGCTTCTTCTTCTGCTCGGTGAGGTCCTGCGGAAACATCGATCGCACCTCAGGTGCGATCTCGAAAAGACGGTCATAGAAAAGATCGGCGGCAGTGCCCGCGATCGGCACAACCTTCCTGAAGCTCGTCTGGACCAGTTCGATCTGTTGCGGTGTCACGGCACTCTCCCCCGGTTGAGCCGGCAGGGACGCCGCAACTTCCATGCCACTGTCTACAGGGTGTGAACCCGATCCGGCGCCTCGAGCTCAGCCGCCGGCTTGCCCTCGGCCTCCTCGCGCTCCTTCTCCTTCCGCGCCTTGAGAAGCTTGCGCAGGATCATGTTGCGCTTAAGCGCCGAGATGTGGTCGATGAACAGGATGCCGTCGAGATGGTCGATCTCGTGCTGCACGCAGGTGGCCAGCAGGCCCTCGCACGCCATCTCCCGCTGGACGCCGTCGCGGTCGAGATAGCGCACCTTGACCTTGGCCGGGCGGACCACCTCGGAATAGTGCTCGGGCACCGACAGGCAACCTTCCTCGTAGCTCACATCCTCGTCCGAGGCTTCGACGATCTCGGGATTGGCCATCAGCAGCGGGCCGGTCTTGACGTCCTCGCGGTCGATATCGAGTACGATCACGCGCTTCAGCACGCCGACCTGCGGCGCCGCAAGGCCAATGCCGGGCGCGGCGTACATGGTCTCCAGCATCTCGTCCATCAGTTGCTGCACGTCGGCGTCGACCGTCTCGACCGGCTTGGACTTCTTCTTGAGGCGCGGATCGGGCGCCGTGAGGATGGGCAAAAGGGCCATGGCGTCTAAATATGCAATGAAATCAGGGGATTCAAGGCCCTTGGGGCACCCGCGGGGGGTCGCCGGGCCGGCTCAGTTGCGCGTCACCATCGTGCCCACGCCGGCCTCGGTGAACACTTCCAGCAGCAGGGCATGGGGCACCCTGCCGTCCATGATGACGGCGGCCTCGACCCCGCTGTTCACCGCGTCGATGCAGTTCTCGACCTTCGGGATCATGCCGCCCGAGATCGTGCCGTCGGCGATCAGGGCACGGGCCTGCTCGACCGTGATGTCCCCGATGAGCTGGCCGTTCTTGTCCAGGACGCCCGGCACGTCGGTCAGGAACAGGAGCCGCTTGGCCCGCATGGCGCCGGCGATGGCGCCGGCCGAGGTGTCGGCATTGATGTTGTAGGTGAGCTCGTCGTCGACGCCGAAGCCGATCGGCGCCACCACGGGAATGACGTCGGCGCGGCGCAGCTGCTCCAGCACCATGACGTTGATCTTGGCGGGCTCGCCGACCTGCTTGAGATCGACTTTCAGCAGTTCGCCGGTCTTGGGATCGCGCATCTCGGTGACCTTGCGCGCCAGGATCAGGTTGCCGTCCTTGCCGCAGATGCCGACGGCGATGCCGCCGCATTCGTTGATGTCGGCCACGATCGCTTTGTTGATCGACCCGGCCAGCACCATTTCGACGATCTCCATGGTCGCCGCATCGGTCACGCGCAGGCCGTTCACGAAGGTGCTTTTGAGCCCGACCCGCTCCAGCATCTTGTTGATCTGCGGGCCGCCGCCATGAACCACGATGGGGTTCATGCCGACCTGCTTCATCAGCACGACGTCGCGCGCCACGAGGTCGCCCAGCTTCGGATCGGTCATGGCGTGGCCGCCATACTTCACGACGAAGGTGGCGTCGTTGTGCCGGCGCATGTAGGGCAGCGCCTTGGAGATGGTCTCCGCCATGCGGATGAGCCGCCTCTGTTCCCTGTCGGTCTGGACCGGCTCGGCCATTTCTTCGGACCCTGAGTTGGCAAAAGCCCTCTCCGGGACGGGAGAGGGCTAAGACGGCATCATATATCAGGCGGGCGGCGGATAGAAGAAGCGGGCGCGGCGCGGCAGGATGTCCCCATGATCGACACTGAATCCCTGGCCAGCCGCGGCTTCACCGTGGCGCCCGGCCTGATCGGGCCTGCCGAGTGCCAGGCCCTGGCGGCTCTGTGGCCCGACAAAGCGCGGTTTCGCAGCCACGTGATCATGCAGCGTCACGGTTATGGGCAGGGCGAATACCAGTATTTCACCTATCCGCTTCCCAAGGCGGTCGAAGAGCTGCGCCAGGCGCTCTATCCCGAGCTGGCCGCCGTCGCCAACCGCTGGAACGAACAGCTCGGCCTGAAAAAGCGCTTCCCCTCCACGCTGCAGGCCTGGCTGCGGCAATGCCATGACGGCGGCCAGAAGCGGCCGACGCCGCTGCTGCTGCACTACGGACCGGGCGACTACAACTGCCTGCACCGCGACCTCTATGGCGAGCTGGTGTTCCCGCTGCAGGCGACCGTGCTGCTGAGCGATCCCAGGCACGATTTCAGCGGCGGCGAGTTCATGCTGGTCGAGCAGCGCCCGCGCATGCAGTCGCGCGGCGAGGTCGTGCCGCTCACGCAGGGTGACGCGGTGATCTTCGCCGTCAACCAACGGCCGGTGAAGGGAAGCCGTGGCTTTCACCGCACGGCGATGCGCCACGGAGTCTCGAGCCTGCGCCGCGGTGAACGCTTCACGCTCGGTATCATCTTCCACGACGCGGCCTGAGTCCGCCCCTTGATGGCTTTGGAAATCCTCCGTTATAGGAGTGCTATGCAGTGGCGCGGATTACTTGCACTGGGTCTCGTGCTGGGCCCGGCCGTCGCGTGGAGCGCTCCCGACTGTGGCAATGTGGCCAAGCTCGAGGACGGGTGGACGGTCGCCGCGCCGCAGGAACAGGCCCTCGACCCGGAGCTGATCTGCGCCATAGGTCCACGCCTGGCCGAACTCAAGGAAGCCAATGCGCACGGCGTGGTGATCGCCCGGCACGGCGCGATTGTCTATGAGGCCTACTTGCCGGGCGAGGACCAGCGCTGGCCGCAGAAGCACTGGAAAGAGCCGCTGGCGATGGCCAGCCACGACGCGCGGACGAAGCACGACGTGCAATCGATCAGCAAGAGCGTCGTTGCCTTGTTGGTGGGCGCAGCGCTCGACCGCGGCCTGTTGAAGAGCATCGACACACCGCTGCTCTCCCTCTTTCCTGAATATGCCGATCTGCGCACCGTCGATAAGGACCGTATCCGGGTGCGCGACCTCCTGACGATGACCAGCGGGTTGCGCTGGCCGCAGAAGCCGTATCTCGCCATGTCACGACAGATGGAAGCCGCCGCGGACCCGTCGCGCTTCGTGCTCGAGCAGCCCATGGTCGCGGGGCCCGGCCTCACGTGGCGCTACAACAACGGCAGCGCCGAGGTTGCCGGCGCCGTCGTCAAGAAGGCCGCCGGCAAGGCGCTGGACCAGTTCGCCAGGGAAGTACTGTTCGACCCCCTGGGCATCGACGACTGGGAGTGGGGCACGATGGCGAATGGCGATCCCGGCGCTTCGTGGGGGCTGCGCCTGCGCCTGCGCGACCTCGCCAAGATTGGCCAGCTCGTGCTCGATCGTGGGCGCTGGCACGGGCAACGCATCCTGCCCGAGACCTGGATCTCGATCATGACGGCGCCGCACATCGTCCGGCCGAAGATCACTTATGGCTTTTTGTGGTGGCTCGACCGGGAACGGGTGAACGGCAAGGAAGTCGACATCATTTCCGGCTACGGCTGGGGCGGCCAATCCATTTCTGTGGTGCCGAGCCTCGGCCTGGTCGTGGCGGTCAATGCCGGCGTCTACGATTTCGACGGCCAAGGATCGCAGAACATCGCCGGTAATACCGTGCTGGACGCGGTCTTGCGGGCAACGAAGGCACAATAGCGGGCGGCAAGAGCAGGCCCCTTCATCCTCCTCTCCCCCCGCTAGGGGGAGAGGTTGGGTGAGGGGATTGCACACGGTCTTTCGACTCCCCCTCACCTAGCCTTTCCCCCTAGCGGGGGGAGAGGAACATGAATGTGAAAGTCTAACCCGTCGCAGCCGCAGCGATCTCCGCCCGGAGCTCGGCAATGCCGAAGCCGGTTTCGCTGCTGGTCGGCAGGACCTCGGGATGCGCCGCGCCATGCTTGCGGATGGCGGCTTCGGCGGCGGTGACGGCGCGCGGCACGTCGGCGGCCTTGAGGCGGTCGGTCTTGGTCAGCACGAGCTGGTAGGAGACGGCGGCCCGATCGAGGTTCTTCATGGTCTCGTGGTCGGAGTCCTTCACGCCGTGCCGCGAATCGATCAGCAGGCAGACGCGCTTGAGCGTCGGACGGCCGCGCAGGTAGGCCGACGCCAGATCCTGCCAGGTCTCCTTCATCGACCTGGAGACCTGGGCGAAACCGTAGCCCGGTAGATCGACCAGGTAGAAGCGGCCGGCGAGATTGAAGAAATTGATCTGTCGCGTGGCGCCGGGGCTGGCCGACACCCGCGCGAGCGTGCGCCGGCCGGTGAGGGCGTTGACCAGGCTCGACTTGCCGACATTGGAACGGCCGGCGAAGGCGACCTCGGGCAGTGCGATGGCGGGCAGCGACTCGAACGACGCGGCGCCCGCCACGAATTCGCAGCTGCCCGCGAAAAGCTTGCGCGCCGCCTCGATCTCGCCGGGCGTGCGCCCGCCCGGTTCCTGGTGGTCCATCAACCCTTCTTGGACGAGCCCTTGCCGCCCTTCTTAGCCCCGCCTCCGCCTCCACCTCCACCATCGGCGGGAGCCGGCGCCGGCAGCACGGCGACCGCCTGCTTGGGCTTGGCGCCGCGCAGCGTGCCGTGACGGCGCATGATCGTGTACTGCTGGGCGATCGACAGGGTGTTGCTCCATGCCCAGTAGATCACCAGGCCGGCCGCGAACGAGCCCAGCATGAAGGTGAACAGGATCGGCAGGAACTGGAACACGCGCGCCTGGACGGGATCGGTCGGCGCCGGGTTCAGCTTCTGCTGCAGGTACATCGTGACGCCCATGACGATGGGCCACAGGCCGATGTTGAAGAAGTGCAGGAACGGCGGGATGTCCCAATGGAACAGGCCGAAGCCGGTCAGGATGGTGAGCGGATCGGGGGCGCTCAGATCCTTGATCCAGCCGAAGAACGGCTGATGGCGCATCTCGATCGTGGTGTAGAGCACCTTGTAGAGCGCGAAGAACACCGGGATCTGCACCACGATGGGCAGGCAGCCAGCCGCCGGATTCACCTTTTCTCGGCGATAGAGCTGCATCAGCTCCTGGTTCATGCGCTGGCGGTCCTCGCCGTAGCGCGTCTTGAGCTTCTCCATCTCCGGCTGCAGCGCCTTCATCTTGCTCATGGCTGCATACGACTTGTTGGCCAGCGGAAAGAACACCGCCTTGACCATCACGGTTAGCACCAGGATGGCCACGCCGAAGTTGCCGATCTGGGCGTACAGCCATTCAAGCAGCCAGAACAGCGGCTTGGTGAAGAACCAGAACCAGCCCCAGTCGATCGTGAGGTCGAACTTGTCGATGCCGTATTTCTTCTCGTACTCGTCGATCACGCGCACGATCTTGGCGCCCGCGAACAGGCGCGAGGTGCTGGCCGAGGTGGCGCCCGGCGCGATCGTCATGCCGGGTGACGTGTAGTCGATCTGGTACTTGGGATCGGCCTGCGTGCCGGTCTGCTTGATCGAGGCGTCGACCTTCGCCTGCTGGTCGGGCACCAGGGTCGTCATCCAGTACTTGTCGGTGATGCCGAGCCAGCCGCCGGTGGTCTGGAATTTTTGCTGCTTGTTGTCCTTGAAGTCGGAGTAGCCAAACTCCTTCAGGCTGCCGTTGAAGACGCCGTAGGGGCCTTCATGCAGGATATAGATGCCCTCGGCCTTGGGCAGGCCGTAGCGCACGACGAGGCTCCAGGGAAACAGCGTCACCGGCTTGTCGGACTTGTTCTCGACGCTCTGTTTCACGTCGAACATGAAGTAGTCGTCGATGGCGATCTCAAGCCCGAAGATCAGGCCTTGGCCGTTGTCCCAGGTCAGTCGCACTGGCTTGCCCGGCGCCAGCGTTGTCTGGTCGGCGGTCCACAGTGTGTCCGCCTGCGGGGTCTTGATCGAAGGGTCGGACGACGCCCAGCCGAACTCGGCGTAGTAGGGATGCTCGCCGCCGACCGGCGACAGCACCGGCACCGGGTCGCTCTTGGGATCGATGGTCTCGCGATACTTGACCAGCCGCACATCGTCGATGCGGCCGCCTTTCAGCGCGATCGAGCCGACCAGCTCGGGCGTATCGAAGGTGACGCGTGGCGAGGCGGCCAGCGCCTCCTTGCGGCCCAGGATCTGCGCCGCGGCCGGCTCGGCCGACGGCGCGCCGGGCGCACCCGGTGCCGTAGATTGGCTGGCCGGCGTCTGCGGCGTTCCCGATTGGCTCGTCGTCTGCGGCGGGACTGGCGGCTTGGTCGGCTGGAAGAAATGCTGCCAGCCCACGATGATCAGCACCGAGAGCACGATAGCGACGATGAAATTCTTCTGGTCCATTTCGGGCGAACTCTGCTGCGCCTCAGGCGCGCTCGGCGGGGTGGCAGGAAAGCGGTTGGCGGTGGGCGTCGTCTGCGGCAGGCACGGGATCGTAGCCACGACCGCCCCACGGTCCGCAGCGGCACAGGCGATGCGCCGCCAGCCAGCTGCCCTTCAGCGCGCCGTGACGCAACACCGCCTCGGCGGCGTAGGCCGAGCACGAGGGCTCGTAGCGGCAGGCGCCGACGAAGAAATAGGCAAGCGTCAGCTGGTAGGCGCGGATCGCCCCGCGCAAAAACCCGGAAAGCAGGGAAGAGACCAGACCAGACATCATGCGGCCCGGAAGCTGGCGATTTGCCGGGCCCGGCGCAAGCGTCTGCGACAGGTCATGGCGTCGCGAGGGCGAGCGCTTTGAGCCGTTTCAGGGCCTCGAACAGCTCCTGGCGCAGGGCTGCGAAATCACGGGCGAGGGCGGCCTGGCGGCCGACCAGCACGTAGTCGAGATCGGCTCGCGCCTGGCCCGGGATCACCATGCGCGCCACTTCGCGCAACCGGCGGCGCACCCGGTTGCGGGCGACGGCATTGCCGACCTTGCGGCTGACGGTGAAACCGACCCGCACGGAAGGCAGGCTGAGCTCGGCCGGCCCAAGTTCAGCGGGGACCGGGGCCGCCTGGAGCACGAAACCGGGCATGGCGCAGCGTCGCCCGGCCTGGACGCGCAGGAAATCTCGACGGTTCGGCAGACGCCCGAGGCGTGCCGTGGCCAATTTGGCTAGGCCGCTAGACTAGGCCGAGAGACGCTTGCGGCCCGACCGGCGACGGCTGGCGATGACCTTGCGGCCACCCACCGTTGCCATCCGGGACCGGAAGCCGTGCCGGCGCTTGCGCACCAGCTTGCTCGGCTGATAGGTGCGTTTCATTACGCAACTCCTTCAAACACAATACCCCCGCGCAGGGCGGCGGGGGCGAAATCCGTGGGCGAGGGTAATAAGCGCGGGCGCGCTTTGAGTCAACGAGAGGCTAGGATGGCCTATGCCTCTGGTCCTGCACGGTTATCGCTACAGCGTCTATGTCCGGATTGCCCGCCTCGCCCTGGCCGAGAAGGGGGTGGCCTATGACCGGGTCGAGGTGAACCCCTTTGTCCCGGACGTCCCGGCGGCCTATCTCGCCCTCCATCCGTTCGGCCGGGTGCCGACCCTGGTTCACGACGATTTCGCCCTCTACGAAACCGGCGCCGTCACCCGCTACCTCGACCGCACGTTTGCCGGCCCCGCCCTGCAGCCCGACCAGCCCAGCGCGCTTGGCCGGATGGACCAGATCATCGGCGTGGTCGACTCCTACGGTTATTGGCCGCTGGTGCGTCAGGTCTTCTCCCATCGCGTATTCCGCCCCGCCATCGGCCAGCCGGCGGATGAGGCAGAGATCGGTCGCGGTCTCGCAGGCGCTGCCAAGGTCCTGGCGGCACTCGAGGTCCTGGCGGCGCCCGACGCTTTTCTCGTTGGGCCCGCTTTGTCGCTGGCCGACCTTCACCTTGGCGCGATGCTCGCCTACTTCGCGGCCGCCCCCGAAGGCGCGGCGTTGCTGCGGAATCATCCTCGGCTCGCCGCGTGGTGGGTTCGACTCAGCCGGCGTCCGAGTTTTGCCGCGACGGATCCCGGCCTGCCGAACGCATAGACCTGTCACTCGACCGTGAGCGCAATTGCTTTGAGACCGGGCGGATGAAGGCCAATATCGATGGCAAGCCACGCGAAAGAAGACATGACCCTCCCGATGTGGCGCCGGCTGATTCCCGTGGCGGTCCTGCTGCTCGGGCTGGCGCTGTTCCTGCTGCTCGATCTCGAGCGTTACTTTTCCTTCGAGATGCTGAGCCACCATCACGCGACGCTGACGGCCTGGGTGGCGGGGCATGCCGCGCTGGCGGCGTTCCTCTTCGTCGTTGTCTATACGTTGGTGGTGGCATTCTCGTTGCCCATCGCCGTGGTCGTGACGCCCGTCGGCGGGTTCCTGTTCGGCCTGTGGCTGGGCGCCCTGCTGTCGGTGATCGGCGCGACGCTAGGTTCGCTGGCCGTGTTCCTGGCAGCGCGCACCGCATTCTACGATCTCTTTCACGCCCGCGCCGGCGCCGCCCTGGCGCGCCTCGAGGAAGGCTTCCGCCGCGACAGCTTCAGCTACCTGCTGTTCCTGCGGCTGGTGCCGGTGTTTCCCTTCTGGCTGGTCAATATCGTGCCAGCGCTGCTCGGCATGACGCTCGGCCCCTATACGCTGGCGACCTTGATCGGCATCATTCCCGGGGCGGTGGTCTATTCGAGCGTCGGCTCGGGGCTCGGCACGCTGCTCGACCGCGGGCAAATGCCCAACCTGGGAATCATCTTCGAGTGGCGCATCCTGCTGCCCTTGCTCGGTCTCGCGGTCCTGGCACTGGTGCCTGTGCTCTACACGCATCTGCGCGCTCGCAAGACGTCGCCGTGAGATGGCTGGCACCCTGACACCCGATGTCTGCGTCGTCGGCGCTGGCTCGGCAGGCCTGGTCGCCGCCGCCGGCGCCGCGCAGCTCGGCCTGAACGTCGTTCTGATCGAGCGCGGGTTGATGGGCGGCGATTGCCTCAATTACGGCTGCGTGCCGTCCAAGGCGCTGATCGCCGCCGCCAAGGCCGCCCAGGCGCAACGCAGCGGGGCCGCCTTCGGCATCGCGCCGGTCGAACCGCGAGTCGATTTCGGCAAGGTCATGGATCACGTCACCCAGGTGATCGCCGCGCTCGCGCCCAACGATTCGGTCGAGCGCTTCGAGGGATTGGGCGTCCGCGTGCTGAAGGAAGAGGCGCGCTTCGTCGGCCGCACCGAGCTTTCAGCCGGCCCTCATCGCATCAAGAGCCGCCGCATCGTGCTGGCGACTGGATCGCGGCCGACAGCGCCGCCTGTTCCGGGCCTGGCCGACGTGCCCTATCTCACCAACGAAACCGTCTTCGCCAATCGCACCCTGCCTAGCCATCTGATCGTGATTGGCGGCGGGCCGATCGGCCTGGAATTGGCGCAGGCGTATCGGCGGCTGGGCGCCAGGGTCACCGTGCTGGAAGCCGCGGACTTCCTCGCCAAGGACGATCCCGAGCTTTCCGCCGTCGTCGTGGCGCGCCTGCGAGCCGAAGGCGTCGACATGCGCGCGCCCGTCAAGATCGCCCGGGTCGAACGGGCACACTCCGGCATGACTGTGACCCTCGACGGCGACGAACGTCTCGATGGCTCGCACCTGCTGGTCGCGGCCGGCCGTGCGCCCGTCATCGAAGGGCTCGACCTCGAGACGGCGGGTGTGGCTTACACCAGGCACGGCATAACGGTCGATGCTTCGCTGCGAACGTCCAACCGCAATGTCTGGGCAATCGGCGATTGCAACGGCCTCTATGCGTTCACCCATATGGCGGGCTACGAGGCGTCGCTGTTCATCCGCGGCGCGCTGTTCCGTGCTCCTGCAAAGCTCGACGCCTCGCTCGTGCCGTGGGTGACCTTCACCGACCCCGAACTGGCGCAGGTCGGCATGAGCGAACGTGAGGCGCGCGACGAGCACGGCGCGGCGATCAAGGTCCTGCGCTGGAAGCTTGCCGAAAACGACCGCGCCCAGACCGAACGCGAGACCGAGGGCATGGTGAAGGCGATCACCGATCGGCGCGGCCATATCCTCGGGGCGACCATCGTGGCGCCGCAGGCCGGCGAACTGATCCAGCCGTGGTGCCTGGCGATCGCCAGGCGCCTCAAAATCGCGGCGCTGGCGAGCTTCGTGCCGCCCTATCCGACCTTGGGCGAGGCGAGCAAACGCGCCGCCGGCAGCTACTTCACCGAAACCTTGTTCGGCCCGCGCACGCGCGGGTTGGTGCGGTTCCTGGCCCGCCTGCCGGTGTGGTGAACGCCGCCATGGCCCGCCCCCGCATCGTCATCATCGGCGCTGGCTTCGGCGGGCTGAGTGCCGCGCATGGATTGGCCGGCGCCGCCGCCGACGTCACGGTCATCGATCGGCGCAATTATCACCTGTTCCAGCCCTGCTCTATCAGGTCGCGACCGCGGGCCTGTCGCCGGCGCAGATCGCGCAACCGATCCGCTCCATCCTGCGCCGCGCGCCCAACGAGAGCGTCCTGCTGGGCGAGGTCTTGGGCATCGACAAGGAGAAGCGGACCGTGACGGTCGAGGACCGCGAGGTGCCTTACGACCATCTCATCGTCGCGACCGGCGCACGGCATTCCTATTTCGGCCACGACGACTGGGAGATCGTGGCGCCTGGACTGAAGAACATCGACGACGCCACCGGCATCCGTCGCCGCATCCTGATGGCCTTCGAGCACGCCGAGGCGGCGGCGATGCCCGACCAGCGGCAGCGCTTCCTCACCTTCGTGGTGATCGGCGGCGGCCCGACCGGCGTGGAGATGGCGGGCGCCATCGCCGAGCTCGCCCACGTGGCGCTGCGCCACGATTTCCGCAGCATCAATCCCCGCGACGCGCGCATCGTGCTGGTCGAGGCGGGCCCGCGCCTGCTGCCGGCCTTCCCTGAAGTCCTGAGCGAAGCGGCGCGACGCTCGCTCGAACGGCTGCATGTCGAGGTGCGCCTCGGCACGCCGGTTTCCCAGTGCGACGAAGAGGGTGTCGCCATCGGCGACCATCGCCTGGCGGCGGCCACCGTCGTGTGGGCTGCCGGGGTCATGGCCTCGGGTGCCGCACGATGGCTGGGCGCCGGCAAGGATGGAGCGGGCCGGGTCAAGGTCGGTCCCGACCTGTCGCTGCCCGGCCATCCCGAGATCTTCGTCCTCGGCGACACCGCCCTTGCCCTCGATGGCGGCGGCCGGCCGCTGCCCGGCCTGGCGCCCGTCGCCAAGCAGCAGGGCGCCTATGTCGCGCGCCTGTTGCGCGCGCGACTCGCCGGCCGATCGGCGCCGCCGCCTTTCCGCTATCGCAGCTACGGCACCCTCGCGACCATCGGCCGTCGCGCCGCCGTCGCCGACTTCGGCTGGATCAAGCTCGACGGCACGCTCGCCTGGCTGCTGTGGGGCCTTGTCCATATCTCGTTCCTGATCGGCTTCAGGAACCGGCTGGTCGTGATGCTCGACTGGCTGTGGTCGTACGTGACCTTCCAGTCGGGCGCGCGACTCATCACCGGATCGGGCCCGCCCTAGGAGCTTCCCGCGTCGACTTGCTCCTCAAGAATCTGAAGACCATCGCGCCTGCTTCCTGGCCATCACCGTCGATTCGCTGGGCTTCGGGCTCGTCTATCCGATCCTCACCATGATGTTCGCGGGCACGCACCGGACGTTTCTCGGCCCCGGCGTGTCGACGGCCGAGGCGGACGCCGGGGACACTCTACGGCACGCTGCCTGCCGGTTGCAGCTATGAGGCGGTGAATGCAGTCCTGCTACCGTTGCACCGATGGCCTGTGGTTCGTTCCCGCCTATGGCGCCAACGGCGTTTATTATCGCGTGGTGACGGCGCCCTAGGTGCCCCAAAAGGGCCCTACACAAGGCCGTGCGCTGACCTAGGCCGCCGGCCGGGACTTCGATAGACTCGGGCGATGACCGCCGATGTCACCCTTCAGGCCGAATCGGTCCGCCCCCTGCGTCGCCGACACCTCACCTTCGGACTGTCAGCGCGCATCCTGGGCATGGTGATCGCCGCGGTAATGACGGCCGAGATCCTGCTCTTCCTGCCTTCGATCGCCCGCTTCCGCATGGTCTATCTCTACCAGCTGATCGAGAGCGGCACTCTGGCGGCGCTGGCGCTCGACGCCACGCCCGACAACATGGTGACCGAGGAGGTCAAGCGCGCCCTGCTCAACAACGCGCGCGTCGATACCGTGGTGCTGGTCGAGCCCAACAAGCCCAAGCGCGCCCTGATGACCATCGAGCCGCGCCCCAGCATGCCGAGTTACAACCTCAAGGAAGAGGGCATGTTCACGCTGATCTGGGACGCGCTGGCGGCGATGTCGCATGACGGCGCGCGCTACATCCGCGTCGGCGGCGAATCGATGCGCCTGCCGCATGCCATGGTGTGGATCATCGTCGACGAGCTGCCGATGCGAATCGCGATGTACAGCTACGCCACGCGCATTCTGGTGCTCTCCATCATCATCGCGCTGTTCACCGCCTTCCTGCTCTATCTGGCGCTGCGCTGGCTGGTCATCCGGCCGCTGCAGGATCTGTCGGCCGACATGACGGCGTTCCGGCGCGAGCCCGAGGAGCCGGGAACCGAGCGACCGCCGACCCGGCGCAACGACGAGATCGGCGTCGTCGACCGCGAGTTCCAGAACCTGCAGCGCGAGCTGCGCGCGTCGCTCCGGCAAAAGTCGCGGCTGGCCGAGATTGGGGCGGCGACCAACAAGATCAATCACGATCTGCGCAACATGCTGTCGACGGCGCGGCTCTTGTCCGACCGGCTGGCGCGCAGCGACGACCAGCGCACGCGCGCGCTGGCGCCGACGATCCTCAACACCATCGACCGGGCGGCGCGTCTGGCCAGCGACGCCATCGAGTATGTGCGCGACCGGCCGACGCCCCGGATTGCCGACATCGAGCTCGCCGACCTGGTCGACGAGGTCGGTGTCGCGCTGCAGGAACAGGGCGAGGACAGCAATCCCAACGTCGTGCGTCACTGGATCAACGAGTGCAGCGAGGACCGGCCGGTGCGCGCCGATCGCGACCTGCTCTACCGCGTGTTCGTCAATCTCGGCCGCAACGCCTTCGAAGCCGGCGCCACCGAGGTCACCGTGCGTTCGCACGCCAACGGCGGCTATTTCGAGGTTGACGTCGCCGACAACGGCCCCGGCGTGCCGCAGGCGGTGGCGGCCCAGATCTTCCGACCCTTCGCCACGGGCGGACGCGCCGGCGGCGCCGGGCTGGGCCTCGCCATCGCCCGCGACCTGGTGCGCATCCACGGTGGCGACATCGCGCTCGCCGAGACCAGCGCCACGGGCACGACGTTCCGGTTTACGCTGCCGCTCGGCGTCTAAGCGAGCCGCGGGCCTCATAGAACGCCTCACCCTGAGGAGCGCGTGAAGCGCGCGTCTCGAAGGGTGGGATACATCACGATTGTTGCCCATCCTTCAAGACGCACGCCTACGGCGTGCTCCTCAGGATGAGGTTGTTGTTGATCCAGGCGATACGGAGACTACTTCTCCGCCTTCAACCGCGCGATGAAGTCACGGATGCGCCGCGCGTTGACGCCGAGATCGGACTCGCCGACACGGCTCTTGGAGCGGATGTCGACACGGCTGCCCGTGCCCTCGGCGCGGATGCGCACCACGATGTCGTCGTTGAAGCCGAACCATTGGCTGGTGGCGATGGCCTCCAGGCGCCCGTCGGCCGGCGCGCGCGCGACGACGTCCCAGTCCATCGCCGTCGCCGCGGCGTCGACGCGCTTGAACGCCTCGGCCGGCGGAACCGGCAGGATGACCGGCACGATGTCGGGATAGGCGGCGCGCTGCAGCACGCCGGCGCTGGCGCCGGGATAGGCCGGCGGATTGGCGGCGCCGCGGCGCAGCTGCAGGGTGACGACCAGCGGCGGCGGATTGGCGATGTCGGTCGAGATGTCGTTGATCTCCGGCGATTGCTGGGCACGCCGGAACCAGTCGAGCGGCGTATAGGCGGCGGCCGCGCCGATCACGATGGCAAGCAGCGCCGCCACGAAGCCGCGCCGGCGATCGCCGGGCCGCGTCGGCACGATGGTGGCCAGGCCCAGGGCCACCGCGGCGACGGCGAGGTAGAAGCCGTAGCGAAAGACCGCGAAGTCCGCTTCGACGTCGAGCCCGACATAACGGTGGAGCGGCCCGGCCGAGGCGACGACCAGCGCCGCCACGCCGGCCGTGATGAAGGCCAGGCGCGCCAGACGATGACTCACCGGATTGGTCGGCCGAACGAACATGAAGTCTCCGCTGCAACCTTATCGTAACCATGAAAGACGACCCACGCACCCGCTCGACAAGCCCCGCTCGACAAGACCACCGGCAATCTCTATGCGGCGGTCATGACGATTATCGACGTCGACCGTCGCCGCGCGATGGCGGCGGGCTTTTGCGCGATCGCGCTGTGGGGCGCCTTGGCAGCGTTGTCGGTAACGGCCGGTCCCATTCCACCGTTCCAGATGGTTGCCATGACGTTCGCGGTCGGTGCCTCGATCGGCATCGTGCGGGCGCTCGTCCGCGGCGTCGGCTGGGCGGGGCTTTTGGGCTGGCCGCCGCGCGTGTGGCTGCTGGGCGTCGGCGGCCTGTTCGGCTACCACGCGCTCTATTTCGCCGCCCTGCAGCTCGCCCCACCGGCCGAAGCCAATCTTGTGAACTATCTGTGGCCGCTGCTGATCGTGCTGCTGTCGGCGCCGCTTGCCGGCGAGCGCCTGGGCTGGCCGCATTTGTTAGGCGCGTTGCTGGGTTTCGCCGGCGTCGTGCTGCTGGCGTTCGGCCGGGGGCTCAGCTTCACCGGCGCCTATGCGCTGGGCTATGCGCTGGCGCTGGGCTGCGCCTTCACCTGGTCGCTCTACTCCGTGCTGTCGCGCCGCTTCGGCGAGACGCCGACCGACGCCATCGCGGCCTTCTGCGCGGCATCGGCGGTGCTGTCGCTCGGCTGCCACCTGGTGTTCGAGCGCACGGTGTGGCCGGCCTCGGCGACGGCGTGGCTCGCCGTGCTGGCGCTTGGCCTGGGGCCCGCGGGCGCCGCGTTCTATCTGTGGGACCATGCCGTCAAGCGCGGCGACATCCGCGCGCTGGGCGCCCTCTCCTACGCCACACCGATCCTCTCGACCGCGCTGCTGATCGTGTGCGGCCTCGCCGAGCCGACCGGCACGCTGCTGATCGCCGCAGCGCTGGTGACCATCGGCGCCACCCTCGCTTCACGCGAGCTGTGGTCGCCAACCGGGCGGCGCTAGCTCGAAATTGGAGAACTCGAAGGCCGGCGACACCGTGCAGCCGACCAGCGTCCAAGCGCCGAGCGAGCGCGCGGCTTGCCAGACCTGGCGCGGCACCACGGCCTGAGGCTGCTCGCCGACGCCGAAGTCCTTGCCGAGCCGCACATGGCGCAGGCTCTTGCCGTCCTCGCTCAGCGACAATTCCAGCGACGCGCCGGCATAGTGATGCCAGATCTCGTCGGCATTGGTGACTTTGTGCCAGTGCGAGCGTTCGCCGCCCTTCAGCAGGAAGTAGATCGCCGTACCTTCGGGCGCGCGGAACGTCTGGACGTAGTGGCCGCCCTCGGGATGCGGCTTCAGGCCGAGGCGCGCGATGATCTCGTCGGCTGTCACGCCGCCGGCGGCGCCGTCGTCTTCATCGACGGCAGCTTGGAGAAGGTCGTGAACCACTTGGCAAGCTTGGGCCGCTTGGCGCGCCAGTTGTGATCGCCAAAGCGGAAGTCGAGATAGCCCAGCGCGCAACCGACCGTGATCGTGCCCAGGGTCGGCTTGCCCTTGAGCGACTTGGTCTCGGCCTCGAGCTGGTCGAGCACGCCGTCGATCTTCTTGACCTGGCCCTTGGTCCAGTCGGGCCAGCGCTTGTCCTCGGGCCTGAGGAAGCCCTCGTAGCGCGCCAGCAGCGCGGCATCGAGCAGGCCGTCGCCCATCGCCTGCAGGCGCAACGCCACCCAGCGCTCGCGGCCCTTGCGCGGCAGGAGCTTGCGGCGCTTATGCTGGCTGTCGAGATATTCGCAGATTACCGGCGAGTCGAAGAGGTCCATGCCCTTGACCGACAGGGCCGGGATCTTGCCGATCGGGTTGTGCTTGTCGACGTCGGCATTGGGCGCCACCGGCGTCAGCGCGACGTTGACCATATCGAGTTTCTTGTCGAGGCCGGTCTCGATCGCCACCGCCCGCACCTTGCGGGCGTAGGGCGACGAGGGTGAGTAGTACAGCTTCATCTTGGCCATGTCGGTCTCCTGTGCCGGGCCGTCAGGCGCCGGCCATGCTCGGAATGTCGGTGTCGTTCAGTCGTACCTTGCGCGCAATGTCCAAAAGCTGCTGCCAGGTCGTGGTGTCGATGGGCACGCCGTTCTTCTCGCGGTCGACCCTGCGCGCGCGTTCGGGCTCGCCCGGCGCCAGCACCTCGGGCACGCCAGGCTGCGGCCTGGCCGACTTCACCCAGGTGATGAAGGTCTCGACCTCGTCCTCGAAGAACTCTGTGCCGCCCATCGAGGCCGGATCGATGATGATCGACAGCATGTTGTTGATGATGTCCGTGCCGTCCTTGATGGTGCGCGGGCTGTGGGTGCGCCCGCCGGTCAGCGCGCCGGCCAGCAGGTCGCAGATCACGGCGAGGCCACCGCCCTTGTGCAGGCCGAACGGCAGGATGGCGCCGTAGGGCGGATTGTACAGCACGCCGGGATCGGTGGTGGGATTGCCGGCCGCGTCGATCAGCAGGCCTTCCTCCATCTGCACCTTCTTGTTGTTGGCCACGCGCACCTTGCCCGCCGCCACCTGGCTGGTGGCGAAGTCGAGCACGATCGGCTCCTTGCCCTTGCGCGGCACGGCGGTGCAGTAGGGGTTGGTGGTGAAGCGCGGCTCGGCGCCGCCGAACGGCGCCACCAGCGACTTGTGGCCATGCACATTCACCCAGTGCGTGCTCACCATGCCGGCGCGCGCGCACTGCTCGCCCCAGTGGCCGATGCGTCCGATGTGGTGGGCGTTGGTGAGGCCGACGACGCAGACGCCGTGCTTTTTAGCGCGGTCGATGCCGATATCCATGGCCTCCTTGGCGACGACCTGACCGTAGCCCGCGCCGCCGTCGATCACGATGACAGCGCCATTATCGCGCGAAATCTTTGCATGATGGTTACGGACGCAGGCGCCCGTCGTGGTGTTCTGGATGTAGTGCGGGATCATGCCGACGCCGTGGCTGTCGTGGCCGAACAGGTTGGCCAGCACCAGATGGTCGGCGACCAGGCGGGCCTCCTCGTCCGAGCTGCCGTCGGCCCGGCAGATCGCCATGGCGAAAGCGTGCAGACGATCGGGCATTACACGTACTTCGCCCACCGCGCTCTGCCCCTCGGCCATGCCGCTTCCCCCGCTTTTCCTGTTTCGCGCCGCAAGGTTCCTCGTCACCGGGGCCCTGTCAACGGCCAAGCGGCGGCAGTCCGAGTGTAACGAAAAAGTCGCCCTATTTTCGGCCTCCTTGGGCGACAAGACGGGCCCGCGGGGACCGTGGTAGACGGTGGTTCCTCGCGGGTTCGTCAGGACAAACAAGAACGAAATGCCCTATTTCCCCCGCCTGGCCTGGCTTCTGTTGCTGCTCGTCGGCGCCGGCGCGGCGTTCGGCCAGCCCGCGGCGCCGCCGCAGCGGCCGTTTGCCCAGCTGATCGACGTCTGGACCCGCCAGCTCGACCGTGTCGCCACGCGGGCCGAGCAGGCCAACCTGCTGCCGGCCGAGATCGATGCCCTGCGCGAGCAGGTGGCCGACGTGCGCGCCGCGGCGAGCGCCGCCGCCGCCATCGCCCGCAACGACCTCGCCGACACCAAGAAGCTGTTGGCGCCGCTCGAGGTGAAGCCGGGCGGCGAGGCGGTGCCGGAAACCGACGCGGTGAAGGCCGATCGCACCCGGCTGTCCGACCTGGCGGCCGTCAGCGAGAGCCAGGTCAAGCAGTGCGAGGTGATCATCGCCCGCACCGACCAGCTGACCGAGCGCCTGACCAAGCTGCGCGGCCAGGTCATGCTCGAGGCCCTGCTGCACCGGGACCTCTCGCCGCTGTCGCCCGACGTGTGGCGCCAGCTCGGGCCGCAGTTCAAGACGGCGGTCCAGACGCTCTCCGCTGCGGTCACGGCGTGGGGCCATGAGGGCTTGAGCGCACTGGGCTCGGGCGACCAGGACCTCACGTCGCTTGGCGTGTGGGCGGTCGTGACCGTGCTGCTGTGGTGGTTGGGGCGCTTCCTGCGCCGGCGCTTCGGGCGCGGCGATGCGGCCGAGCCGGGCCAGCGCGACCGCACCATCGCCGCGGCGGTCGACGGCGTCGGCCTGGTGCTGGTGCCGATCCTGGCCGTCTGGCTGGTCGGCAAGCTTTTGACCGCGACCGCGCCGCCGGCGCCGATCGATGTGCTGGTGCCGGACCTCATCGTCCGCGTGATCATCTTCCTGCTGGTGGTCGGGCTCACCGCCACGGCGCTGTCGCCGCGCCGGCCGGCCTGGCGGGTGCTGCCGTTCTCGACCGAGAGCGCCGACGAACTGTCGCGGGCGGTGCGCCGCCTGATGGCGGTCGGGCTCAGCATCGAGTTCGTCTATGTCGTCGTGACGCGCGGCGCCGGCGACCGCAGCGCCCTCGCCTCGGTGGGCGCCTTGGTGATCGCCACCGTCGTGGCGATCCTCGCCCTGCCGACGCTCAGCAACCGCGCCTGGCACGCAGCGCCGGCCCCAGGCTCGAGTTTGGGCACGGAGCCGGGCCATCCGCACATGATCGGCGGCACCTGGTGGTCGATCACGCGGCTGCTGCTGAGCGTGCTGGTGCTGTCGGCCATCCCCTTCGCGCTGCTGGGCTATGCCACGCTGGCCGCCCATCTTCACAACGCGATCTTCAGCACGGCGCTCATGATCACGATCGTGGTGCTGGCGCATCGCCTGATGGCCGACCTGCTCGAGGAGGCCGCCGCGCCCGACACGCCGCCCGGCCGGTGGGTACGCCATCGCCTCGGCCTCGCGCCCGACTCGACCCTGCGCGGCCAGCACCTGCTGATGCTGGTGTTCGACCTGTTCCTGGTCCTGCTGCTGGCCGTCGGCATTCCCGCGGCGTGGAGCGTCGACACCGACGCCATCGTCGACGGCGCAGGCCAGCTGATGCGCGGCGTGAAGGTGGGCGGCGTCACCATCTCGCTGGGCAATGTCGGCATGGCGATCGTGGCCTTCGCGGTCTGCTTGGTGATCGCCCGCCTGGTGCGCACCGTCGTGCGCGACCGCGTGCTGCCGACCGTCGACGCGCCGATGCCGCTGCGCCAATCGATCGACGCCGGCCTCAACTACGTGGGCGTCCTGCTGGCGCTGGTGATCGGCATCGGCGTGCTGGGCGTCGACTTCACCAACCTCGCCATCGTGCTGGGCGCGCTCTCGGTCGGCATCGGCTTGGGCCTGCAGAACATCGCCAACAACGTGATCTCGGGCGTCATCCTGCTGGTCGAGCGGCCGATCAAGGCGGGCGACTGGGTCAATGTCGCGGGTCACGAAGGTTTCATCCGGCGCATCAACATCCGCGCCACCGAGATGGAAACCTTCCAGCGCACCCATGTCATCATGCCGAACAGCATGTTCCTGCAGAATCCGGTGGTGAACCGCACCTATGCCGACACGTCGAGCCGGGTCGAGATCAAGCTCACCGTCGGGCTGGCGACCGACGTCCCGGCGATGGAAGCCCTGCTGCGCGAGACGGCACTCGGCCATCCGCGCGTGCTGCGCGTGCCCGCGCCGATCGTGCGCTTCGAGCGCATCACGCCCAGCGGCCTCGACTTCGAACTGTTCGTGTTCGTGAGCCGCCTGGAAGACCGCCTGCTCGTCACCAACGATCTCAACCAGGCGATCCTGGCCAAGATGATCGAGAGCGGGATCCTCGATCCCAAGCCTATTCCGACGATCAAGCTGCACGGCATCGAGACGCATCTCGAGGCCAAGCCAGTAGACGCCAAGTCAACGAGCAAGGACGGCGATGCCGCCGCGGCGCCGTAGGGGCGAGGCGCCGCGCCGGCGCTGGCGCTGGCCGCTCTACCTGCTGTTCGCCGCGGGCGTTCTGGCCGGCGTGGCGCTGTGGGCCTATTCGCCCAGCCTGCCGGAGGAGACGCTGGTCGCGCGCTATGCCAACGACCGCTCGAAGTTCGTCGATGTCGGCG
>Ga0193726_1000572_pt1 | contig 37575 bp, 21 predicted proteins | sample H2c1metaG_FD_144928 | JGI IMG/M metagenome (GOLD analysis project Ga0193726, IMG submission 144928) | Soil microbial communities from a riparian zone of the East river system, Colorado, United States - H2c1 | ecosystem: Environmental > Terrestrial > Soil > Riparian zone | place: USA: East River... | reverse complement strand
GCCGGCAATTACGAACGCAGGAATGGAACGCAATTTGTTCATTGGCCCTTGGATTTATTTCCCGCTGGAGCGGCGATGCGAACTTGCTGATCGGCCTCAATCGAATCCGGCGGGTTATCCACGATGGAATCCGAAGCGTCAAGGCCGGTCAACACTTCAACGGTGCTGCCGTAGTCGCGTCCGATGAATACACGCTTCAACTGAATTTTGCCGTCCGCTCCGACCACTGCGACGGAAACTCCTTCGGGGCGAAAAAGAAGCGCGGTGACCGGAAGAGAGAGACGATTGCCGGAAACTTTCACATCGAATTGAACTTCAGCGTATGCGCCCGGGAATAATTTACCCGCGGGATTGGGTACGTCCACTTCAGTGCGCAGAGTTCGTGTTGCCGGATCAATTGAATCGGCAGTGCGCGCGACAACGCCGCAGAATTTCTGGCCGGGAACTTCGGAAAGTGAAATGCAAGCGTGCTGCCCCGCGCGAACTGATTGGGCGTACGTTTGGGGAACGGCTACGAATGCGCGGATGGGATCAATCTGCGACAGATCGAAAAGTTCTTTTGCAGTGCCGCCGTTTCCAGCATTAATCAGAGTGCCGGGATCCACATTTCTTTGCGTGATCACGCCTGCGAACGGCGCGTAAACACGCTTGAACGATTCCAAATCTTCCAGACGCTTCACATTCGCCTGCGCGGATTGCACCATCGCCTTTTTGGCGTTGAAATCTCCGACGGCGTTGTCTACTTCCTGTTTTGAAACTGAATCAGTTTTAATTAAATCCTGAAATCGCGTGGCGGTAGTCTGAGACAAATTCACATTCGCTTCGGCGGTGCCCAGATCGGCGCGCGCCTGCGAAAGTTGCTGATCGATTTCCGGCGTATCAATTTCGGCAAGCAGCTCGCCTTTATCCACTTTGCTGCCGATATCCTTGTACCATTTTTTTAGATAGCCATTTGTGCGAGCGTATATTGGCGATTCCACGAAAGCTTGCAGCGCGCCGGGAAGCACAAGTCCGGAGTCTGCGTTTACGGGCGTCGCATGAACGACCGCAACGAAGGGCACGGCTGCTTTGGCGGTCTGATCGGCGAGAGCGCGTGACGAAGTTTTCTTGCTCGCGAGGCTATAAATTGCGAGCGCCGCGAATAAAATAAACGGCACAAGCCAGAGCAAAAACATTTTGCCGTGGCCTTTGCGCGTGCCGCCGCTTGGCGCACTTTGCTGCTGGCCGCTGACAGTTTCCATCATTCTTTATTCTCTCCTGAAATTGCCATCGCGCTCGTCACGGAATCTAATGATGTGCTTCCGCTTCGCTGGCTCGTCCGGCTTCATCTTCACGATCGCCGGGTTTGAAATTTTTGTGAATCACTTTGAAAACGCATGGAACGAAAAACAAAGTGGCGAACGTGGCGAACAGCAGGCCGCCGATCACGGCGCGTCCCAGTGGCGCATTTTGTTCGCCGCCTTCGCCCATTCCCAGCGCCATCGGCACCATGCCGATCATCATGGCGGCGGCCGTCATTAATACCGGGCGGATACGAATGAAACCCGCTTCCAATACGGCGTCAGTGGAATTTTTTCCTTCGCGAAGCTGTTCGCGCGAAAATGAGACCATCAAAATACTGTTCGCAGTAGCCACGCCCATGCACATGATGGTGCCTGTGAGCGAAGGGACGCTTAATGTTGTGTGCGTGAGCAGAAGCATCCACAGAATTCCGGCAAGCGCTGCGGGTAGCGCGGTAATAATGATGAAAGGATCGAGCCAGGATTGGAAGTTCACAACGATCAGAAGATAAACCATGCTGATCGCGACCAAAATTCCGTACGCCAGCCCTTTGAACGATGAGGACATGGTTTCAACTTGTCCGCGCAATTCGATCGCGGTACCGCGCGGAAGTTTGGATTGGTATTCGCTGATAATTTTGCGAACGTCGGTTGCAACGCCGCCCAAATCGCGTCCCTGTACAGACGCATAAATATTAATCATCGGCTGCGAGTCATAATCAGAAAGTTCCGCCGGCTTTGCGGTCAGTTGAAAATCCGCCAGGTTGCCGAGCACTTGCGGCGTTTTCGTATTCGTCGACGACACTGGAATATTCTGAAGCGCCTGCATCGAATCAAGTTTGTATTGTGGCACCTGCACGGCCACAGAGTAGTTCACGCCGTTCTGCGGATTCGCCCAGAACGAAGGGCTGGTCTGAAAGCTCGAACTCAGCGTGAGCAACAAACTTTGCGCCACGTCGTTCTGTTGCAATCCCACGGATTGCGCGCGCGTCCGGTCGATATCCAAATGTAATGTCGGCTGCGCGAACATTTGGTGAACGTGGACGTCGACCGCGCCGGGAATACGCCCGATTCGGTTGGATATTTGCTGCGCCAACGCGTAGTCTGCCTGCAAATTATTTCCGGTCAGCTCCACATCAATCGGCGCGGGAACGCCAAAGTTCAGAATCTGGCTGACGATATCCGCCGGCTGAAAGAAAAATTGCGTGCCAGGAAATTCTTCGGCGAGGCGTCCGCGGAGTTCAGTGATGTATTCAGAAGTTTTCTTCTTATGCTCCGGATTGAGTGCGATCAAAATTTCCGCGTCGGAAGTTCCGATGGTACCGGAATTACTGTAGGACATATTCAAACTGCTGTAAGGCAATCCAATGTTGTCCAGCACCGTGCCCAAATCTTCGGCAGGAATCACGTCCCGAATAAGGTTATCGACCTGATCGCACTCGCGCGCTGTTTCTTCAATGCGCTCGCCGACGCGGCCACGCATGTGCAGGCGAATTAGTCCGGCATCCACACTGGGAAAGAAATCTTCACCTAGAACCACGGCGATAGGTCCGGACGCGAAGCAGAGGACCAGAAATAGAATAATGAATGACCACGCATGATTCAGACAAAAGTGCAACGCGTTGCGGTAGCGCTCACGCATGCGATCAAAGCTGTGAACGAATCCGCGTTGAATTCGAGAGAAGGGATCGTTGCCGGTAGCGTGCTCTTCGCCCTTATGGCCCTTTAACAAATACATCGCCATTGTGGGAACAAGTGTGCGCGAAAGTAAGTAGGAGGCCAGCATCGCGAACACCACCGCTTCCGCCAGCGGCACGAAAAGAAATTTCGCAACGCCGGTCAGAAAAAACATGGGCACGAACACGATGCAAATACACAACGTGGAAACGAACGCGGGCACGGCGATTTGTTGCGCTCCATCCAGAATGGCGCGCACAGTTTCTTTGCCCTGCGCAAGATTGCGATTAATATTTTCAATTTCTACCGTGGCGTCGTCCACCAGAATTCCGACGGCCAGCGCCAAGCCGCCCAGCGTCATGATGTTGATGGTTTCGCCGAGCGCGCTGAGCACGCAAATCGAAACCATAATCGAGAGCGGAATGGAAATCGCGATGATCACCGTGCTGCGCCAATTTCCCAGAAATAGAAGAATCATCAGCGCGGTAAGGCACGCGGCGATTAGCGCTTCGCGAATTACGCCTTGCACCGCGGCGCGCACGAAAATCGATTGGTCGAATAGCGGCGTAATCACCAGCGCCGGAGGCAACACGGCTTTCAATCGAGGCAGAAGGGCATAAAGGCGCGCAACGATGTCCAGAGTGGAAGAGCCGCCCGTTTTAAAAACGCTCATCAAAACGCCGCGCTGGCCATTCATGCGGACAATATTTGTTTGCGGGGAATATCCGTCGCTCACAAATGCGACGTCACGGAGATACACGGTCGCGCCGCCTACGGTCTTAATCGGAAGATTATTCAGTTCGGCGATTGTGTTGGTGCTGCCATTCATTTCCACCGGATATTCAATGGTGCCAAGCTTCACCGAGCCTGAAGGCAGAATTAAATTCTGCGAACTCACGGCGTTAATCACATCGACAGGGGAAAGCCCTTTGGCTTGCAGCGCCGGAATATCCACATTGACTGCGACGAGCCGCTGCTTTCCGCCGTAAGGATATGGCGTGGCCGACCCAGGGATCGTGGCCATGCGGTTGCGCACGAAATTTACGGCCAAGTCGTTCAGTTCCTGTTCTGAAAGCCCGTCACCGCGAAGACCAAGCTGCAGAATCGGAACAGTGGAAGCCGAGTAGCGAATAATCAGCGGAGGATTTGTGCCGGGCGGCATAGACCGCACCGCCGTCTGCGAAATGGCTGTGGCCTGCGAAATTGCGACGCCGATGTCCGCGCCGGGCTGGAAATACACTTTAATGATCGACCGGCCTTCTTCTGTTTGCGATTCAATGTGCTGAATGTTGTCGACAGTTGTGGTCAGCGTGCGCTCGTAACCCGAGACGATGCGCTGCTCCATATCCGTGGGAGAAAGGCCGGAGTAATTCCAAATAATACTGACCACCGGAATATTAATTTCGGGAAAGATGTCCGTGGGGGTGCGGTAAATCACCAGCGGGCTGATCAGAATGATGACCAGCGCAAAGACAATAAACGTATAAGGCCTGTTAAGGGCGAGACGTACTATCCACATTCGTTAGCTCAAATTCCGTCTGGATTTGCGGCGCTGCTGCCGTTGATGATGGCAAGTCCTCGTATGTGTCGTCAGTACTGCGTGTGAACTACATCTGATGCGGCAAAACCGCACACGATGCACATCGGGAGCTTTGGTTGCACACCAATAGCCTACATGTAAGTAGACGCATACATTCGCGTCCCGGTTTCCATTCTCGCATGACTGTGCCTTCCCACAAAAAAAGAAATTACGAATCGACCTGCTCGTGCGCCTACATGAAACGCTGTATCCCCGCGGCGAAAATACTGTACGAGATTGCAGCTGTTCTTCAGAAAGGCATATTTCATATTATTTATGGAAATATTTTGTGTGTCGCGCGCGAGCTCACAGCGGTTGCATTTCGTGCGTAAGTTATTCGTTTGCTTCGCAATATGACTGGTTAATGGATTGGTTAAGCTGTGTAAATTTACCATTAAGAGTATGGCATTCGACTTGCGAGGTAGTTGGGCGGGGGCAGGGCCATTAGGACCCCTGCATCGGCGCCTCAGGTTTTTGATCCTACGAAAAACGAAGCTGGAATTGTGCCGTGGACAGATGTGTGCCCACAATTCGGTTTCCGGCGGCTTTTCATAAACCACCTGAGAGGGGGACTATATGCGTCGAATTGTGATTGGAATATTTTGCCTGGCCTTAATCTGTGTACTTTCCTCAAGTCCTGCGTTTTCGCAAGAAAATCCCACTGGCACGTTGGTAGGCGCTGTCACCGATCCGCAAGGCGGGGCGGTGATAGGAGCCAGCGTTACCGTTACGGATATGTTGGCAGGCACTTCCGTCACAACGAAATCCGGTGATGGCGGCCTTTTTACGGTGAACAATCTTGCGCCGTCGGTTTACAAGGTTGCGGTTGAGATGAAGGACTTCAAGACCAGTCTCTTCACCAACGTCACCATTACCGTGGGCAAAACGTACAGCCTGCCGGTAAAACTCGAAGTCGGCGAAACAAAAATTACGGTTCAGATTGAAGGCGGCGGTGAACAATTGATGGACCCGACGCAGGTGACTATCACCAATACGGTCACCGGAAAATCAATTACGCAGCTTCCGTTTAATTCCCGCAGTGCCGTTCTTTTGGGCGTGCTTGACCCCGGCGCGGAAACTTCCGGCGGCACTCGCAATTCCTCGTTTGAAGGTTTGCCCAAGGGCGCTATCAATATCACATTTGACGGCATCAACGTGCAGGATAGCGTGCTGAAATCCAACGACGGTTTTTTCGCGCTCAACGATCCGCGAATCGATGACGTGGAAGAATTCGCCATCACCACCGCGGTGAATAGCCCGGACAAATCCGGCGAAGGCGCCGTGCAGATGAATTATGTCAGCAAAAAAGGCGGCAACGCTTTCCACGGCGGCGTTTGGGAATACAATCGCAATACCGCCTTCAATTCAAACACCTATTTCAATAACCTCAGCGGCACGCCGCGTCAGGTTCTGCAATTGAATGACTACGGCGCCAAAGTTGGCGGGCCCATCCTGAAGGACAAACTGTTTTTCTTCGTGGATATCGACAACTTTGTCGAGCCTGCATCCATCACTCGCTCGCGCAGTATTTTGACGGCGGCAGCCGCATCCGGAAAGTACACATACATTCCAGTTGGTCCGGACGGTTCGACGCCAATGTTGCCTGATACCGCCGCGCTTCCATCGTGGGTAACCTGTAACGGAAGCACCTCAAGTCCTACATGCACCGCGAATCTTTTGGCGATGGCGGCGGCCGGCGGTTTTACCAGCACCATCAACCCGGTCATATCTCCCTTGCTGAACGCGGCAGAAGGCAGCGCCACGGCGCCGGGCGTCACAATTTCTCCCACGGCTCCTTCGCTTTATCAGCAGACCATCAACTTTAATAACAGTGGAACGCAGAGCCGCCGCTATCCCGATGCTCGAATCGACTACCAAATCAACAAGAAGAATTCGCTCGAGTTGGACTACCACTACTCACACTTCACGGCTGGTCCGGATATTCTGAACGGTATGGACGCGCCGTTTCCGGTGGCGCCGTTCACGTCCAATCAGGGTTCCCAAATTTCCAATCGCAATTTGTTCGTAGCCGCGTGGCGCTGGTCGATTGGTTCAAATACCAGCAATGAACTGCGCGTAGGCGCTCAGATTGCTCCCATAAACTTCGGCGTGGGAATCACATCCTCCCAGTTTCCAACCATCTCCTCAAACCTCGGATCGCAGCCTTACACTTTCGGCGTTTTTGGCGTCAATGCTTTTTTCAACCCATTCGGTGATAACCAGGGACGTAACGCAGCCCTTGGCCAAATCAGCGATAACTTTGGCTGGACGAAAGGGCGCCATTCGATGACGTTCGGAGTTTCGGCAACTTCCATCTGGTATAACGATTTCTTTGAATCCAGTGGAACACTGAACTTCGGTGTCGATAACAACAACGATCCAATCGCGAACGTTGGCACTGCGGGCACAAACGGCCAGCCGGTATTCAGCGGCGGACCGGGCAGTTGCGTGGACGCCTCGTGCTCGACGAACGGCACATTGCCAAACATCGGTAATGCAGATTTCCTCAACGCCGAAGCGCTTTACGCTTCTCTTACCGGACGCGTGCAGAGCTTCACCGCCAGCGTTTTCTTCAGTCCGAAAACTGGCGGCTTTCAGACGGGTGCTCCTCAAGTGGACAAGTGGCGGCAGAATGAGGCCGGATTTTACTTCGCAGATACCTGGCGCGTGAAATCGAACCTCACCTTTACCTACGGTCTGCGTTGGGAACTGCCCGGCGCGCCAACGGATAGCTTGAATGAATTTTCCGCCGTCGCCGGTGGCGCGGATGGATTATTCGGAATTTCAGGGGCCGGCAATCTTTTCAAACCGGGTGTGTTTGCTGGTGACGCCAACACTCAATACGTCAACGACAAGGGCTTCAGCTGGTACCACATGTATAAGGGAGCGTTTGCTCCAACAGTTGGTATCGCCTGGCAGCCCCACACGGATATGGCGGGACTGCATCAATTGCTTGGCGAGGCCGGCAAAACGGTTTTCCGCGCGGGATATAACATCGCTTACAGCCGCGAAGGTCTGGCTGGATTCTCATCCATCGCGGGCGGAAATCCGGGATACTTCGGCAGCCAGATTACTCAATCCGACGTTGTAAATGATCCCTCGCAGGGACTATTCGTCGCCGGTTCGGTGATTCTGGGCAGCAGCACCACTCTCGGGAACGTGCTGCAAACTCCGAGCTCTTTTTCCCAGTCGTTTCCGCTCGGGATTTCTGACGGTACATCAATCAATGCGTACGATCCGAACATTAAGCCGCCGATGATCCAATCGTGGTCCGCGGGCATTCAACGCGAACTTTCACCAAACAACGTAGTTGAAGTTCGCTACGTCGGAAATCACGGTTCCGGCTTGTGGGATCAATTCAACATCAACGAAGTGAATATTTTCGAGAATGGGTTCCTCACGGAATTCGATCACGCGTCCAGCAATATGAATATTTGCACGGCAGTGAATCCGGCAGGATGTCTGACTGCCGAAAAAGCGCACGGCATCGTAGCTGCAACTGCAACGGCTCCGATTCCAGATTTTGCAAATCTGGGCCTTGCCGGGCAGGTTGCGTTGCCAATCTTTACGGCGGCGTATACCGGCTCAACCACTGGTTCACAGTTCGACTCGCATTTCACGAGCTCGACCTACGTTCCTTTGATTCAGCAAGGGCTTCCAGGCGCGATTGCGAATATTTTTTCAACAACGCTAACGCGGCTTGAAAATATTACGAACGCTGGATTCCCGGCGAACTTCTTCGTCGCCAATCCAACCGCTTCGCTCGGCGGCTCGTTTGTGATGGCCAACGGCGCCCAATCTACTTACAACTCTTTGCAGATTGATTTCCGCCGCCGTCCATCGCACGGATTGCAATACGACGTCAGCTACGTGTTTGCGAAAGCGCTGACAAACTACAACGCAAATAGCTCGGCCAACTTTGCCCAATTCACAACTCTCCGGAACTTGAACTATGACAAAGGTCCGGCTCCATTCGACATCCGGAACGCCATCAAAGCTCAGGCGATCTGGGATTTGCCGTTTGGCTCGGGCCGCAAGTGGTTGAACTCTGGAAATAGCGTGGTGAACCATCTCATCAGTGGATGGCAAATTGACACGATCACGCGCTGGCAGACCGGCACTCCAATTAACATCCAAAGCGGTCTGGGCGGCACGTTCAACGGCAACGATCCGGGTGTGACTCTTAACGGGATTACAACCAGTCAACTGCAGAGCATGTTGGGAGTGAACAAGACGGAGCAAACCGGCGCGGTATTCTATTTCCCAGCGAACCTTCTCAATTCCAGCCTGACGAAGGTGAATACCTCGGTGATCGCCCCGTGCAGTACTCCTGGCGCGCTTTGCCAAAAGCTGTTTGTATATGGTCCGCAATTCTTTGACGCGAACCTCAGCCTGGTGAAAATGACCAAGATTACCGAACGCGTGAATCTGGAAATTCGCATGGAAGCGTTGAATGCATTCAACAATGCGAATTTCTACTACGCGTGTGGAGTCAGCACCACGCCATGCACGATCAATTTGCAGTCGCAGTCATTCGGGAAAATCGTGGGGAACTATTCCGACTTCAACACGAATCAGGATCCCGGCGGCCGCGTACTTCAGTTGGTTGGACGGGTAAACTTCTAGCCCGCGCGTCCTGAAATTTCAAGGCGCGTTAATTGAAAAAACGGGTGGCTCTTTCGAGCCACCCGTTTTTATTTGCTGAACGCCTACAGAAAATTAATGAGGTTGAACTACCAGCCCAGCACGTAGGCGAAAATCAGCGGCGCGACAATCGTCGCATCCGACTCGATCACAAACCTCGGCGTGTCCACTCCAAGTTTGCCCCAGGTGATTTTTTCGTTTGGCACCGCGCCGGAATAGGAACCGTAGCTGGTGGTCGAATCGCTGATCTGGCAGAAATATCCCCACAGCGGAACATGCTCGCGCTTTAAATCCTGATGCAGCATCGGCACCACGCAAATCGGAAAATCTCCGGCGATGCCGCCCGCAATTTGGAAAAATCCCAGCGGAGTTTTGCCCGCCGTTTCCGTGTACCACCGCGCCAGCTCCATCATGTATTCAATTCCCACGCGCACGGTGTGAACGTTTTTCACTTTGCCGCCGATCACCTGCGCGGCAAACATATTTCCAAGGGTGGAATCTTCCCAGCCCGGCACGAACATCGGCAGATTTTTTTCCGCCGCGGCCATCATCCAACTATCCTTCGGATCAATCTCGTAATGTTCCTTCAATTTTCCGGAAAGCAGCAGCCGGTAGAAAAATTGATGCGGAAAAAATGCCTGCCCGCTTTTGTCCGCCGCGTACCAATCTTCCACCACCAGCCGTTCAATGCGCCGCATCGCTTCTTCTTCAGGAATGCAAGTGTCGGTGACGCGATTCAAATGTTGATTCAGCAGCTCGACTTCCTGCTCCGGCGTTAGATGGCGATAGTGGGGAATTCGCTTGTAGTGATTGTGCGCCACAAGATTGTAGACGTCCTCTTCCAGATTCGCGCCGGTGCAGCAAATTGCGTGCACTTTGTCCTGACGAATCATTTCCGCAAGAGAAAGTCCCAACTCAGCGGTGCTCATTGCGCCGCCCAGCGTCACGAACATTTTTCCGCCGGTCTTCAAATGGTTGACATATGCGTCCGCGGCGTCAATCACTACCGCCGAATTGAAGTGGCGATAGTGGTGTTTGATATAATTGCCAACCGGCCCGCTCGTCGCATTGCTCGTCTTAACTTTCATCATCGTTCCTCCTTCGGACGTTTGAAAATACACCCGTAGAAAACTAATTCTCTTGCAGGGTGAGTCCGGCTAGAAGTAGCTTGCCGTGTAACTCAGCAAGCGAAGAAACTTGTGCACTGAAATGTGAATTTGCGGTGAGTGTATGTAAATTTTGCTAATCACTGACATAGAGATAACACGAATCGAGCGGAAGTTACAGAAAAATTCGCAGAAAAATAAAAATTTTGCGCTGGCGCAAGATTTGATTTGTTTTTCGGCGAAAAAGAAAATTCGCCGGAAATTAAATCACTGCAACTTCTGCGCCGCTGCTTCCGCCGCCGCTCCGTCAAACAATTGAAATTCGCGAATGCGCGGCGCCGCCGCGGATGAAATAATCACCAGCCGTACGCGTGCCGCCGTCGTCCGCGCGAATTTATCAATTTTCTTATGTCCGATGGAATTTCCGCTGTGCAGCGTCGTCCATTTCCCGCCCACGAATGCATCGATCGAATATTTTTCAATTTGCTGACCACCGCCGAGCCACTCCATGGTCATCGCGCGATCAATCGTAACCGGCGCGTCGAATGAAAGTTCAATCGTCGCCGAACGCGCATCAGCAGGTGCGCTCCAGAATGTATCCTCGTCGCCGTCAATCGCCGACGCATATGACGCAGCAACTTTCGCGCGCCGCGCCAAATTTTTATTCTCTCCATAAATTGACCGCACCGCCGCGCCGAATTCGCCCAACCTTTGAACGTCCGAAGCGGGCACAAGTCCGCGCTCATCTGGAGCAACGCCGATCATTAATTGCGCGCCGCGGCCGACCGTCTTCTCGTACGTGTCCAACATTTCCGCGACTGTCTTCAAACTTTTCTCGTCATTCGGATGCCAGAACCAATGTTCCTTGCGCAGCGGCGTGTCGGCTTCCGCCGGGCGATAACGCAAATATCCGTGCAGGTCCAGCACATTCCAATTTTCTTCGTTCGCGTCGCCGCTTTCATTTCCCGCCCAACGAATATCTCCATACTTCAGCAACGCTGCATCCGCGAACACCATCGCGTTCGGCTGATAAATGCGCAACTGCGAAACGTAGCGATCGAAATCGTAGACGTGACCTTCGCTGCCCGCGCCATCCAGCCAAAATTCCGTTAAGTCGCCGTAGTGCGTCGCCAGTTCGACCAACTGCGCTACGTAAAAATCGTCATACTTTTTGCTGTCCTTATAAAAAGGCTCGTGACGATCCCACGGCGAAAGATACAGTCCAACCTTCAAACCATTCTTCCGCGCCGCGGTCGTCACGTCGCGCACCACATCTCCACGCCCACCGCGCCATGGACTGGACTTCACGCCATAATCCGTTTGCGCGCTCGGCCACAAACAAAATCCGTCATGATGCTTCGCAACCATTACCAGATAATTCGCGCCCGCCGATTTCGCCGCGTGCATCCATTGTTCCGGATCAAATTGCGTGGGATTAAAAACGGATGTCTCTGCCGTGCCGTCGCCCCATTCACGATTCATGAAAGTGTTCGGGCCAAAGTGAATCAGCACACCAATTTCTAAATTTTGCCAAGCCATCTGCTGCGGACTCGGTTTTACGTCTGTGAAACTCTGCGCCAAAAGCGGCTGCGCGCAGAAAAATGCGATCATCAAAATTCGTTTCCACATGTGTGTCGGACCTTCCGGCGAGATAATACAACGTATGTGTCTGTGTGAATAGAAAAGTTCAACCGAAGGAAAAGCTACAACGGGCAATTTGGCGAAAGCATCGCCTTCTTATTCGCAATAATATCCGCCGAATATTTATTCATGTAATGCGTAATCGTCTCCACCCGAATCTTCACGCTGCCGGCCGGCTTCGTCGAATCCAAATCTCCAAACTTAAAAAATAACGTTCCCGTCGCTTCCACGATTCGCTGCGTCGGCGTATAGGTCGGCTGATCCATTCCGCATTCGTAGCTAGAAAGCCGCAGCACGCAAGTTGTCCAGGGACATCGCGCCGCAACTTTCGCGCCCCACATAATTTCATTGGTGTTGCTGCTGTACGAAGAACTCCACACATCTGAAATATCAAATGGGGATTTAATGCGCTTCTCGCGCAAATCTTCCTCAAATAGCCAATTCAAAATATCCGGATCGGTAGGGAAGTATTGCATCCACAAAACGGGAAATCCCTGTGCCTGCAAATCGCCTTCAATCTCATGTCCGATTCCCGGATCCATGTGATAAGGCCGCGCCACAACAAAAATGCACGGTTTATTTTCGCGAGCGCACCAGCTCAAGATTTCCCGGCTGTGTTGACGCAGCTTCGCGTCCATCGTGTCCAGCGCGTGAAATCCAGCCTTCACCGCTCGTTCAGTTTCCTCCAACGTCAAATCCAAAACGTCCTTCAGACTACCGTGTAGTTGCGGGCCCGTGGCTTCGCGATCGCCCAGGCAAACAAACGGCGCGGTGTACGCAATTCCATTTTCCGCGAAAATATCGCGCTCCTTCAGGAATCCCGCTTTAATATTGTCCGGCCCGGCCATCACTCGCGTGCACGTCAGCGTGTCCATCACATGTCCGCGCAACACGGAAGGCATCGAATAAATCATCGGACTCAGCAAAATATCTATTTTCTTTTTCTGCCCGAAAACCAATTCGCCGTAATGCCCGCTGATGCTTTTCACCGGATAGCAGCAGTCCACCGTTCCGCGCCCCTTGCCGAAATCGCGGCCCTGCTCCTCGCTCGTATCCGAACTAAAAACAATATTTTCCTGTTCGATTCCCAACTCGCGCAGAAATCCCACCCAGAATTGATGCGTGCTCCACACGTTCAGCACTCGTGGAATTCCAACTCGAATTTCCGAGCGGTTCTTACGCTGTGGCGCGGCGGAAGGCTTCTTTGCGAACCATGTCTGCAATGTTGGGAAAGGCATTCTTGGTTTTCTCGATTTCGGCCTTGATCACTTTCATTTCATTTACGTCTTCCACAAGTCCCTTCGGACAGGAATTATTTACGATCACGCGCTCCCATCCCGTGGAAAGCGGAACTTTGCTCCACGGACGCCCGCCGCCATTCAGCAGCTCCACATCAATAAAACTGCGCTGGCATGTCACAGGACACCAATGGCAAACCGTGCCCGTCGAAGTTGTGCTCGCATATCTTAATTGCGCAATCGAATCGAATCCGCGGAATTGCGTGCGGCCTCCGGCGTCGTACCAATCCAATGACACAAGCGCCGCGCCAATCGCGCCCGCTTCGCCCGAATAGGGATGCACCACCACGTCCGCATCCGGAACCTTCGAGCGAATAAAATCCACTTGCGTTTTCACCACCGCCAAATTTTTGTGCGTGCCACCCTGCAAAATATATTTTTTCCCCACGACGCTCAAATTATTCAGCCCGCCGGCATAAATCCAAACATTCAGCGGCAAAATAGCGCACAGCGCCGCCAGAATTTCCTCTGCCTGCCAACCCTTGCGCTGCTGATTCACAATGTCGCTCTGCAAGAATACTCCGCAGCCCATGGAAAGCTGAGGCATCGCTTGCGCACGAAACGCGCCGTCCGCCATTTCGCTTAACGGAATTCCAAATCGCTCGGCCACTCCCTGCAAAAATGCGCCATTGCCCGACGAACATTGCGAGTTCAGCCGGAAATCCGAAACAGTTCCGTTATTCAGCAGCATGATCTTCACGTCCACGCCGCCCACATCACAAATACAATCCGCATCCGGAAAAAAGTGCAGTCCCGCGCTGGCGTGCGCAATCGTTTCCACAATCGGACAATCCGCGCCCAGAATTCCTTTCAGCAAATCTTTTCCGTATCCGGTAATTCCAACCGCCAAAATTTCTCCATCGCCAATCACCTTGCGCAACTGCTCGAAAAGTGACTTCGCATCCTCAATCGGATTTCCCTTGCTCAGCGCGTAACAGGAAAAAACAATTTCCTTATCGGGCGAAATGCAAACCGCCTTCGCGGTAGTGGATCCAAAGTCGCATCCAATTACAACGCGAGAAAGTTTTTCCGAACCCGGCGCGATTTCCGTTACCGCAACTTGCTCCGCACTTTTTTCTTCAGCGTATTCCGCGCGAAACGCCGCCAAATCTGCGTCGCTCTTGCACAATCCGCCTCGCCCAGCTTTCTTTTTTTCCTCGTGCTGCCCCTCGTTAATCCACCAATTCAATTTTCCGCTGCCGCGATAAATTCCAACCGTCTGCGCATCGCGCCGCCCAACCTCAATGCATCCCAGCGCCGCATAATAAAGCGCGTCTTCCGGCACTCTTATTAATGTAGTGGGATCTTTGTCCGCCCCGGCCACTTTCCGTTCCTTCCAAATCTTCGCCAAGTGATGCCGCCACGCCTCCTGCAATCCCGTAAAAAATAAATTCGGTCCGCCCAGCAAAAGTATTTCGGGCAGTGGAGTATTCCCGCGCGTCAACGTCGCCAAATTTTGATAAACCACCGCCTCAAATAGTGACGCGATAATTTCCTCGACCGGAATTCCCGCCTTCAGCAAACTGTTCGAGTCCGCCTCCGCAAAAATTCCGCACTTGCTGCTCACTTTGTGCAGCGTGAATCCTGAATAGCGCATCTTCGCCAGTTGTTCCGACGTAATTTCCAATTTCCGCGCAGTCTTCTCAATGAACGTTCCCGTCCCGCCGGAGCACGCGCTCTGCATCAAAACTTGTTTGCTTTTCGCTTCGCCCTCGCCGGTAAAGAAAATCGTTTTCATGTCCTCGCCGCCGATTTCGCTGACAAATCGCACAGCAGGATGAAACTTTTCCACCGACGCAGCGACCGCCACGACTTCTTGCACGAATTTCGCGCCCACAAACGGCGCCACAATTCCCGCGCCCGATCCCGTAAAGAAAATCCTGTCCTGCTCCGGCTGAAAACCAAATTGCGTTTCCAGCCGCGTCAGGAAGTCCAAAACTTTTTCGGCTTGTTTGGTGTTGTGCCGCTCGTATGCCTGGGAAATTATTTCGCCTGACGGAGCCGTCAGCACGTATTTGCAGGTCGTGCTGCCCACATCCATCGCGCAAATTTTCACATCGCCCGGTTCCGTAATAGGCCCAAGGGGAATTAGCGCCTCAACCGGAGGCGGCATGATCGGCTGAATGCTCACCAAGCCATTGCTAGCCACGGTTAAAGCACCATCGCCGCAGCGCTCACTGGCGCAGCAACTCCACGACTCTTAATTTTCCCCGTCGCCGCTAAATGCGTCACGTAATTCGCCGCAGTTCCGGCGTATCCCATATGCGGCACGCGATACGACGCTCTCCGAATTTCCGGATGCTCCGCTTCACAGCGACGCACGTCCTCGACAGTCACGCCCAGTTTCGCCATCACATTTTCAAACTCACTCTGCGCACGCCGCTTCGCTTCCGTCAAAATCATCTGGCAACGAGAAAGCGCGTGCACTTCCGCATCGCCCTTAATTTCAATCGGCGCATAGAGTAGATCCGGATATTTCCCCAGCACATTCGCCATCGAGCCAACCGACATCGTGTTCGGCATACAGGAATATGGCGTCAACTCGCAAACCATGTGCGCCTTTTTGTGATGATAGGAATAAAGCGCCTTGCCAACCAGCATGTGCCCTTCACCGCCATTCAATTCAAAGTGGTAGAACGGGGTCGCCAGCGCGCGCAATTCATTTTGATCCGGCAGCTCGTACGGAATATTTCCAAGCGCTTTGCGGAACCGGTTGTAACTTCGCACATAAATTCGTTCGATGTTCCGCATCAGCGATTCCTTCATCCGCTTCTTGCGCGTTGGCTTTTTGCGATGCTCGCCAATGTAATTGTCCGGATGCATCAAATAATCCAACCACACGGCCACGGGAGGCGGAATTACTTCCGCGTTTTCCGATTCCAGCCAGCGTTTGATGTTGTAATTTCCGTCGCCTTCGTGCGTCTGCAGCCAGAATTCGCCAGTAATTTTCACTTTGGCTTTTGCGCGCAGACGATCCACTTCGATCGCATCCCACTTCTTAAAAACTTCGCGCAGTGCCTTCGTAAAATAATTCGTAGTCAAATGCCAAGCTAGCACGCCCCATTTTTTTCCTTTGATCGGCCGATTCTTGAAAATTTTGTACATGTACTCGACGCTTTCCTTCAGCACCTCATCCGTCTGCCCGGCCCTCACTTCATAAGGACGCGTCAAATATTCCAAATCTCCTAGTACATCGCCAATCAGAATTCCCCACACCAGTCCCATGCTTAGCGGCAAATTAATTTCCAAGCCGCCTCCGCCGCTCGGCCCTTGGTCCAACTCGTCCTGCGCCAGCAAAAACATTCTGAAATCGCGCATACCCAATCCGTCCAGCGCCATCGCATACGATTCGTGATACTGACCGAACCGGCAGGGCCCGCAGGCGCCCGCCGTTAAGAAAACATATTTATCTGCCACCGCTTTCTTATCGCCCAGCTCGACAGTCTTTTCCTTCAAAAAATTCACTAAACTTCCCGTCGTAAAAATTGTCGGACAGCACGCGCCCACATCGATCAGCTCTTTGCCCGCGTCCAAATCCGCGCGCGCAATATTCGGCAGCGGCTCCGCTTTATAATTTAAATTGTGCATCGCGCCTTGCACGAGCCGCTCGTGTTTCCACGTTAGCCCGCCAAATAATATTGTCGTCTCCTCACGCTGCTCGCGAAGAAACGGCTTCGGCCGGTACGCTTGATAATGTTTTACGGGTTTCGCACTGCGGATGGATTGAATCGGCTGTATCGTCTGAAGATTGCCCACGTTTCCCCCTCAATAAAGGCAGTTCTCAAATCCGAATACATCCCCGACAAAATAATTATTGAAAACACTATAGACCTGCCGCCGCATATCTCCGAATGATTTTTTCAAAGGGAAAGGGAATTATCTGTGGACGAAGCTCGCGCGCCAAAACCGGAAAAACCCAACGTCAATCTAATTTCCCGATGGCCTCTCTACATGCTCAATCACGATAATCGCCAGCGGATCTTTCTTCGCTTCCAATTTCAATCCAAGTTGTTCCTGCACCGCCGTAAATAAAGAAGGTCCCGTGGGATCTACCGCCGCGCTATCGGCCGCGCTACCCGATGGCGCCTGCGCTCGCGCTTCCGGCGCATAGTAAAGTGTGAAATCGTATCTGCCCGTCAGTCCGGTTTTGTCCACAACCGGACGCTTCAAATATCTCGAAAGCCCCTGCGCAAAAGTTCCGATCTCAATTCCTTGCGCTTTCACATTTCCAGTCGAGCCAAATCCCACCATCAAATCTCCGCCAAGACCTTTTCCACTCCCACCTTTAATTCCGTCAGCATATGTGTCGCCTGGTTTTGCCTCCTGAATTTTCAATCCGCTCTTGCCGATCACCAATTCATACACGGGAAGCTCTTTGCTCTCCGTGCGAACAGTCAGCTTAAATCGATCCGCCAATAACGCCTGCAACATTCGTTGCCGCGCCGAATCACGTTCGTCCACAGAAAGTTTGTTCAGCTCATCCGCCACAGAACTTTCCATTTTCGCGTCGATGCTAAATTTTTCCGACGCCATCCATCCCTGTGCTCCAGAAATTCGATCCGCATCCACCGCATATGCCGACTGAACGAGCGACATCACCGTGGAATTCGCCCTAAGCCCGTCCGCTGTATACTCAATTCCGTTTCCGATCAATCCACTTCCACCCGCAGATCCGCTGGGCTTAGCCGGTTTTATCGACACGACGTCATACGCCGGATTCAAGCTCTGCGCCCGTATTCCCGCAGCGCCAAGCACGCCGGCAATTCCCAGCAAATTCAAAAAAATATTCCTACGAAACTTCGATTTACTCGCGTTCATCAAGATTCCTCCCATTCGCCGATAGGATGCCGCTGACACCAACACACATCTCCTATTACTGTCGAAACGGAGAAGCGTTCCAAAATGTTATGCTCTTGTGTAGGGGCGCCGCTTGCGGCATCCCCGACCGCAAATATCCGGCTCCGATCTTTCGTACGTCATTCTCGGATCTCGTGTGGTATAATGCCGGTGGAAAGTAATACCCTCCGGCATCCCAATCGCTCAATTAATGTATTGCGAAGGTGAACTGGATTTTGTTCGGGTGCCGGGTGTTCGACCCACGAAGCGGGCGAACCTGGGGATATTATTTTTTTCTCTACCGAAAAAGCTATCTAGCTCGTCGCCTTAGCCGCCGCATTCTGCTCAGCCTTAAGATGCGCATCGCCTTCCCAATATTTCTTCAGCGCTTTATGATGCAATCCATCGCGCCGAATAAAATACGGCACATAAAGAAAAAGCAATCCGCCCAACAACTGAAACACAATCGCCGACTCCAATCCCGTCATCAGTCCATAATGATCCGCGATTGTTCCGATCAGCAAAGGAGCCACCGCCATCGCCAATAAATTAATCACCAGCGAATAAAAACCCCACGCTGTCGCATGTCCCTGCGCTGGAATAATGTCGTGGATTGTCGCGGTCACTGGCCCGTGGTACCAGGTCAGAAAAAATGTTCCGATGCCGAAGAGAAAAATAAATGCCGGCTTGGTGTGCGCGTGCAGCGCATAAAAAATGCAAGGCGCCGCGAACATGAATCCAGCGGGCACCACGGCCGACCGTCCCCACGCGCGTTTCCGCGAGAGCCAATCCGAAAGCGTGGCGCCCACAAGAATTCCGAAGCCACCGGCCAACAGAACTGTAAGTCCCAGCGTGATTCCGGATTCAGTGGACGAAAACCCTTTATATTCCTGTACAAAATCCGGTCCCCACGCCACGTAGGAATATCCGGCGAAGCTACTGAACGATGCGCTCAGCAACAACATTAAATATGCGGGCACGCGAAATAATTCGCGCAAAGGCAGCCTTTCTTTGTCGGAAGGAACCGGAGTGTTCGGCAACTTCAGTGCGCTTAGTCCCAGCAGCAATCCTGGCGCGCCGACAATCCAAAACGCCGCGCGCCATCCGAGCCATTGCGCCACGATTCCACCAAGCGCGATTCCCACCGCGCCGCCCATGAACATGCCCAGATCAAATGTTCCCTGCACGCGCGCGCGAACTTCTTGCGGAAACGTCGCGCTGATTACCGCCGTCCCCGCCGGCGTGTATGCCGCTTCGCCAACTCCAACCAGTCCGCGCGCCGTCAGCAGCGAACGGAATGAAATTGCCAGTCCGCTGAAAAATGTAGCGGCGCTCCAGAAAATCACGCCGCAACTAATCACCAACCGGCGCGAGGTCCGATCCGCCAGCATTCCCAACGGCAAACTTGCCAGCGAAAGCACCACGGTAAACGCAGTCGCCAACATTCCAAGCTGCGCGTAATCCAAATTGAAATCTTTGCGAATGAAAGGGAAGAGCGAAAAAATAATCTGCCGGTCCACGTAATTCACAAAATTAATCAGCATCAGGATGATCAACACGGTCCACTGGCGCCCGCTGTAATCGCGAATCTTCAGCATGCGTCCGCGCCCGTAATCTTGTGGCGTTCGATCATCAATTCGTTTCTTCAGTCTTTCTCAGATTTTCTGAGCTCCCGAAGCTTCGGGACTCAGCGCCTCTGCGTTAAAGCAATTGTTCCTAGTTTTTAGCCGTCCTGCAAAAATCTGCGCGAAATAGAAGCCGCGCACACGATCAACCTGGGTCGTTTGTATCATCGAACCGTCCCAATAAGTGGAAGACCTACTCGATTCGAGCGGCCAGGAAGGATAGCACCAACATCAAATTTTCGAGCCGTCCTGCCCTCAAAAATACGTTTTTTCGATATTCCAAATCTTCGTCCAAAAACTGCATTATAATGCAGTTTTTGCCTTGCAAGCCGGTTTCGTATGCATTATAATGCAGTTTTTAGGGTGAAAAGCCTGATTATGTCAACCCAAAAGACCCTCCCAGACCTTAAGAAGGACGCCGGCAAGTCCCAAAAGGCCGACGAAATCTTCCTGTCTTCCATCGCCCAAAGCGTCCGCGCCGCCCGATCTCGCCGCGGAATGACTCGAAAACAGCTCGCAGACGACGCCGACGTTTCCGAACGCCTTCTCGCGCAGTTGGAGATGAGCGAAGGAAATATTTCCATTGTGCTTTTGCGCCGAATTACAAACGCGCTGAACATTTCGTTCGCCGAACTATTCACTTACGAAAAAGCGCCGCAGCAGGAAAAACGGTCCATTCAGAATTTGCTCTCACGATTGCCGGAGGATCGCTTAGCAGAAGTCGCCCAAAAATTGCTACGCGAATTTGGCGAAGATATAAAACTGCGATGGAGTCGTCTAGCTCTAATCGGATTACGCGGCGCGGGAAAATCAACTCTCGGCGCGAAAATCGCAAAAGAATTTAGAGCTCCTTTCGTTGAACTCGATTCTGAAATTGAAAAGGACGCCGGAATCCCCCTGGCAGAAATATTTTCTTTGTACGGACAATCCGGATATCGCCGGATCGAACGCCGAACTTTGGAACGAGTGCTGCAGGAACATGAACGAGTAATTATTTCTGTCGGCGGTGGAGTCGTTTCGGAAAAAGAAAATTACGATTATCTCCTGAAGAATTGTTTCACCATCTGGATCAAAGCTCAGCCCGAAGAGCACATGGCTCGCGTTATCGCGCAAGGTGATTTTCGCGCGATGGCCGATAACGACGAAGCCATGGAAGATTTGCGCCGCATTCTGGAAGCGCGCGAATCTTTTTATGAACGTGCCGACGGCACCGTCGACACGTCTAGTCAAACCGTCGACCAAAGTTTTGCGAAATTGAAATCTGTAATTCAGTCGATTGCCCAGAAAACGAAATCGCAATCGAAATCCGAAGCGAAACCAGAAATGAAATCCCAAACCAAAGCTAAATCGAAACCGAAATCGAAGTCGCGATCGAGATCAAAGTAGTGGAGGCCCGCGTGGACGCAGCAACTGTTCAGGAACCACAAGCGAAAATGGAGCCGGTCGATTATCAAACCGATCCTTCGCGTTACAAACATTGGAGATTAACGAAGGACGGTCACGTCGCTACATTGACGATGGACGTCAGCGAAGAAGGCGGAATCCGGCCCGGCTACAAACTAAAATTAAATTCTTACGATCTCGGCGTCGATATCGAATTGCACGACGCCATCCAACGCCTTCGATTTGAACATCCTGAAATTCGCACCGTCGTGATCACCAGCGGAAAGAACAGAATTTTCTGTTCCGGCGCCAATATTTATATGTTAGGACTTTCCAGTCACGCGTGGAAAGTAAATTTTTGCAAATTTACAAATGAAACGCGCAACGGCATTGAAGATTGCAGCGCGCATTCCGGAATGAAATTCCTAGCGGCACTCAATGGCACAACTGCGGGCGGCGGATATGAGCTCGCTCTCGCCTGCGACGAGATTATTTTGGTCGACGATCGCTCCTCGGCAGTAAGTTTGCCGGAACTTCCTCTGCTCGGCGTTCTTCCCGGTACCGGCGGACTCACGCGCGTCACTGATAAGCGCCGTGTGCGCCGAGATCTCGCGGATATGTTCTGCACAAATCCCGATGGTGTTCGCGGCGAGCGAGCGAAGCAGTGGGGCCTTGTCGACGAAGTTGTGAAGACGCAGCAATTCGCTGAAGGCGTGAAAAAACGCGCTCTGGAATTGGCGGAAAAGAGTGATCGCCCCGAACATTCGCGTGGCGTTCCGTTGCGTCCGTTGAAGCGAACGATTGATGATGCCGGCCGCCACTATGAATTTGTCGACGTACAAATTAATCGCGAAGCTCGCACCGCAACTTTCACCGTGAAAGCTCCGGAGCAGCTCACCGAAAATTCCATCGACTCGGCAATCGCCGCCGGCAGTCAGTGGTGGCCGCTGCAGATGGCGCGCGAACTCGACGACGCAATTTTGAGTATGCGCACCAATGAATTGGATATCGGTTTGTGGATCATGAACGCCACGGGCAAAGCGGAAAATGTGCTCGCGATTGACGAATGCCTCTTGAAGCATCAGGACAACTGGTTTGTGCGCGAGGTCGTAGGAATGATGCGCCGCACCTTCGCGCGCTTGGATGTTTCCGCTCGATCGATTTATGCGTTCATCGAACCCGGATCGTGTTTCGTCGGATCGCTTTTGGAATTGGCGCTCACCGCAGATCGAATCTACATGCTCGATTCGCCAGAAGCCGATGCACCGTCAATCGCTCTTTCCGGAATGAATTTTCATCCGCTGCTGATGGTGAATCAGCTTCCGCGCCTGGCTTCGCGCTTTTACAACGACCAGGAAAAAATGGAATCGTTGCGCGGAATGATTGGGAAGAAATTATCCGCGCGCGAAGCTGCTGAAGCAGGACTCGTCACCGCTGCGCTCGACGAATTGGATTGGAAGGACGAAATTCGTCAGGCAATCGAGTCGCGCGTCGCATTTTCGCCGGACGCCTTAACTGGTCTCGAAGCGAATCTCCGCTTCGGTCCAACCGAAACTATGGAAACGAGAATTTTTGGACGCCTTTCCGCTTGGCAGAATTGGATTTTCGTTCGGCCAAACGCGGTTGGCGCAACTGGCGCGTTGAAGGTTTATGGAAGCGGAGCGCCGGCAAAATTTAATTGGGAAAGAGTTTAACTGGGCCAGAAATTCGGGGGAACGCCATGATCGATTACACAGAAAAAATTCCAAACAATGTGGATCTCGGACGCGATCGCGTTTTGCAACGCGCGCTGGAACATTGGCAGCCCGCTTATTTGAGTTGGTGGAATGATGTTGGCCCGAATGAGAGCCATGGATATGACGTTTATTTACGCACCGCAATCAGCGTAGAACCGGATGGCTGGGCGAAATTTGGATATGTAAAAATGCCCGAATATCGCTGGGGAGTTTTCTTGCAGCCGCAAACTCCGAACCGCGAAATAAATTTCGGCGTGAATAAAGGCCAGCCAGCGTGGCAGGAAGTGCCCGGCGAACATCGCTCTGTGCTGCGCAGAATTATAGTGACGCAAGGCGACACTGAACCAGCTTCCGTCGAGCAACAACGCATGCTCGGACTTTCGTGTCCTTCCATGTACGACTTGCGAAATATTTTTCAGGTGAACGTCGAAGAAGGTCGTCACTTGTGGGCAATGGTTTATTTGCTGCACCGGTATTTCGGGCGCGATGGACGCGAGGAAGCCGAAGCTTTGCTGGCGCGTCGTTCAGGTGACGCCGATAATCCGCGCATTCTTGGCGCGTTCAATGAACCTACGCCGGACTGGCTCGCGTTTTTCATGTTCACGTTTTTCACAGATCGCGACGGAAAATATCAACTGTGCTGTTTGGCGGAATCCGGATTCGATCCGCTCGCGCGGACTTGCCGGTTCATGCTCACCGAAGAAGCGCATCACATGTTTGTCGGCGAAACCGGCGTTGGCAGAATCGTGCAACGCACCGTCGACGTAATGAAGGAAAACAAAATCAGCGATCCCGCCGACGTTCGCGCCATGGGCGTGATTGATTTGGAAACGATTCAGCGCTACATCAATTTCCATTTCAGCGTCACCATTGATTTGTACGGCTCCGACGTTTCCTCGAACGCCGCGAATTATTACACCAGCGGATTGAAGGGGCGCTTCGAGGAAACGAAAATCGGCGATGATCATTTGCTGATCGACGCGGAATATCCCGTTCACGAAGTAATCGGAGACAAAATTATTACCAAGAACGTTTCCGCGCTAACCGGATTGAACGAGCGTTTGCGCGATGACTATATTAAGGAAGTGGAAGCCGGCGTTGGCCGCTGGAATCGAATTATCGAAAAGGCCGGAATTCCATTTCGTTTGCGATTGCCACACAAGGGATTTCATCGCGCGATTGGAAATTTCGCGGGCCATCACATTAGTATTGATGGCGCGGTGATGACGAAGGAACAATGGGAACGTCACGCACCGGAATGGCTGCCGAGTCCAGGGGATTACAAATATGTGCAGTCGTTGATGAGCGGCCGCGTTGTTGAACTTGGAAAATTTGCGAATTGGATTGCGCCGCCGACGCGCGGAGTAAATAATCAGCCGCTGAATTTTGAGTACGTGAGATTTAATTAAGCGGGTTACGCAACAATTTTTTTTCAGAACACAGGCTGAAGCCTGTGCCACACGATTGCGAAGTAAATAGAATCACAAAATAGGGGTTCATTGATGCCGAAAGTGATATATGTGTCGGCGGCGGGCTTAACCACCGAAGTGGAAGCGCCGGTTGGCACAACAGTGATGGGCGCGGCGCTGAAAAATGGCGTCGAAGGAATCCTCGCGGAATGCGGCGGCGTTTGCATGTGTTCCACCTGCCATGTTTTCGTCGATGAGAAATTTCTCCCGTTAATTCCTCCCGCGCAGGATACGGAAGAAGCAGTTCTGGAAATTGCGGCGATTGAGCGGCGTCCAAATAGTAGATTGAGTTGCCAAATAAAAGTGACGGACGAGCTAAATGGCTTGATTGTTCACATGCCGGAGAAGCAGCGCTGAGCCGGAACTAAATTCGCACAAGAAACTTTCGCGAAAACATATTGATGCGAGCGGGAACGGTGATCGTCGGTACGGGGCAAGCCGGATTTCAGACGGCGGCTTCGTTGCGCTCGGAAGGTTACGCCGATCCGATCACGTTAATTGGTGAAGAGCCGCACATTCCCTACAACCGCCCGCCGCTTTCTAAGGGATTTGTTTTGGGTACTCAGGACGCGGAAAGCATTGAGCTACGCCCGGTAAATTTTTACAAAACTCATCAGATAAACCTTCTGTGTGGCGAACGCGTCGTAGGAATTTCCCGCGCTGAAAAACAAATCGAAATTGCTTCGGGTGGGAACCTGTCTTATGACTCGCTGGTATTGGCGGTGGGCGCGAGCAATCGCAGGCTGCCAGTTCCCGGCGGAGATCTGGATGGTGTGCTTTATTTGCGTTCGCTCGCTGAAGCCATCTTTATCAAAAAGCGAATCGAAGAAGCGCAGCGCATCGTCGTGATCGGTGGCGGATTTATTGGATTGGAATTGGCCGCGGTCGCCGGCGCGCTGGGAAAAAATGTCACCGTGATTGAAGCGCTACCCCGAGTGATGGCCCGTGTTGTTGCGCCGATCATTTCGGAATTCTTTCGTGAACTGCATACGGGCCGCGGAGTAAAGATTTTGTGCGGCGCCACCGTCACAGAAATTCACGGCGCTAATGGAACTGTGAAGGAAGTTGCCGTAAGCGATGGCTCCGTTCACTCGGCGGATTTGGTGCTCGTCGGAATTGGCGTCGTGCCGAATATTGAATTAGCGCGCGATGCAGGCCTAGCGATTTCAAACGGAATTGCCGTCGATGAATATCTTCAGACCGAAGATAAAAATATTTTCGCGATTGGCGACTGCGCCGAATTTCCGAATGCATTTGCGGGCGGGCGGGTGAGGCTGGAGTCCGTGCAGAATGCGGCGGATCAGGCGCAATGTATCGCCAAGACGATCGCCGGCCACCGCACGAAATATAATTCGTTGCCGTGGTTCTGGACGGATCAATACGAAATTAAATTGCAGATGGCCGGAATTTCCGCGGGACACGATCGCGTTGTAACGCGCGGAAACGCCGAGGCCAAGAAACTTTCCGTTTTTTATTTCAGGAACGGAAAGTTAATCGCGGTGGATTCGATTAATCGCCCCGTGGATCACATGATCGGAAGGAAGTTAATTGCTTCGGGCGCGAGTTTAACTCCTGAAGAATGCGCGGATGAGACTGTGGATTTGAAAAGAATTCCGACTGACCCATATGTACATTAGATTTCGTATTGTGAATCCGCAATAATTCGTCCCACCATCTGAAACAAATTTTTTGCGGCAAATTGCTGTTCTTGCATGCAGAAAATCCTTCCACGATGTATTCTATATATTCATAGAGTGTTGACTGCCGCAGGGGGATCGTGTTGCCTAGCGGCGGCGGGGCAAAAAGGAAAAATTCGCCATGAGTGAAGCAACAGCACCGACCAAAATCCCGCAACAGTGGGATGAGATGGAAATTCAGGAGTGGCTCGAGTCGTTTGATTCGGTGCTGCGCGACAGCGGGCCGGAAGCGGTTTCGCAAATTTTGCGGCGGCTTCGTTCGCACGCTTTGATTTCCGGAGTCGAGATTCCATTTTCGGCGCGCACGCCTTATGTGAACACGATTCCTGCGAAGCAGCAGGCGGCGTTTCCCGGCGATCAGGAAATGGAACGGCGCATCAAAAGTTTGGTGCGATGGAACGCCTTGGCAATGGTAGTGCGCGCGAACCGTGTGGAACACGGAATTGGCGGACACATTTCGACGTACGCTTCGGCGGCGACATTATTTGAAGTTGGTTTCAATCATTTTTTCCGCGCGCGATCTGAACAGTTTGAAGGCGACTCAGTTTATTTTCAGGGGCACGCGTCACCGGGTGTTTACGCGCGCGCGTTTTTAGAAGGCCGCCTGAGCGCGGCAAAACTTGAAAATTTCCGACGCGATCTGAAATCCGGCGGCGGACTTACTTCTTATCCGCATCCGTGGCTGATGCCGGACTTCTGGGAATTTCCAACAGTGTCGATGGGCCTCGGACCGCTGATGGCGATTTACCAGGCGCGATTCATGCGCTACCTGGAAGATCGCGGACTGAAACCGATAACGGATGCGAAAGTGTGGGCGTTCCTTGGTGACGGCGAAACGGACGAGCCGGAAAGCCTCGGCGCAATCACTCTCGCCTCGCGCGAACACCTTGATAATTTGATTTTCGTTGTGAATTGCAATTTGCAGCGGCTGGACGGACCGGTGCGTGGCAACGGCCAAATTATTCAGGAGTTGGAAGCTGCATTCCGCGGAGCAGGTTGGAACTGCATTAAAGTTTTGTGGGGAAGCGATTGGGATGAGTTGCTCGATCAGGATACCGAAGGCGATTTACTGGCGCGTCGCATGGGACAAATGTTGGATGGCGAAGCGCAAAAGTTGGTCGTCGAGTCAGGTGCTTATCTTCGCGAGCATTTTTTCGGAACCGATCCACGCTTGTTGAAGATGGTCGAAAATAAAACGGATGACGAATTGCACCGCATGCGTTTGGGCGGACACGATCCACGCAAAGTTTATGCGGCGTATCAAGCGGCGGTGGATCATCGTGGATCGCCGACAGTGATTTTGGCGCGCACAATTAAAGGATACGGTCTCGGCGAAAGCGGCGAGGGAAGAAATATTACCCACCAGCAGAAAAAACTGAACGAAGACGAGTTGAAGGAATTTCGCACTCGCTTTTGTATTCCGATCGTGAATGACGACGACGTTGTGGAAACGCCGTTCTACCGCCCGGCAGATGACAGTCCGGAACTAATTTATTTGCGCGAGCGTCGCGAGGCGCTCGGCGGCTACATGCCGAAACGCTCGGTACGCGCAAAGCCTCTGGCGGCGGATCACGACGAATTGTTCAAGGAATTCGCGGAAGGAAGCGACGAGCGCGAAGTTTCCACCACGATGGTTTTCGTCAGGATGCTGAACAGAATGTTGAAGGATCCTGAAATCGGGCAACTGGTAGTTCCGATTGTTCCGGACGAGGCGCGGACATTCGGTATGGAATCACTTTTCCGGATGGTGGGAATTTATTCGCGCGTCGGCCAGCTTTACGAGCCGGTGGACGTGAACACGCTCCTTTATTATAAGGAAGCGAAAAACGGTCAGATTCTTGAAGAGGGAATTACCGAAGCGGGATCGATGTCGTCGTTTATCGCGGCGGGCACGGCGTACGCGAATTATGGAATCAATACGATTCCATTTTTTATTTACTATTCGATGTTCGGATTCCAGCGCATCGCGGACTTAATTTGGGCCGCTGCGGATATGCGTTGCCGGGGATTTTTAATTGGCGGAACTTCCGGGCGCACAACTCTGGCCGGCGAGGGCTTGCAACATCAGGACGGCAACAGTCACGTGCTGGCGTTGCCGGTTCCGAATTTGCTCGCATACGATCCGGCGTTCGCATACGAAATCGCCGTGATTATTCAGGATGGAATCCGCCGCATGTACAAAGAAGGCGAAAGCATCTTCTATTACATCACTGTGATGAATGAGCCTTACGTGAATCCGCCGATGCCGGCGGGATCACGCGAAGGAATTCTCAAAGGCATGTATCGTTTCAAAAAATCCGAAAACAAAAAATCGAAATTGCGCGCGCAGCTTTTTGGAAGCGGCGCGATTTTGTGGGAAGCGCTGCACGCGCAGGAAATTTTGGAAAAGAAATACGGCGTGGCCACGGATGTGTGGAGTGTCACAAGTTACAAGCAACTGCAAAACGACGGGCTGGATACCGAGCGTTGGAACATGCTGCATCCGGATGAAAAGCCGCGCGTTCCTTATGTAACTGAATGTCTGGCCGATGCTCCGGGAGTTCTGGTAGCCGCTTCGGATTATTTGAAAGTGCTGCCGAACTCGATTAGCAAATGGATGCCGCGACATCTTTGCGCGTTGGGCACGGATGGATTCGGGCGAAGCGAAAGCCGTGCGTCACTGAGAGATTTTTTTGAAATTGACGCGCGCTTTATTGTGTACGCCACGCTGACGGAATTGCAGAAGGAAGGAAAGGTTCAAGCGTCCATAGTGCAGAAGGCCGCGAAGGATCTTGGAATTAATGTAGAAAAAGCGAATCCTCGAATTTCGTAGATTCGCTTTCTATTTCGGCTGGATTTTGAAAACCGCTCTAGAATATTTTATTCTAGAGCGGTTTTCTGCGTTCTGGCGCGATTACAAAACCCTCACGCCCTCTTCACGATTTCCTTAGCCCGTAAACATCACACTGTTATTGCAATGATTGCGAAATCGAATCAGGCACCGGAGTGAGTTGAAGCGAGTGAAACGATGTGGATTTTCTTCATGCTCGTAAGTTTCGGACTTGTGTTCCTACTCTACGTTCTTTTCCAGTTTAGCCGCGAGTCCAGACGGAAACTCGGCGCACGTGGGCGCAATTCCAGCGGAGCAGCTGGAAGGATGCGAATTTGACGGCAAAGCAATACTAAAGGAAGGCCGGTCCTTACAAAATCCTAACGGCTTCCTTACTGCTTCCTAATTTCTCAAACGTTAGCGTGCCCGTAGACATGTCCCGTCGGAACGGTGGGTGGTCTTACACAAATGTTCAGAAAATTCAGGACAGGAGAACTTCCATGATGAAGTTCCTCAGAAGTGGCATCTCAAAGTTCGCAGTAATTTTTATCGCGCTGATGATTTTGCAGAGCGTGTGCGTTGCGCAGAATGTCGGTGGGGCGAATGCGTCTGTTCCCGCGCAGCCCACGACGACTGGAAGTCAACCAACGGCGGCGCCAATGCCGGCAGAAGTGTTGAAGGAATTGGAGGCGATGAAGGCGCGGATCGCAGAGCTTGAAGCACAAGTGAAAGCTTTGAAGACGCAAGATTCGGCGAGCGCGGCTCCATCGGTCAATGGGATGCCTATGCCGCCTGGCGCCAGCGCCACGACTGCTGCCGATCAGCCGTCAATGAATTCGGCGACGAGCGTGAGTGCGACGACGTCCTCAAGCGCAGCAACGCCTGTGAGCGGCACGCTTGCCACGCAGGCGGCCGCCGACAAAAAGCCGGCGCAGGCTGATCCGTTTACGTTCGCGGATTTTACTTGGCTGAACGGAAACAGCCGGACGCACGACTCGCCTCTTGCGACGAAATTCTTCACACCGGAATTCAGGGCGGACGTCAGTTACATTTACGACTTCCATCATCCACAGGATCACACGCTGGTCGGGACTACCGAAAGCGGACGAACTGGCGAAGTTTCAGTGCAGCAGCTCGGGATTGGCGGTGATTTCAATGTTGGAAATGTTCGTGGCAGATTGATGACCCAGTTCGGACTGTATTCGACGATGACGCCGCGCAACGACGCTACCAGCAACGGTGTTGGCCAGTGGGATCTCGGCGACGCTTACCGCTATCTTTCTGAGGCGTACGGCGGATACCACTTTAATGCGCTACACGGAGTCAATGTGGACGCGGGAATCTTCATGTCGTACATCGGACTATTCAGTTACTACAATTTTGACAATTGGGCGTACCAACCGTCGTACGTATCGTCGAACACTCCGTGGTTCTTCACCGGTGTTCGCACGCAAATTTATTTGACCGAAAAACTGAAGATTGAACCTTGGTTCATCAACGGATGGCAGACGTACGGAAAACCAAATGGCCGGCCCGGGATCGGTGGACAAATCAAATGGGCGCCGAATGGATGGATGACAATTATTTCCAATAACTACGGAGCGGGCAGCGACGACGTCGGATTTCCCAACCGCCGCCGCCTCCACACAGACGACAGCATCGAAGTGAAGTACTACGACAATAAAGAGCATTTCTTTGACAAGGCCGCGTTCACGGCTACGTTCGACCTTGGCTGCGAGTACGGCGGCGGCGTGAGTTGCTATGGAGATAAAGCGGGTGGGCCGAAACAAAGTTTTGTCGGCGGAATGTTTTACAACCGCGTTTGGTTTCACAACGATCTATTCGCTCTGACGATTGGCGGCGGAGCGATGAATAATCCCGGACGTTATCTAACGTTGTTGCCACCAATCAACGGTGCAACGGAATTTTCCGGGACGCCGTACTTTACGCAAAATCCCGGCGACAAATTCAAGGCGTGGGATGCAACGATTACATTCGATTATATGCCGAAGGATTACATCACGTTCCGTTGGGAAGTCGATCGTCGCGCGGCGAGTGTGCCGTACTTCGCCGGCCCAGGCGGAGTTACGCCAACGTGCCCGACAACTCCGACGGTGCTGAATATTTGCGGCGCTCCAGGATCGGTAGTCCCGGGATTTACGCCTGACCTTCGAAGCACCGAAACCAGAATCAATATGGCGTTGATGGTTAAATTCTAAATCGGCGGAAGGGTTGGCCTATCACGCTGCCGACCCGCTTTCCCCGGAATGATCAAGTGAGATTTACAGGAGATGCGCTGTGCTGGATGTAATTTTCATTATCGCGACGGTGGTGTTTGTAGTGGTGGCGATCCTCTACGTTCGCGCGTGCGAACGGCTGAGGTAGGAGTGACTCGATGAGTTTTGGAAATTTGACGCTGCTGATTATTTGTGGGCTTCTCTTCGCGTATTTAATGTACGCGCTGTTGAAGGCGGAGAAATTCTAATGACGCCGAACGGTTGGTTTCAAATTGCGTTTTTTCTCGCTGTGATTCTGCTGATCACCAAGCCGATTGGCGTTTTCATTGCGCGAGTGTTTTCGCAGGAGAAAACATTTCTTGATCCGGTGCTGCGGCCGGTGGAAAAATTTGTCTACCGATTGACGGGCGTGGACGAGCAGCACGAAATGCGTTGGACGGAATACGCAGTGGCCATGCTGCTTTTTAGCGGCGTGTCGATGGCGCTGCTTTATTTATTTGAACGCACGCAACACTGGCTGCCGTGGAATCCGCAGAAATTTCCAAATGTGGAGCCGGGATTGGCGTTTGGAACGGCGGCGTCATTCACCACCAATACAAACTGGCAGGCGTATAGCGGCGAATCAACGATGTCGTACCTGACGCAGATGGCCGGGCTGGCGTATCACAATTTCGCGTCGGCGGCGGTAGGAATTGTTTTGGCGATTGTGGTGATTCGTGGAATCGCACGGAAAGAAACGGATAAGCTCGGAAATTTCTGGGTTGACATGACGCGGTGCCTTTTGTGGGTGCTGCTGCCGATTTGTTTGGTGGGCTCGCTGATATTTGTTTCGCAGGGAGTCGTTCAAAATTTGAAGCCGTACACCACAGCGCAACTTGTGGAACCGCAGACGGTGCAAGTTAACGGCGCGGACGGCAAGCCAACTTCGCAGCGCGTGACGGAACAAGTGATCGCACAGGGGCCGGTGGCGTCGCAGGAAGTGATCAAGCAAGTCGGAACGAACGGCGGAGGATTTTTTGCCGCGAATAGTGCGCACCCGTTTGAGAATCCAACTCCTTTCGCGAATTTATTTCAGATGCTGCTGATTTTTGCGATTCCGAGTGGATTGACTTACACGCTGGGGCGGATGACGGGATCGCAGAGGCATGGTTGGGCGGTGTGGGCGGCAATGGCGGTGCTGTTTTTTGCCGGAGTGACGGCCGCGTACTGGGCGGAGGCGCGCGGGAATCCGATGTTGGGTGCCGCGGATCAGCGCGCGAGCGCAATGCAACCGGGCGGAAATATGGAAGGGAAAGAAGTGCGATTCGGCATCGCGAATTCCGCGCTATTTGCGACGGTTACGACGGACGCGAGTTGCGGCGCGATCAATTCACAACATGATTCGTTCACTCCGCTTGGCGGGATGGTGCCGCTCGTCAACATTATGCTGGGCGAAATTGTTTTTGGCGGAGTTGGATCGGGACTTTACGGAATGATCGTGTTTGTGATTCTGGCCGTGTTCATCGCGGGATTGATGGTCGGAAGAACCCCGGGATATTTGGGAAAGAAAATTGAATCGTATGACGTGAAGATGGCGATGCTTTCGATTTTGATTATGACATGCACAATTTTGATTTTCGCGGCGATCGCAGTGGTGAAGCCGTATGGCACGGCGGGCATATCGAATCCGGGGCCGCATGGACTTTCGCAAATTCTCTACGCGTACGTTTCTTCCACTGGAAATAACGGATCGGCTTTTGGCGGATTGAGCGTGAACACGCTTTGGTACAACACGTCGACTGCAACGGCGCAACTGCTCGGGCGATTCTTCATGGTGATTCCGGTGCTCGCAATCGCCGGAAGCCTGGCGAAGAAAAAAATTGTACCGGAATCGGCGGGAACTTTCCCCGTTACCGGCGGACTTTTCAGCGGATTGTTGGTGGCCACAATTTTGATTGTAGGAGCACTTACATTTTTCCCGGCGCTGAGTTTAGGGCCGATTCTGGAACATTTGTTGATGGCGGCGGGGAAGTCCTTCTAGGAAAAATATGGAAACTGGCGCACAAGTTCGGAAGCAGTCATTCATGGACGGAAAGATGATTTTTCGCGCGATCGCGGATTCATTTCGTAAATTGAATCCGCGGGCAATGGTAAAAAATCCGGTGATGTTTGTGGTAGAAGTTGGCGCGCTGCTCACGTCGGTGCAGCTGGCATGGAATGCCGCGCATCATGCCGGCCAATTTAGTTTTGGTTTGCAGATTACTTTGTGGTTGTGGTTCACAGTTTTATTTGCAAATTTTGCGGAGGCGATGGCCGAAGGGCGCGGCAAAGCTCAGGCGGATACATTACGCAAAGCGCGTGCAGAAACCGAAGCGCATCTTCTACGCCCGGATGGCAGCACGGAAGCCGTGGCCAGCTCGAAATTGCGTTCGAGTGATGTTGTGCTTGTTACCGTGGGCCAATTTATTCCCGGCGATGGCGAAGTGATTGAGGGCGTGGCATCGGTGGACGAGTCGGCGATTACCGGAGAATCGGCGCCGGTGATTCGCGAGTCGGGCGGAGATCGTTCGGCGGTGACGGGCGGAACGCGCGTGCTTTCAGATGAAATTAAGGTGCGCATCACGTCGAATCCGGGCGAAACATTTTTGGATCGCATGATCAAATTGGTAGAAGGCGCTTCACGGCAGAAAACGCCGAATGAAATCGCGCTGAACATTTTGCTTTCCGGCCTGACGATCATTTTCTTACTGGCGGTGGTGACTCTCCAGCCATTTGCGATTTATTCGGGCGCGCCGCAAAGCATTTTTGTGCTGGTGTCACTGCTTGTGTGCCTGATTCCCACCACGATTGGCGGATTGCTTTCCGCGATTGGAATTGCGGGAATGGACCGGATGATTCAGCGCAACGTGATTGCGATGTCCGGGCGCGCGGTGGAAGCTTCGGGCGACGTCGACGTGCTGCTGTTAGACAAAACGGGAACGATTACGCTAGGAAATCGCCAGGCGACGAGATTTTTTGCGTCACCGGGCGTGACGGAAACTGATCTTGCGGATGCGGCGCAACTCGCGTCGATTGCAGACGAAACGCCGGAAGGGCGCTCGATTGTGGTGCTCGCAAAACAGAAATACGGTTTGCGCGGGCGCGAGCTAGCGAATATGAATCCAGTGTTCATTCCATTTTCCGCGCAAACGCGAATGTCCGGCGTGGATTTGGATGGACACGAAATTCGCAAAGGTGCGATCGACGCGATTACAAAATATGCCGCCGAGCGCGGCAACAAAGTGCCACAAGAAATTCAAGAAGCGGTGGCGACAATTGCTAGTTCCGGGGGAACACCGCTGCTGGTTTCAAGAGATCGCGTAGTGCTGGGCGCGATTCAACTGGAAGATATTGTGAAGGGCGGGATGCGCGAACGATTTGATCAACTTCGCGCGATGGGAATCCGCACGGTGATGATTACCGGTGACAATCCGCTGACGGCGGCGGCGATTGCGCGTCAGGCGGGCGTGGACGGATTTCTTGCCGAGGCAAAGCCGGAAGACAAAATGAAATTGATTAAGGATGACCAGGCAAAGGGGAAACTCGTCGCGATGACGGGCGATGGAACAAACGATGCGCCCGCTCTTGCGCAGGCCGATGTGGGCGTGGCGATGAACACCGGCACGCAGGCCGCGAAAGAAGCCGGGAACATGGTGGACCTGGATTCCAACCCGACGAAATTGATTGAGATTGTGGAAATTGGAAAGCAATTGCTGATTACCCGCGGCGCGTTGACAACATTTTCTGTCGCGAATGATGTGGCGAAATACTTCGCGATTATTCCCGCGATGTTTGCAGTGGCGTTTCCTCAACTGGAAATTCTGAACGTGATGCATTTGCGTTCGCCGGAGTCGGCAATTTTATCAGCCGTTGTTTTCAATGCGCTGATCATTATTGTGCTGATTCCTTTGGCGTTGCGTGGTGTGCGCTACCGTCCGATGGGCGCGGCGGCGCTGCTGCGGCGGAATCTGCTGCTGTACGGCGTCGGCGGGATCATTGCGCCTTTTGCGGGAATCAAGCTGATCGATTTGTTGCTGACGCATCTTGGAGTTGTTTAAGAGGCATTTATGAAGAAAAACTTTCTTACGGCAATTTGGTTCACGCTGGTTACTACGGTTTTATTTGGAGTGCTTTATCCTCTCGCGGTGACGGGAATGTCACAGGTTTTATTTCACGATCGCGCAAACGGACAGTTGCTGGAAGCAAATGGGAAAATTATCGGATCGCGAATCATCGGGCAGGCGTTTACTGGACCGAGCTATTTTCATTCGCGGCCCTCGTCGGCGGGAACTGGATATGACGCGACGGCCAGCAGCGGATCGTATCTCGGGCCTACGAATAAAACATTGGTGGACCGGGTGAATGGCGACGTGCAGCGATTGCACGCGGAAAATCCTGCCGTGCCGGTTCCCGTGGATTTGGTTACGTCTTCAGGTTCGGGATTGGATCCGCATATTTCCCCGGCGGCGGCGGAATTTCAGATTCCGCGTGTGGCTCGTGAGCGAAAAATCAGTGAGACGGATTTACGCGCGATGGTTGCTCGACATACGGAAGGACGCCAGTTTGGTTTTTTGGGCGACGCGCGCGTGAATGTTCTTGAATTGAATTTGGAACTGGATGCTTCGCGTCCGGCTGCGCGTTAATTTAGCCGTCTTCGCTTGAATCTGTTGGTTGTTCGTCCGAAGGCATACTAAATCTGTAGCCGATCCATGGTTCTGTTTGAATAAAAACTGGTTTAGCTGGATTCGATTCGATTTTTTTGCGGAGCTGATTAATTACAACGCGCAGGGACTCGGTTTCGTCGCCGTAATCCGGACCCCAGACGGCTTGTAACAGACGCCGATGAGACATTGGCATTCCATTGTTGGCGACAAGCTCCCTCAGCACTTCAAATTCTTTCGGTGTGAGATGAACGGGAGCGCCGCGAACTACAATCGTGCGCTTTCCGAAATCAAAAGTTAATTCTTTGGACGCTAAAACATTTTGTGTTTCGTCGTGTGCACCGCGGCGGAGAACTGCGCGAACACGCGCGAGAAGTTCCTGAATGCCAAAAGGTTTTACGACGTAGTCGTCGGCGCCGGCGTCGAGCGCGCGCACTTTATCCTGCTCCGCACTGCGAACGGTGAGCATGATGATGCCGACATCGGAGCCGCGACGCATTTCGCGACACGTTTCAAGCCCGTCCATCACCGGCATGTTCACGTCGAGCAGAACGAGATCGGGCCGTTCGCTGCGAAGTTTTTCCAGCGCTTCCTGGCCATCGCGCGCTTCAACGATTGCATAACCTTGCGCGGTGAGAGTGGTGCGCAGTACGCGGCGAATTTGTGGCTCGTCGTCGACAATCAAAATGGTTGCGGATTTCATCGCGTGGCGCTCATCTCGTTAGTCAGCTCCTTGGGAACGCGCCAAAGGAAGCGTGAGAGAAAAAACGGAACCGTGGCCGCGCTGACTGGTGACGCTGATTGTGCCGCCGTGCGCTTCAACAATTGCTTTGGCAATCGGCAAACCCATTCCCGTGCCGAGCACGAGATAGCGCTGATCTTTGCCGCGATAAAATTTGTCGAAAATTAATCCGAGCTCCATGTCTTCAATGCCAGGGCCGTTGTCCGCAACGCTTGTGGAAAGGAAATCTCCGTGAACTTCAGCGGAAATTGTGATCGGTTGATCTTTCTGCGAATAAGCGTCGGCATTTTCGATCAGACGGACGAGAACATCTTTGATGCGATCGAAATCTACGCGAACCGGAGGAAGAGTGACGGGAATATCGACATGAACCGGGCGATTGGCCAGCGCGATTTTGCAATGTGCGAGCGCCGCGGCGACAATTTCGGCGATGGAATTCGGCTCAATGTTTAGCTCAAATTCGCCGGCATCGAGCTTGGCCATTTCAGCGGCGTCACCGACGAGTTGATTTAGGCGATCGCATTCTTCGTTGATGACAGAAAGCAATTCGCGCTTCTGCTCTTCATTTGTGTTTGCCGCGGAAAGTAAACTTGTTACGGAAGCTTTGATGGAAGTGAGCGGCGTGCGGAAATCATGCGTGACGGAATCGAGCAACGCGGACTTCAGGCGCTCGCCTTCACGAGTCGCCTCTGTTTTGCCAAGTTCTTCGACGGCGCGTGCACGCTCAAAGGCGATGGCGATCATGGAGCCGAGGGCTTCCAGAGTTTGCCGCGAAAGCAGGCGGCCGGAAATTCCCAAAGCGCCGATGGGGCGTGTTCCCATTCGGACGGGCACGAGGCTCACGCTGCGCGCCGCGTCGCGAAGCGGTTCTTCGCGGGCCATGGCGCGCTTCACTTCTTCCTCATTAAAATGAGGCGCCGTGCCGGAGTGATAAAATTTTTGTTTGTAATCGAGATAGAGCGCCGCGGCGCCGACTTCAAAAGTTTCCACAATGTGATTTGGAATTGAATTGAGAAGCGTAATCACGTTTCCGGAAACGAGAAGTTGCTGGCTGAATGCATAGAGGCGCTCGATTTCTTTGCGTCGCTGCTGCGCTTCATCGGCTTCGCGGCGAACGCGCGTGGCAAGCTGGCTGGC
>Ga0193726_1000571_pt1 | contig 37615 bp, 31 predicted proteins | sample H2c1metaG_FD_144928 | JGI IMG/M metagenome (GOLD analysis project Ga0193726, IMG submission 144928) | Soil microbial communities from a riparian zone of the East river system, Colorado, United States - H2c1 | ecosystem: Environmental > Terrestrial > Soil > Riparian zone | place: USA: East River... | reverse complement strand
GCGGCCGAAATTCCTCAAGCAGGGCGATGTCATCGCCATGAAAGTCGACGGGATCGGACGGCTAAGCAACCCGGTCCAATAGCCGGCGCGGCAGCGGGCCTCCGCTGGCGAGATAGACGCCGGCGCTGATGACGGCGATCCCGATCCAGTCCTCGGCGGTCGGCCATTCATTCAGGATCGGGATGGCGAGCAGCGTGGCGATGACCGGGCCGAGCGCGATGAAGGCGCCGGCGGCCGATGCGCCCAGCAGCGCCACGGCGTGGCCGAACAGGACGAGCGACACGACCCCGGTCAGAACGCCTTGATAGAGGCCCTGCCAGACGAGCTCGCGCCAGGGCGCTGCAAGAACGCGCGGACCGAACAGGGCGAGATAGATCGGGATATAGACGATCAGCGAGGCGACGCAGGCGATCGCCGTGGCGTGCAGGCCGTCGAGCCGCGCCTTGCGCAAGGCGACGGTATAGGCCGCCCACAGCAGGGTCGCCGACAGGAAGATCGCCTGCCCGATGCTCTCGCGTCCGCCGAAATCGCCAAGGCCGAGGCCCGCGATCATGACGGCGCCGGCGATGATCAGCACGATGCCGATCTTGCGCCAGGCGGTGAGCTTTTCCTTGAGCACGATCACCGCCATGACCGCGGTGGTGAGCGGCAGCACGCCCTGCGTGAACGCGCTCGCGTACGCCACCGGCGCGAAGGCAAGGCCCGCACCGACGGTGAGCGTGTAGGCAGCGCCGCCGCCGATCACGATGGCAGCGAAGCCCGTCCAGCCGAGCTGGTCGAGTGCCCAGCCGCGGCGCACCACCACCGGCACCATGACGATACCGGCGACTGCGAAGCGGAGTGCGATCAGGTCGACGACGGCGAGATGGCTCGCCATGCCGACACGCATCACGACCAGCCAGCCTGCCCAGATGGTAATGGTGACGACCGCGCAAAGCGAGCCCAGCAGGAAACGCGACGACATGGCGCTACCTTAACACCACGCCATCGGGATGGTGCTATCCGGGAGATTTGCCTGAGGCTTGGTGACAACCGCGACGCATCGGCTAGCTGCACGTCACGCACCACGATATCAAAATCCATCGGAAACGCTGCTCCTAGCTGTTGGTACGTCTGTTGGCGCCGCACGGGTAGCCAGTTAGTCAGGAAGTATGCTTCCAGACGAAATTTCCGGCGAACTGCATGTAGATGTTCAGTACCGCTTGCAACTCGACCATCAGCTTGTCCGTTTCCTCGATGATGTTCGCGCCGTCTGGCACCCCGAATATGTCGCGGACTGCCACTCGTTCGTTGACAAAGGCACCAGGTTCGAACATCCAGTCAAACGGCTTGCTGCCCATCGAGATGGCGCCAGTCGTACCCATGTACGTTTGCACTAGCTTCACGAGGGATCGCTCAACCAGCTTGGCGTCGTAGTGGAAAGCAAGGTTGTTCCGCACTCGCCCTACAATCTTCTCGTATTTGGGATCCTCGAGGAACGCCACGAGCTGGGCAAATTCCTCCCTTGTGCGTCGGTCACACTGATCGACGAACACCATGAGCCGCGGGCCACCCGCGATCTCGCGAATGATCTTCAGGCCCTCATAGATATGTGCAATCTGCAGCTCCACGAAGTATTTGAACGCTTCCTCGCGCTTCTTCCTACGAAGCTCGGAGTCCTCAGATTTCCACATCTCTGCGGTTTCGCCCGCAATGGCGCAATCGTTGACGACCATCATCAGACGAAGAAGGACGGAACCGAACTCGGGATCGCGTCCGATCTTGTCCATTGAGACAAACTTGGTTCGACTACTCAAATCGACACTCTCGTTAGGTAAGCCAAGCACCTGCCTAGGCCGAAAACGTTCATGATCGTCATTCGAACCGATTGCTGCGCGCGCGGTGGTCTTCTTTCTCTCGCCGGCGTTCGGCATCAATGGTCGCTTCTAGGTCCGCTTTTGCTGCACTCATGGCCGCCGCAAGTGCTGGGGCGTCACCTCCGGGCAGGGAGCTGAGAAGCTTCAGCCGTCCCTCTAGCTCGGTCGCGAGCGAGCCGCCATAGGTCGACGGATAGAGTCGCTGCGCAACCTCGTTGAGCAAGAGACTCGGGTCAGGTGCTTTCTCAAAGAGCTTTCGGGTGAGCGGTGTCCATTCGTGTGGAACGCCTTCATTGGGTCGATTGAACAGCGTGACCACGGAAGCCGCCAGCGGATAACGCACGCCAGGATCACCGTCGCACCACGTGAGAAGGACCTCGTCCCGCAATCCATCCAAGACTGTCTTGTCGAATCGCGAGAGATCACGGAGGAGGCGCACGCTTTGCTTGAGAGACTTCGCATCGCCGGAAAACAGCTCATCGAGCACGGGAACGGGATGAACCTTTAGCAAGGCCTTCATCAGGTCATTGTAGTCGTACGTGCTGATGTCGCGGTTTGCCGCGGCGGTCATAAACTTGCGGCAAAAGTTCTGCGCCACCAAAACGCCCTCGGGCCCATCGAGCGAAGCTCGGATGATAGTGCCCAGCCTTTGATCCTCACTGATTGTGCGGCGATCTTTGCGATGAAATTCAAAGTCCCCGAGCAGGACCCAGCTTGCCTCGCGCACCTCCGGCAGCGGTTCGCGCTTGGCTATACCGTCCGAGTACAGTCGCATCGCGATCATATCGAGACCGATCGAGCAGCCCCCCGGCCTGCGCGAAATCGCAGCCACTAAATCGCGGAACTGAGGCCCCAAAACCTTATCGCAGGCACGGCCGTAGGCGAGACTGTAGAAGGTATCGATGGATGCCTTGCCGAGCTCAAGCGCCCGGTGTAGTCGCACTAATGCACGCGCATCAATCGTGACGCTCGCCTGCAAGACAGGAAACCAAGCCGCGAGGGGTCCGCTTTCCAGTGATTCTTCAAGAATGGCGTCGGCTAGTGCTGCGTCACGCTTTTCTAGTCCGCTCAAGAATCCGCCCAATAGGTGCAAGGCAAGGGGCTTAGTTACCGCAAACTGCGCAACAATCGCATCCCACATTGTGCGTGGTTTGTCGGCAGCTTCTGCGAGTGCTTCACCGAATGCCGCCACCCGTCCATCGCCACCCATCAACTCGGGTAGCAGCATCTTGAAGGCATCTTCATCTGCCGCCACATCATGGCCGAGGTCACGAATTACCATGGCGGAGCGGGCGGCGCGTCCCTCGTAATCGTCCTCTTGCTTGGTGTCGCCGCTCGCCTTGTCCTCGCCATCCTCCTCGTCATTGAAGTCATCGAGCTCGAGGCTTCCGCCACGCGCGGCGACCACAAGGCCTCGAACTTTGCTCACGAGGTCCTTGGGTCGCAGGAATTCTTCCAGCGCCGTCAGCCGCTGACGGAACTCCGGTTTCAGGGCCTTGCCGTCAAATGTACGGATCTGGCGTGTTGCGATCCAGCCGTCGCGCCAGAACGACCTAGCTCCGATATCTCGCGCGAGGCGATCCAAGTCTTCGGCATGGCCTGCATTGTTCCAGAGTCCTCGGAATTCATGCGCAATGGCCTTCTGCACGTCTCCGGCCACGGATCTACCCGACAGAGCGAACGTGCTCGCCAGTTTCAACACCGCATCGAACCATGCCTGCACATCCTTGCTGGTTCTCGGATAGTAACCGTAGTCGCGCGAACGCGCGCCAAAGTCGAATTTGTAGTCCGATGAGAAATGGCGGGTTTTCATGAGCGCTTCCAGCGCCTTTACGCCAGGGAGGCGCATGTTCGCGTCCTCGGAACCGAGTAGCGCCGCAACCGCCTTCACCCGCATCTCAATTGGCGCATGCGTGCCGGACAGCATGATGTGGAAGAGCGATTCCACAACACCCATCGCCTCGCTCCTGCCTTCATCTTTGCTTGGAAGTGCCGCAAATTTCACAAGCAAGGCAAGGACGCGCTCGAAGAAACTCGGCTCGTAGGCGAGCGAACGCAAGAGGTGCACGAAATGGGTACAGCTGCGGAGCGTGGTTTCGTCGGTACCAGACAACGCGTTCTCCAGCGCCGACAGGACAACTTCCGGTGCAACGGGTGCAATGTTGGAAAGCATCGCCTGGCCCAGATCGTTGAGACTGGCGACGTTGCCGAGCAAACCGTCCGGCGCCAACCAAGCCTGAACAATCGCCTTGGCTTCTTTGCTGTCATCGAGATAGCCGAGACGTCGCGATAGAGAGCGAAGAAGGCGTTCGGATGCATTGTCGATCAGGAGGGACTGCACCTTCGCCGGCGGAATGTTCTGAAGCGCCATTTTGGCCAGGCGATTGGCGATGGCATGGGGCAGCACTGCGCGCCACTGCGCGCGAGCCTGCACTAGGTCGCGCCGCCTAAGCTCGGCCACACCGGCATAGACTTCGTCAGCTGCTTTGCCAATGAGGCTGCCGAGAGCGGGAAGTTCAGCTTCGTTCCCGTCCAGCTTCTCTCCCTCAAAGGAATAAACCAACGAGCAGGCCTGTGCGATCGACAGCAGCGAGGGGTCTGGATCGTGACGCTGCTGAAAGAGGCGCCTGAACAGCTCTTCCTCACTCAAGCCCGTCACCGTCTCCGTCTTCTCAATGCGCGAGGCTAGTGCAAGAGCTACGCGAGGGTTGCCGCCGGAGAATTCCGCAATGGTACGCGAATCGACCTGCGAAAGATCTGGGTAACGCTGCATCACCAGCTTCTCGATGACCTCAGATGAGGACGTATCCAAAACGAAAACGTCAGTGCCTTCGGGTTGGTCCTCGCGGATGTCGTACTCGATGGTGATGAGGCTGATAGTCGAGCCCTTCGCACGCGCGACCTCAGAGAGCTGACGGTGCAGCTCGGGAGGGCAATTGTCGACCAAAACGATCGCGCGGGTTTGTCCGGCGTTCAGGTCCGAGGCGAGCACGCTGGGGGGTGGGTTGGGCTCGTCCGCGACATTCGTGTAGATCGCGAGCGAGGGATCGAGCGCGCCTTCGCCTAGGCTGGAATCGAACAAGGCTTCGGCCAGCCGCGTCTTGCCCACTCCCGACAGGCCGACGAGACGCACCACATGACCCGCCGCGCCAAGCGCTTTACGGATGCGGTTGATGCCTTCGATGGCGGAGACCCCATCTCCCTCGTCCTTGTCGCCCGTCCGAACGCGCGCCTGATTATCCGAGAGGTAACTCGCATCAGCTCCCTCTCGTGCATGGGACCACGAACCGTAGGACTGCCATCCGGGAACTGCCTTACCGATCCGCGAGCGCACCCAAAGAATCATCCCAGCATGATCGCGAACCCATGTCGCGACCCGGTTGCGGTCGTAGAAATCGAGCGAAAGCTTGCCTTCAGCAGGAGTGCCTTCGATGGCTTCGATCATGGCATTTCGCCGGTTCGTCAGCGCGGAATCCGATGTGGAGCCGCTCGAACTCACAATGATGTACGCGCCAGAGGCGTTCGCGAGGTCGACGAGAGCAGGTCGCAAGATACCCGTAGGTTTCGGCTTCATCTCTACAAGAATCTCTGCCCTCGGCATTGCCGGCTTCTTAACCTGAAAGCCGGTATGCGGCCTCGGAATGAAGCCCGCGATCGGCGCTGCCACCGGAAGTGCCACCCGAACATCAAGGCCGCCATCCTTGGCAGTCTGATTTCCGCCCCAGGTGACGGCGGAAGTAGACAGACCGCATCGGCGTATCTCCGCCTCGCAGAGGAGCCCGATTAACGTGCGCAAATCCGCGTCGTTCAGAGCAGCGATGTCGTCTCCAATAACTTCGAACATAAATCGAAACTAAGCAGCCCCTGTCGGACCGTCAATTGAAGAGCACTTTGGATGCCGCAGGTAGCACGTTCCCGCACCCGCAACCTCGATCAGAGACCTGCAAACCCCAACTTTCTTTTGGATCGAATCGCCCAATGCGGAGTCGTTTCAGCCCGCCACGATTGCCGCGCGGCTGTTCTGGCGGCGGTATACTGCGTTGAGGATCGCGATCAGCATTTCCGCGTCCTGATCCTGTTCAAATGCCAACATTCGAGTGGCACCCGATGCTGGTGATAGCATCGCCCCGTTGTGGGCTACGTTTATGGACAACAGCTTCTCCCAGCTCGCTGAAAAGGATTTCTCGTTGCCGGAGAAAACGACCCGCTCGCTGGTCATGCAAAAGTCGCCCACGCTCACTACGACTGGCCCCCGCTCCGAAACGGACGTCCCTCGGTATGCGCCAACACGATACGATACCCCTTTCATCAGGCGGACACTTATGCCCCGGCTGCCACCGACTGTCCGACGCGCGATGACTCTCTGCTCGATGAGTTTTGCCCGACAGGTGAAGTAAAGCTTCTCGCCCGCCTGGACCAGTATGGGTGATTGAGTGAGCTCGAGAATTTGGCCGTTGCGAATATGATAAAGCTCTTGGGCCCGAGAGATCACAAGCCCGGTGTTACCGATGTCTATGTCGTCCAAATTCAGCGCCTTTTGATAGGTCTTCACCTCATCAAACGCTTCGTCGCTGAGCAGGTTGTCCTTTACCCGGTTCTGCACAATTGTCTGAAAGTAGTCCTGTCGTTCCCCAAGACATGAACGCAGTTGGCCCTCTGTCATCTTTTCAAAAACCGCAGACACATCGTTAGTGGTCCTCGCATCTGCCAGACCCTGCCGCGCCAAAAGCTTACCGAATCCGGCGACGTCCGACCCTTCGAGCTTCAGTGCTCTCCTGCAGCTCTCCATTTCAGCCGCTGCTTCTTCGCTAAGCACGCCGTGTTGTATCCGGTTCGTCAGTGCCCGCTCGTACCATTGCTGTCGCAACACCAGGACGTTTTGCAGCTGCCTTGTCGTCAGACCACTAAGTATTGGCTCCACGCCAGCAACATCTGTCGTCGCCGTTAATTGCGTCCGGATACGACTTCGCAGGCGCCATCTCGCAACTGCCCGCCAAATCCCAACGATGACTAGCGCTAGACCGCCAAGAAGTACTCCAAGGATAATCAGTCCGGCCGTCGGCGAGCCTGTTGAGCTGGTCGGCGCCGGAGCAGCGGTTGCGCCGCTTACTACCGGCTTTGGCGTTGATGGAGCCGGCTGACTAGAAGTTGTCGACGTTGCTGGAGTTGTCGCTCTTTGGGGACTTGGCGGTGTAGGCGCATTCTTGGTCTGCCATTCCTTTGCTTTTTGATCCGTCGCAGCCGCCAACTTCTCGTTAAGCTCATCGGAAATCTTGCCATCGACAGTCATGCCAGCTTGGCGCTGGAATTCGCGTACAGCGGACAATGTACTTGGACCGATATAACCATCGATCGGCCCCGGATTGAGCCCCACACTGGCAAGCCTCATCTGAAGAAGCTTTACCGCCTCGACACTACCTGGAGTGAACGCACCAGAAGTGGCCACTGACGCTTGGCCATTCTGGCTGCACCAGTCTGCTGGCCTGTCAAATATGACGCCCTGATAGAGACATCTCACTGTTTGGGCACTTGCGCTGACTGGCAGAAGCCCAAGGCTCGCGACCAGCAACACGACCCTTGCTCGAGTTCCGCTGCCGCGCACAAATTTACGCGCGATGCCGCAGTCGTCTGAAAGTCGGATTAAGCTCCCCATAGTGCCCCCAAAGGCAATATAGCCCGGGCGGGAATTCTCTCAAGCTTTCTCGCCTTATCGGGGCAGCGGTGTAAACATCGTGAAGGTGCCGCCGCCAAGTCAACCAGGCTGCAGAGGTCTCCGTAAACTCACTAGAAACGAGTGATTGTGCACTGAGTCATGTAGCTCTTTGGGTGGCCAATACGCCGTTCATGCAAGCATTGCCAGCACATGAGGCCGAGTTTCTGCGCAATATGGCGCGCAAAAACTCCTTTCTCGAATTCCCTATAGTGACACTTGACTATCATCGTAGTATAACTTATCTCACGGGCGAACGAACTGAGGAGCATCGCCATGGCCGGTGGACGACCGACGACCTATAGGCCAGAAAATGCCGACATTGCCCGTCTATCCTGCATGCTGGGCGCAACCAACGACACCCTCGCCGAGCGTTTCGAAGTGTGCCGGCGCACCATCGACAACTGGATCGCCACGATCCCCGAGTTTAGCGACGCTGTACGCCAAGGCCGCGAGGTCGCGGATGAGTCCGTGATCTCGGCGCTGTTCGCGCGCGCCACGGGGATGGAGCAGAAGATGACCAAGGTCTTCTGCCATCGCGGCCAGCCGGTGACGGCAGACTACACCGTGCAGCTGCCGCCCGATGTCCGCGCCTGCATCTTCTGGCTGCGCAATCGCCGGCCCGAGCAGTGGCGCGAGAGCCGGCCGCTCGTCGAGGAGGAGGACGACAGGAATTGGGTAAGCGAGCTCGAAGCCGCTTCCGAAAGGGTGCGCCTTGCCGCCGTCGCAGAGCGCGCCGCGCAGAGCGCTGCCCAAGGGCCTGCCCTGCCTGTCCCGAGCGAAGCCGAAGGAAGCGGAGCCGAACGGGATCTCCGGAGCGCGGCCGAGCGACTGCGGTGCACTTATGACATTCAAATTCCTCTCCCCCGCTAGGGGGAGAGGTTAGGTGAGGGGGGAAACGACGCGCGTGGCCCCCTCACCCAGCCTCTCCCCCTAGCGGGGGAGAGGAGGAAGAGTTTTGAGCGGACCTGGATGCTTCGGCTTCGCCCAGTGCATGGGCCCGCGCTCCGCTTAAAACGCGCTCCGCTGAGAAGGACGAACCGATGCCTGATACCGTCGAACCCATCGCGACCAAGAGCCCGGAGGCCTGGCCCAAGATCGACGCCCGCCTTCTCGAAGAAGGCCGCCCGGCCCTGCCCGCCTTTCCGCTGCAATCGCTGCCGCCGTGGTGGCGCGCCTGGGTGAGCGAGACCGCGCAGGGCGCCGGCGCGCCGGTCGACTACATCGTGCAGGCCCTGCTGGCGTCGGTCGCCGGCGTCTGCGGCGCGGGTGTCGTGGCGCAGGTCACCGAGACGTGGCAGGAGCCCATGGTCCTGTGGCAGGCGCTGGTCGGCGGGCCGTCGAGCGGCAAGACGCCGGCGCTCGAAGCGCTGCGCCGCCCGCTCGCCGCCGTCGAGAAGACGGCGGGCCGCGAAAAGCGCGGGCCGGTCGTGGTCGACCACGACATGCCCTTCGCCCGGCTGCTCGCGGCGGCGAACCGGCTGCCGGCGGGCGCGCTCTTGTGGCGCGACGAGCCCGCCGCCTGGCTGGCGGCGCTGGGCTGCAACGGCCGCGGCGAGGCGCGTGCGCTCAGCCCGCTCCTCGACACCTGGTCGCCGCTGCGCACGGCGATGGGTCCGGGCAGCCCCGCCATAAGCATCATCGGCTGCCTCGATCCGGCACGCCTCGACGGGGCGCTCAGCGACAGCGCCGACGGCCGCGCCGCTCGCTTCCTCTATGCCTGGCCGCTGCCCGCGCCGTACCGCTCCTTCCTCGAGCTGCCCGGCTGCCGCGAGGGCGACGTGGTGAGAGCTTTGGAGCACATCGCCCGTTTCGCCGGCGATCCCGCCCGGCCGCTGGTGGTGAAGCTCCACGAATCGGCGCTGAGGGGATTCGACATGCACCTCGCCCGGCTGCATGCCGACCTGCAACGCTGCGACGGCGTCGAGGCGGCGTGGCTGGGCAAGGGCCGGGGCACGGTGGTGCGGCTGGCGTTGGCGCTCACGCTGCTGCACCAGGCGGTGGACGCCACGCCCGCCACGCCGCCGCCCGCCATCATCATCGGCGACAGGATGTCCGCGGCCTGCCGTCTCTGGGAGTATTTCCGCGCCCACGCGCGCGCGGTGCTCGGTCGCGCCTTCCCGTCGGACGGCGAGCAGCCGATGCGCCAGGTGCTGGCCTGGATCCGCGCCCGCGGCGCGGCCCAGGTGAGCCGCGAGGACGTGCGCCGCGACGCGCTCGGCCAGGCGCCGAACGCCCACCAGGCGCTGCAGGTGATTCAATCGCTGGAGCGCGCGGGCTTCCTGCGCAAGGCCGAGCTCGACTATGCCGGCAACGGGCGGCCGGCGCGGCGCTGGGATGTGAACCCGTCGCTAATTGGCAAATCACTAGCGGAAACTGCGGGAACTGCGGAAACCCCTCCGGGCTAGCGGCGACGCCATGCTCCGCACCCTCTCATTGCTGGGGGCGCGCCACTCCAGTGGCGCGATCATCTCTCGCGGTCGACGAAGACGCGCGACTGGAGTCGCGCGCCCCCAGCGAAGAGTTGCCCTACCCGCCGTAAAAAACGTTGTCGCCGAGATCCTTCATCTCGAGGATGGCGCCGTCGGGCCGGCCGGCCGGCGGCTTGTTGAGGTGGGCCTCGACCACCTCGCCGACCACGATGTGATGGTCGCCCTGCTCGACGATGCTGGTGACGCGGCACTCGACCGCGCCTGGTGCCACGTCCAGAAGCGGCGCGCCGGTCGAGCCCTTGCGGTAGGCCTGTCCACTGATCTTGCCGTCGCTTGCCTGCGCCGGCTTGAAGAAGGTGAAGGCCAGCCCCTTGTGATCCTTGCCCAGCATGTTCAGCGCGAAGGCCTGGGCCGCCTTGACGACCTGGTAGGCGCCGGAGTCGGTCTTGACCCCGACGACGACCAGCGGCGGCGCGAAGGCGGTCTGCGTCACCCAGTTCACGGTCGCCGCCGCGATGTTGCCCTTCCCGTCGTCCGCCGTCAGGACGTAGATCCCGTAGGGGATCATGCGCAGCACGGTCTTCTTGGCATCGGCGTTCATGTGGTTTCCTCCGTTGGTCACTGGCGTCGCTGTCGTGCTATTACACCGCCATCAACCCCAGCCCTGCAAGGAGACAGTCATGGAAGCCAAGCTCGCTCCCAAGATGCCGCAATGGATGGTCGATCATGCCAACAAGTACATGTCGAGCGGCGGCAAGGACGGCCACATCTACAAGATCAAGCCGCCCGGCTACGGCGACCTCGAGGTGCCGGCGCTCTTGCTGACGACGACGGGCCGCAAGTCGGGCGAGAAGTTCATCTTCCCGCTGTTCTACGGGGAGACCGGCAACGGCTACATCATCGTCGCCTCCAAGGGCGGCGCGCCGGAGCATCCCGGCTGGTACAAGAACATCCTCGCCAACCCCGAGGTCGAGGTCCAGGTCGGCACCAAGAAGCTGAAGGCGCGGGCGCGCACCGCCAGCGGGGCCGAGCGCGCCAAGCTGTGGGACGAGGCCGTCAAGTTCTGGCCGCCCTACGCCGACTACCAGAAGAAGACCGAGCGCGAGATTCCGGTCGTGGTGCTCGACCCAGTGAACTGACTTCATATTCTTCCGGACCGCGAGCGTCCCGCTCGCTCATGAGCGATTCGGGCGAAGTAACCTTCGCCCTTGAGGACGCTCGCGGTCCAGAAGATAGGCGATCACTTCACCGGATGCTTGCGCAGGCCGGCCTCGTTCACCTCGACACCCCAGCCGGGGCCCTTGGGCAGGATGTAGTCGCCCTTGTCGAACACCGCCGGCACATCGACGATCTCGTCGCGCCACGGCACGCCGTCGATATCGATCTCCATGATGCGGAAGTTCGGAACGGCGGCGCAGAAATGCGCGCTGATGGCGCTGGCGAGATGGCCGTAGAAATTGTGCGGCGCCACGTTCACCTCGTAGACGTCGGCCATCGCCGCGATCTTGAGCGATTCGTAGAAGCCGTTCCAGATCACGTCGACGATGGCGGTGTCGAAGGCGTAGGCCTCGAAGTACGGCCGGAAGTCGCGGCGCTCCAGCAGGGTCTCGCCCGAGGCGATCGGGCAGGGCGCGTCGCGGCGCAGGAGCGCGATCGACTTCGGGTCGTGCGCGTCCAGTTCGAGCCAGGTGAGCTTGGCCGGTCCCACCGCGTCGGCGATGCGCCGGAAGCCTTCGGTGCGGAAATGGAAGTTGGTGTCGAGCATGATGCCGACATCGGGCCCGACGCCCTGGCGGAAGGCCTCGACCGCGCGGGCGGCGCTGCGGGCGATGAAGGCGTCCCAGTTGCGCTCGGGAAAGCCGCGGCCCACCACGAAGCCCGGCCGGTAGGCCGTGACCTTGCCGTCGATCTCGATCGCGATGTTGGTCTTGCAGGCGGTGAAGCCCCGGGCCTTGACCTCCTCGCCGACCCTGGTGAAATCCTCGTAGGTCCGCACCGGCGGCGTGCCGACGATCTCCGGATTGCGCATGCGGTAGGAGCCGCAATGCGACCAGTAGACCGGGATGCGGTCGCGCAGCTTGCCGCCGAACAGCTGGTAGACCGGCACGCCCAGCGCCTTGCCCTTGATGTCGAGCAGCGCGTTCTCGATGGCGGCCACGGCCTGGCGCACGACGCCGCCGCGCGACTGGGTCGAGCGGGTCGCCAGCACGGCGTTGACCAGCTCGATGTCCATCGGGTCCATGCCGATCACGCCGGGCATCATCGCCTCGATCACGCCCGACAGGCCGGGACTGCCGAAGCTTTCGTTGTACTCCGACCAGCCGATGATGCCGTCATGCGTCACGATCTTGAGAAACGAGAAGGTCCGCCATCCCGCGTCGCACTTGAAGACTTCGTACCCTTTGACCTTCATCGTTTCCCCTTTCATTTCGTCGGCAGACTAGCGCCGGAGTCAGCCTGTCGCCACCGACCTGGCCGCTTTCGAGCGCTGCCACAAAACCGCAAACACGATGACGCCGGCGATACCCAGACCGGCAAAGGCAATGCCGATCGCGCCGAAGATCGTGCTCAACAGGGCGCCGAACATGCCTTGGTCGATCGCCAGCACCGCCTTGGCATCGCTGCGGCCGCTCGCCAGGTTCGTCGCCAGCCGGTAGCGGCCGGGCTGGTCGAGGGTGAAGGCGTAGATCGAGGTGCCGCTGCGATTGCCGATCGTGTAGCTCGTGCTGGTCTTGGGCTCGACCAGCTTCACCTGGGCGCCCGTCGCGTCAGCCGTGAGCCCGAGGCTGAGCCCATCGACATTGTCCGACGCATAGTAGCGGCCATCCACCGTGCTCTTCTTCTCGTGATAGATCACGTAGGGGCCGGGCTTGTCGAACACGAGCATGGCATTGCCCGGCACGACGACCCGCATCATGCGGGCATCAGCCGAGGCGACCCGCGGCATCACGTAGAATGCGGCGCCGACGAAGCCCGCGACCGCGATCAATCCCGCGACGACGAACCAGACCGGGCTGCGCATCTCCTGCCTCCTATAGAAATTTCCGTCGTCTCGACCGAGGGCCCCCTCGACTTCGCTCGGGGCAGGCTCCGCTCCGCGCTTCGCGCTCCGGTCGAGACGACGGAAATCGCCTCAGGCCGCCGCCGTCGGCAACTCCAGCACGCTCGCGCGTTCGCCACCGTTCAGCAAGGTCAGCAGCGGCGGCCGGCCATGCGGCGTCTGCACGAAGTGATCGGCGTCGCCGCCGGCGATGGAAAGCCGCAGCCGGCTGCCGGCCGCGAAGCGCCAGGCCGTGGGCAGCAGGGCGAAGCGCAGGAGCTGCGGCTCGCCGGCCGGCATCGGCTTGGCGTCCTTGCGGGCGTAAGTGCGCCACGGCCAGGTCGTGCGGTAGTTGCGCGGCGCCGGCGTCTCGGCGCGATGGATGGCGCGCAGGACGCCTTCGGTGACGTAGCGCGACGTGCCGTCGGCCTCGACCTCGGAGAGATAGACGAACACCGCCGCGTCGGGTTCGCTCGAGGAAAGCCACAGCGACACCACGGGATGGCCCACGATCTCGAAGGGCTTGTCGAGCGGCTCGGTGGTGAAGCCGGGCAGCTTGCGTTCGCGCTCGGTCCAATCGGCGTAGTACGCCGTGGCGTCGATGCCGGCGATGCGCTCGTAGCGGGTTTGCGTTCCGCTGCCGACCGTGAAGTCGGCCTGGAACGGCTCCGACGTGCCGTCGTTGGGCCGCGCCGCCGCGAGCTGGCGGCCCGGCGCGGTGAAGAACTGCCGGTTGCCCTTCACCGGCGGCCAGCTCCGGGCCGCGCGCCATTCCTCGGCGTGCACGGTGAAATAGTGGATGGGATCCTCCTCGCCGAGACCCGTGCTGCGGCCGGCCAGATGCTCGTCGAAGAAGCGCAGCACCTCGCCCAGCACCGGCAGCTCGGGCTCGACCCGCGCGCGCCACGGCGAGGCGTTGACCCGCGCGCCATGATCCCACGGCCCCAGCATGAGGCGGCGGTGGGCGTTGGGCAGAGTCAGGAATCGCGACAGCGCGCCGTTGGCGTAGCCCGCCCCGTCCATCCAGCCGGAGATGGCATAGACCGCCACGTCCTTCGGAATCTCGTCGAGATAGTTGTAGGGGCTGAACGAGGCGCTGGTGAAGGAGGGATCGTAGGGCAGCGAGTCGTCGCGGAATTTGAACTCGGTGATGAAGTCGGGCATGCGGAAATTCGCGAGATGCCCCTTCACCGCTTCGCGTGCCAGCGCGCCATCCTTGTCGTCATCGACCGGCATGGGGCCCTGCAGCGCCGGGTTGGCGAAGTAGCTGAACTTCGCGCGCAGATCGCGGCGATCGTGGTCGAGCGCCAGCATCAGCTCGTCGTAGACCAGCGCCAGCCGCTTGATCAGCAGGCCGCCGGGATAATAATTGTCGGCCCAGGTGTCCCACACGGCAAACAGCGGCGCGATCGCCTTCACCGCTTCGTGGCCCGTGCTGGCGAGAAAATCGCAGGCCGCGCCGAGATAGGAAATGCCGGTGGCGCCGATCCGGCCGTCGCTCCATTTCTGCGCCACGATCCAGTCGGCGATGGCGCGGTAGTCGGCGCGCTCGCGAGGGCTGCGGAAGGCGTCGCGCGTGCCGAAACTGGCGCCGGTGCCGCGCGCATCGACCACGACCAGGGCATAGCCGCGCGGCACAAACATGTCGCGGTACTTGTAGCTGTTGGGCGACGGCTCCACATTACTGCCGGCCGCCACTTCGAAGCGGCGCACATAGGGAGTGAGAATCAGGATGGTCGGCCATCGCTTGGCGGCATCGCCGTCGGGCAAAATGATGTCGACGGCAAGGCGGCAACCGTCCGGCATCGTGACATAGACCGAGCGCGGCGCGCCCACCTGGTGCTCGGCCGGACGGCCGGCAAGATAGCGGCTGGGCGGCACCTTCCAGGCCGAACCAAGGTCATCACGATCCGGCATGGCCGATCCCCTCACGGATTTTCGTTTCGCCGCTATTGATGTTGCAACTGTCGCCAAAAAGCCACGAAAGAATGGAGTTTCCCCGCCCATGAAACACACGATCTCCCGCCGCCGCACGCTGGTGCTTGCGGGCGGCGCGCTCGCCACACCGATGCTGGCCTCCGGCATTGCCCGCGCCGCCGAGGACTGGCCGACCAAGCCGGTGCGCTACATCAATTCCTTCCCGGCCGGCGGGCCGACCGACGTGCTGTCCCGTGTCGCCTGCCAGAAGCTGAGCGAGCTAACCGGCCAGCAGTTCATCGTCGAGAACAAGGGCGGATCGGGCGGCAATGTCGGCGCCGATGCGATCGCCCATGCGGCGCCCGACGGCTACACGATCGGCCTCTACAGCGTCGCCAGCCACGCCATCGCGCCCACGCTCTACGCCAAGCTGCCGTACGATCCCGCCAAGGACTTCACCGCGGTTAGCATGCTGTGGTCGCTGCCCAACCTCTTGATCGTGCGGCCCGGACTTGGGGCCAAGACGGTGCCGGAACTGATCAAGCTGGCGCGCGCCAATCCCGGCAAATATTCGTTCGCCTCGTCGGGCTCGGGCACGACGGTTCATCTCGCCGGCGAGCTCTTCAAGTACATGGCCAAGCTCGACCTGCTGCACGTGCCCTATCGTGGCAGCGCGCCGGCGACCCAGGATCTGCTGGCCGGCCAGGTCGACATGATCTTCGACAACATCCCGGGCTCGCTCGCCCAGATGCGCGCCGACAAGGCGGTTGGCCTCGCCGTCACCTCGCTGCAGCGCAGCCCGGCGGCGCCGGGGATTCCGGCGATGGCCGAGTTCCTGCCCGGCTACGAGGTCAATTCGTGGGGCGGAATCTGCGGCCCGGCCGGCCTGCCGCCGGCGATGGTCGAAAAACTGTCGGCGCTCACCCAGAAGGCGCTGGAGAGCGACGACCTCAAGGCCACCTATCTCAAGCAGGGCGCGACGCCCTTGTGGATGAGCCCGGCCGACACCGCTGCCTATCGCGCTGCCGACGAGAGGCGCCTGGCGCCGGTGATCAAGGCTTCCGGCGCCCGGGTGGATTGATCGCCCACTGCAACCATTGCGGCCGCCGCGCGTTCCTCCCAGGGCCCACGGAGTTGAGGGGGGATTTCCATGAAACCAGCGGGACGCTATTGGCTGCTCTTGACGACCGCCGGTGCCTTGGCGGCCGGCCTCACCCTTGCCCACGCCCAGCAGGAGCCGCGGCGCGGCGCGTCCAGCTACATGCCGGTCGACATCAAGGAGCCGTTCGCGACCACCATGGCGCGCATGAAGGCGGCGCAGCCGGCGATCCAGAAGCGCCAGGCCGATCTGCTGGCCGAACGCTATGACCTCGCCAATCGCGCCGCTGCGGGCGCCACCATGTCACGCGGCAAGGCGATACAGGAAGGCGTGCGGGTCAAGCTGCCGGCGGGAACGACGTGGGATCAGCTGGCGGGCATGAGCCCGACGGATATCCGCGACCGGAACCTCTTGCCGGCGGGATTCTATCCGCTGTCCCATCCCAATCATCCGGAAGGCGGCATGGTCTTCCCGAAGTTCGAGATCGAGGAAATCAAGAAACAGGAAGGGCGCGATCTCACGCGCTTCGATCTCGAGTTCGATATTCCCGACCAGTTCCTGCCCGAGTTCCCCCCGCCGATGTTTTTGACGGTGCGGCCCGATTTGGGTGACGTGTCCCAGGGCAAGCTGGTCACCATCGACAACTACTATGAAATGTTCAACGGCATCCTCAATCCCAAGGACATCGAGGGGCTGCGACTGCTGGTGACGCCGTTCCCGCAGCAGCAGTTCAACCAGACCGAGGATCGCCGGACGGAGAAGGCGAGCCGCGGCGTCGCCTGCTTCGACTGCCACGCCAACGGCCATACCAATGCCGCGACGCACCTGTCGGGCGACGTGCGCCCGCAGGAACATCGCCGGCGCATCGACACGCCGCCGTTGCGCGGCGTCAATATCCAGCGCCTGTTCGGCTCGCAGCGCGCCCTGAAGACGGTCGAGGATTTCACCGAATTCGAGCAGCGCGGCGCCTATTTCGACGGCGACATGGTCATCGCCACCAAGAAAGGCGTGAACATCCTGGAGCGCGGCAGCCAGGTCCATTTCATGGCGGAGTTCCAGGAGCTGCTGGACTTCCCGCCGGCGCCCAAGCTCGACGTCTTCGGCAAGCTCGATCCCGCCAAGGCGAGCCCCGCCGAGTTGCACGGCCAGGAAATCTTCTTCGGCAAGGGCCAGTGCGCGACCTGTCACGTGCCGCCCTATTACACTGACAACCTGATGCACAACCTGCAGGTCGAGCGCTTCTACAAGCCGGTGATGATCAACGGCCGGTTTGCCAGCAGCGACGGCCCGATCAAGACCTTCCCGCTGCGCGGCATCAAGGACTCGCCGCCCTACCTGCACGATGATCACCTGCTGACGCTCGACGACACTGTCGAGTTCTTCAATCTCGTGCTGGGCACCAAGCTCACGCAGCAGGAGAAGCAGGATCTGGTGCTGTTCCTGCGCGCTTTGTAACCGCCGTCGGTATCGGCCCTCGCGCGCGCGAGCGCGAGAGGGCCGTTTCCGTTACATGCCGAGCTGGGTCACGAACTTGGTGTTGAGGTAGGCCTCGAGCGCCTCGAGGCCACCTTCCGAGCCATAGCCCGAATCCTTGACGCCGCCGAACGGCACCTCAGGCAGCGCCAGGCCATGGTGGTTGATCGACACCATGCCGCTTTCAAAGGCAGCACCGATCGCCGCCGCGGTCTTGGTGTTCTTGGTGTAGGCGTAGGCGGCGAGGCCCCAGTCGAGGCGATTGGCTTCCTTCACCACGCCGTCGAAATCCTTGAACGGCGAGATCGGCGCCAGCGGGCCGAACGGCTCCTCGTTCATGATCTTGGCGTTGAGCGGCACGTCGGTCATCACCGTGGGCTCGTAGAAGTAGCCCTTGTTGCCCTTGCGCTGGCCGCCGGTATGGATCTTGGCGCCCTTAGCGATGGCGTCGCTCACGAATGCATCCATCGCATGCAGGCGGCGCTCGGCCACCAGCGGACCCATCTTGGTGTCGGCCTCGAGGCCGTTGCCGACCTTCATGTTCTTGGCAAACGCCGTGAAGCGCTCGACGAACTCCGGATAGACCTTCTCGTGGACGAGGAAGCGCGTCGGCGCGACGCAGACCTGGCCGGCGTTGCGGAACTTGTTGGCGCCCAGGATGTTCACCGCCTGCTCGAGGTCGGCGTCCTCGAACACGATGGCCGGGGCGTGGCCGCCCAGCTCCATGGTGACGCGCTTCATGTGTGCGCCGGCCAGCGCCGCGAGCTGCTTGCCGACGGGAGTCGAGCCGGTGAAGGTGACCTTCTTGATGATCGGATGCGGGATCAGGTACTGGCTGATCTCCGACGGCACGCCGTAGACGAGCTGGATCACGCCCGCCGGCACGCCGGCATCGACGAACGCCTTGATGAGCTGGGCGCACGAGCCCGGCGTGTCCTCCGGTCCCTTGATGATGATCGAGCAGCCGGTCGCCAGCGCGGCGGACGCCTTGCGCACCACCTGGTTGATCGGGAAGTTCCACGGCGTGAAGGCCGCGACCGGGCCGACCGGCTCCTTCATCACCAGCTGGTACACGTTCTCGGCGCGTGCCGGCACGATGCGGCCGTAGGTGCGGCGGCCCTCCTCGGCCATCCAGTCGATGATGTCGGCGGCGAGGTTGGTCTCGACCTTGGCCTCGGCCAGCGGCTTGCCCTGCTCCATGGTCATGATGGTGCAGATCTCGTCGAGGCGCTGGCGCATCAGGTCGGCCGCCTTGCGCATGATCTTGTAGCGCTCGTAGGCCGAGACCTTGCGCCACTGCTTGAATCCTTTGTCGGCGGCGGCGAGCGCGCGATCGAGATCGCTCTTCTCGGCATGCGCCACCTGGCCGATCACTTCCTCGGTCGCGGGATTGATGACGGGAATGGTGCGGCCGTTGGCACCCTTGGTCCAGGCGCCGTCGATCATCAGGGAGACATCGCTGTAGGTCATGATTTCCTCCTTCTAACTGCCGCGATAGGTCGAATAGCTCCAGGGCGTGCAGAGCAATGGGACGTGATAATGCCCCTCCGGCTCGGCAATGGAAAAGCGCAAAGGCACGATATCGAGGAAGGGCGGATCGCCGCTCTCGATACCCCTGCTGCGAAAGTGGTTGCCCACGGCGAAGCGCAATTCATAGCGCCCGATCGGCAGGGGCCGCCCGCCGATCAAAGGCTTGTCGGTGCGGCCGTCGGCATTCGTTATAGCCGTTTCAATACAATGGGCCTTTTCGCCCGCGAACTCGTACAGCTCGATGGCGATGCCGGCAGCCGGCCGACCGGCATGCGTGTCGAGGACATGGGTGCTGAGCCGGCCGTTCACCAGGGGCATGCCCTCGCCTGTCACCTTGCCCGCGACCCTGAGCCGCGTGATGTAAAAGACCTCCTGCAGGGCGGCCGCGAATTCGGTGGCGGCGGCGTTGCCCAGCCGGCGCTCGAACTGCGCCAGAATCGAATCGCGGCTGTGGCGGCGGACGCAGATCATGAAGGGAAAACCGAACTTCGCCTTGTAGGCGTCGTTCAGGCGATGAAAGCGGGCGAACTCCTCCTCGCTCAAGCTGTCGAGACCGACGCTCGCCTGCTCGCGCCGGGAATCGTCGGTCAGGGCGCCTGAGCGGGCAGCCTTGCCGGCGAGATCGGGATGGCTGCGCAGCAAGTCGAGCTGGCGCTCGCGGGAGGCTACGCGCAACGCCCCCATCATCGCCTGGTGCAGTGCGGTCACCGTCGTGAAGGGCCGTCTGGCGGCCGCCGCTTCGGCCACCCAGGGCGCCAGCTCGAAAGTGTCGCCGATCGAAGCGGCAAAATCCGCAGAGCCCATCCGATTGAGCTCGCCCAGCATGACCGTCATGCCGGGCGACCTAGCACGGCCGGCGGGCCGTCTCTATAGTCCAGCCAGAAAATCAGGGAAGCCTCCATGACCGACCACATCAAGTTCACCCGCCGCACCCTCGGCAAGACGGCGCTTGCCGGCGCCACGCTGCTCGGCGCGCCCTTGCCGCTGCGTCATGCGTTCGCGCAGGCCCCGGCCAACCTCAAGGTCGCCCTGCTGCTGCCGACCTCGGGCCTGCAGGCCCAGATCGGCCAGGCCTGCCGCCGCGGCGCCGATGTGGCCAACCAGGTGTTCGCCGACATGAAGATGCCGGTGCAACTCGACATCGTGAACTACGACACCGAGACCAAGCCCGACATGGCGCGCACCCAGGCCGAGAAGGCGATCGACGCCGGCGCGAACATACTGGTCGGCGCCTTCGACTCGGGCCAAACCATCGCCATCGCCCAGGTCACCGAGCAACGCGGCGTTCCCCTGATCGTGAACATCGCCGCAGCGCCGCAGATCACCGAGCAGGGCTACAAGTTCGTCGTGCGCAACTTCCCGACGGCGCCGATGCTGATCACCGGCGCGCTCGCCCTGCACAAGGACATCTTCAAGGCCTCGGGCACGACGCCCAAGACCGCGGTGCTGATGAGCGTCAACGACACGTTCGGCACGGCGATGATCAACGGCATCAAGGGGCTGTTTCCCAAGCTCGACATGCCCTACGAGATCGTCGAGACGATCAGCTACGATGCCGCCGCCAAGGACCTCTCGGTCGAGGTCGGCAAGGCCAAGGCGACCAAGGCCGAGCTGCTGCTGCCGGTCTGCCGCCTCAACGACGCCAAGCTCATCGTGCAGGAAATGGTGAAGCAGCGCTGGGAGCCGATGGGCGTCATGAATCCCGGCGCACCCGGCCTCTACGAGCAGGACTTCCTCAAGACCATGGGCAAGTACGGCGATTTCCTGATCTCCAACGTGCCGTGGCTCGACCCCAAGTCCGCGATGACCCAGGCGTTGGAGAAGCGCCACACCGCCAAGTTCGCCGGCGACCAGCTCGACCTCAACGGCGCCTTCACCTTCGAGGCGATGCTGATCGCGGCGCAGGCCTGGCTCGCCGCCAAGTCGACCAAGGCCGATGCGCTGATGGATGCCCTGCGCAAGACCAAGATCGATCAGCACGTCATGGTCGGCGGTCCCATCCAGTTCGACGCCAAGGGCCAGAACGTCAACATCGAGGCCGCCGCGGTCGAGAACCTCAAGCGCAAGCCGACCGTCGTGATGCCGCTCGATTCGGCCGCCGCGCCGCTCGTCTTCCCGATGCCGGGCTGGAACGACAAGCGCCGGACGTGAGCCGCGCGACGCCATTCCTCCCCTCGCGAAGCGAGGGGAGGTGCCCGCGAAGCGGGCGGAGGGGTCATGAATCATCCGGAGGATCGACGCTCGATGCGTCGCCTCTGACCCCTCCGGCCCTACGGGCCACCTCCCCACTTTGTGGGGAGGCAACCGAGTGACCGCCGACTTCCTCCTCTCGCTCGCGCAGGCCGTCACCAAGGGCCTGTTGACCGGCATGGTCTACGGGTTGATGGCGCTCGGCCTGTCGGTGATCTTCGGCGTCATGCGCGTGGTGAACTTCGCGCACGGCGAGATGATGGTGGTCGGCATGTACCTCGCCTGGATGGGCTTCGAGTATCTCGGGGTCTCGCCGATGCTGAGCCTGCCGGTGATCGCCGTGCTGTTCTTTTTCGCGGGCTACGCCCTGCAGCGCAGCCTGATCTCGCCCTTCATCGGCCGGCCCGAGCACCAGCAGTTCCTGCTGCTGCTGGCCGTCGCCATCCTGCTGGTCAATGCCTGCCTCGCCATCGCCGGTCCCGATTCGCGCGGCGTGCAGCTCGAGTCGCAGTTCGATTCCTACGAGCTGGGCCCCCTGGTGTTCGACGCCGTGCGCCTGCATGCAGCCCTGGCCGCCGTCGCCATCGCGGCCCTGCTGTGGCTCTTCTTCACCCGCACACGCACCGGCAAGTCGATCCGCGCCGCCGCCGACAACCGCATGGGCGCCCTCGTGGTCGGCCTCGACGTGCAAAGACTTTATGCCTTCACGTTCGGCGTCGGCGCCGCCTGCGTCGGCGCCGCGGGCGCGCTCATGATCACCATCATCCCGGTGACGCCCTTCCTGGCCGGCGAATATACCCTGCTCGCCTTCGTGATCGTGATCGTGGGCGGGCTCGGCAGCATGACCGGCGCGCTGATGGGCGGCCTGCTGATCGGCGTCAGCGAGGCCGTAGCCGGCCTGCTGCTGCAGCCCTCGCTCAAAAGCATGTTCAGCTTCGGACTCCTCATCCTGGTTCTGCTGCTCAGGCCGCAGGGCCTGTTCGGCAAGAGCAGCTCATGACCTTCGCGCGTCGCCCCCTGCAGCGGCTCGTGGGCGACGCCGCGCCGCGCACCTTGTGGCTGCTCGCCTCCCTGCTCGCCCTGCTGCTGGTGGCGCCGGCGATCCTCGGCAAGTACTGGCTCTCGGTCCTGATCCTGGTCCTCTACTTCGCCTATGTCGGTCAGGCCTGGAACATCCTGATGGGCTTCGCCGGCCAGCTTTCGCTGGGCCACGCGCTCTATGCCGGGCTCGGCGGCTACATCGCCGCGGGACTGTTCTTCCATTACGGCATCGGCCCGTGGGCCGGCGTCTTCGCCGCGGTCGCGGCGGCGGTCCTTGCCGGCGCGATCGTGGGCTATCTCGGCTTTCGCTTCTCGCTGGCCGGCGTCTACTTCGCCCTGCTCACCATCGCCTTCAGCGAGTTCACGCGCCTCGCCTTCGATCATTGGGAGTGGGCCGGCGGCGCCGGCGGGCTCTTCCTCAAGGTCGACAGCGGCACCGATATCGTGAACCTGCGCGGCGGGCCGCTGCTCTTCTATTACGCGATCCTGGCGCTCGCGGTCGGCGCCTTCATCCTCTGTCGCGTCCTGCTCGAGAGCCGGCTCGGCCGCTACTGGCTCGCCATCCGCGAGGACGCCGAAGCGGCACAAGCGGTCGGCGTACCGGTGCTGCGCTGCAAGATGATCGCCATCGTGATCTCGGCGGCGCTGACGGCGCTGGCGGGCGTGTGGAACGCCTTCTACTACAACAACCTCTTTCCCGAGACGGCCTTCGCCGTCGGCCGTTCGATCGAGATCACTCTGGCGCCGATCATCGGCGGCCTGGGAACGCTGTTCGGACCCGTCGTCGGCGCCGTCGTGCTGGCCGGACTGGGCGAGGCTTTCACCGACCTCGGCGAGACGCTCGGCATTCCCGGCATCAAGCAGATCTTCTATGGCCTGGCGCTGCTGGTGATCGTGATGTACCGGCCGGCCGGCGTGTGGCCGTGGCTGGCCGGGAAGCTCGGCCTGGCGGAGCGACGGCAGTGAGCGGCGCGCGGCTCGCGCTCGCCGGTATCGGCAAGAGCTTCCGTGGCCTGCGCGCGGTGCACGACGTGAGTTTCAGCGTGCCGGCCGGCGCCATCCACGCCCTGATCGGACCCAACGGCGCGGGCAAGACCACGATCTTCAACATGATCGCCGGCGTCTTCGCGCCCGACGCCGGCACCGTCAGCCTGGACGGCAAGGTGATCTCCGGCCTGCGGCCCGATCGCGCCTGCGACGCCGGCGTCGGCCGCACCTTCCAGCTCGTGAAGCCGTTCAAGGGGTTGAGCGTGCTGGAGAACGTCACCGTGGGTGCCCTCCATCGCAAATCCGACCTCGCGGAGGCGCGCGACAGCGCCTCGGCGATCCTGACGAGGCTCGGTCTTTACGATCGCCGCCACCAGCTCGCGGAGGGCCTGACCTTGCCCGACCGCAAGCGACTGGAAGTGGCGCGGGCGCTGGCGACCGAGCCCAAGTTGCTGCTGCTCGACGAGGTCATGGCGGGCCTGCGGCCGACTGAGGTCGACGTCATGGTGGCGTTCCTGCGCGAGCTGAACGCGCACAGCGGACTCACCATCCTGCTGATCGAGCACGTCATGCGCGCCGTCATGGCGCTCGCCGCCGAGGTCGTGGTGGTGAGCTACGGCGAGAAGATCGCCGAGGGCACGCCGCAAACCATCGCGCGCCATCAGGCCGTGCTCGACGTCTATCTGGGCGAGGCGGAGCCGCCATGAGCAGCGCGCTCCTGAAAGTCGATAACCTCGACCTTTACTATGGCGACGCCCAGGCGCTGGCCGACGTCGCGCTCGAGATCGCCGCCGGCGAGATCGTGACCATCGTCGGCGCCAACGGCGCGGGCAAGAGCTCGCTGATCCGCGCCATCCATGGCATCGAAAAGCCGGCGCACGGCTCTGTCCTTTTCGATGGCGTCGATATCGCGGGCTGGCCTTCCTACCGTGTTTGCGAAGTGGGCATCGGCCATGTCGCCGAGGGTCGTCAGGTCTTCCCCAATCTCTCCGTGCTGGAAAATCTCGAAATGGGCGCCGCGCTGCGCCGCGCGCGCGCTGCCGAAAAACAGACCCTGGAGCGCGTGTTCGCCATGTTCCCCCGCCTTTCCGAGCGTCGCCGCCAGGCCGCCGGCACGCTGTCCGGCGGCGAGCAGCAGATGCTGGCTATCGGCCGCTGCCTGATGGGCCAGCCCAGGCTCATCATGTTCGACGAGCCGTCGCTCGGCCTCGCGCCCACCATCGTGCAGGAAGTGTTTCGCATCGTGCGCCGCCTCAACGAGGAAGGGCTCACCATCCTGCTGGTCGAACAGAACGTCATGGCCTCGCTCAAGATCGCCGATCGTGGCTACGTGCTGGAGAATGGCCGCATCGAGCTCTCAGGCCCTGGTCGCGCGCTTTTGAACAACGATCGCGTACGCCAGGCCTATCTCGGCCTCTAGCGCCGTTGACGGCCGCGGCCCTGGCCTGCGATCCTGCCGGCTTCCGGTACAGACCGCTGCCGCGTGCGGCGCGGGTTTGATCCGGGACGGCTCTGACATCCCGTCGACGGGATGCCCAGCCTCCCCGGCAGACAGAGCCATGGGAGGACTCTTCAAATGAATCGTCGCGACATGTTGAAGGTCGGCGTCGCCGCCGGCGCCCTCGGTCTGGCGCCACGCCTCGCGTCGGCCCAAGGCATCTTTGCGCCCGTGCCGAAGGGCTGGCGTTCCTATGTGCTGACCGCGCGGGTCGAGCCGATGGACGGCGCCACCCGGGCGTGGATCCCGCTGCCGACGTTCGCGGCCGCCGACTGGCAGCGCCCCGGCAACGTCACCTGGACAGGCAACGCCAAGATCGCCGAGCGCGTGCGCGATCCCCTGTACGGCGCGGAGATGCTTCGCGTCGAATGGGCGGCCGATCAGCAATCGCCGTTGATCGAAGTCACAGCGCAGGTCCAGACCCAGGACCGCTCGGTCGTGCCGGGCCAGGGCTCGGCGCCGCCGCTCAGCGACGTCGAGCGCAAGCACAATCTCATGGCCACCGAATTGCTGGCGACCGACGGCCTCGTGAAGGAAACCGCCGAGGATGTCGTCAAGGGCAAGAAGGACGACGTTGCCAAGGCGCGCGCGCTCTACGAGTGGGTGGTGGAGAACACCTTCCGCAACCCCAAGACGCTGGGCTGCGGCGTCGGCGACATCGCCACCATGATCAAGACCGGCAACCTCAACGGCAAGTGCGCCGACCTGAACGCGCTCTATGTCGGCATGGCCCGCTCGGTCGGCCTGCCGGCGCGCGATGTCTACGGCATCCGGGTCGTTCCCTCGCAGTTCGGCTTCAAGGCGCTGGGCGCGGGCTCGGAGAACGTCACCAGGGCGCAGCACTGCCGCGCCGAGGTCTGGCTGCCGGGCAGCGGCTGGACACCGGTCGATCCGGCCGACGTCCGCAAGGTCGTGCTCGAGGAGCCGCCGGGCAATCTCGCCATGACAGATCCCAAGGTTTTAGCCGCGCGCAAGGCGCTGTTCGGCGCGTGGGAGGGCAACTGGGTGGCCTTCAACGATGCCCACGATGTGAAGCTGCCGGGCTCGAACGAACCGGCCATCGCCTTCCTGATGTACCCCCAGGCCGAGAACAAAGCCGGCTTCCTCGATTCGCTCGACCCGGACAAGTTCAAGTACCGCCTCACGGCGCGTGAACTGACCGCCTGACGGGCTGACGCCCGGGCGGCAGGGCGGATCGGGGCGTTTCGCTCCGGCCCGATCCGCTCTATATCCGCCCCATGACCGCTTCGACCCAGGCAGCGGCGCAGACGGCTTCTGCCGGCATCGTGCGCCGCTACTACTTCGCGATGGCCGCGCCCTTCGCCGTCGACCTGGTCACCCTCGTGGCCTATGTCGCGATCAACCGGGCGCCGGGGAGCCTGGCTTCGCTGGTCGCGGTTTCGGCCGCCTTTCTGCTGGTCGGCACCGGCATCGGCGCCTATTTCCTGATCCGCCCGGTCGCACGTTTCCTCTCGGGCGAGGCGACCTTCGCCGAGATCGAGCATCGCCTCTCTCACCTGCCGCGCGATTCGGCGATGCTGGTCGGTTTCTTCTATGCGCCCATGCTGGGCCTGCGCCTGCTCTCGCCGCAGCTCGACATCACCTTCGGCGCCATGCTCGACGTGGTGGCATCGATCGACATCGTCACCACCTTCGTGGTCGGCACGGCCTTCAACGTGGTGCTGACCTTCTTCGTGACCAGCGCCTATCTCGACCGCCTGTGCGAGCACCTGTTCGCCACGCGCGGCGTCAATCTTGGCATCTTCCATGGCCGTTTTCGCAACAAGGTGGGCTTCGCCCTGATCTTCGTGTCGTTCGCCGCCATGATCCTCCTGGTCGGCGACATCGCGAGCTACAGCGGGCCCCGGCTGACCCGCGAGGCCGCGCAGGATGTCGTGGCATCGCTGACCGGCGGCGTGATCATCTACTATTGGATCACGCGGGCGCTCACCCGGCCGATAGAGCGCCTCGACTACGGCATGCGCCGCGTCGCCCAGAATGACCTGGCGATACGCCTGCCGGTGACGTCGGACGACGAGATGGGCCACGCGGTCAGTCGCTTCAACGCCATGGTCGAAGGCCTGTCGGAACGCGCGTACCTGCGCGACACGTTCGGAAAGTATGTGAGCGAGAGCGTCGCCACCGCCATCCTGCACAACGGACAGCGCACGGGCCGCGCGGCCGACACCACCGCCGAGGCCACGCTGATGTTCACCGACATCGAGGGTTTCACCGGCCTTTCGGAGCGCATGGCGCCGGCCGAGGTCGCACGGATCCTGAACGCCTACCTCGCCACCGTGGTGCCGGTGATCCAGCGTCACGGCGGCGTCGTCAACAACTTCATCGGCGACGGCCTGTTTGCCAGCTTCAACCTGCCACTGCCGCTCGCCGACCATGCCGCCGCCGCCATCCAAGCGGCGATCGACATCCAGCAGGCCCTGGCGGCCACATCCTTTCCCGCGGGCGTCAGCATGCGGACCCGCATCGGCATAAATACGGGCATCGTGATCGCCGTCACGATCGGCACCGAGAACCGCCTGAACTACACCTTGCTGGGCGACGCCGTGAATATCGCGTCGCGCCTCGAGCAGCTCAACAAGCAGTTCGGCACCGGAATTCTCGCGACCGAAAGCACGATACGCGCCGCCGGCGCGCTGGAGAGCTGCGTGCGGCTGGGCGCGGCCGACGTCCGCGGCCATGCGGATGTCGTCGTCTATCGCGTAGACCCTCCGGCATGAGCGCAGCCCAGCCTGCAACCCCCGGCGAGATCGCTGCGATCCGCCGGCGCTATCTGTGGATGGCGACGTCGATCTTCTTCCTCGATCTCGCGATCACCGTGATATTCACGGCCGTCGCGGGGTCGTGGTTCAACCTGTGGCGCTCCAGCGGAATCGGCGTGGTGCTGCTGCTGGGCGTCAACTGGCTGCTCGCTCGCTGGCTGTTCGAGCCGATCCGACATTACCTCGAAGGTCGCGCGTCCTTCGAAAGCGTCGAGCGCCGCCTCACCCAGCTTCCCCTTCTCACCGCCCGCGGCGTCGCCGTCCTGGCTTTCGCGGTGTCGGCGTTCCGGCTGTCGACTCCCTTTTGGGTCGATTCACCCGTCCTCCTGCTGGCCAAGCCGACCATCGCGGACTTGATCACGACCTGCGTCGTGCTGACGGTCTTCTATTTCACCTACACCTACTTCGTCGTCAGCGACTACCTGATGGGGCTCTGCGACTTCATCTTCCGCCATTACGGCCGCAACCTCAGCCTGTTCTTCGGCCGCTACACGCTGAAGCTTGTGGTGGCGTCGCTGGCGATCTCGATCGTTCCGCTGGCGGCGATCGTCGTCGACCTGTTCTCCTATGACGGTGCGCGCCTGCAGGACGAGATCCTGGTCGATGTGAGCGCGGCACTGCTCGGTGTGGCGATTTCCGCCTTTTTCATCGGCCGCTCGCTGCTGCGCCCGTTCGGCACGCTGTTGCGCGCCATGACGGAGGTCGCCGGGGGCAAGCTCGACATCCAGGTGCCGGTCACGTCCAACGACGAGGTCGGCGAGCTGACCGGACAGTTCAACAGGATGGTGCAGGACCTGCGCGAGCGCGTGCAGATCCGCGAGACGTTCGGCCGCTATGTCGACGAAAGCGTGGCCTCGACCATCCTGCGCCGCCAGGGCGAAGGCACATTGGCCGGCGAGACCGGCGAGGCCACCATCCTGTTTACCGACATTGCGGGATTCACCACCATCGCCGAATACCTGGCGCCGCACGAGCTGGTGGCGGTGCTGAACGACTATCTCGAGACCGTGCTGGCGCCGATCCGCGCCCATGGCGGCGTCGTCAACACCTTCATCGGCGACGGCCTGTTCGCCTCGTTCAACATGCCGCTTGCCTGCGAAGACCACGCCGTCGCGGCGGTGCGGGCGGCCATCGACATCCAGCGCGCCGTCACCAGCCGCACCTTCGGCGACCAGGGCATGGCGCTCGATACCAGGATCGGCATCAGCACTGGCAACGTGATCGGCGGTTCGGTCGGCGCCGGCCAGCGGCTGAGCTACACCTTGCTGGGCGACACCGTGAATCTCGCGGCGCGGCTGGAAGAGTTGAACAAGCAATACGCCACGCGCATTCTGGTCTCGGAGAGCACGCGCGAGGCCTGCGGCGATCGTTTTGTCTTTCATGGTCTCGGCAGCGTCACCGTGCGCGGCCGCAGCGATGCCGTCGCGATCTTCAGAGTTGACCCCAACGGGCAGGGAACGAGTTCATGAACGCCTCCGGATTGTCGTCCGACCAGCTGAAGCTGCAGGCCCGCGCCCGCGAGCTGGCGGCCGGTCCCGTGACCAAAAGGGCCGCCGACGTCGATCGCACCGAGCAATATCCCTGGGACAACGTCGAATTGCTGAAGGACGCCAAGCTGATCGGCATGACGATCCCCGAGCAGTATGGCGGCCAGGGCAAGGGCTGGCTCGACGCCGTGCTCGCCATCGAGGCGCTGTCGGCGGCCTGCGCCGTCACCGGCCGCATCGCCGTCGAGACCAACATGGGCGCGATCAGCGCGGTGATGGCCTACGGCTCGGAAGAGCAGAAGAAGATGGCGGCCGACATGGTGCTGGCCGGCGACAAGCCCGCCATCTGCATCACCGAGCCTGAGGCCGGCTCGGATGCCAACGGCATGACCACGCGCGCCGACAAGAAGGGCAACCGTTATGTCGTGAACGGCCGCAAGCACTGGATCACCGGCGGCGGCGTCTCGCGCCTGCACCTGATCTTCGCCAAGGTCTTCGACGAGAAGGGCAACGAGGAAGGCATCGGCGGCTTTTTGGCCATCCGGGACGAGACCGTGGGGCTCAAAATCACCAAGCGCGAGCCGACCATGGGATTGCGCGGCATTCCCGAGGCGGTGATCGACTTCGAGGAGATGGAGCTGCCGCCCTCCGCGCTGGTGATCCCGCCGCGCGGCCTCAAGAAGGGCTTCGCCGACCTGATGACCGCCTACAACAGCCAGCGGGTCGGCGCCGCGACGGTGGCGCTCGGCATCGCCCAGGGCGCCTACCAGCTCGCGCTCGACTGGTCGGAGAAGCGTCACCAGTTCGGCCGGCCGATCAACGAGTTCCAGGGCCTGCAGTGGAAGCTGGCCGACATGTCGATCAAGCTCTCGGCGGCGCAGGCGCTGGTCTACAACGCGGCGAGGAGCGGCGAAGGCGGCTTTCCCGACATGCTGCTGGCCGCGCAGGCCAAGGTGTTCACCTCGGAAAACGCCATCCAGGTCGTGAACGATGCGCTGCAGTTCTTCGGCGCGCGTGGCTATTCGCGCGAGCTGCCGCTCGAACGCATGGCGCGCGACGTCCGCATGTTCACCATCGGCGGCGGTACCGCGGAGGTGCTGCGCACCGTCGTGGCTGGAGCGCTGTTGAAGAAGAAGCTGCCACAGACGCGAGACGGCTGGAGCAAATCATAGTCTTTGCTGGGAGCGCGCCACTCCAGTGGCGCATCTTCGTTGACCACGCGGCCGATGAGCGCCACTGGAGTGGCGCGCTCCCAGCCATGAGTCAGCGCCCGAACCTCTTCCAGCCGCCGTCGTTGCCACGGATCACGACGAACTCCGTGCCCTTCTTGCCCGCCTCGCGCGGCGTGCACGTCACCGCGATCCACGACGGGTGATCCCAACGGGCCGAGCAACTCTCCGTCTCGCAGGGTAGCGGGATCTCGGCCTCCGTCGCGAGCCCGTCGCCTGAGGGGGCCTGTATTACAAGGCTGCCGCGCGGCGGCAGCAGTGAACAGGCCACGGTCAAAAACCTCGACTTGTCGGACGCCCAGACCGGCGCGCCATAGACGGTGAACAACCGGCCGGTGCGCATCATCACCAGCGTGTAGGAGAAGTCCTCGTGCGCGGGCGTGCGGATCACATAAAAGCGGCCGGCCTGATCGTACCGCTCATAGAGGTATTGGTAGGCGCCGGCGCCGTACGGGCAATCCTCCAGCTCGGCCATCTTGCCGCCGTCCAGCGCCAAACGGAGGCGGTCGTGCCGTCGCGACACCATCTGTTCGTTGCTTTTGAAGCGCTGGGCTTCCTGCGGCCACTCCTTGGCGCCGTCCTGCTCGTAGTCCTGACTGGGCACACCGTCGCGCACGCACGCGCGCGGCTGCTCGCCGGTCTGCGCTGCCGCAGATGCGCTGCCGGCGATCATGGCGCACAGGACAAGAAGTTTTAACCTCATCGCGCTGGTTTCAGCATTGTCTCCAAACTGATCGACCGCAAGGTCGCCTCGGCGATCTCGTCGATTTCGGTGAGCACGCGCTGCAATGCGCCGCCGATATCGGTGTCTTCGCCCGGTTCTTTCGCCCGTTGTCCCGGCGCCGGCTCGAACAGGGCGACGATATCCATCAGAGTCGTGCGGCGGCGATTGCCGGTGAAGCGGTAGCCGCCGGTCGCGCCGCGTCCTCCCTGCACCAGGCCCGCGGCGGACAGTGTCCGCAGCACCTTGGCGAGGTGATGGCTCGACACGCCGAAGCGCTCGGCGAGGTCAGCGGACGACAGAGTGCGATCAGGCTCGCGCGCCAGCTCAAGCGTGGCGTAGAGGCCGAGCCGAGTCGCCGTCTGCAGCTTCACAGCAGTTCCTTGTCGAGCTGCAAGGACGGTCCCGCCACCATGCCCTGCGCCCGAAAGAAGGACAGGATCAGATGGTCCTTGCGATCGACCAAGGTGCGCACGCGTGTGACGCCCTCCTCCTTGAAGCGCGCGACCAGCGCGTCGAACAGTTGGCTGCCGACGCCGCGCTGGCGCAGCTTGGGATCGATCTGGATGGCGAACACCCAGCCCGCCGCCGGCTGGCCGAATTCCCAGGCGCGGACCTCGCCCGCGATGAAGCCGGCCAGCGCGCCTTTGTCGGTCTCGGCTACCAGGAAATGCCGCTCGGGCGCCAGCATCTCCTGCCAGTAAGCGGGCTTGTTCGAGCCGGTCAGCCGCGCATCTAGCGCCGAAATAGCTTCTAGATCAGTGGCTTGAGCGGGGCGGATCGCGACCATATTTGTTAGTAGAATGCGCTTGCAGCGGGGAAAGTAAATAGGTATTTCAGTACCGAATTACTGATATGGGAAACGCCATGGCCGAAGCCGCCCCGATCGACTTCCGCACCTCGCCCGACCGCTATCGGCATTGGAAGCTCAGCACCGAAGCGGGCGTCGCCTATCTCACCATGGACGTGAACGAGGATGGCGGCCTCAAGCCCGGCTACAAGCTCAAGCTCAACTCCTACGATCTCGGCGTCGACATCGAGCTGGCAGACGCGGTCCAGCGCCTGCGCTTCGAGCATCCCGAGATTGGCGCCGTCGTGATCCGCTCGCAACGCGACCGCATCTTCTGCTCGGGCGCCAACATCAACATGCTGGGTCTCAGCACCCACGATCACAAAGTGAACTTCTGCAAGTTCACCAACGAGACGCGTCTGGCCATCGAGGATGCCACCGAGCATTCGGACCAGAGCTACATCTGCTCGATCAACGGCATCGCCGCCGGCGGCGGCTACGAGCTGGCATTGGCCTGCGACCAGATTCTGCTGGCCGACGACGGCTCGAGCGCCGTCTCCCTGCCCGAGCTGCCGCTGCTCGCCGTGCTGCCCGGCACCGGCGGGCTGACGCGCCTGGTCGACAAGCGGCTGGTGCGGCGCGACCACGCCGACTTCTTCTGCACCACGGCCGAGGGCGTACGCGGCAAGCGGGCGCGCGATTGGCGGCTGGTCGACAAACTGATCCCGCCCAGCAAGCTTGTCGACGAGACGAAGAAGATCGCCGACGAAGTCGCCGCCAGGTCGAGCCGCCCGAAGGACGCCAAGGGCATCGCCCTGCCACCGGTCGAGCGCAGCATCGAGGGCGACACGATCCGCTACGGCACGCTCACGGTCGGGATCGACCGCGAGCGCCGCGCGGCGCGCCTGCGCGTGAACGGCCCGGCCGCCGCGCCCCCGGCCGATGCCGCCGCCCTCCAGGCGCAGGGCGCCGCTTTCTGGCCGCTCGCGCTCGCGCGCGACCTCGACGATGCGATGATGCATCTCCGCCTCAACGAGACCGAGATCGGCACCTGGGTGCTGCAGAGCCAGGGCGATGCCGCGCTGGTCGAGGCCTACGATGCGCTGCTCGCCAAGGAGGCCGCGCACTGGCTGGTGCGCGAGATCGTGCTCTACTGGAAGCGCACCTTGAAGCGGCTCGATGTCAGTTCGCGCAGCCTGATCGCGCTGGTCGAGCCCGGCTCGTGCTTCGCCGGTACGCTGTTCGAACTCGTGCTGGCGTCAGACCGGTCCTACATGCTGGACGGGGTGTTCGAGGGCTCGAACCTGCCCGCGGCGGCCGTGAGGCTGACGGCGATGAATTTCGGCCCCTATCCCATGGGCAACGGCCTGACCCGGCTCACCAGCCGCTTCCTCGCCGAACCCAAGCACGTCGACGAACTGAAGGACGAGATCGGCGAGGCACTCGATGCCGAATCGGCCGACGGGCTGGGCCTGGTCACCTTCACGCCGGACGACATCGACTGGGAAGACGAGGTGCGGCTCGTCCTCGAGGAGCGCGCCGGCTTCTCGCCCGACGGGCTTATCGGCATGGAAGCCAATCTGCGCTTCGCCGGGCCGGAGACCATGGAGACCAAGATCTTCGCCCGCCTGTCGGCCTGGCAGAACTGGATCTTCCAGCGCCCCAACGCGACCGGCCCCGAGGGCGCGCTGAAACTCTACGGCACGGGCAAGCAGAGCAAATACGACCGCAAGCGGGCTTAAGGAGGTAATCATGGCCATCGACTACAGCCAGCTCATTCCCAACAACGTCGATCTCGGCAGCGATCGGCGCCTGCAGCGCGCGCTGGAGAACTGGCAGCCGCGCTTCCTCGACTGGTGGAAGGACATGGGACCGGACGGTACCTCGGCCTTCGAGGTTTATCTGCGGACGGCCATCTCGGTCGACGCCAACGGCTGGGCCAATTTCGGCTATGTGAAAATGCCGGACTATCGCTGGGGCATCTTCCTCGCCGGCCAGGATCCCAACCGGCAGATCGCCTATGGCGACAGCAAGGGCAAGCCCGCCTGGCAGGACGTGCCGGGCGAACTGCGCTCGACGCTCCGCCGCCTGATCGTCACGCAAGGCGACACCGAGCCCGCAAGCGTCGAGCAGCAGCGCCTTTTGGGCAAGACCGCGCCTTCGCTCTACGACCTGCGCAACCTCTTCCAGATCAACGTCGAGGAAGGCCGCCACCTGTGGGCGATGGTCTACCTGCTGCACGCCTATTTCGGCCGCGACGGCCGCGAGGAGGCCGAGGCCTTGCTGGAGCGCCATTCCGGCGATCCCGACAAGCCGCGCATCCTGGGCGCCTTCAACGAGCAGACGCCGGACTGGCTCTCCTTCTTCATGTTCACCTTCTTCACCGACCGCGACGGCAAGTACCAGCTCGCGTCGCTCGCCGAATCGGGCTTCGACCCGCTGGCGCGCTCCTGCCGCTTCATGCTGACCGAGGAAGCGCACCACATGTTCGTGGGCGAGACCGGCATCAGCCGCATCATCCAGCGCACCTGCGAGCTGATGAAGGAGCACAAGACCGACGACGTGCGCGCACTGGGCGCCATCGACCTGCCGACCATGCAGAAATACCTCAACTTCCACTTTTCGGTGTCGCTCGACCTGTTCGGCCAGGAAGCCTCCACCAACGCCGCCAACTACTACACGATGGGCGTGAAAGGCCGCTTCCTCGAGACCCGCATCGACGATGATCATCTTCTCACCAACTCGAGCTACGAGATCGAGACCATCGAGGATGGCCGCATCGTGAAGAAGGCGGTGCCGGCGCTGCAGGCGCTGAACGAGCGGCTGCGCCAGGACTACATCGAGGACTGCGCGAGGGGCGTGCTGCGCTGGAACAAGATTATCGAAAAGGCCGGCGTCAATTTCGAGATGAAGCTGCCGCACCGCGGCTTCGACCGGCGCATCGGCGCTTTCACCGGCTCGCGCGTGTCGCCCGACGGCAAGGTGCTGAGCGAGGCCGAGTGGAAGGCGAACGAGGCCAAGTGGCTGCCGACCGACGAGGACCGCGCTTACGTCACCTCGCTGATGGGCCCGGCCGTGGTGCAGCCCGGCAAGTTCGCCCACTGGATCGCCCCGCCGGCGCGCGGCATCAACGGCCAGGCCAGTGATTTTGAGTATGTACGATTCAACTGATGGCGCGGCGAAGGTATCGCCCACCAGGCTTTGTGTTGAAGACACGGATCTGTAACCGGTTGTCCACAATTCCCCTGTTCATGAATCGAGGGACCGACTCGCAACCGACACCGAAACGTCGCTTGCAGGTCAAGCCACCGCAAAGTTCCGGCTGCTAGTAACCGCAGGAGGCGGGCTGAGGAGCATTCCCTGCCGCCACAGTGAAGGCACAGCAGCATGGACAACATGACACTTTCCGACGCGGCGACCGGCATCTTCCGGTTACGCAGTGACGACCCGCACATGGCCGACAGCACTATCGTCGACCTGAACGACGACGCCTACACGACCCTGACGACCGTCGAGGTCCGCAGCGGCGCGGTCGTTCTGCATTGCTTCACCTCCCTGGAAGCGGCCGAGCTCGCGGCCGAAGACGAGGAGGAGGCGGAAGAAGAGTCCGAAGAGGACTCGGAGGAGAAAAAAGGCTCCGGCGATGAAGACGAGGAAGATGAAGACGACAAGCAGGCGAAGACCTACACCATCGCCAGCGGCAACAGCGTGACCGTGTGCGCGACGGTCGTCCGGCTGAAGCCGGTCGGCATGGAAACGGCGGAAGGCGTCTACCGGGTCCAGATGATGAAATCGGCCGACTGAGGTCGGTCAGGCCGCGATCGGCAGCCGCCCTGCGCCGGGGCGGCTGCTGTGCGCCGTCTTCAACTCACCGCGGGAGGCGCGCCTTCGAGGTAGGTGCTCTTGCCCGGCGCAAACGGCTCCAGCACCGGCCAGATGAAGAGCACGCGCGCGGTCCCCGGCCCCGCGCTGCCCCAGGCATGGGGCGTGCGCGGCGGGATGATGACGCACTGCCCGGGACTGGCCGTCCGCCGGACTTTGTCCAGCTCGATCCATATCTCGCCCGCCTCGACGAGGACGAGCTCCTCGTATTCATGAAAATGCCGCGGCACGGCGACGCCGGGCTCCACCGTGTTGGAGAGTACGCTTGTCGACGTCGAGCCGTGCTCGTGCGCGGCGATCCACTTGCCGGTGATCCCGGCCCGCATGGGAAATTCCTGCATCTTCGCGTAGTCGATGACCGGCATTTTCGCTCCCCTTCAACTGACATGTCCGGTTTGGCAACCGTATCTTTGACAACCGTATCCAGGCAGAGCCTATACGATCGACATGGTCGCCGACACGCGGCCGGTCGGCTGATTTCGAGTACGGTTCAACTGGTGGTGGTTTGGCGCCGCGCCGTTACGGCGGTAAATTCTCTGCCGTCAAGGAGGACGCTATGCCAATGCCTGATCTCGACTTTGCATCGCTCAGCATCGACGAGCGCATGCGCCTAATTGAAGCGCTTTGGGAAAGTATAGAGCAATCCGCAGCCAACGGGGACGCCGACGCAGCGCAAGCCGTCGAACGCTGGGCCGACGTCGATCCGGAGTTGCTGGCGGAGCTCGAACGCGAAGCCGATGAAGCCGAAAAGGACCCATCTAGCCTGATCTCCTGGGAAGCCCTACTCGCCGAGCTGAAGCAGAAACGCCGGTGACACGGCCCGTTGTCTTCTCGCGGCGCGCCATTCGCGATTGGCGCCGTTTGACCGACGAACTGAATGAAGTAGACCCTGGCGCTGCGGAACGACTCGCAGGAGGTTTGTCGACGATTCTTCAGGCTGTGGCTCACTTTCCTTATGGATTGCCAGAAGTCGGCCGCGGACTTCGAAAGGCAGTCGTCAAGGGATGGTCGCTCGGCATCTATTACAGGCCATCACGCCGGCGTGTGACGGTTGTCGCCATCGTCGATCTGCGTCGCGACCCAGCTGCCATTCGGTCTCGCCTTGGGCTACATGAGGAAGTCGAAACCTTCATTCCGCATCCGGCCATGAAACTTCCTGACGGCATCTCCTTCGACGGCAATTTGAGGGTCGGTCTTCCTGACCGCTTCAATGTCACCGTGCCCTTCGTCGACCGGCATATCAGTGAGGGTCGTGGCGCCAAGGCCGCGGTCCGCACCGCTCACGAGACCGTCACCTATGCCGAGCTCGCCGAGCGGGTGAACCGCGCCGGCAATGGGCTGCTGGCGCTCGGGCTGAAGCCCGGCGACCGGCTGCTGATGGTGGTCAAGGACTGCCCGGCGTTCTTCTATCTCTTCTGGGGCGCCATCAAGGCCGGCATCGTGGCAGTGCCGCCCAACACGCTGCTGCGCGCGCCGGACTACGCCTACATGTTCGAGGATTCGGGCTGCAAGCTCGTCGTCTATTCCACGGAGTTCGCAGGCGAGATCGAGCCCGCGCTGAAACAGGTTCCCGTCAAGGCGCTGACGGTCGACGCCTTCCTCGCCGACATGGCGAAGGCTTCCGCCAAACTTGATCCGCATCTCGCCAGCCCCGCCGACGACTGCTTCTGGCTCTATTCCTCCGGCTCGACCGGTCGGCCCAAGGGCGCCGTCCATGCCCATCGCGACATGGTGGTGACCAGCGAGCTCTATGGCGTGCGCGTGCTGGGCGTCACCGAACAGGACATCTGCTATTCGGCCGCCAAGCTTTTCTTCGCCTACGGCATGGGCAACGCCATGACCTTCCCGCTGTGGACGGGAGGCACCGCCATCCTCGACGACCGCCGGCCGACGCCCGACACGACCTTCGAGAACATCGATAAATTCAAGCCCACCTTCTACTACGGCGTGCCG
>Ga0193726_1000570_pt1 | contig 37732 bp, 31 predicted proteins | sample H2c1metaG_FD_144928 | JGI IMG/M metagenome (GOLD analysis project Ga0193726, IMG submission 144928) | Soil microbial communities from a riparian zone of the East river system, Colorado, United States - H2c1 | ecosystem: Environmental > Terrestrial > Soil > Riparian zone | place: USA: East River... | reverse complement strand
TGAGAGCCTGATTCACCCGATCACGATCATATCGACCCTGCCATCAGCCGGTCTCGGTGCGCTGCTGCTGCTGATGGCGGTTCATTACGATCTCAGCGTGATCGCGATCGTCGGCATCATCCTGCTGATCGGCATCGTCAAGAAGAACGGCATCATGCTGGTCGATTTCGCCCAGCACGTCGAGCATGATCAGGGGCTGACGGCGGAGGATGCGATTTATCAAGCCTGCATCATGCGCTTCAGGCCGATCCTGATGACCACGATGGCGGCGCTGCTTGGCGGCGTTCCGACGATGCTCGGTAGCGGAGTTGGATCGGAACTTCGCCAGCCGCTCGGCTACGCCATCGTCGGCGGCCTCGCGCTGTCGCAGGTTCTCACCCTCTACACGACGCCGGTTGTCTATATCTATCTCGACCGCTTGCAGACCTGGCTGTTCGGCAAGAAGCAAGCGGCCTCCGGCCACGTCGAGCCGGTGCCGGCCGAATGAATATTCCGGTGAATCACTAAACTCCAATTTAGTGGTTCTCAAATCGGCCGCTGCCTAATTTCTCCATTGAAGATCCAACTGATCCGGGACGCCATGAGTTCTTCCGCTGCAATCCACATCGTCAGTCCGGCTGAATTCGATCCGGGAACGGCGCAGACGCCGGGCTCCGAACGGCGCGCCGCGATCGCACCGGCGCTCGGCATCCCCTCGGCGATCTGGGGCGGCCTGTTCGAGGTGGAGCCGGGATCGCGGACCGGCGTTCATCATCATGGCGAGCAGGAAACGATCGCCTACGTTCTTTCCGGCATTTGCGAAATCCGCTGGGGCGCAAGAGGAGAATCGGTCGCGCGTGCGAAGGCCGGCGATTTCATTCATGTCCCCGCCTTCCTGCCGCACATGGAAATCAACCCTTCGACACAGGAGCCGTTTCGGTGGGTCGTCGTGCGCAGCACCGCGACACCCATCGTCGTCAATCTTCCGGACGACACCTGGCCGTAAGCCGGATGTCTTCCCGCGGGCGGCGGGACGACACCGGGCCGTAAGCCCGATGTCTTCCTGCGGACAGCCTTCACCAGCCCGGCGAACATGGAGCAGTCATGGACCAGCACGAATCCAATGCGGAGCCAAAACCATTTGAGGTTACCCGCCGCACGGTGGTCGAGACTGGAACCACCGCGCTGCTGCTGGCCACGTTGCCGCGTGCCGCTTTGGCCGGCCCGGTCGATGACAACGAGCCGCCACCGCCCCCCGTGACGGTCGAACTTCGGATCAACGGCCGCCCTCATTCGTTGACGCTGGATTCGCGCACGACATTGCTTGATGCTTTACGTGAACACCTCGTGCTGACCGGCTCGAAGAAGGGTTGCGATCACGGCCAATGCGGCGCCTGCACGGTGCTGATCGAAGGACGCCGCATCAACTCCTGCCTGACGCTTGCAGTGATGCACGACGGCCAATCCGTCACCACGATCGAGGGACTCGCAGAGGGCGATAATCTGCATCCGCTGCAGGCGGCCTTCGTCGAGCATGAAGGCTTTCAGTGCGGGTACTGCACCTCCGGCCAGATCTGCTCCGCCATCGGAATGCTGGCCGAAAGCCGGCGCGGCATGCCGAGCTATGTGACGGAGGACCTGACGCAACCGGCCGCCGAACTCACCGATGCTGAAATTCGCGAGCGGATGAGCGGCAACATCTGCCGCTGCGCGGCCTACCCCAACATCGTCGCCGCCATCAAACAAGCCGCGGGGACGCCGACATGAAGGCTTTCACCTATCAACGCGCCGACTCCACCACGCAGGCGGCGGCCGCCGCCATCAAGCCCGGCGCCAAAATCATTGCCGGCGGCACCAACCTGCTCGACCTGATGAAATTGCAGATCGAGACACCGTCGGCGCTGGTCGACATCAACCGCCTGCCGCTCGACAAGATCGAAGAAGCACCCGATGGCGGCTTGCGCATCGGCGCGCTGGTTCGCAACAGCGATCTTGCCGCCGACCCGCGGGTGCGGCAGCGTTATGGCGTGCTGAGCCGCGCATTGCTGGCGGGCGCCAGCGCGCAGTTGCGCAACAAGGCCACGACCGGCGGCAATCTGCTGCAGCGAACGCGCTGCTACTATTTCTATGACGTCACAAAACCCTGCAACAAGCGCAACCCCGGCTCCGGCTGCGCGGCGCTCGCAGGTTTCAACCGCATTCACGCCATCCTGGGGGCCAGCGACCACTGCATCGCGACCCACCCGTCGGATATGGCGGTGGCGATGCGGGCGCTCGACGCCAATGTGGAAACGGTCAATCGCGAGGGCGACACCAACGTTATTCCGATCGCGGAGTTTCATCGTCTTCCGGGCACGACACCCGAGATCGAGACGTCGCTTAAGCCGGGGGCAATCATCACCGCGGTGACGCTGCCTCCGCCGCCTCAGGGTGTGCAGGTGTACCGCAAGGTCCGCGACCGCGCCTCCTACGCCTTTGCGCTGGTTTCCGTGGCCGCGATCGTTGACAGCACGCGCAGCCGCATCCGCTCGGCGCGGCTGGCGTTCGGCGGGCTGGCATCTAAGCCGTGGCGCGTGGCACAGGCAGAGCAACGACTAGCCGACGCGCCCGCGAATACTGCCGCCTTCAATGCAGCCGCAAATGCCGTACTCGAAGGCGCGCGCGGGTTCGGCGGCAACGATTTCAAGATACCGCTGACGCGGCGCACCTTGCACGGCGTGCTGGCAGAGATGACCCGGACCTGAGGGAGCTATTCATGGAAATGAACTCACCCGTCGGACGCAATGCCCTCGATGCAAAGGGCATCGTCGGCAAGCCAATCGATCGCGTGGACGGCCGATTGAAGGTTACCGGCGGCGCGCGCTACGCGTATGAGACGCAGCAGGACAACGTGTTGTATGGCTTCCTGGTCGAAGCCTCGATTGGAAAAGGAACGATCAGATCGATCGACACGCGTGCCGCGGAGAAGGCGCCGGGCGTCGCGCTGGTTCTCACCTATCGCAACGCGCCCGCGCAAGGCACCGGCAATCACCGTGAAGCGCACCCGGTGCTCACCGGCCCGCAAGTGACGGGTTACGGCCAGCCAGTTGCCTTCGTGGTTGCCGAAAGTTTTGAGCAGGCCAGGGCGGCGGCTTACCTGGTCGATGTGAAATATAATCGGTCGAACGGAAAATACGCGCTGCGCACCAACCTCAACAAGGCGCGCGTTCCAAAGCCAAGCGACGCTCCGGCGGCCGACAGTGCGGTGGGCGATTTTGCCAGCGCGTTCGCGGGCGCCCCGGTGCAGATCGACGTGACTTATACCACTCCGTTGCAAAGTCACGCGATGATGGAACCCCATGCCACGCTGGCGATGTGGGACGGCGACAAGGTGATCCTGCACACCGCGAACCAGATGCTCAACCAAGGTCAGCGGGCCATCGCGACCACCCTGAAAATTCCCGTTGAGGACACGCGCCTGATCAGCCCGTTCATCGGTGGCGGATTCGGCGGCAAGCTCTGGGTCAATGCAGATGCCATCCTGGCAGCGATCGCGTCGCGACAACTCAAGCGGCCGGTAAAAATCGCGCTGACACGGCAGCAGATATTCCACGTCACGACGCATCGCTCCGACACCATCCAGCACGTCCGTTTGGGCACCGATCGCGACGGCCGCATCCTCGCGATCGGCCACGACGTATTCTCCGGCAATTTACCCAGCGAACAGACTTACGAGGGCGCCGCCCTGCAAACCCGCACGCTCTATGCCGGAGCCAATCGGCTGACGCGGCATCGTCTGGCGCCGCTGGATATCCCGGTTGCGTCTTCAATGCGCGCGCCCGGAGAGTCCGTCGGGCTGATGGCGCTCGAATGCGCGATGGACGAGCTTGCCGAGAAACTGAAGCTTGATCCGATCGAATTGCGCATTCGAAACGAACCTGCTGAGGACCCGGAAAAGCATATTCCCTATTCCAGCCGTCATTTGGTCGCCTGCATGCAGGAGGGTGCGCGCCGGTTTGGATGGGACAAGCGCAATGCGAAGCCGGGACAGGTTCGGGACGGACACTGGCTGGTAGGAATGGGTATGGCCGCGGCGACGCGCGGCAATCCCCTTCTACTTTCCAAGGCCAATGTCCGACTGGATCCTGATGGTACCGCGACCGTCAAGATGGCGATGACCGACATCGGCACCGGGACTTACACCATCCTGGCGCAGATCGCGGCGGAGATGCTTGGATTGCCGATGGAACGAGTGCGGATTGAACTCGGCGATACCAACTTTCCGCAGGCGGCGGGTTCGGGTGGATCGTGGGGCGCGGGCAGCTCGGGCTCGGCCCTGTTCGAGGCCTGCAATGGCTTGCGCGAAAAACTGGCGCGGGCCGCCGGCATGGATCCGGCAACCGCACGCTTCGCCGACGGCAGCATCTCATTCGGAGAACAGTCCAGCAAGCTGGCGGATCTTGTCGGCGCCGGGATGGATGCCGACGGCGAAATCCGGCCCGGTCGTAACAACAAGGATTTCTCGCAGCAATCCTACGGCGCACACTTCGCCGAGGTCGGTGTCGACGCGGACACCGGTGAGGTGCGTGTGCGGCGCATGCTCGGCGTATTCACGGCCGGCCGTATCCTGAACGCCAAGACCGCGCGGTCGCAGGCGATCGGCGGAATGGTGTTCGGCGTGGGCGCGGCGCTGCATGAAGCGATGACGCTCGATCCTCGCTTCGGCTATTTCGTCAATCACGATCTTGCCGAATACCACGTGCCGGTCCATGCCGACATTCCGGCGATCGACGCCATCTTTCTTGCCGAACTGGACGACAGATCCAATCCGCTGAAGAGCAAAGGCATCGGCGAACTCGGGATTTGCGGCGCCGGCGCCTCGATCGCCAATGCCATCTACAACGCGTGCGGCGCGCGCATACGGGACTACCCGATCACGCTCGACAAGCTGCTTTCCGCGCTGCCGCTGCGCGCATGAGCGGCGCGGAAGCAGCGGGCATCCGGCGCCGCCCGATCGCGGTTGCCGCGATCGCCGTTGCCATCCTGGCGACCGGTCTTGCGACCTCGCGCAGCATTGCCGAGGGGCCGGAAGCCGCGCCCTCGCCTCAAGCCACCGGATATCTGCCGAGCATCAGCGACCTGATGATCGCGACAATTCAACCGCGGCACGAGCGGCTCTGGCGCGCCGGGCAGGATGGAAACTGGGAGTTTGCTGCCTACGAGCTCGGAAATCTGCATGGCGCGTTCGATCGCCTCGGGCATGCCCATCCGACCGAACACGACATCTCCTTTCCGGACATGATAGCCTCCGTTACCGAGCAGCCGTTCAAGAAAATGAAGAGCGCGATCCAATCGAAAGACGCTACCGCATTTACCACGGCCTATGCCGATCTGACCGACGCATGCAATTCGTGCCACCAGGCGCTCAACCACGGCGCGGTTGAAATCGTTGTACCGAGCTGGACGTCCGCGTCGGATTTGAAGATCGACAGCGTGCCGCGAAATTGACGCTCGGCACGCCGGAGATTCATATCGCTCGATCCGCAAGACAGTCTGAACGCTAATTTAATGGCTCACGAAAATCGTGAAGCTATCTTGGATGCATCGGCAATCGATTTTTCAGAGGAACGACAACCATGTTTTCGAGACGGAATGTGCTGGCAGTGTCTGCTGGCGCTGTGATGACGGCAGGCGCGGCGCATGCCGCCTCCTTCGGCAATCCGGACCAGCCGCCGCAAGGCGCTGTCAACGCCAAGGCGCCGGGAAATCTCAAGGATCCCGGCCCGCAGAGCGAGGCCATCGGCAGCCAGTTTCCTTCGGCGCAATTTCCGCCGGCAACCGACGTCGGCGGCATGCCGATGGACTGGGCATCCTTCAACAATGCGCCGAAGCGGGTTCAGAACGGCGGCTGGGCGCGCGAGGTGACGCAGAAGGATTTCGCGATCTCCGACACGATCACCGGCGTCAACATGCGGCTGACGGCCGGGGGCATCAGGGAATTGCACTGGCACCAGGCCGCCGAGTGGGCGATCATGACCTACGGCAGTTGCCGCGTGACGGTTCTCGACGCCGTGGGCCGGCCCTACGTTGCCGACGTCAATGAGGGCGACCTGTGGTATTTCCCGGCAGGCCAGCCGCATTCGCTGCAGGGTCTCGGCCCCGACGGGTGCGAATTTGTGATCTGCTTTGACGACGGCGATGCCAGCGAGTTCAATACGCTGCTGGTGACGGATTGGTTCGCCCATACCCCGCCCGAGGTGCTTGCCAAGAATTTCGGCGTTCCGGCCCAGACCTTCGCCAGGATTCCGCTGCAAAATCTCTGGATCTTCCAGGGCACGCTGCCCGGCGACCTGGCATCGGACCGCGCTGCAGTGAGTAAAAACACCGACGTTCCACCGCATCCTTTCATCTTCAGGCTTGGATCGTCGGCTCCGATCAAGCAATCCAAAGCCGGCGACGTGCGGGTTGCCGACAGCACCAACTTCAACGTTGCAACGCGGATCGCGGCGGCGCTGGTCACGGTTCGTCCCGGCGCCATTCGCGAGATGCACTGGCATCCGAACGCCGACGAATGGCAGTATTATATCAAGGGCAAGGCCCGCATGACGGTGTTCAATACCGGCCCGAATGCGATGACGATGGATTTCAATGCCGGAGACATCGGTTACGTCAAGAAAAACCTGGGACATTATGTTGAGAATGTCGGCGACACGGACATGGTCTTTGTCGCGGTCTTTAGGGCCTCGCGCTATGAAGAGGTTTCCCTGTCGAACTGGCTGACGCACACGCCACCGGCAATGGTCGCCCAGCATCTGAATATCGACGAAGCGACCATCGCGAAATGGCCGGACAACGCCCCGGGCGTCATGCCCGACGCGTAGACCGCGGACGAGGAAGACGGATGCGCTCGACAACGTCACGATCGGCATGACTACCGAAGACCGTCACCGTGAGTTCCACGATGACGGTCCGTCATTTCTTGGCGGAGATGCCTCGCCAGAGTACGCTATTCCCCGATAGCGGACGAATTCCGCATCGCGGCGAACTGACGCTATGTGCAAGATTCGGAAGTGGTCGGGACTCGCGACATCGCAAGACGACGGCTGTGCGGCGTGTTAAGAATGGCTCTGTTGAGCCATATTCTCGATGCCGCACGGCGCGCAGTACGGTCCCTAATGAGTTTTGGAGGATTGATGCCACTGACGATCGAGGCTTATTACGATTTCAGATCGCCTTACGCTTACTTCGCCAACCATCGAATCCGCCAAGGATTGTTTGTGCCACCGGTCCCGGTCAAATGGCTTTGGCGACCGGTATCGATTGATGTCCTGCTCAGTCTTCAAGCGGGACGAGATGCATGGGCCGTTTATAGCGATCCGCTATCCGGACCAAAACGCGCCCATCTGTTGGCTGACGTTCGCCGCAACGCCGCGTTCTACAACGTTCCACTGCGTTCGCCGAAGCCTCCGCGACCCAATTCGATCCCAGCCCTTTCTGCAGCTGCCTTGCTCGGTCCGGAAGGCCACGACGACTTCAGGAACGCAGTATTCGACGCGCTATGGCAACGGCAATGCGATATCTCGGATACGAGCGTGTTGGCCGAATGCCTGATGCATGCAGGCGCGGATCCTGACTTGGTAAACAGGGCCATTACATCAGAGGCCCGGGAAGCATTGGCCGAAGACACGAAGCGCGCTTATGCCAATGGCATCTTCGGCGTCCCAACCTTCGTTTGCAACAACGAGATATTCTTCGGCAACGATCGGCTGGACATGCTCGGCTGGCGTCTCGGTCACGAGGACGCCCGAGCCTAGATCGAGGTGGGACCGAGCGCATTCCCACCGCGCGAGCAGCAAGTACGCTACGCCTCGACGGCGACTGTACCAACGGCCGGCGTCGATACGGCTATGGCTCCGCGCTAATGAGTCCACGGCCTGGCCTAATGGTGTCCGGCTGTCGGCACGACCTTGCCCCTGAAGACGCTGTAGCTGATGACCGTGTAGAGCAGCATCAACGGGAAAACCACGGCGCCACCCCAGAACATGAACATGAGGCTGGACTGCGGCGCAGCGGCTTGGTCGACGGTGATGACGAAGGGGATCATGTATGGCCAGAAGGACAGCGCCAGGGTGCCGAATGCTGACACAAAGATCAGTGCGACCATATGGAACGGCCGGTAGTCGTTGTGGTTTACGATGCTAAGCGCGAGCACTGTTGCCGCTACCGCGCCAATTGCCGGGAATACGAACAGATACGGCCGATCGAGCCAACGATGCAGGATTGGAAGGTTTTCGGCCAGCGCGTAAGCGAAGACCACCACGAGGAATGCCAGCACGCCGACGGCGAGTATGGGAATCTGGCGGCGCGCGACGTCGCGACACTCGGCTTCGCATTTTCTGACCAGCCAGCAGGCGCCGAGAAGCGCGTAGCCGAGGCACAGGCCGATACCGCAAAGGACCGAAAACGGCGTGAGCCAGCCGACGTCACCGCCGGAATATTCGCCGTTGGTGAACTGCAACCCTTCCACCAGGGCACCGACTGTCATCCCTTGTATGAAAGTCGCGATCAGCGACCCGCCGGCAAAGCTCAAATCCCAGATCCACCGCAGCCGCTCGGTCTTGTAACGAAACTCGAACGCCACGCCGCGCAAGATCAAGCCCAGCAACATGACGATGAGGGGGAGATAGAATGCCGACAGCAAATCCGCATAGACGACAGGAAAAGCTCCCCACAGAATTACCGCGGTGACCACCAGCCAGGTCTCGTTGCCGTCCCAGATCGGCGCGACGGCGCTCAGCATCGCGCCACGCCTGGCTTCGCCGTTCGCCAGCCCAAACAACAGACCGACACCAAGATCGACTCCGTCGAGCACCACGTAAAGCAGAATGCTGATAGCCAAAAGCGAGACCCAGAACATGACCATGGTTATTCTCCGGCGCCGGCGTGGCCGAGTTCTTGAATTGGTTCGGCCAGCGACATCGGCCGGTTCGGAACCGCGAGATACGGCGTCTCGAGCAGCTTTCGCGCGGGACCGCTGCGGATGAGCCGGTAGATGTAAAACGTGCCAAACAGGAAGATGAAGGCGTAAACCGAACAGAAGATAACCAGCGAGATCGTCGCCGCACGTGTGGTCAGGAATGGCGTCATGGCATCCGCGGTTCGCAACACGCCAAAGACCACCCAGGGCTGACGGCCGACCTCGGCGGTGAACCATCCGGTGATGATCGCAATGAAGGGCAGCGGAAAGCTCAGGAAAGTCAGCCAAAGCAGCGGACGGTTGTACGCCAGGCGGTGCTTGTAACTGAGATAGCTACCAAGCCAGGCGAGCCCCAGCATCAGAAGACCGCATCCCACCATGATCCGGAATGCAAAGAACGGGATCACCACCGGCGGCCGGTTCTCCGGAGCGATGCTGTTCAGTCCGGTTTCCCCGGCGGTGAGACTGTCGGAATCGATCAGGCTGCCGAACGGCGGCGGCAGCGTAACCGCGAACAGGTTGCGCCGGTTCGCCACATCCGGCCAGGCGAACAGCACTTCGGAACCTGGTTTCTCATCGTTCCAGCGTCCTTCGATCGCAGCCATCTTGGAAGGTTGATACGTGTTGACGTACCCACCGACCAGATGTCCGAACAGAAGCTGGACCGGCATCAGTACAGCGGCGAGACCAAGGCCCATGCGCAGCATGATGCGGGATTCGGCGTGATACACCCTCCGCAGCAGGTACCAGGCGCCGGTCGCGGCGACGCAGAAGGCGCCGGTCAGGTAGGAGGCAAGCAACATGTGGGGAAATCGCGACCACACCACCGAATTGAAGATGATCCTGGTCCAGTCGTTTGGAACGAACATGCCGTTTTCCACGACATAACCTGTTGGCACCTGCATCCAGCTGTTGTTGACCATGATCCAGAACGCCGAAAACGTGGTCCCCAGCGCCACCATCGCGGTTGAAAACAAATAGAACCATGGCGGCACGCGGCTGCGGCCAAAGATGAGGACGCCGAAGAAACTGGCCTCGAGCATGAAGGCGGTAAAAGTCTCGTACATCAGCAGCGGGCCCTGGACCGGCCCGGACATTTTGGACAATACGCTCCAATTGGTGCCGAACTGGAATGCCATCACGATCCCGGATACGACGCCCAATCCGAATGCCACACCGAATATCTTCAGCCAGAACTCGAAGATCACGCGGTAGACCGGCCGGCCGGTCGCAAGGAACCGGGCTTCGAGAACCGTAAGCCAGGCTGCCAGGCCGATCGTGAAGGATGGAAAGATGATATGGAACGTGATGGTGAAGGCGAACTGAATTCGCGACAGGAGAAGCGCCGTCATATCCATTGCAATTCTCCCGGCCCCAAGCCCGTCGCAATAATTGCGATGCCCTTGGCTCCTGAAATCGATCGTGGAGAACGAGGGCAACACCCCGAAGGTAGCAACGGGGCAACCGAGGACTATTAAATTCGCGGTTAGGTTTTAGACTCAGACTGGACCGGTCGCCCGATCCAGCATTTTCGACAAACGGATCAAGAAATCATCGAGCAGCAACTGCTCGGCGCGAAATTCGTGAGGACAACCTGTGTTGCGTCACGCTGCGACGCTGCGTTCCGGCGGGGCCATGAACTCAGGGCCGACCGGATCGGTGACGGTTTCGCGCAGGATCCGATCGATCTCGGCCTTGGCAGACGCATCGAGCGACCAGCCGACCACCTCATCGACCGGCTGCAGTTGATCGGGATGACGCGCCCCCCACAATGCCGTGGTGATGCCCTGGTCGAGCATCCAGCGGACCGCCAGGTGAATAACGCACTTGCCGAAGCGTTGCGCGAGCCGATCGAGCTTACCCACGGCAGCGAGATATTGCTCGAATCGAGGTTTTACAAACTTCGGGTCGGTGCGCCTCAGATCGTCGCCCTCGAAAACCGTATCCTGCTTCATTCGTCCGGACAGCAAGCCCCGGCACAGCGCCCCATATCCCAACATCGCGATGTTGTTTTTCCGGCAATAGGGCAGAAGATCGGTCTCGATCCCGCGCTCGAATAAATTGTACGGCGGCTGCAGCACATGCAGCGGCGCGACCCGGCGAAATCGTTCCATCTGGCCGACCGAAAAGTTGCTCACGCCGATGGCGCGGATTTTCCCCTGCGCGAACAGCATGTGCATTGCGTCGGCGGTTTCTTCGATCGTAATCAGCGGGTCGGGCCAGTGGACCTGATAGATATCGATGTAATCGGTTCGTAGCCGGCGCAAGGAATCCTCAACCTCCCGCACTATGCGGGCGCGGCTGGCATTGCGAGATACTCTTCCACCCTCCCATTGAAGTCCGGCCTTGGTGGCGATAAGCACGTGCTTGCGCAGCCGGCTTTCGGCGATCGCCTTACCAACGATCTCTTCGGAGCGGCCGAATCCATAGACCGGGGCCGTATCGACAAGGTTGATGCCATGCTCGAAGGCAGCCTGGATGGTGGCGATAGATTCAGCTTCATCAGTGCCACCCCACATCCACCCGCCGATGGCCCAGGTGCCGATAGCGACGGGCGACGCCTTGAGTGACGTGCCGGGAATGGCGGTAAGTGCCATGTTTATTTTGGGAGCTTGTGCTTGACGGGCCATGATCCTGTTCTTTCGTTGCGTGCGTGCGCCTTGAAGCTGTGGGTGGCGGATAAGTCCAATCTCAATCGGCAGTGGTCGGGGGCACGGCGCAGAGTCCCGCCTCCTCCGCGGCGATTAGCCCGAGGGCGGTCCAGTCGAGTTCGCCGTAGCCGCGCGCAATACCCGTGATCAGCCGGTCCCGAACCACGCCCACCGATGGCATCGGGGCCCCCGCTTTCTCGGCCTCCGCAAGCGCCAGGCGCACATCCTTGAGCACGAGGGGCAAGACAAAGCCGGGCGTGTAGGTCTGTTTGGCAATCTTGTCACCGTAGATCTTATGCGCCGGCCGCCGAACATCGTGCTGGTCATGATGTCGATGAAAGGCTGCGGATCCAGTCCGCGCTTGCGAACCACCGCAACGACTTCTCCGAGCATCTCCAGCGCGGTCGCGCTCATCATGTTACCGAGCAGTTTGAAGAGGTTTGCGTCTCCCGGGTCGGCACCGATCACAAAAGTCCTTTGTCCGAGGCTGTCGAGGATCAGCCGGCAGCGCTCGATATCGGCCGGGGCGCCGGCGGCAACGATGAACAGCTGGCGCGCCTTGGCGGCATCGGGATTTCCGAACACCGGCGCAGCCACGTAGCCCTGTCCATTTCGTGCGTGCTCGCTCGCCAACAGCGAGGCGGTCGCCGTGCTAATGGTGCTCATCGACAGATGGATCGCGCCGGGGTTCAGACCCGCCGCCAGTCCGTCGCGGCCAATGTCCCCGCGACCGAACACGATCTCGTGCACGGCATCGTCATCCGGCAACATGCTGATGACGATGTCGCAGTGAAGCAAGTCACCGATGTCCGTTGTGGGCCTGAGACCGAGTGCCTCAAGCTTGCCGATCTGATCCGGGCGGCGGATATAGGCAGTCACCTGTAGTCCCTCGGCCGCGAGGTTTGCGGCCATCGCCGCTCCCATGCGACCAAGGCCGACAAAACCGATTTCGCCCAGCGCGGACCGGCGGGTCGCAGACGATTTCGAGCCGCCTGCATGCACGCGAGCCGGGATCTCGGATGCGCCTCTAAAGGCGAGAGGCAAGGAGGGTTCGTGCTTGGACATAGGGACTCCTGACCTGGCGCAACCGCATCGCGTGATGCACAGCCTGCGACGGACACACGGACACCCAGAAATCTGGTAATGAACGGGGCTTGCGCTTGTCTCGGCTTGCCGCGCTTTACGTTTTCTTGCTTGGATTTCCCGACGCCGTCGTCCCGCTTGGCGGGCGCACGCCGCGCCGGAGTTCGCGCCTGCCCGCCTCGAATAAAATCGAGTTTAGCTATCTGAACGCGAATTTAATGGTGCCGAAATTCTACCCGCTTACTCTGCCCTTCGACGGCCTTTCTCATGAGGCCGACAACGTCTCTTTTCGGCGCAGTAATGACGGCTTTGTGACCACGTGATCCCGCCATAACTTCGATGCGATCGACACAAAATACTGGCGAGGAAGAGAGCCAATGCGCATGTCGGGGGAAAGCAAGAATGACTGACATCGGTGTTAGCCTTTCTGGTTTTCGTTCCCCTCCTCCGTCGATCGTCGAAATTTCACCGCCCGATATCGCCCGCCGCCGGCTGGAGAATTGGGGAGCAATACAGGCAGATAACGTAAGGGTTACCCGGCGCGAGACTTTCGAATACGGCTTTCGAGCTCGGCGACATTTGCTGATCGCCTACGAGCGCGCAGAACGGGATGATGGCGAGACGCTTATCGAGGGCTTGCCAAAATCGACCTTGCGCGAATTCAACTGCAAGCTCAGCTTTGTTCCCGCAGGGCATCGTTTCTACGGATGGCAGACGCCGCGAGTGCTTACGCGCGTCACCTATTTCTATATCGATTTGCAGGATCCGATGTTTGATCTGGACTCCGGTATCGCCTGTCCCACGATCAGCCCGCGCCTGTTCTTCTTCGATCAGGCCGTATGGGACACGGCGCTCAAACTCAAGGCCGAGATTGGGAATTCCGACCCGTGTAGCCGTCAGTATGCACAGGCGTTGAGCCTCGTGCTGGTGCACGAACTCATCCGGTTGGAACGAACAGCATCGGTGGCAGTGAGACCGCTTCGCGGTGGTTTGCCTGCGTGGCAGCAGAAGCGCATAGTGGAATTCATCGAAGCGCACCTCGCAGAGGAAATTTCGTTGACCGTTCTCGCAGAGCTCGCCGATCTAAGCCTCTTTCATTTTGCTCGCGCCTTCACGCAATCCTTCGGCGTGCCTCCGCATCGTTACCATATGGCCCGGAGGATGGATCGCGCGAGGAGCCTGTTGCAGAGGCCGGCGCTCTCAGTGACGCAGATCGGCGTCCAGATCGGCTTTCGCGAGACGAGTTCATTCACCAAGGCATTTCGCAGGTTCACAGGACTTACACCGACCGAATATCGCCATCACCGGGAGGATTAACCTCGGAAGCGGACCGTCGCCTGCCGGCATCACCGTCATTTCGAGGCGAGGCGTCCGCCAGCGGCAGCAGCAAGCTTCTCGGCGCGCTGCAGATGGTCGACGATCTTCGGCAGGGTCTGGCGCGCGAACTCCTTCAGTTCAGGATCGTTGCCGTTCTGGATCTCCTGTTCGAACAATGCCGCATTTCCCTTTTGATACTCGACCTGGCCGTTCACATAGTTCCGATCGAACGCAGCGCCACGGTCCGCCTTGAGCGTGTAAACCATCGCGTCATACGCGCCATGCAACAGCGTGCTCGAAGGCGTGATATTTTTCTGTTTCAGGATCACATTCAGCGCATCGACGACCGGAACGTGGGTGGTGATCATTAGATGGGCGTAACTGCGGATCGCCGCGTTCGTGGCCTTGGTTTCCGCCAACCGGCCGGAGTCGATTTGGAAGGGCGCGCCCAGATTCGCCTGACCGACAAAATTGAAATCGATGGGGTTGAGGCTAGCCGGCGCCTCCGGCGGCGCGGCTGCCTGCGCATTGGCTGCGGCAGTGCCTGCCGACCAAAGCAGAACGCAAGTTAAGCCAAGGCTGGCGATACGATTCGGTGCGGATGTCCATTTCATTTTAAAAGCTCCATTTATCGTGGTCTGTAAACGCAGGGGGCTACCGGTGGACGACAATCAAGCCAATGATTCCAGAGGCTGGCGGAATCACGCAACATCGAATGAACCGATCGCTTCGTTTGACCCGGCATCCTGGCGTTCCCGTTCCGCCAGTCTCGATAGTAACCGCCATTGGTGTACGGGTTGCCCGGACCCAGATTTGCGTTGGGTAGAACTGCGCGCAGTAGCCGGGGTCTTCGACAACGGCTTGCGCCAGGGCGGGAGTTGCGAAAGCTGCCGCGGCAGCAGCGGCAGCAATCAGTGCTAATTTCTTCTTGTTTTCCTTTGGATGGACTAAGGTGGTGTCAGGCCACATCGGAATGCAGTTGCCGTTCCGCCAGTAAATTTTGCTTGAGAGCTCTTCGGGCGTTCGGCGATGATCGCGTTCAAATAATTTAATGGTTTTGAACCAGCCGGCTGCCCATCTGCCTGAAAGCAGGAGCAGGAGACCACGGCGTGATGATTGTCACGGAAAGACGGAGCGTATTGAGAACATTGGCGTTTGACGGCGGCCACAAGCGCGATCGGTCTAGCATCGGCGCGGGCCGAACCCGAGACCGCGGCCGTCGAATCCGCTCTCTCATGGCGCGCTTGCCGCGGAACTGACCAACCATCTTGCGGGAGGCGCCGTTCTAATTCCGGGTGCCGCCGGCACGCTGCCCGAATTGCAACTGGTCGGCTTTCACTACGCAAAGTAAATCGAGCTCTGTCATTCGAGAAGAGATGCTACGAAAACCCGATAGCGGCGGACGGACTATGATAATCGCGGAACGCATCGTTCCGCTGGACCGCGCGCGCACTTTCATCACGTTGTTGGTGGTGCTGCACCACTCCGTCCTCAATTACACCTACTTCGGTCATGGCGACAGGATGCGCTGGCTCGGCTTCGACCTAGTCGTGCTGTTCAATGACAGTTTCTTCATGGCCTGCATGTTTTTCATTTCCGGACTGTTTCGTTTGCGGCAGCCTGGCGCGCAGGGGATCCGCTAACTTCCTCGCCAACCGTACCTGGCGATTGGGCGTGCCGTTTTTAATCTCGATCTTCGTGATAATGCCGATCGCCTATTATCCGACCTTTCTGCGCTATCACGCCCCGGGGACGGTCGATTTCAACTTCTTCCATTTCTGGCGCCACATGATGACAACCGGCCCCTGGCCGTCAGGGTCGGCGTGGTTCTTGTGGGTGTTGCTCGCGCTCGATGCGATCGCTGCGCTGCTGTGGGCGGCGGCGCTCCGGGTGATCGACGCGCTTGGGCAACTCATCTATACCTCGCGTGACCGGCCGATGACCGCCTTCGTCGCGTTCCTGATCTTCACGGTCATCATCTATCTGCCGATGCGCCTGATCTTTGGGGATTCAGCCTGGCTGGTGCCCGGCCATTATCCGCTCCCGATTCAAACCAGCCGTATCTTCCTTTATGCCGGGTATTTTTGCGTCGGTGTCGGTGTCGGAGCTGTCAGCTTGAAAGCTGGCGAGCTTGCGGAGAACGGGTTGCTGGCGAAGCGCTGGATGGTGTGGCTCGCCTTTGCGATTGCCTCCTATGGCGCAATCCTGCTTATGGTCTACACGCACCACAATTGGCTGGCGGATTTCAATTCACCTCCGCTTTGGTGGCACACGGCCTATGGTCTCGCCTTCGCGATGTTCAGCGCGGCGATGACGTTGACGGTCCCTGCGGTTTTTCTGCGCTTTGCGCGATCTTCGATTTGGCTGCTCGACGCGATGCGGCCCTCGGCGTATGGCATCTATCTCCTGCACTTCATTTTCCTGATCTGGCTGCAATACATCGTTTACGATCCAGCCTTCCCGGCGTTCATCAAATTCGCGGTCGTGTTCATCGGCACGCTTTCGATGAGCTGGGCGCTCACCGTGCTGCTACGAAAAATTCCCGTCGTGGCCCGGACGATCTAGTGCCTGATTTCGGGCTGGTCAGCCGTCACCGCTTGCGAATGTTCACGTTAGCGTCGGTGCGTACGGGCATCCAATCTCAACCACGCAGCCGGATCCAGGAGCGATCGTGAATCGGAAGCCGCGGCTACCAGGTTCAGGCCAAGACCCAGGCCTGATGTGTGTCTTACCTTATCCGACCGGTAGAAACGTCGGAGCACAGCGTCACGCTCGTGTTCGCTTATGCCAGAACCGGTGTCTTTGACGCGCACGATGTTTTCGCCATTGCCGCGAAATAATCCGATTTCCACCTGCCCGCCGGCCGGCGTAAACTTGACGGCGTTATCGACGAGGTTGGCGATCGCCTCGATCAGCAGATCCCGGTCACCAAGCACATTTTGTTCGTGCTGAGAGCGGATCCTCAGAGCAATGCCTTTGTCTTCCGCTATCGGCTCGTACATGTCGCCTACTTCGCGGATGAGATCCGCAAGCGCCACTTCGCCAAAGCCGGCCGATCGCTGGCTTTGCTCGATTTCCGCAAGCCGTAAAATGGCGGTGATGATCGAAAGAGACTGATCGAGTGCCTCTATGGTCTTGTCTGCAACCATCTGCAACTGCTCCAGCGTCCTGGCGCCGGTGCGACCGCGCTCAAGCCTCAGCCGCGCACGGGTGAGTGGCGTGCGCAGGTCATGCGCTATGTCATTGCCGATCCCTGCAAGGGAGTGGATGAGAGTTTCCATCTCGTCGAGCATGCCATTGACCATCATCGCAAGTTTGGAGAAGGGATCGCCGGCGTTCCGGTGCGGGAGTCGTTCACGCAGATTTCCGGCAACGATGCGCTCCACCCGCTCGTTGACCTCAACGATACGCCTGCGAGCGCGAGCGGTCAGCGCCACGCCGACTGCAAGGCAAAGCAGCACAGCAGGAAGCAGGCCAAGCGCGAGCGCCCGACCCACGACACCCGCGATCTCCTCGACTTCATCGACGTCTCGTCCGATCACCAGCACGTCGCCGGCCGGCAACCGTCCCGCGATCAGGCGGACGGCCTGTTTCTCACGGCCACTTTCGTCCAGCCTGTCGACCTCGGCGCTCTCTACCGTATTGTCGGTCCTGAGATTGAGCGGCAGATGTTCCAGGTTACCTGCAATCCGGCGGCCATTTGAGTCAAACAACCCGGCGAAAAGAACGCGGCCGGGATCCTGCTTCAGAAGCTCATCGATCGCGTCCAGCCTCCGCCCGGGCGACAGTGCGGCGAACAGGCTCATTTGCGAGGCGATCACACGGTCGGATCGTTTCGTCAAGTCATCCCTTGTTTTCAAGTAGACGAAGCCGAGCAACGCAACGATAAAAGCCGCAAATATGCCGGCCACCAGCAGGGTCCACCACAGCGTCGTCAGGCGCGTGAACTCAGGTAATCGCATACGGCTCTTGCGCCTCAAGATTACAGAGGCGCTCCGGGTTTCTGCTTGCCTTGGAGAATATTCGCGAGGCTCGGAACGAACGGGCCATGACTTCATCGACATGGGTCCTGCTCTTCGCGTTTGACTCGTTTGGTCCGCACCACAACGCGCCCCCCGGGCCCAGCTTCAAACGCCAGCCTAATCCGAGCAGGGAAACGGCTCGATCCTACGTAGGTTGTTTCTAATGTTCCTGTTGGTTTGGGATCCCCCATACCTTGGTTTAGCAGCGGGAGAAGCTCACCGTCTCACTTGCTGGTTCCGCCACGATGTCGATTTAGCGCGGTTTCGACGCAGTTGATCAACGCGGGTCCGGCAAAAGGCTTGGCCAGGAAGCAAATGGCTCCGGCCTTCACCGCTCGTGCGCGGACGCCCTCATCGGGGAAGGCCGTGATAAAGATGAACGGCGCTGCATACCCTTGGGCGCGCATATGTGTCAGAAGGTCCAGGCCGCCCATAGCGGGCATCTGCACATCCGCAATGACACACAACGATTCGTTAAGCTGGGGCGACTGCAAGAACTCCTCGGCCGACGCAAACGTTTGGACCGGGTATCCATGCGAGCCGAGCAGATTGTTGGTCGCGGCGCGGACAGATGCATCGTCGTCGATAACTGAAATCACCGAAAGCGTTGACAAGACGGGTCTTCCTGAAGCGAGAGCAAGGCGCTTGCGTTAGCGCCTTTCCAGCTCAAAGGTGAGCCGCCAATCTGGATTGTGAAATCATACTTAGGTTTGTACGATCAAGAACTTGGTGCGCAATCAGCTGCGGAGGAGCCCGTTGCGCCGAACTGATCAGCGGCACACGTCCAGAGCGCTTTCCGGGGTGCCTCCGACCCTATGGTCGGAAAATACGCGCTAGGGCTTGGTGCGGCGAATTCCGAGCGTTTCCGCCTTTCTCACCAGATCGGCCAACGACCTCGCAGCCATCTTCTTCATAATATGCCCGCGATGGATCTTCACGGTAATCTCGGCAAGTCCGAGTTCGGCTGCTATCTGTTTGTTCAGGAGACCAGACGAGACCAAGGCCAGAATCTCCCGCTCGCGGGGGGTCAGGGTATCGAGAAGGCTCTGCAAGTTCGCGACGATCTTGTCAGCTTCGCGCCGCTTCCGGTCCCGTTCAATCGCCGTCACCACAGCGTCCAGCATGTCCTGGTCGCGAAACGGTTTGGCCAGGAAATCGACCGCTCCGCCCTTCATGGCCCTGACGGTCATCGGAATGTCGCCATGGCCAGTCATGAAAATGATCGGAATGTGAATGTTCGCCCTGGCTAGTTCGGTTTGAAAGTCCAGCCCGCTCAATCCGGGCAGCCTGATGTCGAGGACCAGGCAGCTGGCGACGTCTGGAAGCTTGCTGAGCAGCATTTCGGACGCCGAACCATACACCTCAGCCTTCAGGCCCACCGATTGAAAAAGATTGGTCAGCGCCCTGCGCATCGATGCATCGTCGTCGATAACAAAGACGATCGACTCCATTGCGCTCGCCGATTCGTGCGGAGATTTGGGTCGCTCGGTCATGACGCATCCTCTTGATCCAAGGGCAGGACGAACTGAAACGTCGCACCGGGCCCCTCGTTGCGGGAAGCGGACAGACGTCCCCCGTGAGCTTCCACGATCGAACGGCAGATTGAGAGTCCCATGCCCATACCGCTGGACTTGGTGCTGAAGAAGGCCTTGAACAGCCGGTCCGCATCATCGACGGAAATCCCGACGCCGCAATCCGTCACACTTAGGAGCACTCCGTCTGTCTCGTCCTGGCCTGATCGGATGACCAGTTCGCGCGGCCGATCCGTCACCGGCTGCATTGCTTCGATGCCATTCATCACCAAATTGATAATCACCTGCTGCAGTTGGACCCGATCACCAAGGATTTTGGGCAGAGCCGGTACCAACTCCATTCGCAACGAGACCCGGTGACTGACTAACTCGCGCTGCACCAGTGCGATGACCTCCCTGATGACGTCATTGACGTCGAGCGGCACCTTCTCAATGCCGGTCTTGTTCGCGAGCGTCCGGACACGCCGGACCACCTCGCTCGCCCGAACTCCGTCGCTTATGACCCATTCCGCCGAGCGCCGCGCGGCGGCCAAGTCGGGCGTGTCGCGGTCAAGCCAGCGCAGACAGGCCTCGGCATTGGCGATGACGGCGGCGAGCGGCTGGTTCACTTCATGGGCGATGGAGGCCGTCAATTCGCCCAACGTAGTCACCCGCGTTACATGTGCGAGTTCCGCCTGCGCCTCGCGCAGCGCCTGTTCGGCGTGATCTGCGCGGATCGTCGCGGTAATATCGGTGCCGGTGCCCCGAAAGCCCAGAAAATTGCCGCTTGTGTCAAAAACTGGCTTGCCGCTCGACCGGACATATACCGGAGATCCACTCTCGCTTACGGTGCTATACACGAAATCGCGAAATGGCAGATGTGCCTCATGCATTGCCCGGTGCAGTCGCCATTTTTCGGGTTCCGATTCGACATCGGTTGCAAAATCCCATCGAGCCACGCCAGTCAGGCGTGAGGGCACGATGCCGACAGCGCTGAGGTGGTCCGATACCCGGGTGACGAGATGGTCCGGCCCGGTCTCCCAGAACCAGTCGGAGGCCGTTTCGGCATAGTCGCGAAAGCGCTGCTCACTCTCGCGAAGTGCCTCCTCGGCCCGCTTGCGATCCTCGATGTCGGTGGACGACCCGTACCATTTGACGATGTTGCCCAACTCATCGCGCAGCGGTTCGGCACGGAACAAAAACCAGCGGTATTCCCCATCGAAGCGCCGCAGCCGGGCTTCAAGCTCGCCTGGCATACCGGACTCCCGTATTGCGCTCCACTTCTGCAACATGCCCTTCTTGTCGTCCGGATGAAACGCGCGAGGCCAACCAGTCGCGGCTTGGTCCAACGAGAGGCCGGTATAGTCGAGCGCCGGTTGATTAAGGAAATCGGGGATTCCCTCCGGTCCGGCGCGCCAGACCAGCGTCGGGATCGTGTCGATCACCAACTGAAGGCGATCTTCGGATTTCTTGATTTCTTCAAAAGCGCGTTGCAGTTTCTCCTTTGTTTCGTGTTGCTCGGTGACATCCACATGCGTACCGATCAATTCGGTCACTTCGCCGTCGCTATTGACGACGGGATGTCCCACAGAATGCACGCGCCTTATCGATCCGTCCGGCAGCGCTATTCGAAAGACAACTTCGAAGTCCGCTTTCTCTTGGATCGCCCGGTACGCCGCTTCCACGTTGGGGATTCTGTCTTCGGGTAAAATACGATCCCTGAAGGCTTGCAGCGGCACATCGCCCTCTTCGGGATTGAATCCAAATAAGCGGTACACTTCGGCCGACCGATACGCCCACTTTCGGCCGCGCACATCCCAAGCCCAACTGCTTGTAAGCCTCAAACGCTGGGCTTCAGCCAGATAGGCCTCGCTGCGCCGCAGCCTCCGTTCCGCGTCCTTTGCACCCGTAACGTCCGTTATCGCCCCGACAAACTCAATGCTGCCCGATGCATCTCTCGCTGCGTGAGCCACGGCATGGACATATTTCACTGAGCCATCGGGCATCAGCAGTCGATATTCGTGATCGAAGTCATTTCCATCGGCGGAAGCACGCTCAATGGTCTGTTGGACGGCAGCGCGGTCTTCCGGATGGGTACGCTGGACAATAAATTCCAGAATCGGTTTCGTGGTTCGATCGTACTGGAAGATTCGGAAGGTTTCGTCTGACCAGAATATCTCTCCGCTGGCGACATTCCATCCAAAACTTCCGGTGCCGCTCAATCTCTGCGCTTCGATCAAATACGTTTCGCTATGCAGCAGCGCGGCTTCAATCCGCTTTTGATCCTCAATCGCTGATTGCAGATCCTCGCCGGAACGCCGGAGGGTTTCCGTTGTCTTTCTTTGCGCCGAGATAATGAATGCAACAACGACAGACGTAATGGAAAACAGGATCAGACGCGGCAACTCCGAAATATCCAGAGCGAATACATCATGCTTCCAGGTAAATGAATTGATTGGAGGAACGAGGTAATAATGGAAAGCAAAGAGGGCGAGCGCGATCGACAATAGCGCCGGGCCGAAGCCGCCAAACCACGCGGCGAAAATAACGGCGCAAAGCATCGACGAAGCGATGGGTTCAGCATGCAGCAAACGGGTTATGAGTTCCGCAGCCATTATCGCCACGGCGACCGACAAGGCCGCCATTGCGTAGTGCGAAATCCTGTGCGTAGCGCTACCGACGAACAAACGCGCGGCTGCATTACGCAAATCGCCGATCTGATTACGCATCATCATTTGCAGCGTCTCAAGCTCCCGGCAGGCAGGATTAGAGCACTTTGGAGGAAAACCGGCAATTCGTCATAGCTCCTGCGGACCTTCGCGGCGGCTGCGCCGCGCGGCCCCGCCCCCGGCGTGGATGAGACGACATTGCTTGCGGATCAATCCGAAACGCAGCTTCGGCCGAATCCTGCTTCGGCATCACCGCCGTCGGCTACGCGGATACGCGCCGCCGGTCCGCAACCGGAGTGCTAAAGAAGCACCCTAAACTTAGGTATAGCGCCTGCGAACCCTTTCTATACTGCACGCTTACCTACGTACGATTGAGCAAATCGTCCTAATCCTCCTAGTCTCGCTGCTAATCGGAAGAGCCGATTGCAGGTGACAAATGTCCACGAGCCCGGCCAAAGAGACTGAGCGCAACCGCGACGAACTCGACGGTCACGTATGTGTTCCGCCGGCAAACCACACCTGTGACGGTCAACAAGGGGCGGGCATCAACCACTACGCGCGCAACGGCCACAGGAGGCAAAAATGCGCAACAGTCCCCAATATCCCTGGAACAGCGCAGCCAGGCGTTGCGCGATCTGCGACGGAAAGTTTGGCCTCGTACGGTACTACTCCTGGCAAACCGCCCTCTGTTCGAAGAAGTGCGCAGACCGCTTCAAGACACGCCAGGAAGGCGACCGCAGATGGTTGCGTCGACTTCACGCCGCCTGACAACGGTCGCGGCGAAACCCGCGCGGTGATTTTCCGAAGTTCGGGATTCCGGAGCGAGAAATTTGCGGATGGCAGAAATCACCTCTGCGCTCCGCCGCCCAACGCCTTCCACCAATCCGATACCGTATTCTGCTTCGCATTGGGGGGCGCGACATGAGATTTATCTTGGTGAAGGGCAGGACGCCGCGGCCGCAAGCCTTCTGCGTGAAGTGCGATCAGCCGATCGGCGCAAGCTACCTGCGCGAGATAGGGACGCACCTCATCTACTGCGATCACAATTGCTACGCGGACCACTGCGAAGGCGCGATCCTGCTTCTCGAAAACCAGGCAAGAGCTTCATGAACCTTCTCGCCCAGGAGCAGGAAGGAATCTCCGGCGAGATCTGCCGAACGATCCACCCATCCGGCCCGTCGGAGACGAGCCCGCAGTCGAAGAAAAGGATATTGCGATGAGAGCCCATAACACCAGTCGCGCCACATCCGATCGGGCGGAATCGGCATCCGTCGCCCCTAATTCAAGGGCTGCGGAGCCGAGATCGGCCTCGATACATTTGCTGAATTCATCGACCAGGCCTGGACAGCATCGGAGCGCCGTTCGGAGCACGCGGATGCCACCAACGTTGCGGAATAACATCGCGGAGCTTCTGGTTGACGTCGATGGCTTGCCCATTTTGGTTCGCTTGCTCGTCACCGATGTACCCGCGGAAATGCAATCCGGTTCTGTCTCGAAAGATGCCGACATCCATGCGCTGCTGTCGCGCGCACTTGAGGGGGTGATTGATCGTATGCGCGGATCGTCCCCGCGAGACGACGACGCCTCGAAACAACCGCTTGCGACGGTTGAATTGACATCGTGCGAAGAACCTTCAGTCCGGCTGCCTGCTCCGCCGAATGAAACGGTGCTGCGCGTGGGGCCGCTCGATCTCGATCTGCTGGATCGAACTGCGAAGCGTGGCGACCGCCAGATCGATCTGCGGCCGCGCGAGTTTCGGCTGCTCAAATACATGATGCAACGAAACGACAAGTTGCTGACACGGGCGACCCTCTTGAAAGAGGTATGGAACTACAAGTTCGTCCCTGAAACGAACCTTGTCGATGTTCACATGGGCCGACTGCGTCGCAAGGTCGATGGGCCAAATGAAACTCCGCTAATTCGCAACGTCCGTGGCGCTGGCTTCGTTCTAAGTGCGACCCCCTGCCCGCACGGTTCACTGTCGAGTTCTGCCGAACGATCAGCAAACCCGCCGCGAACATTCCTCCAACACGCTCAACACGCAACCTAAGGACCAACTCAATGAGCAACGAGTCCAGACGCCCGCCGCTGGCCCATGCGTCGGGTACGCCGGTCACGGACAATCTCAACATTCAGACCGCCGGGCCGCGAGGACCGGCGCTGCTGCAGGACGTCTGGCTGATCGAAAAGCTGGCCCATTTCGCGCGCGAAGTGATTCCCGAGCGCCGCATGCATGCCAAGGGTTCCGGCGCCCACGGCACCTTTACCGTCACGCACGACATCACCCGCTACACCAAGGCCAGGATCTTTTCGCAAGTAGGCAAGCAGACCCCGATGTTCGCCCGCTTCTCCACCGTCGCGGGCGAGCGCGGCGCCGCGGACGCCGAGCGCGACATCCGCGGCTTCGCGCTGAAGTTCTATACCGACGAGGGCAACTGGGACGTCGTCGGAAACAACACGCCGGTGTTTTTCTTCCGCGATCCGCTGCGCTTTCCCGATCTGAACCACGCCATCAAGCGCGATCCGCGAACCGGTATGCGCAGCGCAGACAACAATTGGGACTTCTGGACGCTGCTGCCCGAAGCACTGCACCAGGTCACGATTGTCATGAGCGAGCGCGGCATTCCCCGGAGTTTCCGCCATATGCACGGTTTTGGCAGCCACGCCTATAGTTTTATCAATGCCGCAGACGAGCGCATCTGGGTCAAATTCCATTTCCGCACCCAGCAGGGCATCCAGAACCTGACGGATGCCGAAGCCGAGGCCCTCGTGGGCAAGGACCGCGAGAGCCATCAACGTGATCTTTTCGAAAGCATCGAGGCCGGGAATTTCCCGCGTTGGACGCTCTTCATCCAGGTGATGACAGACGCTCAAGCGAAGGCTTTCAGGTTCAACCCCTTCGACCTGACGAAAGTCTGGCCCAAGGGTGACTTCCCGCTGATCGAGGTCGGATATTTTGAGCTCAACCGAAATCCCGAAAACGTCTTCGCCGAAGTCGAACAGGCGGCCTTCTCGCCTGCCAATATCGTACCGGGCATCAGCTATTCGCCCGACAAGATGCTGCAAGGACGCCTCTTCTCCTATGGAGATGCGCAGCGCTACCGCCTCGGCGTCAATCACCACCACATCCCGGTCAACGCGCCGAAGTGTCCGTTCCACAGCTATCATCGCGACGGCGCAATGCGCACCGACGGCAATCTCGGGGGAACTCCGACCTACTTCCCCAATAGCCGCGGCGAGTGGACCGACCAGCCGCAGCTCAATGAGCCGTCACTCGAGATCAGCGGCGGCGCCGCGCATTGGGATCATCGGGTGGACGACGATCACTGGCAACAGCCAGGCGATCTTTTTCGCAAGATGACTACTGCCCAGCAGCAGACGCTGTTCGACAATACCGCCCGCCAGGTCGGTGGCGCTGCGAAGCGCATTCAGGATCGTCATGTCGCCAATTGCGCCAAGGCCGATCCCGCCTATGGCGCGGGTGTTGCGAAGGCGCTGGGCAGCAATTTCACAGCACAAACGATGGCCGCGGAGTAGTCCCGCCCCTCGCCGGCCGGCGGCAGTGCGCCGTCGGCCGTCCGCAAACGGTGCAGCGTGGCAGATCAGCCCATGACAGGGAGCCAGCCAAATGTTCGACTATGACGGCAGTTTTCAATCTGCCATTGCCGCGCTGAAACGTGAGCGCCGCTATCGCGTCTTCGCCGACCTGGAGCGCAAGGCGGGACAGTTCCCCCATGCGTTCTGGAACGGCCCGGACGGCAAACGCGATGTCGTCGTGTGGTGCTCGAACGACTACCTCTGCATGGGCCAGCACCCAAAGGTAATCGAGGCAATGTGTTCCGCCGCGCGCATCATGGGCGCGGGCGCGGGCGGAACACGCAACATCTCCGGTACCAATCGGGCGCTGGTAGAGCTAGAGGCCGAGCTTGCCGACCTGCATGGCAAGGAAGCGGCGCTGGTTTTCACATCGGGCTATGTGTCCAACCATACCGGCATCGCGACCATCGCGAGGCTTCTTCCGGACTGCCTGATCCTGTCCGATGCGTTCAACCACAATTCGATGATCGAGGGCGTGCGTGGCGCCGGTTGCGCCAAACAGATCTGGCGCCATAACGATCTTCAACACCTGGAAGAGCTGCTTTCACGCGCAGCACCTGGCCGGCCAAAACTGATCGTGTTCGAGAGCGTCTATTCGATGGACGGCGATGTCGCTCCACTCGAGGCGATCTGCGATCTCGCAGAGCGCCATAACGCGATGACCTATCTCGACGAGGTGCATGCCGTTGGCATGTGTGGGCCGCGCGGCGCCGGAATCGCCGAGCAAGAACGCGTGATGCCGCGCATCGACGTCATCGAGGGAACGCTTGCCAAGGCCTTCGGAACGCTCGGCGGCTATATCGCCGCCAGCAGCGCCGTCGTGGACGCGGTCCGATCCCATGCTCCCGGATTTATCTTCACGACGGCCTTGCCTCCCGCGGTGGCCGCAGCTGCGACAGCCTCGATCGCCCATCTCAAGACATCCGATGCAGAGCGCGCGGGTCAGCGCAGCGCCGTGACAGCGACCAAAGCGGCGCTGCGAAACGCCGGCTTGCCGGTGCTGGCGACGGCGACGCATATCGTACCGGTCATGGTCGGCGATCCCGACCTGTGCAAACAGGCGAGCGACCTCCTGCTTGACCGGCACGGAATCTACATTCAGCCGATTAATTATCCGACGGTTCCCCGCGGCACAGAGCGATTGCGGATTACCCCCACCCCGGCGCACGACGTTCGGCTGATCGGACAGCTGGCTGACGCCATGGTCGCGGTGTGGCAGGAACTCGACCTTCCGCTCGGCAGAGATTGGCAGCCTGGCGTGCAGCGGGCACAGACGGTCGCATCCGGCGGTTAGCCGCGCCGTTGCCAAGTGATCCGCCGTCCGTTGCCAGTTTCCGGAATGACAAAGGCGAAGCTGCGAAGCAGCTTCGCCTTTGCAACGTTGTACCTTCGCAAGAAGGTTGCCTGGCCGGCCCGCGGAAGTGCCGGGCTGTTGTTAGTTGTAGCCGCTGGTACCGGGCGACGAGCCGCCGAACGAGGAGTCGCCGGTGCCGCTCAACGTGGTCGGACCGTCCGGGTTGCCGTTCGGGTTGCCGTAGTTCGGATGCAGCTGGACCGTGGCGGCAGCATCGCGATCGGCATTCACGACCGACTTGTGATGAACCGGGTTTGCAAGGGCGGCCGTAGCTGAGAGCGCGAACGCCGAGGCTAGTGCGATTGTGGTGAGTTTCATGGTTGTGTCCTTCGTCTAGATGATCGTGCCCCTCAGACATCTAGATAAGAGACAATCTCGACCGTCCCACTAAACTCTTCTTTAAGCGCGATGGTGGCCGCCAAGCCGCGCATGAGTATTCACGCAAGGCGATCAACGCCGCGAATCGAGCCGCCAAGCCTATGAATCTTTTTATAATCGTATCGGCTCGTTTGGTTTACCATCTAAACAGAATGCTATGGCGACACATTCCGCGACGACGAAGTTTCTCCTGACCGCGGCCGGGCTAGCGAATCCCGGGCTCCGGGATTCGGATGCGCATCGACCGACCGGGCAGCTGTTCAGGCCAGTTGGCTGTCGGGACAAATAATCTCCAACCGGGCTCCCCGATCGGAGTGGATCGCGAGCCGGAAGCCGTGCAGCTTGACGATCGCAGCCACCAGATTGAGGCCAAGGCCGACGCCCGGCGTGTTTCGTATCTTGTCGGAACGATAGAAGCGCCGCAGCACCGCTTCGCGCTCCTGTTCGCTGATGCCGCAGCCGGTATCTGTGACGCGCATGACAGTTTCGGCCTCGCCGCGCAACAATTCGATCTCAACCTTGCCGCCCTCCGGTGTAAACTTGATGGCGTTATCGACAAGGTTGGCGACCGCCTCGAGCAAGAGGTCGCGGTCGCCGCGTACGCTCAGCCGGTGTCGCACCTCGACCCGCAAGTCGATATTCTTGTTCTCGGCGATCGGCTCGTAGATATCGCAGACCTCGCGCAGCATTTCATGCAATGGGACGGTGCCGAAGGCCGCTGACCGCCGGCTGTTCTCGATTTCGGCCAGGCGGAGCAGCGCCGTGATGATCGTCAGCGACTGATCGATATTTCCGATCGCCTTGTCTACAACGGCCTGGAGCTGCTCCAGCGTCGTTGCGTTGGTGCGGCCGCGTTCGAGGGTGAGCCGCGCCCGCGTCAGCGGCGTTCGCAAGTCGTGGGCAATGTCGTTGCCGACCCCCGCGAGTGCGTGGATCATCGTTTCCATTTCATCGAGCATGCCATTGACGATGGCGGCGAGCTTCGAAAACGGCTCATCGACGTCCCGGTGTGGAAGCCGCTCGCGCAGATCGCCGGCGATGATGCGCTGGACCCGCTGATTTACCTCTTCGACCCGTTTCTGGGCGCGCATGCTCAGCCAAGCGCCGGCCAGCAGGCACAGGCAGAGCGCCGGCAACAGCCCCAGCGCGAGCGCCTGACCGACGACATGGGAGATTTCCCTGGCTTCGTCGACGTCGCGTCCGATCACCAGCGCGTCGCCATTTGGCGTGCGCTTGGCGATCGCGCGGATCACGCGAGTCTCCGGCGCTACTGCAAGCATTCGCATAACCGAGATTCCCTGAACGGAGGCGTTCATCTTGAGCTCGGGTGGGAACCGTACCAAATTGCCCGCTATCTTGCGGCCATCCGCGCCAAACAGTCCGGCATAATGAACGCCGCGGGCATCCTGCTTCAGATCCTGATCGATCGCTTCCAGCTGGCGTTCTGTGGACAAGCCCGCGATGAAGTTCAGTTGAGTGGCGACCGCTGTGTCGGATCGTGCGACCAGGTAGTCGTCGGTCTTCCAATAGATGAAGCCGAACAGCACGATGACGAGAAGCGCCAGCAGGCCGGCTACCGCGAGGGCCCAGCGGAAGGTGTTGGAACGCAAGAATTGCGGTTGATGCATCGGATCTCGCCGCGCGAATTCACTGCTTAACGACCGCGGCAACGCATCGCTACCGGCCACCTTATGGTCCGGTGCGAAGAATGAAGCCGGCGCCGCGGACATTGTGGATCATAGGAGTTTCGCCCGGTCCGTCCACCTTGTGGCGCAGCCGGCCCATATGCACGTCAACGAGGTTGGTCGCCGGAACGAATTTGTAATTCCAGACCTCCTCCAGAAGCATGGCTCGCGTCAGCAGTTGATCGCTCCGTTGCATCATATATTCGAGCAAGCGAAATTCGCGCGGCAAGAGATCGATGACGCGATCACCGCGCTTGGCGGTGCGCTCGATCAGATCGAGTTCCAGCGGCCCTGCCCGCAACGTCGTCTCGCGCGATTCCGCCGGCCGGCGCAGCAACGCCTCTACCCTGGCGACAAGCTCGACCAGCGCGAACGGTTTGGTGAGATAGTCGTCGCCACCCATCCGCAATCCACGCACGCGGTCGTCCACCGCGCCGAGTGCACTGAGCACCAGCACCGGAGTGCGCACCTCGTCCTTCCGGAGCGCCTCGATGACCGTAAGCCCATCCATTCCGGGCAACAGCCGATCGACAATCATGGCGTCGGGATTCGATGATCGCGCCTTGTCGAGACCTTCTATGCCGTCAGCCGACCATTCGACTTCAAAACCGCGATCGGCCAACTCGGCCGTGATTTCCTCAGCCGTCTCGCTGTCATCTTCGATCAGCAGCACTTTTGTCATCAATCGATTCCCGGCTGCAGCGAAAACGTTCGCAGAGCTTGAGGTTACTGCCCCCACGACTACACGCTTGCCCGAGACCACCGCCATGTCAACGACCTGCAACTGCCATAGGTTTCTCGCAAAGGGAGCCGGACAGCGCCGCCCGCCTTTCGGGGGCAAAGGGCGTGGCGTGCGCCGTCCGCTCGGCGGCCATCTGCCCACCGCCCTGAGGGAGCAAGCGCGGTGGAACCGCTCGCTAGAGAAATAGGCCTGATGAATGAGCCGCACCACTAAATAGCATTTTAGAGTTGGCCTCGCTCGCGGCGGTGTTGCGAGCCGTCAGCAACCCGGCGGCGATACGCCCGGCGTTGCCGCGGCGCCCGTGGCGTTGGCCGGCGCCATCGTGCCGGGCGTTGCCAGATTCATCGTCGTGCTCTCGGCGCATGCCGACGTGTTCGGCGTCGGCATAACCGCCATCGCCGGATCGATGCTGGTGCCGGCAAGCTCCGTGATGTCTTGCTGAATCGTACCGGGTGGTGGGTTCGCCGGAATTTCCGGCGTCGAGAGCGGCAAAGCCGCGCCATTGGTCGGCGGACCTCCCGGCATAGAGCTGCATACGATGGTAGAGGAGTTGCCGAGCGGGGTCGTCGAGATGTTCCCGGTCGTTGTGATGCCGATTGGCGTGGGAATGGTTCCCAACGCTGCCGTTGGCATCACCGCGGTCGGTGACATCGTCGTCGTCGATGGCGTCATCGTGGCTGCGGTGCCCGGCATGGATGTGGAGACTGTGCTCAGTACCGATGATGTCGGTACGGGCACGGCAGTAATGGAAGGCAACGGCAGAGGTGGTGGGGCGGGCGGCGGCGGCGCCGGTACGGTCGAGCCGGGAAAATCCGACATGAATGATGTAGCTGGTTGTGCGGACAGCGTCAGATATGACGTGACCGCGCTTCCAGATGGTGACGTGGACGAGGATGCCGGTGCTGCTGATATGGTCGGCACCGCGGATATCGATGGCGTCGGTCCGGTTGTGCCGCCTGTCGCCGACGTGGACGTAACCGGCACTGCCGGTGTGCCAGGCGTGATTTGCCCTGTCGGTGTCGAACAGGTCACGACCGTCCCCGGGGTCGTAGGATCCGAAGCCAACGGCAGCGGCGCCAGCGTCGTGTCGGGAGCGCCCGGCTGGGTCGTCGCCGAGAAAGGGCTCGGGCCATTGAGCGGGGAAGTCACGATCGTCCCCGGCGTCGATGGAAGTCCCATGGCCGTGGTGCCCATGGTAGAGACCTGCGCCAGACTGGCATTACAGCCTAACAGCAGGGCGGCTGCCGTGAACAGCAAGCGTCGCATCGCGATTGCTCCCTCCCCGCCGATCTAGCTTGTCTGCGCCTTATTGCGCACCGCGACCTTGCTGCCTTCCACAAGGTCGACCATCGGATTGAGGATCACCTGATCGCCCGGCTTGACGCCGTCGTGCACCTCGACTTCCGTGCCGAAGTCACGCGCGATCGTGATCTTCTGCAGATGGGCGGTGCCGTTTTCGACGACCGCGACATGCAGCCCGTTCTGATCGAATACGACCGCGTCGGCCGGTATGATCATCGACGGTGTCTTGCGCGGGATGAACAACTCGACGGTGCAATAGATCCCGGGGCTGAGCGCGCCGTCCGGATTGGGGACGTCGATTTCCGTGAGCAGCGTCCGGCTGCCGGGCTGCAACGCGGTCGCGATACGCGTGACCCTGCCGGGAAAGCTACGATCCGGAATCTCGGGGACACGGACCACCGCATCGACGCCGGGCCCAATCCCGAAGGCCTCGTCCTGCGGGACGAACACCTGGGTGCGGATCACGTCGGGGTGCATCAGCGTGTACATGAAGGTCGATCCGGACGTCACCAGGCTGCCGTTATCGATGTTGCGCTGGGTAATCACGCCGTCGAATGGCGCCACGACGCGCTGGTAGGCCTTCTCCTGCTGGAGGATTCGAATCTGGGCTTCCTGAGCGGAAATATTAGCCTGAGCCACCCCCACCGCGGCCTGCTGCGCCTGCAGAGTCAGGCGATCGTTGTCGCCCTGCTGAAGCGTGAGCCATCCCTGCGTGACCAGCTTGCTGTCGCGCGCATTGGTGACCTGGGCAAGATCGCGGCTTGCCTGCGTCTGCTGCAATGTCGCCTGATTCTGAGCCAACGTCGCCTGGGCTTGCGTGATCTGATGGTCAAGCTCGGGGGCGGTAATCTCCGCCAGTAGCGCTCCCGCCTTGACGCGGTCGCCGATATCGACGTAACGCTTTTCGATATAGCCGTTGGTGCGCGCAAAAATATTCGCCGCCTCAAAGGCCGTCGTCGTCGCCGGCAAGGTGACGGTTATCTTGCTGTCGCTGGCACGGACCGCGGCGACGCGAACGTCGGGGACAAACGCCCTGCTCTGTTGCGCGGTGGCCATGACGGCGAGCTCGGCCTGGTAGTGGCGCCAGGCGCCCGTTCCAAGGCCGCCTACGAGCAACAGCAACGCGATCCCGCCGAGCAACGCCGCCCCGTAACGACGTCGCCGCTTTCGCGCAGCTTTCGGTAGCGCAACAACGCGATCGGTTTCAGGACCGCGCCGGTCCTGAACAGCTTCATCATTCGGCCGCACACCAATCTCGGTCATTCTGGAACTTCCTCGAATACGCCATGGTGAGGTTTTCCGTCGTTGCCCTTGCGCAGCATGGCGAACAGGTAAGGCACGATCAGCAAAGTCGTCGGCGTCGCGAACAGCAGGCCGCCGATGACGGCGCGGGCGAGCGCCGCGTTCTGTTCCTCGCCGGCGCCGCCGATCGCCATCGGGATCATGCCGACGATCATCGCAGCGGCAGTCATCAGCACCGGACGGATTCTGGTGTAGCCGGCACTGATGGCGGCCTCAAAGGCTGAGTGCCCCTTCAACTGCTGTTCGCGCGCGAAGGTCACGAGCAGAATCGAGTTCGCCGATGCGACGCCGACCGCCATGATCGCCCCCATCAGCGACGGCACGTTCAGCGTGGTGCCGGTGATGAACAGCATCGTGACGATGCCGCAGAGTGTCGCCGGCAGAGCCAGGATCACGACAAACGGGTCGCCAAAGGTCTGGTAGTTCACGACCATCAGCAAATAAACGAAGACGGCGGCGAACAGCAGCCCGATGCCCAGATTCCGGAACGAGTCGTTCATGCTCTGGATTTGTCCGATCACTTGAATTGAATTGCCGGGTTTCAGTTCCTTCTGCAGCTCGGTTGTGACCTTGTTGATGTCGGCTGCGACACTGCCGAGATCGCGGCCCTGCACGCTGGCATAGACGTCAAACACCGGCTGGATATTCGTTTGGTTGGAATTGGTGGCGACGGTGTCCCGTTTGAACGTCGCGACATTGCTGAGCATGCCAGGGACCGTCTGGCCGCTCACCGCCAGCGAGGTGGAAACCGGCGTGTTCGCGAGTGCGTTCAACGAGTTGACTTTGTACTCCGGGGTCTGCACAGCCAGATAATACGGAATGCCCGAGGTCAGGTCGGTCCAGAAATTGGGCGACACCTGCACCGACGAACTCAGGCTGACATTGATGTTGGTGGCCACCGTGCTCGCATTGAGGCCAAGCTGCGCGGCACGGGTGCGATCGATCTGGGCGTAGAAGGCCGGTCCATCGACCTCCTGCTGCAGATGTGCGTCGACGATGCCGGGGATGGCGGCAAGACGTTGGCGGAGTTCCTTTGCAACCGAAAGATTGTTCTTGTCGTAGCCCATCGTCCGGACGTCGATCTGCGCCGGCAATCCGAAATTCAGAATCTGCGTCACGATATCGGCCGCCTGGAAGTAAAACACATTCTCCGGGAATGCGGCCGGCAGTACCTGACGTAATTTCTTGATGTAGTCGGCGGTCGGCTTGTGACCCTCCTTGAGCGCTATCTGGATGACGCCATCGTTGATCCCAATCGTCGAGCCGTCGGCAAATGCCAGATTGTAGGCTCGCGCCGGCAGTCCGATATTGTCGACGATAAGAGAGCGGTCCTTCTCCGGAATGACTTCGCGAATTTTATCCTCGACCGCCTGGAAGATCGCCTCGGTGCTTTCGATGCGGGTGCCGGCGGGAGCGCGAACGTGAAGCTGGATCTGGCCGCCGTCGATCAGCGGGAAAAAGTCCCGACCAACCAACATCAACATGACCCCGCCGAGACCGAGTATCAACACGGCGACGATCGGAACGATAAACCGCCGGCGAAGCAGCGTCGTGAGCAATTTCGAATATCCGTCGCGCAGCCGCTCGAAGCCGCGGTCAAACGCGGCGGACATCCGCCCGAACACGCCTGCGGGGGTTTCGTTGCCTCCATGATGACGTTCGCCCTTGAGCAGCAGGCCGATGGTGATCGGAGTCAGGGTCCGCGATAACAGGTAGGAAGCCAGCATCGCGAATACGACCGCGAGTCCAAGCGGCGTGAACAGGTATTTGGCCGGGCCGTCGAGGAACACCACCGACGTGAACACGCAGCTGATGGCGAGCGTGGAAACCAGCGTCGGCACGGCGATTTCAGCGGCGCCGTGCAGCGTTGCCTCGGAAAGCGGCATGCCCTCCTCGGTCCACAGACGGTGCGTGTTCTCGATGGTCACGGTCGAATCGTCGACCAATATGCCAACCGCCAGCGCGAGGCCGCCGAGCGTCATGGTGTTCAGCGTTTCGCCGAGAAAATACAGCATGGTGAGGGACGACAGGATCGCCAGGGGAATTGAAATCATCACCACCAGCGTCGATCGCCAGGAACCCAGGAAGATCAGGATCATCAGCGCGGTGAGGCCCGCGGCGATGGCGCCTTCGCGCAGCACGCCGGTGACCGAGTTTGTAACAAATACCGACTGGTCGAACAGCTCGTTGATTTTCATTCCGGCCGGCGCGGCGGCGCGGGTCGCCTCTAACGCTTTCTTGACGCCGTTGACGACCGCCAGTGTCGAGGCGTTGCCGTTCTTGATTATACTCAGCAGAACCGAACGGTGACCATCCTCGCGCACGATGTTCTGCTGCACCAGTGACCCGTCGCGCACCTGCGCCACGTCCTTCAAAAGGATGGTGGCGCCGTTGGCGAACTTGACCGGCATCATGTTAAGGTCGTTGATCGACGCCGGCGTCGCGTTGGTTCGCACTGTATATTGGGTGTCTCCGATCTTCGCCGTTCCCGACGGCAGCGTGAGGTTCTGGGTATTGACCGCGTTGACGATGTCGAGCGGCGTCAGTCCCCGGGACAGCAGCTTGTCCGTATCGATATCCACCATGATCTGACGATATTTACCGCCCGCCGGCGTCGGCAGGGTGACGCCGGGAACCGGCGCCAATTGCTGCCGGATCCGGTAGATACCGTAGTCGTAAAGCTGCTGCTCATTCAGGCTATCCGAATTGAGACTGAGCTGCAGGACCGGAACGCTCGACGCATTGAACTGCACGACGATGGGCGGCTGGATGCCCGGCGGCATCAGCGCGCGAATGGAATTCGTGGCGGAGACGATCTGCGCGATGGCGAGGTCGAGATTGACGTCGGGCTGGAAGTAGATCTTCTGGATCGACAGACCATTGAGGGTCTGCGCTTCCATGTTCTTGATGCCGTTGACGTTAGAGCTGATGGAATACTGGCTGTAGGTGCTGACGCGTTGTTCCATTTCCGGCGTGGTGAGGCCGGTATATTGCCATATGACAGTCACCACCGGAATGCGGATCTCCGGGAAAATATCCGTCGGCATCGATCGGATGGCGGCGATGCCGAGAAACAGGATCAGGGCTGCCAGCACATAGAAAGTGTGCGGAAACCTCAGCGCAAAGCGAACAATACCCATGATCTATCCTTGCGGCGCAGCCCGCGAACGAAGTCTGCGGCGGGAGCCGGTTATTGAGACATCTTCATTCCGCCACCGGCAACCGAGCCGGTGGTCGGGGCCGCTGGTTGCTGCGGCGACTGCACCGCGGACGATCGCCCGTCACTTACGGCATTCCGCATGACCACGATCTCCTGCTGCTGGTTCGCAATAATCTCCCGAGCCAGCCGGCGAAGCTGCTCGTTATGACCGTATTTGAGTTCGGCTTGCGCCATGTCGACCGCGCCTTGATGGTGCGGCACCATCATCTCGACAAAATCGCGATCGACATCGCCGCTCGGCTTGACCGTCATGTCCGTCATCATCTTGTTCATGGCGACGCTGTTCTCCGACAGGAACGCCTGCTCCTCCGAATGATCCGGCCGGTCCGCCACATACTGGATCGGCATCGCGCCGCGGACGCGATCGGTCCTCGGCGGATCCTCCGCGAAGGCGAACGATGTCGCCGCGACTGACGCCGTGGTTGCCAGCGAGATCATGCGTTTGCGGACAAAGGAGCGTGAGAACAGAATCATCTTTACCTCCGGACATGGTCAGTTGTTGCGTGCGTGGACTTCCCACGGCTACGCCCCTGAGTTTCCCTGGTATCTTGTTGGAAGGGTTGCCCCAACTTGGAAGGGTTGCCCCAACGAAACTTCCGGCAACAGAACAACGGCCGGAAGCCACTCTAACAATGATCGCCGGCCGCCACGTTCTCAATTAAAAACGGATTTAGAATTCGCCGAGCGTCAAGACCAATGGAGCATTACCACTGTACGACGCGCCGACCTCACGCGGCGTTGTAACGAGGTGAGGAATTGTTACTATGATCGGTCGATCGCCGCTCCATTTCCATAGAGAAGCCAAACGCTATTGGCTTTTCATATCCAACGGAGAAATCGAATGACCAAGCTTAAGTTTCTGTCGGCTGCACTGATCGCCGCAGCTACCCTCGCAACTCCCGCTATGGCGCGCGAGAGCGGCGTAGCCTCGCCGCGCCCCGCGGAGCAGGCCAGCGTGAGTACCACGCCCGATGCGCGTTATATTGACGGGCGTCTCTGCACCCCGGCTCCGGCCGTGGGCGCATTTGCCACGCAGCCCTGGAATAACGCTCCGCCTTGCGAACCGGTTAATTGATCCGACCGCGTTGCGGACAGACCTCGACGTTCGCTGCTGCCAGGCAGCGAATCTGAGCGCTAACGTCACCGCGCTCGAAGAGGTCGGGCTGGCAACGAAATTCCATCAGCCCGACTTCTTCTGGCGGCAGAAGAGCCGAAGATAATTAGAAGCTTAACCGCCGCTTCGCGGCGTGGCGACCAGACGCAGGACGCTCATCCCGCATCCTGCCGCGGCGAATACCGCGCCAAGCGCCAGTGCGAGCGTGGCTCCCTCACGACCGACGAGGCCAAAACAGAGTGCCGCAAGCGCTGCGCCAGTCGTCTGTCCTGTCAGCCGCGCCGTCGCAACCATGCCGCTCGCGCTGCCACTACGATCTGCCGGTGCGCTGGACATCAAGGCCTTCATGTTCGGCGCCTGGAAAAAGCCAAATCCACACCCGCAGATAGCCATGCGCCAAACGATATCGACGACATGCGGGCTCGCCGGCAGCATCGCCAGCAGGGTCATCCCCAGGCTGAGCAACGCGAGACCGAGGCCGCCGAGAATTCCTGCCGGATAGCGGTCGGATAGATGTCCTGCGATCGGCGCCATGATGGCCACAACAAGAGGCCAGGGGGTCATGAAAAAGCCGGTCTCGACCTGCGACCGGCCAAGAATGTCCTCGAAGTAGAATGGCAGGGAAACGAAAGCCAGGCCCTGGACCGCAAACGAGCAGATCGCGGTGGCCGTGGACAGGGTGAAGATCGGCCTGCGAAACAGGTCAATCGGCAGCACGGGCGCCGGAGAATCCGCCTGTCGGCGGATCAGAGCCCAGCCAAGCAGCACGGCGGAGCCAAGTTCAATCGATATAAGCCCAGGCCGCGCGTGATGGGCCGCACTTCCGATCCCTAGCATGAAAAGGCCGAGA
>Ga0193726_1000569_pt1 | contig 37737 bp, 35 predicted proteins | sample H2c1metaG_FD_144928 | JGI IMG/M metagenome (GOLD analysis project Ga0193726, IMG submission 144928) | Soil microbial communities from a riparian zone of the East river system, Colorado, United States - H2c1 | ecosystem: Environmental > Terrestrial > Soil > Riparian zone | place: USA: East River... | reverse complement strand
GAGGCTTCCTATCCGTCGAGCGCGTCAACGAGAATTTTAATGTCTACCGTGCCGCGGCGGCCGCGGCCGGCCGCAAGGTCGGCCCCGATGACCTCGCTATTCGTCGATTGCTCATTGTGGACGAGGACGGCGATGCGGCCCGTGCTCGCGTCAAGACCTCTTTTCGCGCCGATTATCGCGATCGTGGGCCGGTCGAGGGTGCGCTGCCGTCTTGGTTCTCGAGTGATGAGGTCGTGGCCGGCACGCCGGATGAAGTCGCTGAGAACTTGATCAGCCAGTGCGACCGAACTGGAGCCGGCAATATCCTTATCTACGGTGGTGTTCCGCTGTCGCGACCGGGCTTCACCAATACCGTGGAGCTTTATGGCAGAGATGTGCTGCCACGTCTGCGTGAGCATGTCTCATTGATGGCGGAGGCTGTCGTCTAGTGGCGCTGCGTGAATGGAATTGAGGGTATGACAAGCACTCCAGAGATCGTCGTCGATAAGAACGTTCCCTATACATCGGGCGAACGGCCGTTGCTATGGGATATCTACCGGCCGGCGCCTAGCAATGAGACCACCCCGGTGGTGCTCGCTCTTCACGGCGGGGGTTGGCGAGGCGGTCATCGGGAAATGATGGAGGCCGCGTGCAGCGCCTTTGCGAGGCAAGGCTATCTCGCTATTGCGCCAGAATACCGGCTGCTAGGCGAGGTGAAATGGCCGGTTCCGCTGAACGACCTGCGAACCGCAATCCGGGCCGTTCGAGCAAAAGCAACCTCGCTTCGTATAAATCCCGACCGCGTCTTTCTGACAGGCTATTCGGCAGGGGCCCATCTTTCGCTGTTGGCCGCGGGCATGCCCGGCGCGCCGACGGAGGCCACGGAGTCTTACAGTGAAAAGTCGGATGTGGTCAGCGGAATCGCTGCCTTTTTTCCGCCAGCCCGAATCGCCGGTCGATTCGCTTCGCTGCTGGGAGTTGCCGAGAACGCCCTCGATCTTGTCAGTCCGCAGACCTATGCTTCAACGCTCCCCCCCACCATCATTTTCTGCGGAGACGAAGATTCGGTCACTCCGCCGCGGCTTTCCATAGATCTCTACAAGGCGATTCGCGCGGCGGGAGGTATCTGCGACGTGCGCTTGTTCTCGCACCTCATTCATGAGTTCGTGTCGCTTCCGGGCATGATGGAGACGACGGTGCGCGATGCCATTGAGTTCTTCGATCGCACTGCCGTCAACAAAGTTAGGTTTGATCAGGCGCTCAGCGACCTTCACGCGTGGTGGAGCGAGAGAATGAAACAGCTTCCACCCTAGGAGCGAACGACATGCCTATATTTTTCGCAAACGAGGACGGTGCAGATCGACAAAACTGCACAACAGTTTCCTACTCCCGCAAGTGGGCGCCATTACGGCCGACGCAGAGCGGTGAATGATTTGGTAATTGACCGTCCGTTCGGACTTGTATAACCTCAAACTGCTTTGATGTCAAAGCATAATGCCGATAACGAAATAGATAGGGGGGGATGTGAAAAAAATTACCGGGTATTTTGCATTGATGTTGAGCGTCGCCTGCTTGGCTCCTGGAGCGGTTTACGCAGCTTTAGATGATTCCAACGCGCTGGAAACGGTCGTGGTGACCGCGTCGAGAATCAGTGAAACCGATATTCAGCGGACGCCGATTGCCATCACGGTGTTTAACGAGGATCAGCTGCAGCGATCCCAGCTCAGCAATGTCAACCAGCTCATGGGCTCTGTCCCCAATTTGAGCATCTCGACCTTCGAGACGTTCGCCGAAATCTTCATTCGGGGCATCGGTTCCACCAATGTGATCGGCGGTAACGACCCCAGCACGACGGTACAAGTCGACGGCGTGTATTTAGGCCGGCCTTATTCGCAATATGCCGATTTCCTCGATGTGCAGCGCGTCGAGGTACTGCGCGGGCCGCAGGGCACCCTCTATGGTCGTAACGCGGTCGGCGGCACGATCAATGTCATTTCTCGCGTACCCACCGATGACTTCGCCGCGGAAGCATCGCTAACGCTCGGCGATTATTGGCTGGTGCAGAGTCAGGACTACGTCAGCGGCGCGCTAGTTCGTGGCGTGCTCGATGCGAGCATTGCCGTCGATTACACCCGCCACAATCCCTATCTCGAAAACGTCGCGCTGACCGGCAATGACGTCTTCAATGCCAATACTGGTGGTGTGCGTGTCCAGTTGCGCTACCTGCCAACGTCCTTCATCGATGCCACAACACGCCTCGACTATTCAATGGCCGACGAGGCGGAAGAGGGCCTATCCAAAGCTCTCGAACCCTTTAGTCCTGCCACGACGAGTATCTTGGGCGACTACCACAAGGTCGCCCTGAACACCCCCCAGCGGGGCGTGACGCGAAATGCTGGGGTGGCGGAGGATATTAAATTCACCCTCAGTGACCCGTTGATGATCCGCTCGTTGACCTCCTACCGCTCGGCCTCGACCGAGGTCACTGATGACGCCGACGCGACTGATGTGAATGCCAGCATCATCCACCAGGAAGAACACGACAAACAATTCTCCCAAGAGCTGAATCTTGTCGGCAACTACGAACACTTCAATTTTGTATCCGGCCTTTATTACTACCATGAGAACAACCACGTCAAAGTGGCGCCGACGATCGTACTGGCGAACATATATCTGTATGTCCTGCCGACCATGACCACCGAGGCAGAGGCTGCTTTCGCCCAAGGTACGTATCACGTAACGTCCAAGTTGGATTTTACGGCCGGAATACGCTACACCACCGAGCGCAAGACGATGGACCAGGACGAGACGTACTACCTGTATACCGGCGGTACCGCCCTGGTGCAGCCGCTACCGGGCATGTTCATGTTGCCCATACCGGGAAATCCCTACAAATTCTCCACGTCGGCCCGCTATACCGCGCCGACGCCGAAATTTGGAGTGCAATATTCGCTCACCGACGATCTAATGCTGTATGCCTCCGCCACGCGCGGCTTTAAGAGCGGCGGCTACAACTTCTCCGCGAATAGCGCGGCTACCGCGGGCTTTCAGCCCGAAAGAGTGTGGAGCTACGAAGTCGGCGCAAAAAGCGAATGGCTCGACCACCGTCTTCGCGTCAATCTGACCGGTTTCTATTACGATTACTCGGATCTGCAGGTGCAGATTCTCTTGGCCCCCGGCAGCCTGTCGATCAAAAACGCGGCGAACGCCAAGAATAAGGGCGTCGAGCTCGAAATCGCCGCCACGCCCGTCAAAGGGCTGGAGCTGACGGCGAACCTTGCCTCGCTGGACGCCAAGTATTCCTCCTTTCCCGATGCAGCGGCGCCGCGTGGGGCCGGCACAGTGGACGCGACCGGCAATTACCTCATTCAGGCGCCGCGCTATACCGGCAACGTGGCAGCACAGTACTCGGTGCCCATGAGGGGCGGCGACTCGACGTTCCTGCGCGCTGAATATTCTTATATCGGTCAGCAATTCTTCGAGCCCACAAATAGCGTTAACCAAATGCAGTCGGGCTATGGATTGGTCAACCTGTCGGCTGGCTATGTGACCAGCGACAAGATATGGCAGGTCACTGCGTGGGCTCACAATGTCGGTGACACCCAATATGTCCTCGCCACCGTCGGCGGCCCCCCCTATGCGGGCGTGGTGGGGGCGCCGCGCACCTTTGGCGTGACCGTGCGTCGCAAATGGTAGATCACACAAGTACCACGGATTGATCCAGACGATGGAGATTAAAAATGCTCAGGACATTGCCGCGCCACCCTCCAGTCGATGAGATATGCCCGGTTCAATCGAGGAGGGAATTCCTTCAGAGTGCGTGCATCACGGGCGCGCTGACGGTCGCCGGTATTCCCTTCAATCCACGCGCAACGGCCGCCGAGGGATCTCTGAGTCCAACGTCTGTGGCCGTGGCGGGTCTGGCAAATCCGGAAGATCTTGCGATCATTCCCGGCACCGATTGGATTGTCACCAGCGCTGCACCCAGCGAGCAGATCAAGAGCGCACGCACTTTCTTCGTCAACATCCGTACACATGAAGCGCGCCCGGCCTATCCGGACAATTGCGCTTTCGATCTCGATCATGAGCGCTTCGGCGACATCGCCCCCCCAGAGGTGATCAAGTTTCACGGCTTGGATGTCATCAAGGCCGCTGACGGGACTATTACGCTGTACCAGGTCAACCACGCGCTCAACGTCGGGCCGGCAGGCCACACCATGGGGCGCGAGTCCATTGAAGTGTTCCAGATCACCATGACGCCGCTCGGACCGTCTTTGCGATGGCGCGGCGCAATCCCGGTTCCTTCCTGGGTCGTCGGCAACGACTGCTGCGCTCTGCCGGAAGGCGGCGTTGCCGTCACGAATACGTCATTTGGAGGTATGGAAGGCTTCCCAATGATGGCGGCGGGAAAATCATCGGGTCAGGTACTTGAATGGCATGACCGCAAGCAAGGTTGGAGCGTGGTCGAAGGCACCGATGTGAATGCACCCAACGGGATCGCGATTTCGTCGCAGGGCAAATACTATTTCATATGCTCCACGGCGACAAAGCAACTTCACCGCGTGTCTCGTAGTAACCCTCATGGGGATCGCAAGACGATCGATATTGGCACGCTCGTCGACAATGTAACCTGGACCCCCGACCGGCAATTACTGGTCGCCGGTCACGTGGCTGATTTGAGCAGCCTGATGCAGAGCGTTCACGCCGGAAAGCTTGGCGGCGTGTTCCGCGCGACAAAGGTCGACCCAATCACAATGAAGGCGAAGGTACTGCTCGAGGCAACGGTCAGTGACTGTATCGTCTCGACCACGTTGCAGACGGGCGAGAACGAGATTTGGCTGGGTGACATTGGCTTAGAGAACAAACTCCTCGTCTATCACCTATGACCGTGAACGACGTCGAAGCAAGAGAGGATGCTCGATGAGAATCACGGTCGATGCCGCGCTGGCCGTCGCGCTGGCGGTGATGGCAACCTGCGCGGCCGAGGCAGAGCCGAGCGTCGTCCAGACCGGCGTGACCGTCTACGACAAGGCGCGCGCCTACCCATGTTATGTACTCTATGCCGGCGCCGATGAGGTCACTCACCTAATCGATATGGTGGGTACCGAGGTCCACCAGTGGCCGCATACGGGCGTCCCCAGCCGCTTGCTCGACCCCGCGCTCACCGGCGGCATCAAGGGCGAGGTCGGGCTCCATCTCGCGGCCCTGCCTGCGAATCTCACGGGCACCGGTCTCATGCCCGGACTGCCGGCGGCACTTCGCAACAAAACCATCGGGGTAGTCGACTGGAACGACAAGGTGTTGTGGGAATGGGGCGCCGAGGCGCCGGGCGGCGCGGCGCGGCAACACCACGACTGGCAGCGCCTGTCCAACGGCGACACTGCGGTGTTGGTCAATATTGGTCGCGTCATCCCTGAGTTCGGCCAGCGGCAGATGCTTGACGATGCAATCTATGAGGTGAACCCCAAGGGAACGATCGTGTGGACATGGGTGCTGGGTGACCATCTCAACGAGTTCGGCTTTTCGCCGGCAGAACTAGCGCTCATCTATCAATCAAAAGACCCAGACTACTTCCACACCAATAGCATGTTCGTCCTGGGCGCCAATCGCTGGGCGGAGGGCGGCGACAAGCGTTTCGCGCCCGGCAACATCTTGATCAACTCGCGCAACGGCAATGTCGCCTTAGTCATCGACCACGCCACCGGCCATGTTGTCTGGCGCATCGGCCCCGACTATCCAGCGACAGAGCCGTTCGCTCCCAAAATCGTCCCGCGACCGCTCGACCAAATCAGCGGCGAGCACAACGTTTATATGATCCCCGAGGGCCGGCCCGGCGCTGGCGATATTCTGGTCTTCGACAATCAAGGCGAGGCCGGCTTTCCACCAGTCCCCATGAAGGTGGTCGGCGGCTCGCGGATTATCGAGATCGATCCAGTAAAGAAAAGCATCGTCTGGGAGTATTCGGCGCGTGCCTCGGGGCAGGCCGACTGGCAGTTCTACAGTCCCTTCATCAGCTCGGCGGAGCGGCTGCCCAACGGCAATACCCTGATCGACGAGGGCATCAACGGCCGGTTCTTCCAGGTCACGCCCGAAGGCGCGATCGTCTGGGAATACATTACTCCGGTCATCGGCCCGGCGCCGATGCCGCCGCTGCCCGGCCAACCGCCACCGACATCGAACTACGCCTATCGAGCCCAGGCCGTTCCCTATGACTGGGTTCCGGCGGGGACACCGCGTACCGAGCGGTGAACCACCCACCGAGCCAAAGGAAATCCAGATGAGCACTCATCCCCATGCGCACTCGGTTCTTTTCGTCGGCAGCGCGCCGCCCCGATCCGCGACCGCGGTGTTCGAGGCGATTAGCGAGCATGTGAGCGGCTTGTGCACGACGGTACCGGATGGCGATCAGGCCGGATGGTTGCTGCCTGTGATGGCCCACTACGCGGCAAGCCCGCAGCTCGAGGCCGCGGACCAGGTCCTGTTTCACGAGGGTGGCACCATGCGGGTTCCGGTCTTCCGCCTCAAATCGGGCGTGAAGCCCGCCGAGCTGCGCCTCGGCCCTTACGGTTACGCCGCGCAAGCCGAGAAATCCTACGGTGAGTTCATACGGTTGCGAAAAGAGGGTAAGTTCCCCGCCGATACTCGCTTTCAAGTGACGCTGCCCTCACCGATGGTCTCCATCATGTTTCTCCTCCACCCGCCGGAGCAGGTTCTGCCCGCGGCCGAAGCCGCCTTCAAGGACGAGATCGACGCCTTGCTGCGCGCGGTGCCGCCCAAGGATCTGTTGATCTCATGGGACGTGTGCGAACCGGTCAGCGAGGAGGTACAGCGGCGGCCCGGCGAAGCCTCCCCGCTGTTCAAGACGCTGATGCCGTACCTACCGTCGATGACGCTCTCGCTCGACAGCGTCGCCCGCGCGGCAGCGATGGTTCCGGCCGCATGCGGCCTTGGGATGCATTTGTGCTATGGCAGCGCAGAGAATAAGCATTCGATCGAACCGATCGACGCTCAATTGCTGGTCGATTTCATGAACGGAATCTCAGCGCGTGTGACCCGATCGATCGACTGGATGCACTTCCCAGTGCCCATCGAGCGCGACGACGCAGCATACTTCGCACCGCTCAAGGGCCTAAAGATTCACCCAGAGACCGAACTGTATCTAGGCTTGGTGCACATGGAAGATGGTACGGCAGGCGCAGCACGTCGGATCCAGGCGGCCAAGGCGGTGCTCGGCAAGTTCGGCGTCGCGAGCGAATGCGGTCTGAGCAGCACCACGCTAGAAGATTACCTCGCGACGCTCGATATGCATCGCAAGGTCGCGCAACTCCTCTAGCAGCAGGCAATCCTGGCGCCGGATGAGTGAGGGTACTGCGCCGCCACAAACGCCCCCGCGTGGCTAACCTTTTCCAATAAGATACAAATTCTCGTCCTTGTCCGATCCCTCTTCAATCAACTCGATGCGGTTACCTGCAGGATCGAGAAACTTCGCGACGAGATTGCCGTTACGCGCCACCAAGGGCTCCATAGTGATGGTGGCTCCGTTGCCTTTTGCGCGTTCCACGACACGACCGATGTTGCGAACAATAAAGGCAACGGGATTTTGATCGACCGGCGTAAGTCGATTGTCGAGAATCACTCGAACATTCTTGTTAGCTGTCGCCTCTCCGGGCGTGCGGCCGACATTCAGAATGACCCCATGGTCCAGCATGCAACCGATCTGCTTCATCCCGAATGTCTTCCCATAAAACTCGAGCAGCGGCTCAATCTTCGGCGCGGGAATACGGAAATACCCGACTCCGACTACTTCGCCATCCTCTGCACCGGGCGCCACAGTGGCATTCGTGCGGGTATTTTGCATTGTCAAAGTCTCTCTGATATTCACACGGAGCCGGTCATTCTCAACATCACGATAGCTTTGACGTCAAAGCCTCCTGACACTATACACGTCCGACCGGACGGTCTATTCTTTACAATGGGCCGGCACATGGAAGTAGGAAACAGTTGTGCAGTTTTGTCGATCTACATCGGTCCCGATTGTGCAAAATATAGGAGGGTGCTCCACACAAGTCCCACGACAACTATTATAGGGGAGGCGAGGGCGATAGGTTAGGACTGCTGTCGTGGGCAGGCGATAACTTCGCTCATTCAGCCAGCGCCGATTTTCACCTTGGAGCTGGCTTTCTATTTTTCTTTTGAGAAGAGGGTATTAAACGTGTCTAGCCTTCAGGATACAAACAAAGCCATCGTTCGCAAATTCAACAAGGAATTTATTGAAGGGGGAAATCTCTCCGTTTACGACGAATTGGTTTCATCCACTTTTGTTGACCATAGTGGGCACGACGCAGTGCCAAATCCCCGAGCTGCGTACTTCTTTATCACACAAGTATTCCGCCCCGCATTTCCCGATGTCAAAGTGATCATCCATGATCAGTTTGCCGAAGGCGATACGGTCGTTACGCGAAAAAGTTATCAAGGGACGCACAAAGGGCCTTTTCTAGGGATGCCCGGCACCGGTAAGTCAATCAACCTTGCGGTAATTGATATCATCAAGCTGCGCGACGGCCAGTATGTCGAACATTGGGGCAGCGCCGACATGTTCGGCCTAATGCAGCAGCTAAAACCCCAATAACTTGCTTGAACCCGTGACGACCAGGCTTGGGGAAGGCGAATTCGTCTATGAGGTAGCCGGCGATTGGGGCGAATTGCCGCGGGGGTGGACGCTGGGCGATGTCGCCGCCGTAGCGGTAGACCGAGCTGATCGGGTCTATGTATTCCATCGCGGCGATCATCCACTGATTGTCTTCGATCGCGACGGAAGGTTCCTGCGCTCTTGGGGGGACGGCGTATTCAACCAGCCGCACGGGCTGCATGTCGGCGACGACGACATGATCTACTGCACCGACACCGGTGATCACACCGTGCGAAAGTTCACGCTCGAGGGCTCCCTCCAACTGACAATCGGCATTCCCGGAGAGCCCTCACCCCCGATGAGTGGCACGCCGTTCAACCGCTGTACTCATACAGCCCTATCGCCCAAAGGCGATATTTACGTCTCTGACGGATATATGAACGCGCGTATTCACAAATACACCCCCGATGGGAAGCTCGTGTTGTCCTGGGGAGAATCTGGCAGTCTGCCCGGCCAGTTCTACATCCCGCACAATCTGTGCTGCGACCCGCAGGGCTGGGTCTACGTCGCCGACCGTGAGAACCATCGCGTCCAGGTGTTCAACGGTGATGGCCGCTACGAAATGCAGTGGCACAATATGCATCGCCCCTGTGCATTGTGTATGGGTGCCGGCCAATCGCCCCTGTTCTATGTGGGCGAGCTGGGGCCGGCGTTTTCTGTCACTCTGCCTTTTCCCAACTTAGGTCCGCGGCTTAGCATCCTCGACAACGAAGGTAAGCTTCGAGCTCGGTTGGGCGACACCGGTGCCGGCACCGGTTTGCATCAATTTATCGCGCCGCATGGGCTCGCTACCGATTCGCGCGGCGATATATATGTCGGCGAAGTTTCCTACGGCGCATGGGCAGGGACGTTTCCGGGAACGGAGCGCCCGGCGCAGGTCCGCTCGTTGCGCAAGCTCAAGAAGGTGTGACGAGCTTCTGAACAGGGCTGCGCATCCGCGTTGTTACAACGTCATGTCGATCACTATTTTCCCGCGTACCTGCCCGCTCTCGCTATATTCCTGGGCGTCCGCTACGTGCTCCAGCGAAAAAGTCCGATCGACCAAAGGCTTTAGCCGGCCGGCCTCCACCAGATTGGCAACCTCAGACAGGGCCTGTCCACTAGGCTTCATGAATCCCCAGTGATATCGACGACCGAATCGAGCCTGTTCGGTTCGCCGCGAGGCAAGGAGTTGATCTGCCTTTTTGGCGCCCAGTTCGAGGCCGAACTCATCGACAAGCCGCATTTTAGGCGGAGTGATCGTGATGTAGGTTGCCTGTGCACCGATCTTGAGCGTCTTTAGAAGCTCTTCTTCCTTGTCGAATGAACTGTCAAGAACAACATCGAAGTCGCGCAGACCAGCAATGGGTTGCGTGACGTAGTCGAGCACCAGATCTGCACCGAGTGTTTTCACAAATTCGACATTGCGGGTACTGCAAATGCTGGCCACATACGCGCCCCACGCCTTCATCAGTTGTATCGCAAAACTGCCGATCCCGCCGGCGCCGCGGGCAATAAGCACCCGCTGGCCAAGAGTCGAATTCGAGGACAATCCGACTTGATTCACCAGCGTATTCCAAACTGTCATGGCAACGAACGGAAGCGCGGCTGCCTCCACAAAGCTTAGGTTCTTGGGCATCAACGCGACTTCGGAGGACGCGACGACGATGTAGTCCGAAAATGTAGCTGTTGTCGGCGCTGTCCAGACCGCATCACCGGGCCGAAAATTCTCCACTCCCGCGCCCACTGCGGCAACGACGCCAGCAGCGTCTCGTCCGAGCCTCACGGGGAACCCCGTTGCGGTAGCGCTCCGAAATACTTCACGGCCGTAGCCTCGCCGGATCGCGCAGTCGACCGGGTTCACCGACACGGCTTTGACCTCAATCAGAAGCTCGCCGTCCGATGGCGAGGGTATCTGGAGGTCGCGATTGATCTCCAGAACTTCGCCCGGTGGACCGTACCGGTTGATCTCAAGTACACGCATGCGCTTCACATTTCCACGCCAATCAGGCTCGATGCATGTCCCAAGGCGTCTTACCTTGAGGGAGTGTTGGCCTCTTGACGATCTCTTCGAGACTCACACCCGCCTCGTACTTCTGGATCATGTCCTCCGGCTCGAATACGATACCCATGAAATTCTCGGCGTAATTCTCCGCGATGAACCGATTTGCGCCGTCGGCGGTCGAGAAGACATCGTATTGGAGCTCGATGCGATTCCCATCGGGATCCCGGTAGTACATGGAAATCGTCGGCCCGTGATTGATGGTCCAGTACGGCTCGACGCCGAGGGCCTTCAGGCGTTGATAGTTGGCCAGCAACTCGCCCAGATTATTGTACGCAAAAGAGATGTGCTCCAGACCCGGACCCGTGCAGGTATCGTCCGTGACACCAGGTATTTGCACGATCCCGATCCGATGATGCTCCTCGTCGTACGTGAGGAAGCAAACGTTGGGGTTTTCGTATTGAACATGCCCATTCAGCGCTGTGAGATACCACTGTCGCATCGGTTTAAGCCGCGCGGTGCGCAGCACCACATGCGAAAGCTTCGCCGGCATAAGCGACTTGGCCGCCCCGATTTCGGATAACTTGCGTGACTCGTTATGCATCGATGTCTCCTATCATGGCCCCGCGACGACCCGATTCTGAATGTGCCCAATGCCCTCAATCTCAACCTTCACCACATCCCCAATCTTGAGATAGACAGGCGGCTGGCGGGCGCCCCCAACTCCCGCGGGAGTTCCCGTCGCAAGCACATCGCCGGGTTCTAAAGTGAAGACTGTCGTCAATTCCTCAATCATTTCGCCGAAACGATAGATCAGGTCGCTGGTGCTCCCGTCTTGGCGTAGTTCACCGTTCACCCAGGTTCGAAGCGAAAGATTATGAATTCCGGGGAGTTCATCCATGGTCACGATCCATGGACCTAAGGGGCCGTGCGTATCAAATGACTTGCCGAGCGTGGCGGTCATCGCTCGCATTTGCCATTCACGCACGCTTACATCGTTGCACACGGTGAAGCCTGCGATCATTTCGCGTACGGCCGGTCCTTTCACATTGCGTCCGCGTGCACCAATGACAATGGCGAGCTCTCCTTCATAGTCCAGGGAGTTGGAGACGCTCGGCAGGTGAATGTCGTCGTACGGACCGTTGACGCAAGTGACCTGTTTATTGAACCAAGTCTGGTGCTTGGGGGGTTGCATGAGATGAGCAACTTCCTTCAAGTGGGACGCGTAACTGGCGCCCAGCCCCAGAAACTTTCTTGGTCGAAGTACCGGCGCCTCGAGCCTGACGCTCGACAAAGGTAAGCGAACTGCTGCGGGCACTGCGGCACGAACAGCATCAAGCGACGGCTGACCGCCCTCGAGCAAGGCCACCATGTCGGTTGGTATTTTCTCGGAGTCGATATCGGCTATTGAATCGCCCTCCACAACACCAATCCGGGTCCTTCCGCTTTGAGTGAATGTTGCGAGCTTCATACCATTGCCCAACCGACGGCCGGAGAACGAATTAGTGAAGAATTGCCGCCCGTAGCTTGGAGCTTGCCGTGAATACCGATTCTCCCCAGGCGCCACGCCTTGGGTGGCCCAGTTGGGCGTCCCAGGGCCGTTGATTGGATCATGTGTCAAATTGACAGACATGTCAACGCGAGATCCAGAGTGGAGTCGTGTTGCCGATCAGCGCAGAGACTTGCAGTTGCGTTATCCTTAGCTGCGAATTTCACATTCACACCATTTGGCCTCGGGTTTTGAGCGGGACGCGCGCAGATTATGACTGTTGGAGCAACGATAAAAGGGTCGAAGCCCAATGCCCGGCGGGCCCAAATCGGCAGGGCGAAGCGCGCGCGAACACGGAAAGAACTCGTGACCGCGGCGTTCCACGTCTTTGCTGAGAAGGGCTTTGATATACCCGTCGTCGCTGATTTCATCGCGGCCAGCGGTGTGTCACGAGGAACGTTTTATAACTACTTTCGGACTCGCGAAGAGATTCTGGCTGCCGTTGCTGACGAACTCGCCACGGAGATCAACGCGCTGATCCTGCCGGTCTTGTCGAACCTACGGGATCCTGCCGAGCGAGTGGCGGCGTCAGCACGATGCTTTATCGGCATGGCCGCTGCAGATCCCGTCCGAGGGGCTATCTTGGTTCGCATGATCCCCGTTGCCGGCGGGCCCCTTAACGAGCAAATGCGCCGGCATGCGGTGACCATGTTCAGCGAGGGCGTGTCGAGTGGGCGATTTAAAATTGAGTCGATACAGGCCGCGCATGATATCGGTCTGGGCATGGTCGCCATGGTGGTAAGGACCATTTTGGGCAAGAAACACGTGCCGCCCAATTACACCCAGATCACATTGGCCATGTACTTGCGCAGCTTGGGAATTCAGGCTCGAGAAGCGACTCGCATCGCAACCATGCCTCTAAAAATCCCCGGTGATTCGGTCGATACCGTCCTGTCCGCCATCAGACGAAAGTAGCGATGGCGTACACCCCTTCCCACTGCTTGAACCGGAGGATCGTTGGCCAATGACTGAAGCTTTTGTATGCGATGCCATTCGTACGCCCATCGGGCGCTATGGCGGCGCACTGTCGATGGTGCGGCCGGATGATCTGGGCGCCTTGGTATTGCGCGAATTGATGAAGCGCAACGCCAGTTTGGACCCGCAAACCATTGGTGATGTGATCTTAGGCTGCGCCAATCAGGCGGGGGAGGACAATCGCAATGTCGCAAGAATGAGCGCCTTGCTTGCCGGTCTTCCCATCGAGGTACCTGGGGTGACGCTAAATCGTCTGTGTGGTTCCGGAATGGATGCCATCGCCGTGGGCGCGCGCATGATTATGGCGGGCGAGGCGCAAGTCGTCTTAGCCGGTGGCACCGAAAGTATGAGCCGGGCACCCTATGTCACCTCCAAGGCGACCAGCGCCTTTGCGCGCGATACGCAAGTGTTCGATACCACCATAGGCTGGCGCTTTGTGAATTCGGCCCTCAAGCAGCAGTACGGGATTGATTCGATGCCTGAGACCGGCGAGAACGTTGCCGCCGACTTCAAGGTATCGCGTGAGGATCAGGACCGGTTCGCGTTGCGCAGTCAGCAACGTGCCTTGGCGGCCCAAGCCGCGGGATTTCTCGCCACTGAGATCGTTGCGGTGGCGATTCCCGCCAAGAAAGGCCAGACGACCTTGGTAAGCGTGGATGAGCACCCGCGAGAAACCAACCTCGACGCACTGGCGAAGCTGCCGACGCCGTTTCGCGCCGGCGGTACCGTGACGGCGGGCAATGCCTCGGGTGTGAACGATGGCGCCTGCGCGCTCCTGCTGGCGGGGACGGAGGCGATCAAGCGCCAAGGGCTCACTCCACGTGCGCGGGTGGTCGGCGCTGCGGTGGCGGGCGTTGCGCCGCGAGTGATGGGCATGGGGCCGGTGGCCGCGACTCGAAGGTTGTTGGATCGCTTGAGTCTCAAGTTGACGGACATTGACGTAATCGAACTCAACGAGGCATTTGCTTCTCAGTCTTTGGCAGTCCTGCGAGAGTTCGGCTTGCCGGATGATGCCGCGCACGTCAACGCGCAGGGAGGTGCCATCGCGCTCGGTCATCCGCTTGGAGCCAGCGGTGCGCGGTTGGTGACAACGGCGCTGCATCAGTTGGAGCGTGGCGGTGGCCGCCGTGCGCTGTGCACCATGTGCATCGGCGTGGGTCAGGGCATCGCGATGGTCATCGAGCGCCTGTAAGGAAGGACTACATGGCAGCCAAAGTGTTGGTTCAAAGGGGGACGGTCAATGCGTGTTGTTGCGCTTGAAGAGCATTTTGCAATCCCGGCCCTGATTCGGCAAATAGGCGCGGATGTCATCGTGAGACGCGGCTTTCCAGTGGGCCGTTGGAAGGGGCCAGACGCACAGCTCGCGGACCTCGGCGCGGAACGACTCCGTGACATGGATCAATCCGGCATCACGGTGCAGGTGCTCTCGACCTCAGGACCAGGCGCCGATTTGGTCGATGGTGCCGAAGGCATCTGCATGGCGCGAGCCATGAACGACGTGTTGGCCAGGGCGATCGCCGAGCATCCGGACCGGTTTGCGGGATTTGCGCACTTGCCGATGCGCAGTCCACTGGCGGCGGCCGACGAGCTTGAACGGGCAACGCATGAACTCGGCTTTTGCGGCGTCATGATAAACGGGATGACCGAGGACTGCTTTCTCGACGATGCTCGCTTCGAGCCCGTCCTTTCTCGGGCTGAGCAGTTGGATGTCCCGATCTATTTACATCCGAACTTGCCGCCGGAGTCTGTGCGCAAGGCCTATTTTTCCGGATTGCCAGGTATCACAGATTTCTTGCTTGCCGGGCCGGGTTGGGGCTGGCACTCTGAACTCGCGCTCCATGTCCTGCGGCTGGTGCTAGCGGGCACTTTCGACAGGCATCCAAGGTTGAAGCTGATTATTGGGCACATGGGTGAAGGACTGCCGGCGATGATGGTGCGCTGTGACCAGATTTTCGGTCCGCACATCAGCCATCTCACAAGGTCGGTCAGTCAGACCATTCTTGATCACGTGTCGATCACTACCAGCGGACTCTTTACCACGTCGCCGTTTGAAGTAGCGCTCGCCGTATTCGGAATCGATCGGATTCTATTTTCGGTGGACTACCCTTATAGCAGCAATTCGCACGGCGCAGAGTTTCTAAGAGCCCTATCCGTAACGGCGCTTGATCGTGAAAAAGTCGCGCACGGCAATGCCGATCGGATCCTCAAGCTATATCAGCAAACAAAGACCTAGGATCGGCTGACTGGGACTGGGGCCGGCTATCGGCGTATCGCGCCATGAAGCGAGGCGCCATTGCTCGCAGGCGCACGTCGTCTATGCGTCCGGAGCGGGTGATATAGCTGTGTGCGAAGTCGAGGGGTGATAGACGCATGTGGTTGGCAAAGTCCCGATACCAGGCGGCGCTAGTCTTCGACGCGTTGAAAAACTTCTCAACGATGGGTCGCCGCTCAGCTTCGTAGTGCTGGAGTGCACTGTCCAAGGATTCTGGGTGATTATCCAGCGCTCTCGCGAGCGCGATCACGTCCTCCATCGCAAGCCTGGTTCCAGAGCCGATGGAGTAGTGCGCGGTGTGCAACGCATCCCCAACCAGGACCATGTTGTGCATCGACCAGCGTTCATTCCAAACCCACGGGAAGTTGCGCCAGGCCGATTTGTTGGAAACTAACGGGTGCCCGTCGAGCGTCTTTGCGAACGCTCGTTGGCAGAGCGCTTTGCTCTCCTCCGGCGGCAACCAGTCGAGGCTGGCCTTCAGCCAGGTTGAACGAGCGCATTCCACGATGAAGGTGCTCATGCTCGGCGAGTAACGATAATGATGAGCATTGAATGCGCCGTGCTCGGTCTCGACGAATGTCTGCGTCAGGGTCTCGAAGCGCTTGCTGGTGCCGAACCACGCAAATTTCGTCTCGAGGTAGGATGACGAGGCGCCGAAATCGCCTTCAAAGGAGCGGCGGACGAGTGAGTTGATGCCGTCCGCTCCGACGATCAAATCGTAGTCGCCCAACTGATCGATGCTCTGGACACGAGTGCCAAAATGCAAGGTGACCCCAACGCCTCTCGCGCGTTGCTGCAGCAATCGCAGCAACTCCAGGCGGCCGATCGAGGAAAAAACGACACCGTCGACGGCGACGGCCTCTCCGCGATGAACTAATGTAAGGTCGGACCAGGTCTCCATCTTTGCCGCGATAGCGGCTGCCGTTTCAGGGTCGTCGTCGCCAATGAAATCCATCGCGCGGTCGGAGAAAACTACGCCGAACCCCCAGGTTGCATCCGCTGAATTTTGCTCAAACAATGCAACATCGGCGTCTGGATGGCGCCGTTTCCACAGATAAGAAAAATAGAGGCCCGCTGGGCCGCCACCTAGTACAGCGATGCGCATTGTTGGCTCCGTCTCTCACGCTTGATCTGCGCTCTATACAAAGTATTGCGCCAGATGCAATAGTCTACCGGAGACAGCGGCGGAATTGTTTGGAGATCTGGCATGTTCAAAACGGAGTTCATCGTTGAGTGGGGCGACTGTGATGAGGCGGGGGTTGTGTTCTATCCGAACTATTTCTACTGGCTTGATTGCACATTCCAACGATTGTTGCGGGATCGCGGGCTGAGCCAACGCGAGTTGCTGCGTCGATTCGGTGCCGTCACACCTTTGGTGGACGCCGGGGCGAAGTTTCGCAGCCCAGCTAAATACGATGACGTGTTGGCCGTCGCGGCCCTTGTGGAGACTTGGAAGATGAGGCGCTTTCGCATTGTCTACAAGCTATCGGTTGCCGACAGGCCCGTGGCGGAGGGATTTGAAGTGAGAGCGTGGGCGAACAGAGACGCGAGCGGGGCCATGTCGGGGCGTCCAGTCGACGAAGCGTTCAAGAACCTAATGATATGACGTTGATGGCGAGTCGAGAGAGCTATTCGAGCTCAGAGTCGACGGCATCCGAGGATGCTGCCTGCTCGCTACCCGCGAGCACCCGGGCATAGAAGTCGGAAGTGACGACCATGTGATGGCCGAGAAGTGAGGCCGCGCGATCCGCGTCGCGCGCCAGTGCGGCATCTGCAATATCCGTATGCTCGTCGATGAGCAGTTGGCGCGGCAGATTGTCTCCCATGAATATGCGGCGGTAGCGGTTGTGATGTTCGGCAAGGCGGTGCTGCATTTCGAAGACGCGCGGCGAACCGCACGCCGCAATCAACGCCTCGTGGAAGCGATCGTGCGCGTCGTTCCAGGCATCCAGGCTCGCCCGATCGGTCGCGGTGTCGCGGGTCAGGGCGACGAGCCTATGCAGGGCACCGACGATTCCTGTTTCCCACTCCACGCCCCCGCGCTCGATGGCCGTGCGGATTGCAAAGGTCTCGACGGCGGTGCGCATATAGGCGATGTCCGCCAGATCCTCGCGTGACAGGCCACGTACCCGAAATCCCTTGTTTCCCTCAAAAGTGACCAGGCCTTCGCCGACCAAGCGCGAGAGGGCTTCACGGAGGGGACTCGAACCCATTTCATAACGGGTCTTCAACTCGGCCAGCCGAAGCTTTTCCCGCGGTGCCAGCCTTCCTGAGACAATGTCTTCCCGCAGGCGTTGTTGCACCGCTTCGATATACGTCCCCGGGATCGCACTCAATTCCATAGCTAAATCCATCGCCTAAGAGGTCTCAGTATATCCGCTCTATCGCTACTTGGAACCTTGCCCGTTATGTGCAAAGTCCATCCATGTTTTCAGATCACGATGCGCGACCAATTCGGCCTTCAATTCGTAGTCGGCCGTAATCGGCGGATTCGCGCAGAACTCTAGGTTGAGTCCATTGGGGTCGTTGACATACAGTGAATGATAGACGATGTAATCGACGTAGTGATTGGGGATTTTGGCGGAGTCGAGCCGCTTTTTGTAGTAGTTGAGGTCCTCCTCACTCTCCACATACAGCGCGACGTGATGGTCAAAGCCGGTGCCGGGACCGTAGTCTCGAGTTATCAGCGATCCCGTGCAATCGAAAAATGCAAGCGCGCTGCCATCCGCGAGCTCAAAGAATATGTGACAAAAGTTATTGTCGGCATGCGAGCCAAAATCTCGATTTTGGATGACCGCCTGAATAAGCGGAAAGCCCAATACATCTTCATAGAAATGCCGGGTTTCTTCTGCGTTGCGACAGCGAAAGGCGTGGTGATGAAGGCGCTTGGTATGATTTTCTGCGCGCCGCTCGGCGATCTTTTTCTCGAGGCCCTGGGGAACTTCTATACCCTCAAATCCACCGTAGACTTTGTTGTGCGCGTTCTTTGCCGCGAAACTCAAATCACTCGAGGTTTTCATCGTACTACTCCTTCAAGAAATCGGCCACGTTGGTGCCGGTACTAATACAGATTGATGAATCGTTTCACGGTCGCTCATCGGCGTCCTTACCGATCGAGTGCGTATGCCATCAGAATTTGGCACTGACCGTCGCTCCATAGGTTAGAGGGGGCGCGTAGCTGACGATGCTATTGAAACCACCGGCTGCCAGTGTCTGCGCGATCTTGGCATTGGTGAGATTGCGTCCCCACACGCTCAAGAGAAGGCCATTCTTGAGTTCGAACCGCAACGAAGCCGCCACCGTGCTGTAGCTCGGCTGACGCAGAATATTGTCAGGCTGACTGTAATATCCGCTGTTATAGCCATAACTAAGGTTGAGACCGGTGCCGCCAAAACTGGTGGGGACCCGATAATCCGCGTTGACCGTCGCGGTGAAATCGGCGGTTTGGGGCAGGCGGTTTCCGGCCGCGGAGCCGATCTCGGTGTCTAGGCCACCCGGCACCTGAAAGGCGAAGACCGCGTCGGGAAAGTTGGTGAAACGGTCATTTAGGAGGGTGAATCCTCCGCTCACGGTCAAATTCGTCATCGGCCGAATTTCGACATCCGCGTCCAATCCGTAAATGCGGGCGGCCGCGCCATTGTAGTAGGTGGTTTGGGATCCGGTGAATTTTGCTACTTGTAAATTTGCATAGTCATAGTAGAAGACGGCCGCATCGAGGCGTAAACGGCGATTGAACAGATCGCTCTTGATGCCGATTTCATAAGCATCCAGTTTTTCTGGCTCGTAAGCGGGATCGGTGGGGACTTGAGGATTGAAGCCGCCGCTCTTGAATCCCCGATTTTCGGACACGTAGGCCATCAATTCTGGCGAAAAGCGGTGATCGAGCGAGACTCGCCAGGTAGGGTCGGAGAAACTTCTGGTTTGCGTCGCGAAGGGTGTCTCGAGGCCGCTCGGACCCCCGGCGATATCAATCGTCTGGTACCCATCAAGAATGTGTCTCTCAGACGAGTACCGGAGTCCGACCGTTAGATTGGTCTCCTTCGCGACCGGCGCGGTTGCCTGTGCATAACCGGCATAGGACTCCGTACGCTCGCGACCGAAGTTATTCAAAGCCGCAATCGAACCGAAGGGCGTGGGAGGCTGTAGGAAGCCAAAAAATGCGGCCTGGCTTGTATCGTAGCCTGAGGAGGCGCCAAAATAATAGAGTCCTGCTACCCATTTAATGAGTGATGATTGGTTGGAGGTAAGGTTAATTTCCTCGCTTATTTGCTTGTCGCGCTGCGCCTCGATGAGGTCGAGCAACGGGGCGGGAGTGGCGTCTGCATCGACCCCGATCACATTCTGCGATTCGCGGTAGGCGGAAATGCTCGTGAGCTTCCCGAATCCCAGATTCTGTTCTATTCGAGCCGTGACGCCGCCGCCCTTGTACTGGTTGTAGGGCTGATCGTCTGAGTCCACATCCCATGCGCTCTGAATGGGTCCCTGCGGAAAAAATGTGCTCGTTCCGGGCGCGAGCCGAACTGCGCCATAGTTCGATCCCTTATTCTGCTCGTAATCGAAGGTGAGCCGGATCTTGGTATCTTCGCCGGGCGTGACCAGCAGAGAAGAGCGCAGCGCGGTGTCGTTATCCATGCGATTAACGTCGCGACCGTTGAAACGGTTGATGCCATAGCCCTGGCCCTGGGTGCTGATGTGCCCCGCGAAGTCTGCGGCGACGGAGCTTCCGAACCCACCCGTCAGGTAAAGGTTGGTGGTCGCGGTTTGATAGTCGCCGTAGCTGAGTTCTATGGTGCCGCCGGGCGTCAATGACGGCTCGCGGGTAATGATCGAGACCAGGCCGCCCGTGGCGTTTCTGCCGAACAGGGTGCCCTGGGGTCCTTTCAGCACCTCGATCTGTTCAATGTTGTTGAGCGAGAGCAAGCCCGCCGGGGCAGCCGCTAGATAAACGCCATCAATATAGGTGGCAACGCCGCTTTCGTATCCGGCACCGACGACGCTGTTGCCCACGCCGCGGATGCGCGGGAGTACATAACCAAAGGTTTGAGTGACGATCAGACTCGGCACGGCGCGACCGATGTCGAGCGTGCTGGTGATGCCCTGTAAGTCCAGTTGCGCGGCGCTCACAGCAGACACCGCAATCGGCACGTCCTGCAGGCTTTCATTGCGGCGTTGCGCAGTTACGATGATTTCGGGGATGTCAGAGACGTCGGTACTCTGACGGCCGGACGATTGCAGGTTCTGCGCCTCTGCATTCACCGACCAACCTAGAATGGCAAGACTACATCCAGCTGCCAGTCGAGCGTGAATCCCGAACCTAGACGCGTAAATGGACTTCATCTTCTCCCCCGTTTCAGGCCAAGGCCCCAAGATTCTTGTCGTCAATCAATCTTTTTATCGACAAGTTATAACTTTAGCGCTAAAATTAGTCGTTGTCGATATCAAAACTAGAGATTCTCAATGGAGAACGCGGTGTCTGCGGGGAGTGGGTTGCCCTCAAAGCCAGGTTGGGGCCCGGCTGGCAAGAAGGGGGCGGTTAGCTTTACGTTTGATAATTTGGGCGAAGCCTCGGACATCGAATTTGGAAAGTGGCCGAAAGATCAGCCCGTTGGCTCCCACATGTCGGTCACTAAGGTTGTGCCCGAACTGCTAAAGCGGCTGCGCGGATTCCAGGCGACTTTCTTCGTCGAAGCGTGGAACGCGACCGTCTATCCGGATACGTTGCGGGCCATGGCGGCCGCTGGCCATCAAGTGGGTTTGCACGGATTGCGGCATGAAATCTGGGCGACGCTCGACGCGCCACGCCAAATTGAGGTGCTGGAGCGATCCCTGGATGCCATGGCTTCAGCGGGATTGCGTCCCATCGGGTTTCGGCCGCCGGGTGGCTATGGATCGGACAATCTTGCCGAGTTGATGAGCCGCTATGGCTTTTCTCATTTCTCTTGCGTAGGTGAGGGTACCAAGGTTGCGCTGGATGGCGTGGTGAGCCTTCCGTTTAAGTGGCCATTCGTCGACGGAAATCAGCTCGAAGAGCAAATGGGCACACGGTTCAGCATCCAACCAGGACCCCATGGCCAGTTTGGCCCGTCTCTACTTGTGCAGGCGTTTACCAACGAGATCGATCGGGCGGCGCACTTCGGCACGCATGCAGTTTTCGATTTTCATCCGTGGATTATCGGACAAACTTCGGAGCGCATGGAGGCCTTGTTTACCATCGTCGCCCATGCGCAGCAACGAGCAGACATATGGCTGGCGTCCTGCAGCGAGGTTGCGGGATGGATACTCGCCAAACAGAGGGAGAGACAAACATGAAACTTGCGACCTATCGGCACGGAGGCGGGGAGGAGCGTCTCGGCGTCATCAGCAATGGTGAAGTCATCGATGTCATTTCGCTCAATTCGCGTCTACCGAGCACAATGATGGACCTCTTACGCGCGGGCGCGGATGGAATGAACGCGGTGCGCAGCGCACTGAAAGGGCGGGGCGAGCGCGTGCCGATTGCCAGCGCAACGCTAGCTGCGCCCGTGCCGAGGCCCAGTAAGTATCTGGGGCTCGGCGCGAACTATGCCAAGCACCTGGAAGAGTTTGCGAAATCTCATCCACGCGCAACTATCCCCTCAACCAAGCAACAGCACTGGTTCAACAAGCAAGTGAGTTGCATTGTGGGTCCCTATGACCCAATCCATCTGCCGCGAGTGTCCGGGGATTTAGACTACGAAGGAGAACTGGGCGTCGTGATCGGTACGCGCTGCCGCCACGTACCGCCTGAGCGAGCGCACGAGATGATTGCAGGCTACGTCATTTGCAACGACGTAAGCGTGCGGGACTGGCAGGCTCTGTCGCCGACCGCGACGATGGGAAAATCATTCGATACCCACGGTCCCGTAGGCCCATGGTTGACCACAGCGGACGAGATCGCTGACGCGGGTGCGCTTCGGGTTCGCACCTGGATCGACGATGATCTGCGGCAGGACGGCAACACGTCAGAATTCATCCACAAGATTCCTCAGATGATCGCCTTTTTGACCACTGCCTTTACGCTTGAGCCTGGCGATATTCTATCGACGGGCACGCCCGCGGGAGTCGGCGGCGCACAGGTGCCGCCGCGTTACATGAAAGCAGGACAGCATTGTCGCATTGAGATCGAGGGATTAGGTGAGATCAACAATCTGGTGATCGATGAGCCGCCGTCCACCGCACTCCCCTGAGGGTGGAAGGGCCATCGATTGGTCGAATACTTGTACGGGTAACTGGGCAGAAGAGGAATTAATCATCATGAGTACTGTAACCGATAGCCCCCGCGCCATGCGGCGACTCGCTGAGGAATATCCGGATCGCGTACGGCCGAGCAAGCTGGCCCATGCCGTGTTGACGACGCCAAATCTGCCGCGGGCGCGAGGTTGGTATTTGAATGCGCTCGCTGCGAAAGTTGCCTTCGAGAATGACAAAGTATGCTTCATGACCTACGACAACGAGCATCACCGGATAGGTCTCGTTGCACTGCCCAAGCTGGTCGAACGGCCGCCCAACAGTTGGGGGCTCGAGCACTTGGCATTCTCATATCCCACGTTGGGCGCGTTGCTATCGCAGTTCCGCTACTTGAGTTCTCAAGGCATCACACCCTACTGGGCCATCAATCACGGCCCGACCATTTCATTTTATTACCGTGATCCGGATGGCAACAAGATCGAGATGGACTACGACGTGTTCGCAACCGTTGCGGAAGTCGATGCGTTCTTTGCCGCAGGCAATTACCAAGAGAACTTCATGGGCATCATCATCGATCCCGAAGAGTTGATCACGAAGTATGAGGCCGGGGTTCCGCTCAGCGAACTGGTGCATCGCCCGAAGCTGCCGCCCGGCAAGAGTCCCTGGGACATGAACCGAAGCTAAGCACGGAGGACGCGCGGTAGCCTCACAGGCCGGCAACGCCCCCGCCGCCGTCGATCACGAAATCGGCTCCTGTGACCCAACGCGCCTCGTCTGACGCCAAGTACAGCGCACAATAGGCAACGTCTTCGACCTCGCCCCACCGTCCCAGCGGGATCGACGCTCTAATTCTCTCCCGCGGCTCGGGTGGGATGACTGCGGTCGCCGGCGTCCGAATCGGACCAGGAGAGACGGTATTGGCTCGGATTTTATGCTTAGCGCCTTCCGCCGCGAGCTGTCGGGTGAATGCCACAATCGCGCCCTTTGACGCTGCGTGCGCTGCAAAGCCCATGTTGGGATTGCCGCGCACCGCGACCGCGGATCCCGTGTTGATCACCACGCCGCCGCCGCGGGCGATGAGATGCGGCCAAGCGGCCTGGGTGGCATAGAAAACCAGGTCAACTTCGTTATGCAGTGTAAACGCCCAGTCTTCATGCGAGAGCTCGCCGAATAGGCCGAAGCGCGCGCCGCCGGCGTTGTTGTAAAGAATGTCGATTCCGCCGGTTTTTGCGAGGCCATCGGATATCCATTGTTGAGCCTCGGCCGGCGAACTCAAATCCACGGGACCGAACGTGACCATCTGTCCGCCGGTATCCCGGACTTCTGACACGGTTTGTTGCGCTGCCGATTGGCTCACGTCGCACCCCACGACGCTCGCGCCCTCCGCTGCAAAGAGTTTGGCAGCGGCGCGGCCCATGCCGCTGGCGACGCCGGTGATGAAAGCTGTCTTTCCAGTGAGTCTGCCCATTGATCTCTCCTCAATACTCTGGTTGTGGATCTATTGCGTCTTGGATCGCAGTGAGTTGGTCACCACTCAGCGCGTGCGGAGATTGAGCATCTCGCGCGCCTCGGAAGCGGATGCCGGCTCGAGTTGCAATTCCGACATGATCCGCAGCGTGCGTTCGACGAGTTGCAAGTTGGTAGCGAGTTGCCCTGACCGGTAGTAGTTGTTGTCTTCGAGGCCGACTCGGACGTGGCCACCCATGAGCAAGGCCTGTGTGGTCGCGGGAAGCTGCGCAGGCCCAATGGCCGAAACACAGAAGACGCTCTGCGGTGGCAACTGTCGGATCATGAAGTTCAGCGCATCGCTACTGTACGGCATGGCTCCCTGAAAGCCTCGATCGCCGCCGAGCACCATGTTGATGAAATAGGGCGGCTTGTCGTAGCCCTTCGCGATCAGACGCGATACATCTTGAATAATGTGCTCGGGACTGAATACTTCCCATTCAGGTTTGATGCCCTTTTCCATGAAGAGCTTGGCCATTTCTTCACACCGTTGCGGCGTGGTCGCGACGACGATCTCGCGACCGCCGAAGCTGGCGACGGTGGTTTCGGCATCGAGGGTTGCCATTTCCGGGTCTGCTTCCATGCCTTTGAGACGCTCCTCGTAGATGATTTCCCAAAGACCGTTCGGCAGCTCGCGGATCATGTCACCGGTGACGCCGCCACCGGTGGAATTGTTGATGATGATGTCGCAGCGCCCGCGGATCAGCTGGTTGATGCGGCCGTAAATAGCCGGGTCGCAGGTCGCAAGATCATCCGGGCGCCGCGCATGCAGCGCAACGACGGCCGCACCCGCCTTCGCGCAGCGCACGACGTCATCAGCGATCTCATCGGGCTGCGTCGGCAGATTGGGATTTTGGGATTTGCTCGCCATGCCGCCGGTTGGCGCAACAGTAACGATCACTTTTCGCGACATTTCACGTCTCCGATTCGATCCGAGAAATAAAAGTGCTGTCTTGCTCGTGGGGTGCGAGATGCACAATCATGTTGAAAGTGCCGGTGCCATTGATCCGACACTTGCCAACTCGAGGATGATGTCGTCCGGCGGGATCGCGCCTTTCTCATGCACATCGACCGCCAGCAGCTCTCCGGACACCGGACAGTAGAAGGACGACATCTCCAGGCCCTCATGAAGTCGCAGCATGCGAGACGGCGCAAACTGGGCCCGAATAGCGCCCGCTCGCCAGCGTGTCGACCCGCGCGCAAGTGTCGCGCCTGAACGCGAGACAACGTAGGTTTCGGCACCCACCCGAATGAGTCGCAACGCTGGTCCAATCTCGCCGATGGTGGTGGCATCCGGCGGACAATTAGCCCTTACACTGCGGTCGCGGATGCGTTCGGCGCGCAGTGATGCCCGAAGTGCTCGGGTTCCCGCCGCGTCCAACTCGGTGTCGTTGACGATCACGCCATAAATGTCGGCCGCCGCTTGTCGCGAAACCAAGTTGCTCCGGCAATCGCGATGCACCGCGACCGGATCTCGATCGAGCGGGTCGCCCCAGCCGCCGCCGCCCTGCCAACTGGCGGCGAATACGTCCCCAATGCGCATTTTTTGGAGGCCAGGCTTCGGGCCAAATTGAATCCACTTCGGTTCGCCGAAACAAACGCCGGTCTTCGCCGCGCCGCTTGCCCATTTCTGGATGACTGTCGCGCCGGGATGGCCGCCAAAAAGACCGCACGCGTTAGGTACCTCGGCGCCATGGGTCATGATGAGGGCGTCGGCTCCTTCAATGCCGGCCAAGGTGAGTGCCACTTCTGCCGACACGCCGCCCCGATAGCGGCCTGCTCCCCCCGTGTCGCGCGCTAATCGCCGGTAGAGGTAAAACAGTGGCGCTGCCAGCTCGTTGCGCTCGACGTCGGCGATGGCCGGTGCCGGTGAATTGATCGGGCCGCCCGCCTCATATCCGTCCTTACCCGCAAATGCGGCATAGCCGCCCGCGAGAGGATCCATGAGATGCAAGCCAAAGGGCTCGCCGTATTGATTGCGACCGCCTAGATTGAATGTTGCCATCGTGCCATCGCTGACGGCTTGAGCGCGCTCCCGATACTTCGGAGCACAGGAGAGCAGCCTATTCAGCGCCTGCGAGCAGACATTGGAGACAACCCAGATCGTTTCCACGGTGGCGGCCCCGACCGGAGCTGGGAACTGCGCCGTACAAATCAGACCGTCGGGTGCGATGATAGTAGCCGTCTGCAACACTCCCTGATTCCAGGGGATGTCATAGGCAAGCATGGGCAGCAGCGCGCCTGTCACCCCACCCTCTAGCCCCGAGCGGGTTGCATTGATGAAGCCCGGCGCCTGTGGGCTCGAGCCGCTGAAGTCAAAGGTGAGGCCAGCACCTCGCTTGATCATGCGGAGGTCAACCTTGTAGAGCCGGTTGGCCTCTCCGTCATGTTCGAGAAAATCGACCGCGCGGAATTCGCCATCCGGCAGCTCAAGCAATCGTTCCTCGACCCGCTGTTGAGACACGTCGATCATTCTCGTCATTACCGCCGACAGGGTGGACGCCCCGTAACGAGTGACGAGGTCTGCGACGCGCTCGCGCGCCACGTTGATCGTTGCCACGAAAGCCCGAAAATCAAGATTCAACTGCGCCGGCAGACGAGTCGCGGTTAGGATCATTTCGAGGATGTCCTCGCGCATGCGGCCCCCTTCGACGAGCCTTACGCACGGTATGCGCAGGCCCTCTTGGCGTGCGTCACGCGCATTCGGCGACCAGCTGGCGAAGTCCATGCCTCCGATGTCGGTAACGTGCGCCTCGACGCCGGCCCAGGCAAAAATCTTTCCGTCGGCATAGATCGGTCCAGCGAGTTGAATGTCGTTCTGGTGAAGCGCTCCGACGAACGGATCATTGCCGCAGAACATGTCGCCGTCGCGCGGCTCCAACGTTGGTCTGGCGTAAACCGCACGAATCAAGTTGCCGACCACAGGGGCCTGGAACGAGACTTGGAACCCCATGGACGCGAATGAGCCATCCGCCAGGAATAGCCCGGTAAAAAAATCGGAAGCTTCCGTGACCGTGGGCGAGCCGGAAACGCTCTGCAAGGCGATGCGCATCTCTTCGGTGATGGCAAGAAGCCGCGACCTGATGACCTCGAATACCACCGGATGGACGGTCGTCTCGCCGCTGTGGGGGCCCGTCATGGTGCGATGCTCACGTGTAAGTTACCGAATTGGTCGGCCACGGCGGATCCGCGCGGCGGCACCACCACGCTTTGTCCGGGAAACTCGATGATCGCTGGACCGTCGACTTTGACGTCGGGTGCCGGGTAGCGCGTCTTGTAGATGGCGGTCTCGATAGAGGCGGCCGGATCGTCGAAGACAACTCGACGTGTGCCCGCCGATTCCAAGGATGTACCTTGCGCCCGTGCCACGGGCGGTTGCAGTACCCCCCGCGCGATGGCGCGGGCGCTGACGATTTCGTGCCCCGCGCCCCCGTAGCTTGCGCCTCGGCCGAACAGTACTTCGTATATGCCCTCAAATCTTTTGGTCAACGCCGCGAAGGTGCCTGCGTCGAACCGAGCGGCGTCGAGACTCACGTCAATCACGTTCGACTGCCCGCGAAACCTTACGGCCAGCAGCCGTTCAACCGTGATCTCTCCTTGCGCGCCGGCGCGAACCAACTCCGCTTTGGCTTCCTGCTCCAGTGTCCGAACGGTCGTCTCGATGGCGGCGACCGCTTGTACTTCCGGTGCTATGCCGGGTCCCGCGCGAAGATAGACTGCGCACTCTTTGGTGACGCCGAGGTCGGCGTTACCGCAACCATAGGCGGACTGAGCAGTGGCCGCCGCTGGAACGACGAAGCCGCGCAATCCGAGGTCTCGCGCAAAGGCCCACGCGTGCGAGGGACCCGCGCCGCCGTTGGCGAAAAGCGTGAACTCCCGTGGATCATAGCCGCGCTGAATCGTCATCCGGCGCAGCAGATCCGCCATCTTGCTGTCGATGACTTCACGCACGCCCCAGGCCGCCTCAAGGGTGGTGATACCGAGCGGCTGCGCCACTTTCTCCTGCATCGCCCGGGCTGCGGCATCGATATTGAGCTGCATGCGGCCGCCGAGAAAGTTGTCAGCGTCCAGGATGCCGAGCAGCAGGTCAGCGTCCGTCACCGTCGGCTCGACGCCGCCACGGCCATAGCAGACCGGACCCGGATTGGCGCCTGCGCTCATCGGCCCAACGGTGAGCTGATTAAACCGTACGGATGCGATGCTGCCGCCGCCCGCGCCAATTGATTCGACATCGATCGAAGGCACGCGGATGTCGGCGCCACCCACCGATACCTCGCGGCGCAAGAGCGGCTTTCCTCGGGCGATGATCCCGACATCGAAGCTCGTGCCGCCGATATCGGAGGTCAACACATTGTCGAGGCCTAACTTGCGACCCATGACGGCCGATCCGACAACACCGGCCGCCGGTCCTGAGAAGAGAGTGAAAACCGGGCGGTCGCCGATCGAGGCGACTGGCAGGACGCCTCCGGCATTGGTCATCATGAGAAGCGGCACGCGCATGCCGGCGGTGCGCAGGAGGCTTTCCAGCGCCTCAAGGTAACGTCCCGCGATCGGTCCGAGCGCGGCGTTCGCCGCGGTCGTCGACATGCGGCCGTATTCCCCGACCAGCGGACTCAGTTCATGGGAGAGGCACACGAAGGCCTTCGGCACCAAGTCCGTAACGATGTCGCGAAGGGCGATTTCATGCACCGGGTTCGCGGTCGACCACAGCAAACAGATGGCTACCGCCTCCACGCCAGCCTCGTTGAGGCCTGCCAAGGCGGCTCGGACCTGAGCAGCGTCGAGCGCCTTGATGACATCGCCCTTCGAATCAACGCGCTCCTCGATTTCGAAGACAAGGCTTCGCGGCACCAGCGGCGGATTGCGATTACGAAGCGTGAAGTCGGTGAGCTCGGCTTCACTCTGCCCGGAGGTTTGACGGCGCATGCGACCAATCTCAAGCGTGTCGCCGAAGCCTTTTGTGGTGAGCACCGCGGTTCGAGCTGCTCGGCCCGTCAAAAGCGCATTCAACCCTACGGTGGTGCCGTGCCCGAAACGGATGATGTCGGCACAAAACGCCTCAAACCCGATCCCACGGTCGGCGGCTGCAATCTTCAAGACGTCGATGACACCCGTTTTTACATCGGTGGTGGTGGGACTCTTGAAGACGCGGATATCGCCTCGTTCGTCCGAAACCCATAGGTCGGTGAACGTGCCTCCAACATCCGTTCCTACAAAGAGCGCCATCCGTCCCCGTCACTTGTAGCGGCCCGCAGTCGAGCACAATTGGACCCAGCCGCCTTTTAGTAGCGGAAACTTGTCGTCAATCAATATTTTTATCGACAACAAGTAAGTTTAGCGCTAAAAATGTGCGTATGTCGAGTCTGGACGCTACTGAAGGAAAACGGTTCTGCACATCGATAGCAGCCCTCTCGGGGAGCGGTCGGTATCACGTCAGTTGACGGCCAAGGTGCTCGACGTATTGCGCGCAAAAGACGGGGATATCAACGTCGTCACGCGGGACATTGGAGCCAATCCATTACCCCACCTAAGCGGGGCGGTCATTGGAGCGTTCTTCACGCCACCGGGTCAGGGCGGCCCGTCGGTTGCCGAGGCGATCAGACTGTCCGATCAGGCGGTCGATGAGCTGCTGGGCGCCGACGTGATCGTCATCGGCGCGCCTATGTATAACCTCGGGATACCGTCTTCATTGAAGGCATGGATAGATCATGTCGTTCGTGTGGGCCGCACTTTTCGCTATGGTGCATCCGGGCGACCGGAGAGTCTCATCCCGCCGGGCAAGAAGGTGATCGTGGCGTCATCACGCGGCGGCATATACACTGATGGCCCGCAGAAATCTTTTGATTTTCAAGAAGCCTATCTGCGGGCGGTGTTGCGTTTCTTGGGGCTCACCGACATTTCCTTCATCCGCGCCGAGGGCGTTTCAATGGGGCCAGAGGCCGCTCGAAACGCCATGCAATCTGCCGAGAACCAACTAGTGGAAACCCTCGGATCTCCGGCGTAAGCACGGACAACAGCGCATAATCGAAGAGCGATTCGCTGACTAGGGCGGCGCCGCTTTCGAAAATGCGGCCAAATTGGCTGCCCGGTCGGCGACCTCGACAAGGCGCGGGAATGACCCTAATTCAACCTTGAATCGCCGCGCATTGAATACTTGCGGTACCAGGCAAACTTCGGCTATTCCCGGCGCGTCGCCTGCGACGAACGGCGTTGCGGGCGTTTTTTGAAGGGCCGCTTCGATCGCGGCAAATCCGGATGATATCCACGTACGGTACCAAGCATCGCGCGCGGCCTCATCCTGACTCATGATGGTTTCCATGTATTGGAGAACACGCAGATTATTAAGTGGATGAATATCACAGGCAATGGTGAAGGCCATGGCCAACACCCGGGCGCGCTCGGCGGGATCGACGGGGATGAGCCGCGGCTCAATACGCGTCGCGTCCAAATAGTCGATGATGGCAAGGCTTTGCGTGATGATTCGTCCATCAATTTCGAGCGTGGGCACTAGCCCTGCGGGATTAATTGCCAGGTAGTCCGCGCCACGTTGCTCGCCCGCTCGAAGCTTATAGCTACGCGTTTCGTAATCGAGGCCCTTAAGGTTGAGCGCGATGCGCACGCGATAGCTGGCTGAGGACAGCGCGAAATCATGCAGGATCATGCCTGAAATCCCGCCTCCATCGGGCCAATGGTGACGCTCAGTGGCTCTAGTCCGGCAATGTTGACGTCGATCACGTCGCCCGGCTGAACCGGACCGACGCCAGCCGGTGTGCCGGTATAGATTAAATCACCCGGAAACAGGCGCTCGAAGCGGCTGATATACGCAATCGTTTCCGCGCAATCCCAAATTAGGTCGGCTATGTCGGCATCCTGCTTCGTTACACTGTTGACGGTAAGGTGGATGCGTCCGGCCGAGACATGTCCACCCGTGTCAACCGGGCGAATAGGCCCGATGGGCGCCGAGAAACCAAAGTTTTTGCCCGTGTCCCACGGGCGGCCCTTATCGCGCGCCTGCAGTTGCAAATCGCGGCGGGTCATGTCGAGACCGACGGCGTAACCAAAAACTGTGTCGAGCGCCGCAGCCTTGGATATCGCTGCCGCTTCCTTCCCGATTGCGATGACCAGCTCCGCTTCGTAGTGGTAGTTGGTTGTCTCCGACGGATAAGGAATCTCGCCGCCGCTCGGGACTGCCGTATCCGGGAACTTGGTGAAAAAAAACGGTGCCTCGCGATTCGGATCCTTACCCATCTCGCGCGCGTGCGCCGCGTAGTTGCGGCCAATGCAAAAAATGCGACGGATCGGAAAGGTTTTGTCAGATCCTGCGATCCCTACCGCCGGCCGCTTCGGTAAATCGAATACATGCGTCATATCGCCGTCCAAAGATGAGCTTAGCCCTTACGGGCGAGGGATTTCGTCCAGCCGAGGCGCGCGGAAGCCTCGGCTGCCTGGAATCGCAACCGTTCGACCGCCCGGGGCGCGATACCTCCGCGCGCACCCACCAGCGTCATGACCGCCATCGCCTCCCCATGCGCATCGAGAACAGGTGCGGCGACCGCGCTGAGTCCTGGGATGTGGTCCCCGGAGACCTGGGCAATTCCGGAGGCACGTACGCGAGCGACGAGTGGGCCCGTCTCGATGTTGTCGGAGGTGGCTTCCCTCGCGACCAGCGCGGCAGTTTGACGAGAGGGCAGAAACGCGAGGAATACGCGACCCGTTGCCGATGTGAGCAGTGGAAGCGTGGAGCCGGTCGAGAGCGAGGTTCGCACGGCGGCGAGACCGGGCATCCAGCGCACGATCGTCGGTCCGAGATCGGCCCACACCGATAGCAGGCCAGTGCTGCCGGTGGCATCAACCAACTTCTCTAAGGCTGTGGTGGCAATGGCAATAGGGTCGGTTCGCGCAAGCGCGGCAAGACCAGCCTGCAAGAGCCGCGGTCCCAAATCGTACCGGCCGGAATTTAAATCTTGGATCAAGAATCCGGTGCGAACGAAACTGACCGCATAGCGATGGCAGTTGCTCGTCGGCAATCGCGCAGCTTTCGCTAGATCCTTCAGCTGCAGGGGACCCGCAGCCGCGCGGAGCGCCTCGATCACGCGCATGCCGATTTCAACCGACTGAATGCCTCGGCGGTCAGGTCCCTTTGTTTCATGGTCGGTCGGGCTGGTCATTTTGCGGATTCACTATGAGACAATACATTGACTATTGCGGATAGTAATCGGAAAGTGCATGATTTCGCAACCTCAAGAACGTCCGGCGCGGAGTTGTTCATGAACGCCAACCCAGCTGGGTTTGCCAATGGAGCTACGATTTGGGAAGGCTCCGGAAGTAGCCGGATCCCTGCGGCTGTCTACGTCGATCCCGGTATCTACGCGCGCGAGCTCGAACGCATCTTTTATGGCGCGCACTGGAGCTATGTGGGCCTCGAAGCCGAAGTGCCGGAGCCGGGGTGCTTCAAGCGATCCGCGATCGGCGAGCGCTCGGTCATCATGATTCGAAATCGGCACGGGGCAATCAATGTCTTAGAGAACCGGTGCGCGCACCGGGCCATGACCTTCTGTCAAGAGCGCTACGGCAAGGTGAAAACTCTGGTGTGTCCCTATCACCAGTGGAATTACAACTTGGACGGCAAGCTGATTGGTGTGCCATTCCAACGCGGCGTGAAGGGGCAGGGCGGCATGCCGGCCGATTTCACCTTGGATGATCGCCGTCTCACGAAGCTAAAGGCGGCCACCCGCGGCGGAGTGGTATTTGCATCGTTCGACCAGCAGATTGAGCCACTGGAGGAATACATCGGCGCCGATGTCTTGCACTACTTCGACCGTACCTTCGACGGCCGCAGGCTCGTCGTCCAGGGCTATTCGCGCCAGCGCATTCCCGGGAATTGGAAGTTGATGATGGAAAACATCAAGGATCCCTACCACCCCGGCCTGTTACACACCTGGTTCGTCACCTTCGGCCTTTGGCGTGCCGACAACAAGTCGCAGCTCATCATGGATGCACACAGTCGCCACGCGTGCATGATCTCGCGTCGCAACGAAGCCGTCGACGAGGATGTAGCCAAAGCGGCGACCAGCTATCGCGCCAACATGAAACTTCATGACACTCGCATGCTGGATATCGTCCACGAGCAGTGGTGGGGATCGCCTACGGTATGCATGACCACCATTTTTCCGAGCGTGATTTTCCAACAGCAAGTGAACTCACTGTCCACCCGCCAAATCATCCCGGTCGGCCCGAACGCGTTCGATTTCGTATGGACTCACTTCGGATTTGAGGAGGACTCGCCCGAGATGAGCGCACGGCGCTTGCGGCAAGCGAATCTTTTTGGTCCGGCGGGCTATGTCTCGGCCGACGACGGGGAAGTCATCGAATGTAGCCAGGACGGCTTGGGACAGGACCAGGACTTTGCGACGCTATGCGAACTCGGCGGAACGGAGGTCGGTAACACCGAGCACATGGTCACCGAAACCTTGATCCGCGGCATGTATCGCTACTGGCGAGAGGTGATGGAAATATGATGCTTGTCCTGCGCGACACTCGGGGCCTAGCGACATGAACGCCGAGCTCAAGTTGCGCTTGGATCTTTCTGATCTGTACGCGTCCTACTGCGCCTGCCTCGACGCAGGACGATTCGAGGACTGGCCTGGGTTTTTCACCGAGGACTGTCGTTATCGTGTTGTGGCCCGCGAGAACCACGATCGCAACCTGCCGCTGGGAACCATGGATTTGCAAAGCCGTGGTGCGCTAATGGACCGTGTTTATGCCGTGCAAAGTACACTGTTCCACGCACCGTACTACCAGCGCCACATCGTTGGACCGAGCCATATCATCAGCCGCGACGGTGACGTGATATTCGCGGAAGCAAATTATCTCGTGATCCGCACAAAGCGAGACCAACCGAGCGAAGTGTTCAATGCCGGCCGGTATTTGGACCGGATAGTGCCCGTGCCGGATGGCCTTCGCTTTGCCGACAAGCTTTGCATCTTCGACAGCGAACTCATTCCGAACTCGATCATCTATCCTCTCTGAGCGATACCCATGGCAACAGCCACAACTTCTAGCGATCTTCAGTTGTTGCGCGCGGAGTTCTATCAGCGCCTTCGCCCGGAAAACCTTGCGCCGCTCTGGGAAGTTCTCGCAGCGCTCGTCACTCCCACGCCGCGTACGTCCGCGATCCCGGCTGCCTGGTCATTTGATCGAATCAGACCGATGTTGATGGAGGCGGGTCAGCTCATCTCCGCCGCCGAGGCAGAGCGGCGCGTGCTGATCCTGGAAAATCCAGCCATACCGGGTCAGTCTAGGATCACGCAAACGCTCTACGCCGGACTTCAGCTCATCCTGCCGGGCGAGGTGGCACCGGCGCACCGTCATGCACAGAACGCGCTTCGTTTTATCATGGATGGCGAAGGAGCCTTCACCGCACTCGATGGAGAGCGCTCCTACATGTACCGACACGATCTAATCCTGACGCCCGCGTTACTGTGGCACGACCACGGTAACGAGACGGCGCAGCCGATGATCTGGCTCGATGGGCTCGATATTCCTCTGGTACAAATGCTGGATGGCAGCTTCGTCGAACATCGTGAGGACCGTGGTGCTTGGCCGACCACGCGCCCTGCAGGCGACGCGCAGTTACGCTGGGGGCGCAACCTGCGGCCGGTCCGTCATGATCGCAAGCCCGGCGAAGCCAATCCGCTGTTCATCTATCCGTTCGCCGAGTGGCGCGAGACCCTCGAGGCGCTGCGACGAAGCGAGGCACCGCATCCGCATGATGCGTACTTGATGGAGTTTACCAACCCGATCGACGGCGGTCCGGTGTTGGCCACGATATCGGCATTCGCGCGGCTCGTGCCTGCTGACTTCGTCACGAAACCTGCGCGGTCGACCGACGGAATGATCCATGTCGTGGTCGAGGGATCGGGGTCGATACGAATCGATGGCGGAAATTTCCGGCTATCCCCCGGGACGATTGTGGTGACGCCGTCTTGGTCGGAGCGCGTTATCGAGGCAACTCAGGATTTGGTGCTGTTTAGCTACTCTGATCGAGCCACACAACAGAAGCTATCGATTTGGCGCGAAAGGCTTTCTTAGTCGACTCATCTCTCCGTGGCCCAAACTCGACATAGACGAGCCCCGGCGCGTTACTACTTCCGAATGAATCGGCTCAAAATAGTAGACCGAGCGAGCGGAGGGACGTGATGTGATACAGCAAGAGAGGCAGGCGTATTCGCCAATGGTGCACGTTATGGAGCCGCCGCGCTCACCATGGGCTTAATACTTGCAGGAGGCAGGAAATGAATACGCCATCTGCGCATGGGCCCGGCCCGATTCTCATCGAACACCAGCGCTTGGACACTGCCGGTGCCCGCGCCGCTCATGTGTTCATGCTGGATGGGAACCAGAGGCTGGCAATTCCGCAACTTGCAGTCGACAAGCCGGACTCGCCGGCGGCCATGAACGGCGGCGACAGCAATATAAGCTTGCCGCTGTATCGCTGGTCGGCAGGAAAATTCATTGCGGATGGCGAATTACCCGTGCCGGGGGGCGAAGATGCGTGCTTTTTTACAATCGGCAGTACCGAGTTCCTGGCGACCGCGAGCATACGAACCGGGGCAGGACCGTATGAGCTTAGCTGCCATTCGACCATCTTTCGCCGCGAGAAGAGTGAGTGGGCCCCGTATCAGAGCATTGCGACCTTCGCCGCCAAGAAATGGCATTTTTTCTCGATCGGCGCGCGACACTTCCTGGCCCTTGCGCAAGGGGTGGTTCATGAAGGCGTTGTCGCTAGACATCCGTCCCGGTCGCGTATCTATGAGTGGGACGGGCAACGATTTGCCGAATTTCAAGACGTTGACGGTCCTTGGGGATATAACTGGCATTCTTTCGAACATGATGGACAGCATTTTCTTGCCTACGCCGACCATGTAAGTCCTTCGGTGCTGCTGCGCTGGAACGGCACCACTTTCATTCCATTCCAGGAGTTCGCCCCCAGGGGCGGACGGGCCTTCACATTGATGCGGACGGGCGGCAAGACCTATCTCGCGTTTGCCAATCTGCAGGGCGAATCCTTGCTGTACCGTTGGGAACTCGGAACCTTTATCCGCCATCAAACCTTGAGCGGTCCCGGGGCGCGCGAATTTGCTCTCATCGAAACGCGCAGTGGCCTTTATCTCATTCAAGTGAACTTCATTCTTGGCACCCCCGCCGCGCCGAAAACGGATCTCGTCTCGTACATCTACCGGTGGCAAGGCGAAATGCTCGTAAAGGTGGAAGAATTTCCCACTTTCGGGGCAACTGATGCGGCCACATTTTCGGCCGAAGGACGACAATATGTCGTGATTGCGAACAGCCTGAGTCGTGATATTCGATTTAGAGAAAATTCGGTCGTCTATCGCTTTAGCGACTGACCGTTGCGACCGATCCGGTGCCGCGAATGACACGCGACGGGCGCCGATTCGCAGCACCCGCATTGTGACGCAGTTTCGACAGGAGGCCATGTAAATGAGCATTGAGGTCACGTTCACGATACGCAAGATAGAGAACTGAGAATGCGCCTGCATCGCGTATTCGCATGTAGGAGACCCCAGGCAACTTGATGGACTGGGTGTCGGCGGGAACGATGGCGACGCCCTCGCCAGCATCAACGAGTCCGAGAATCGTCGTAAGCTCTTGCACTTCGCGAGCTATTCGCGGGCTAAATCCGGCCGCGGTGCACAGGCGTAGCACCTGCCAGTATAGGCCAATGCCTGAATCGCGAGGATACAAAATAAAGGGCTGTGCCCGCAGATCGGCTATACCTATGGTCCTCCTCTTGACCAAAGGGTGATCATGGGCGATTGCAGCAACGAGGGGCGCGCGGTACCACTCTTCAATCTTAATCCCTTTTGGGACCGCGACGTCCGCTTTGCGCACGATGCCGGCATCCAAGGTCCGATAGTGAATCGCGTTGAGCTGATCGAGAGAAGTCATTTCATGAAGCGAGAGTAGCACCTGAGGAAATGCACTCTGGAACTGTTTGACAGCCGAAGTCAGAGTGGACGTGAACATTGCGGAGGAGGCATAGCCGAAATGCAGCATTCCAACTTCGCCGAGCTCAGCGCACCGCACTTCGGCCTTGACCGCCTCGACTGAAGCCAAAATGTCGCGCGCGCGCTCGAATAGGTATCGGCCCGCCTGGGTAAGGTAGACGTGCCGTTGACTGCGATCGAACAGCTGCGCACCAAGTTCCTGTTCGAGCGCTCGAATTTGGAGGCTCAAGGGTGGTTGGGCAATATGCAGCCGCTCGGCTGCGCGAGTAAAGCTCAATTCCTCGGCCACCGCCAGAAAGTATCGTAGATGTCTAATCTTCATGATACCCATATAGTATCGAAGCTGATCACGAATATATATTGGAGAGTATAAGAGGGAATCTCTACGATCAGCTCAGGCATCGCTGCATCGACGGGGGAGTGTTCAAGCGACGGCGATGCTCGCGTCGGGAGAATGCATGCAGTATGAGGGGGAGCCCTGGCTCGTTGCCAGATCCGCAATTCAGCGCCTCGCGACCGGCACTAAGCTCGCTGCGCTCGGCGTACGCAAGG
>Ga0193726_1000568_pt1 | contig 37763 bp, 30 predicted proteins | sample H2c1metaG_FD_144928 | JGI IMG/M metagenome (GOLD analysis project Ga0193726, IMG submission 144928) | Soil microbial communities from a riparian zone of the East river system, Colorado, United States - H2c1 | ecosystem: Environmental > Terrestrial > Soil > Riparian zone | place: USA: East River... | reverse complement strand
CGAGATTGTCGAGCGTGACATCTATTCCTTTGGAGCGCAGGGCGGCCCGGTCGACTATTACGTTTTCTATGGCCCGGACCCCAAACAGGTGGTTCGCGCCTATGCGTGGCTCACGGGCTTCCCGCCGCTGCCTCCGCTCTGGTCCCTGGGTTTTCAACAATCTCGCTTTAGCTACGACTCCGAGAACTGGGTGAGGGAAATTGCGGCTCGCTTGCGCGCCGACAACATACCTTCCGACGTCATCTACCTGGACATCGATTTCCAGGAAAAAAATCGTCCCTTTACCGTCAATACCCAGCGTTTTCCGCATTTTGCCCAACTACTGTCCGATCTCAAACGCGATCATTTCAAGGTTGTCACCATCACCGACTTGCATATCGCGAAATTCCCTGGTGCCGGTTATGCGCCTTATGACTCCGGGATCGCCGGCGATCACTTTGTAAAAAATCCGGATGGCTCCACCTACGTCGGCACGGTGTGGCCCGGCCCGTCCGTATTTCCGGATTTTACGCGACACGAGACCAGGGACTGGTGGGGAACCCTATACAAGGATTTTCTCGCTAAAGGCGTCGCCGGATTCTGGAATGACATGAACGAACCATCTGTTTTCCTGACGGAAAACTTGACGATGCCTGACGCGGTGCAGCATCGCATTGACGAGCCGGGCTTTTTGCCGCGGACCGCCAAGCACCTGGAGATTCACAACGTATTCGGGATGCAAAATTCCCGCGCCACCTATGAAGGGTTGCTTAAACTCAATCCCGATCTGCGGCCATTTGTCATGACCCGGGCTAGCTATCCGGGGGGCCAGCGGTACGCGGTGACCTGGACGGGAGACAATACAAGTTCCTGGAATCACTTGCGACTCGCGACTCCGATGCTTCTAAATCTGGGACTGAGCGGCTTTGGAATGAGCGGAGCTGATGTGGGCGGTTTTATTGGAACGCCTTCTCCGGAATTGCTGACACGCTGGACCCAGATTTCGGCCTTTCAGCCCATCGACCGCAATCACACAAATAAAGGATCGGGCGACAAGGAAGTTTGGGTGCACGGCCCCGAGCAAGAAGCAATCCGCCGCCGTTACATCGAGGAGCGGTACCACCTGCTTCCTTATCTCTACACGCTGGTTGAAGAACTCACGCGTACAGGAATTCCAGTGATTCGCCCGTTATTTCTGGAATTTCCCTTGGCCACCGAGGACCGCCTGCCAATGGACCTGTCGGCGGGCAACGAATTTCTGCTGGGGCCCGATATGCTCGTCGCCCCGGCGCCGTTTCCAGAACAGCCCGATAGTTATGAACTAAAACTGCCCCCCGGCGCATGGTACGACTACTGGACGGGCGCAAAAATACCGAACGCCGCGACCGGCGACGCGAACAAGAAGAATCTGGTCATCGCGCCAAAGCTCGAAACACTGCCCGTCTACGTCCGCGAAGGGGCAATCCTTCCGAGGCAGCCTCTGGTGCAAAGTACGGACGAGACCCCGCACGGGCCACTGACGCTGCGGGTCTATCCTGGACGAGACTGTCATGGGTCACTCTATCTGGACGATGGTGTAACGCTGGCCTTCAAACGTGGTGAATTTCTGCGGATGGAGTTCTCGTGCACCGTGAACCCCAGCGGGCTGGTCCTGCATATCGGAGGGCACCAAGGGAAATTTCGCCCGTGGTGGAATCAGATTCACGCCGAAATCAACGGATGGGATTCGGCGACCGCCACCGTTTACTCCGCAGGCCAACCGAAATTGCCGATGCCTGCGGTCGATTCGAATCGTCACATGGTCACATTTGATTTCCCGGACGATGGCCAGGGCATCGACCTGGAAATTCGCAGCGCAAAGTGAACTAGCTTCGCTAGACTAGTGCGCGAGACAAATCGGCTCATGCGAGTTGGTCCAGCAAGATTGCCATGGCTCTGGAAGCGGATGCGAACTTGGATAACCAAAGCGGGATTGTTGTCGCTGACGTTTGCGCTCGGCTCGGTCGCCCAGGAAACCAGAGTCAACCCCGACCCGTTGTTTGATGTGAGTTTCCCCAAAGGCGTTGAGTTTGTTCTGCGCAACTCCCCCACCTCGCGAAAATATCTGATTGAGACAATGCCCGGCGGCGTCGCGCTGCTGGACTACAACAACGATGGCCTCCTCGATATTTTTCTCGTCAATGGTGGACACGTTCGAGATCCCATGAAGCCGCCAATTCGCTTCGATCGTCGCGATCCCGCGTATTGGAACCGGCTGTACCGCCAGAACAAGGACGGATCATTCACCGATGTTACCGAGCAGGCCGGCTTATCGAATGCCGGCGAGACGAACTACGGAATGGGTGTGGCCGTCGGGGACTATGATAACGACGGCTACCCCGATATCTACGTAACGAATTTCGGCAAAAATATTCTCTATCACAACAATGGCGATGGCACTTTTACCGATGTCACTACCAAGGCGGGCGTAGCCGCCGGAGGTTGGTCAACTTCAGCCGGTTTTCTGGACTACGACAACGACGGAAAACTAGATTTGTTTGTAACTCGCTATCTCGACTGGAGCGTCGAGGGAAGCAAAACGTGCGGCGCCGAACGGCCCACCTACTGTCCCCCGCTTGAGTTTCCCGCGATCACCAGTGTTCTCTATCATAATCGCGGAGACGGAACGTTTGAAGACGTCAGTGTTTCTTCAGGAGTTGCCGCAAAAAAGGGGCACGGACTCGGCGTGGCCTTTGCCGACTACGACGGTGACGGCTTCACGGATATTTTTGTCGCCAACGACGTCACCAACCAGTTTCTTTTTCACAACAACGGAAATGGCACATTCACAGAATGCGCTCTCGATTCGGGCGCCGCGCTCAGCAACGCCGGGAAAATGCTTTCCGGCATGGGTGTCGCTTTCCAGGACTATGACAACGACGGTCTTCCCGATCTGCTGGTTACCCAGCTTCCGCACGAACCATACGTTGTCTATCACAACGAAGGCCAGGGCGGGTTCAATGCGCAGGAACTGGAAACTGGTTTCGGCGCTCTTTCCGGGAAAGCGTCCGGATGGGGAGTTGGTTTGGAGGATTTCAACAACGATGGCTGGAAGGACGCCTTTGTCGTACAAGGGCATGTCTTCGACAACGTGGAGACATACGATGCCACAATTCGCTATCGGGAACCCCCACTGCTCGCATTGAACCGAAATGGTCATTTCATGAAAGGAAATCCCGGATCGGATGTGGCGGTCGCTGGGAGGGGAGCGGCCTTCGGCGACTTGAATAACGATGGTTGGATGGATGTGATCACGACCTCCCTTGGAGAACGGCCCCGGGTATTCTTGAATCGAAGAGGTACCGCGCATTGGCTGGTGGTCACATTGCGCGGGAAAAAGAGCAATCGCGACGGGTTTGGAGCGCGCGTCCAGCTGAATGGACAGACGCGATTGGCAACCGCGGCGGGAAGTTATCTCTCTTCGAATGACAAGCGACTACACTTTGGTCTGGGGTCGGCAGAAACGGCTACGATTGAAATTATCTGGCCTTCCGGCACTCGACAGCTTCTGCGGAATGTCAGGGCCGATCAATTTCTCGTCATCGAGGAAACCGTTCAAAAATGACGCAAACACTCCTATGGATTTGCTTGTTGCTCCAGGTTCAGTCGGTTGACACGCCGGCACCACCGGACGCTGCCCTCTTGCTGAAAACCGGAGCGGATGCCGAGAGGCGCCATGATCTCGACGGCGCAATTTCTGCGTTTCAAAAAGCCGCCGAACTTGCGCCGGCCTCAAGCATAGTTTTCATCCGCTTGGGCGGCGCCTACATGAATAAAGGTGACTATGCCGCGGCCATCCCGCCACTCAAGAAAGCGGTTGCGCTTAGTCCTGATTCTCCACCGGCCAATCAATTGCTCGGCTTCGCGCTTCTGGCGCAAGGATACGCGGCGGAGGCTATTCCGCATTTCGAGGTGGCCCACGAAAACGGTGCCCTGGGAATTGCCCAGTTGCAAAATGGCCAGCCCGCCGAAGCTGTTGCAAATTTGCAATCCGCGCTGACCAGAAACCCGAACGACCCCGATCTTCTTTATTACCTGAGCCGAGCCGGCACCGCTCTCGCTTCACAGTCGTTCGATAAGTTGCTGTCTACGTTTCCCGACAGCGCGCGGGGACACCAGGCCAAGGGGCAAAACTACTACGCGCTGAACATGTTGCCTGAAGCCATGAAGGAATACGAAAGGGCTGTAACTCTCCGCCCGAATCTGCCCGGCCTGCGTCTCGAGCTTGGCCAGGTTTATGCGACAGCTTCGCAGTGGGAGAAAGCCGAGGAACAATTCCGCGTCGAAGCCAAATTACAACCGGGGAATTCGGAAGCCGCGTATCGCTTGGGGAGCGCTTTGCTGCAACAGGGCAAAATGCAGGAGGCGGCTTCTGAACTGCAGCGATCCGATACGCTAAAGCCAGACATGCCGGAAACGCTCTATGATCTTGGTAAAGCCACAACTTCCGGCGACCCGAATACTGCTGAGCGCGCATTCACGCAAGTGATCGAGCTTGAGAAACAGAGTCCCCTGGCCGGCCAGGCATATCTGGCGCTGGCTGGCATTCACCGAAAACAGGGCAAGACAGAACTTGCCGCCCAGGAAATGCAACAGTATCGACAGATCGAGTCTGTGAACCATCCCGCCGTCCCCTCCCGGCCGTAGTTCTGCCCGTGGCGATATACCGGCCTAAAGGGGCAGGAGGCTCTGTGCTATGGGCCTTTCCCTTTGCTTCCTGACAACTACAAGTCTTTAGGCCAGAACACTTTCTCGCCCCCCTGGGCCGCAGCTTTCTAGCCATACGGTTTCCTAATGAACCGATTAGGACTTTTTGATGCTCCAGTTCTTACGATGCTATTGCTGTGCGGCGAGGGGAATCCTGCCGCTGCGAATTTCCGGTGTTCTCATCCGGTGCCGCAATGGGCGTCTGCCTTGCTGCCATCGCAACAGCGAGCAGGCAAAGTTTCAGGAGTATGCGAGGGGAAAAATCATGCTGGCAAAATCAGAGAAAACGGGCCGCGACGCGGCTGACCACTGTGGCTTATGTGGCCGTGTCGCCGAACTCTTTGAATTTCAAGGAAGATCCGAAAAATGTTGCCTGGATTGCTGTGCGGACCTGGCTACCGGCGTTTTGTTAAGCGCAGAAATAGACGCTGCAACGATGGCCGGGCAGAATGCCAACTCTTTAGCGTCCGAATTCGCGGAGATAAGTGACCGGATACTCGAGCGAGCGCAATCCGCTGGAATTCGGCCTTAAAGCAAACCAATCGTTCGAACTGGGATGCGCGAGCATGTAGCGCACTCCTTAAGCCATAGGTCGCGGACCTCGTCGTTTTCGTCGCGATTTGCTTTCCGGGGATGCGGTCTCTTGCTTTATTTCCTGCTGCAATGGACGCGGGAGGGGAAGAGCGCGAATACGCTTGATCCCGCTGGCGAAGAACAGGGAAGCGAGATCCATGAAACAGATGGCCGCCCCGCGCACTGTGGCAACAAACAAAAATATAGGCAAGGGCCACTAGTTTTCATCGAAATCATATCGGCAGGGAAAAGGAGAGAAGAATGGGCGGTTTGAAATGGAAGAAACTATTGGCATTAATACTGGCGGGAGTGTCCTGGGGAGCGACAGCGCGGGCTTTTGCGTTTTCAGACGACGACGCCCAGCCCGCGCCTCCGCACAAAACGGCGGCAGCCGCGACCGCCGCCCCTCCGGAGACGCCGCCAGCTCTGGCAGGGGACGAGGCCACGGCAACTACTGAGCAACCCCAGCGCCGCGCCCTGCCCGCGCCTCTCGATGGTATATTCCCATCCGCAGACTATCTTGGCCCTACTCCACTGATCGGAGTTCCGGATACAGATCCGGTCTATCCACTGACCAAGGCGCTGTGGGCCGTCGCTCCAGCTTTCAAAACCCATAAAATCAAGCTCTACGGGTGGATCAATCCCGGTCTTAGCGTGAGCACCTCCAACAAGTCCAATATTCCAGAGTCCTACGCCATCGTGCCCAACAAAGTTGAACTGGATCAGGCCGTCTTGCGCATCGAACGCCTCCCAGACACCGTTCAGACCGATCACCTGGACTGGGGTTTTCGCCTAAGCACGCTGTACGGCATCGATTATCGTTGGACCACCGCGCAGGGCTGGTTCAGCGGCCAACTTCTGAATCACAACTACCTCTATGGATTTGATCCGGTTGAAGCGTACGCGTTGTTGTACGTCCCCAACATAGGGAAGGGAATGGTTATCAAGGCGGGGCGATACATTTCGCCTCCTGATATTGAGGCGCAGTTGTCACCAGACAATTATTTGTTTACGCACTCATTGATGTTCACGGTTGACTGCTACACGCAAACGGGTATCAACGCCACGATAAAATTGAATGATCAGTGGTCGGTAACAGCCGGTATCCATGCGGGTGATGACATCGCGCCATGGAACAGTGCCGCACACCCGACCGGCATGTTCATGGTGCGATGGGTGTCCAAGAGCAACAACGATTCACTCTACGGAGGCATCGACTCGATCAATAACGGTAAATTTAAAGCGGGCCACGACAATCTGCAGCAGTTCAACCTTACGTGGACACACCGCTTCAATGAGGCCGGGACATTCTTCACAACGACCGAGGCTTACTACATTTATCAATCGCAGGCCCTGGTGGGGGGCACCGTTAACAACGGCCCGCCGCGACCTTGGTTTACCAACGTTGGGGCCGGCGCGCCCATTCCAGGAAATGCTCCAGCAGTGGGCCTTGTCAACTACACCGAGTGGAAATTTTCCAAGAAGGATTTTCTATCCATTCGTCCCCTGGACATTCTCGTCGACAAAAAAGGGGAACGCACCGGTTTTCCAACAACCTACGAAAGTTGGACCGTCGGCGTAACGCACCGGTTCAACGAACTGCTTTCGGTCCGTCCCGAAGTCCGGTATGAATATGCCTACAGTGCTCGTCCTTTCGACAACGGCACTCGGCAGGGACAGTTGATGTTTGGGATCGACACAATTATTCGATTCTAGTTTTGTTATGCGGTGAAATTCACAAACGGGAAAATAGAAGGAAGAGATCAGCTTTTGATCCCTTCCTTCTATTTGCTTGCGTCCGTCACAGCAATATTTTGAAAACTTCCACTGCAGTTTGTCAGCGGTCGTCAGGATTGGATTTTCCCGACCATCGTTGCCGCACACCAGCCAGAAATTGTTCTTTGTCTTTCTTGATCAATTGCACGAGTGCTTCATTGCCCGTATCTTCGTGCCCCGCAGCCCACAGCACCATCTCCGTCAGCACCGGAGCCAGGTCAATTCCTTTTTGCGTGAGCACGTAAACAACCTTTCGCCCATCCAAAGGATCCTTGTTGGTGGTAATGATTCCGTGATTTTCCAGCTTGCGCAGGCGATCCGCCAAAATATTGGTGGCAATTCCTTCGTAGGATTCCAGAAATTCCTTGTAGCTGCGAAATCCTCGCAGCATCATGTCTCGAATAATCAATAGTGACCAGCGGTCCCCCAAGACTTCGACCGAGGCATTCAGGGGACACCCCGAACGCCATTTTGGACTGGACTTCCGCTTGGGCATATTGCCAAGGTATCATTTTTAACTTGCATTATGCAAGTAATGTGGCATGCTTCCCTGATTGTGCGGTTCTAGTCTGCCGGAAAGTGAAAATTGATGGCGGTTCGCGGGTTTTCCAAAGAACGTTTGCTGCGCATGCAGAAAGTCATGTCGGGCTATGTCGAGCGCCGGGATGTTCCAGGCATGGTGACCCTGGTCGGCCGCCACGGCGAAGTTCGCGTCGAAGTATTCGGCTGCAAGTCTGTGGGCGGCAACGACCCCATGCGCCGCGATACGATTTTCCGCATCGCTTCTCTGACCAAGCTGATCACTGCCGCAGCCGCGATGATCTTGATTGAAGAATGCACGATCCGCTTGGGCGATCCGGTTGATGGACTGCTGCCGGAGCTTGCCAATCGCAAGGTCCTGAAGAGAATGGATAGTCCGCTGGACGACACGATTCCCGCAAAACGTTCCATAACTGTGCGAGACCTCCTGAACTTCTGTATGGGCTTTGGCAGCGTGATGGCTGCGCCGGGCCGCTATCCAATTCAGCAGGCAATCCGGGATCTCAAAATTGGCGGCGACGGTCCGCCAGTTCCGGACGAGGCCCCGACCGCCGACCAATGGATACGTAACCTGGGATCGCTGCCACTCATTCATCAACCGGGCGAGAAGTGGATGTACAACACCGGTTCCGATGTCCTGGGCATTTTGATCGCGCGTGCTTCAGGAAAATCGTTCGAAGGATTTCTTCGCGAGCGCATTTTCACACCGCTTGGCATGAACGATACCAGCTTTGCCGTTCCCGCGGATAAATTGAACCGTCTCGCGACCAGTTATCAGTACAATCCTCAAACCAAGCAGCTGGAAGTTTATGACGATGCTGCCAGCAGCCACTGGAGCCATCCGTCGTCCTTTCAATCCGGCGCAGGCGGGCTGGTATCTACCGCCGATGACTATGCAGCCTTCTGCCAGATGTTGTTAAATAAAGGCAAAGTGGGACAGGAGCGAATTCTGTCCAGACTCTCAGTCGAACTCATGACCAGCGATCAAATCACTGCCGAACAAAGAGCGGGCTCAGAAATCTTTTTCGACAACAATAGCAGTTGGGGTTTCGGCGGCTCCGTGGTCACTCGACAAGACGATTTGCCGAATGTTCCCGGCCGCTATGGCTGGACCGGGGGCTTAGGCACCAGCGCTGGCGTCGATCCCAAAGAAAATATGATCGGAATCCTCATGACGCAGCGCATGATGGATTCGCCCGATCCTCCGAAGGTATTTCTGGATTTCTGGACATCGGCGTATCAGGCGATTGATGATGAATGAGTTGCCAATCCCAGTAAACATCTCATCAGCAGTGAAGAATAACGGGCGGTCTATACCGAGAGAGACCGCAAAACCAGGAAGGAAGAAAATATGAGTCGGGTGCGAGTATTGGTTGGAACGCGCAAGGGAGCATTTGTTCTTACCGCAGACGGCAAACGCCAAAACTGGAATGTCAGTGGACCGCATTTCGCGGGTTGGGAAATTTATCATCTAAAGGGGTCTCCCAAGAACCCCGACCGACTCTACGCTTCGCAGTCCAGCGGTTGGTTCGGCCAGGTGATTCAACGTTCCAATGACGGGGGAAAGACCTGGGAAGCAGTCGGGAATAAGTTCGCCTACGACGGCAATCCTGGCACGCACAAATGGTACGACGGCACACAGCATCCCTGGGAATTCAAACGCGTCTGGCATCTGGAGCCTTCGCTTTCCGATCCAGACACCGTTTATGCCGGTGTCGAAGACGCAGCAATGTTCCGCACCACCGACGGTGCTCAGAACTGGCATGAACTCCCCGCCTTGCGCGCCGCCAAAGGAAATCTTTGGCAACCGGGGGCCGGCGGAATGTGCCTGCATACCATCGTGGAGGATCCGCGCAATCCACAAAGACTATTCATCGCCATCTCCGCTGCAGGCGCGTTCCGCAGTGATGACGGCGGCCAGAGCTGGCGGCCAATCAACAAAGGCCTCAAATCTCCCTCCGAGCTTCCTGATCCCGACGCCGAAGTCGGACACTGTGTGCACCGCATTGCGCTGCATCCCTCGCGCCCCGATGTTCTGTTCATGCAAAAACACTGGGACGTGATGCGCAGCGACAATGCAGGCGATTCCTGGACAGAAATAAGCGGCGACCTGCCGAGCGATTTCGGATTTCCCATCGACGTTCATGCCCACGATCCGGAAACCATTTACGTTGTTCCCATCAAGAGCGATTCAGAGCATTTTCCGCCCGACGGTAAGCTGCGCGTCTATCGCAGCAAGACTGGTGGAAACCAATGGGAAGCGCTCACCAAGGGCCTTCCGCAAAGGGACTGCTACGTGAACGTTCTGCGCGATGCGATGTCGGTCGATTCCCTAGACTCCTGCGGCATTTATTTTGGAACGACGGGCGGTCAGGTCTATGCCTCGGCAGACTCCGGCGACAATTGGAATCCGATTGTCAGTCACCTGCCGGCCGTATTCTCGGTCGAGGTCCAGACACTGCAATGATTCGCGTCCTGCTTCCGGCGCACCTCAGAACACTGGCTCGCGTGACGGGAGAGGTGACCATCGACGTTGCGGGCCAACCGACAATTGTCGCGCTCCTCGATGCCCTCGAAGCGCGCTACCCAACGCTGCAAGGCACGATTCGCGATCATGGCACGCTCGAGCGCCGTCCGTTTTTGCGTTTTTTTGCGTGTCAGGAAGATTACTCGCTCGAACCAGCCGATACTGTTTTGCCCGGGCCCGTTGCCAATGGCGTAGAGCCGTTTCTGATTATTGGAGCGATGGCCGGCGGTTAGTACGGTTCGCTGTTTTTCAAGATTCCTGTTTTTCTACCACTCGGCCCAATTCATGTGCAACAGAATTTAAAAACTACAGCACTCCAAGGAGAGGTTATGTCTGTCGATCCGTATCTGCTTTTTAATGGCAATTGTGAAGAAGCCTTCAAGTTTTACGAAAAACTTCTCGGCGGCAAAATCGTGATGAAAATGACTCATCGCGAATCTCCAGTGGCCGCGCAAATTCCGCCGGATTGGCAGGACAAAATCATCCACATCCGCATGGATGTGGGCGATCGTGTCCTTATGGCGTCCGATGCCCCGCCGGGACGCTATGAAAAGCCGCAGGGGTTTTCTGTCTCCATCACCGCAAAAGATCCCGCAGAAGCGGAACGGTTCTTCAATGAATTATCGAAAAATGGCAAAGTCATCATGCCGCTCGGCAAGACTTTCTGGTCGCCGGCATTTGCCATGCTGGTCGACCGCTTTGCCATCCCTTGGATGGTTAATTGTAACCAGGCCGCTTAACACTCCGTTCAGAGAGCGTCCGCTTCGGACGCTCTCTTCTTTTTTCTGCAATTTTTCCATCTCATCGTCGTCTTTCCGAGGGCGCCGTAGTCAAGCGACTACTTCGTGCGGCGCAGCCCACAATAGATTGCGACTTTTCCGGCAACCGAGCATCCAATTTGCCTGGTAATACCACTCGTGCCCAGTTCGCCTGCAATGAAGATCGATCAACTTTGGCGATTTCCGGTTAAGTCCATGGCCGGTGAGCCTTTGCAGCAAGCTACGCTCACTCCGCTGGGCATCCGGGGCGACCGCGTAGTGCACCTGGAGAGCGCAAACGGCCACTACGTCACGTCGCGCACCCATCCTAAACTTCTCGGCTATCACGGAACTCTTGACTCATCCGGTGAGCCACTTGTCGACGGCCTTCCCTGGAACGACGCCAAAGTGCAGCGAATCGCCGAACAAGTCGCCGGCCCCGGCGCGCAATTGGTCCGCGACGAGTCAGAGAGACGGTTCGATGTCCTTCCACTCCTGGTCGCCACAGACGGAGCGCTCACTGCCTTTGGCCACGACAGCCGCCGCCTCCGTCCCAACATTGTCATCAAGGGCGTCGAGGGCTTGGCAGAACGTACCTGGCCCGGCCGCTGTCTGCGGATCGGCGAGGTTTACATTGGCGTGCAGGATCTGCGGGGTCGCTGCGTCATGACCACCTTCGACCCCGATACTCTCAAACAGGACCACCGCATACTCAGAGAAATCGTCCAGAAATTCGGCGGCGAGCTGGCACTGAATTGTTATGTTTTGCGCAGCGGCAGGATCACGATCGGGGACCCTGTCGAACTGCTCAAAGGCGAAGAATGCGAGGAGCTTAAGGCCCTCCACCGATAAAACGATCCGACCACCCGTTTAGCCGGAATGTTTTCCACTGTGGTCTTCTAGCTCATGTTCTTTTCGACATAAACACCTGCCAAAAAACGTGGAAAAACCCAGCAAAATGTTAGATTTGATCATCGCGACGGCAGTACCGTGGTTTCGCCCCACCAGCTCCTCGCGCGCCTTTTTTTCACAGACAGGCCTCTGTCATGAGCAAACTACGGCTGCGCACAAAATTTCTCTTTTCTCTGCTGGCCATCTCCGCCGGGCTCACCGCTGCCACTCTGCTTGTCGTCAGCTATAGCGTGCAAAAACGCATCCGGCAATCCATCCGTGAAGAACTAACCGATTCCGTCAGAACCTATCAAACCTTTGAAACGCAGCGCGAATCAACACTCACCCACTCCGCTGAATTGCTTGCCAACCTGCCCACGGTACGGGCCTTGATGACCACCCACGACGCAGCCACCATCCAGGACGAATCGGCCAACATCTGGCGGCTCGGCGGCAGTGACCTGCTGGTTCTCGCCGACCGCACCGGTGGCATTCTCGCCTTGCGCACCGGCACTAACCAGCTCACTTCTGATTCCGCCCAGGCTTTGCTCCGCGAATCCATCAAACGCGGCCAGGATCGCGATTGGTGGTTTGGCGCAGGTCATCTTTACGAAGTCTGGATCCAGCCGGTCTATTTTGGTTCGGCAAGTCCCAGCAACATCACTGGCCTGCTGGCCGTAGGCCATGAAATCGACAATCGCACCGCTCGCGATTTCAGCAGCATCGTCTCGAGCGAGGTCATCTTTCGCTCGGGGACCACAGTCGTCGCCAGCACGCTGCATTCCGCTGAAGTTTCTCCGATCTCCTTTGCTCCCGCTTCCCGTTCGCCAAACCAATCGAGCGAACCGCAGGAGCTTCAAGTTGCCAACGAACGCTATCTCGTCACGACCGTCAATCTGTCCAGTGCAGGCGACCTCCCCGTTACGCTCAGCGTGCTCAAGTCCTTCGACAAGGCCACTGCCTTTCTCAGCAGATTGAACCGCATCTTGCTGGGGCTCGGCTTGCTCAGCGTTTTTGCAGGCGGTGTTCTCGTCTTCTTCATTTCAGACACGTTCACCCGACCGCTCTCCAACTTGGTTGCCGGTGTCCACGCCCTCGAGGAAGGGAATTTTTCTTATCCGCTGGAACATTCTGGCGGCGACGAAGTGGCGGAGGTAACCGGCGCGTTTGACCGCATGCGCAATACTCTGCAAGCGACGCAAAACGAACAGCGGCAACTTGAAGAGCGCCTGCGTCAGGCTCACAAAATGGAAGCAGTCGGCCGGCTGGCCGGCGGCGTGGCCCATGATTTCAATAATTTGCTCACCATCATCCGCGGCAACAGCGATATTCTCAGCGACCGCACCGGGATGGACAATCTCTTCAATCGCTGCGTTGAACAAATCCAAAAAGCCTCGAACCGTGCCGTGTCCATGACGCGTCAGCTTCTCGCTTTCAGTCGCATGCAGGTTCTGCAGCCACGCGTGATCGATCTGAACGTCGTCGTCTCTGAAATGGGGAAAATGCTGCCGCGCCTCATCGGTGAGCACATTGACTTTTCCTTCCAGCCCGAATCGAAGCTCGCGACGGTTCTCGCCGATCCCGGCCAAATTGAACAAGTTCTCCTCAATCTTGCCGTAAACGCCCGCGATGCCATGCCCCACGGTGGCAAAATCACGGTGCAATCCTCGAATGTGACCATCAATGAAGTCCAGGCGGGGAAGCGTCCGCCCATGGCTCCAGGCGATTATGTCCTGCTCTCGGTTACGGACACCGGCCACGGCATGGACGAAAAAACCAAAGCCCACATTTTTGAGCCATTTTTCACGACCAAGGAGGTCGGAAAGGGAACTGGACTCGGCCTCGCCACCGTTTACGGCATCGTCAAGCAGAGCGGTGGATTCATCTGGGTTGAAAGTGCGCCGGGTCGCGGCACAAGTTTCGAGATCTATCTCCCCGCTTCATCCAAAACGGTCGCAGAAGCCGAAGCTGAATCACGAGCTGCAGCGATACCTCGCGGCAGTGAGACCATCCTGGTCGTTGAGGATGAAGCCGGCGTTCGTGAACTGGCTTGCACCTTTCTGAAAGCCGGCGGCTACTCCGTTCTTGAAGCTAAAGACGGCGTCCATGCGCTGGAACTTTTTTCCGCCCATTCCGCTGCCATTCACCTGGTTCTGGCGGATATGGTCATGCCACGCATGACTGGGACGGATTTGGCTTTTCAGCTCAAGTCCCTTCGTCCCGGCATTCGCATCCTATTCATGACCGGGTACGCCGACTATTCAGAAAACAATGATGAGTCCTCGAAAACGCAGAATTCGGTCCTGCAAAAACCTTTTTCAAGCTCCTCGCTTCTGGAAAAGATTAGGGAAGCTCTCGCAGCAAATTCGTGCGAGCATGCAGGAGAACCAAAAGGAGTGCGTTTCGCCTGAACTGCCGGTGTCGCGTTGTGCATCTAAGGCGAGTACCGTCCGGTCTCACTAAAATTTGCTCCTTGCAGGGAGGCAGTCATGCGGGGCTTTATCCTGGGAATGCGCGCTCTTCCCGCAATTGCAATGTTCACAGTTTCAGTTTGCGCGGCCTCGCGACTCCTCGCGCAGGAGTCGCCGCCACAACCGAGCACGTCCACACAATCCTCGGATCAAAAAATCGACGTATCCGCGCTCAACTCCGTTATCCTGCAACTCCAGTCACAAATGCAGGAACTGGGTGCGCAACTCAAGGAGCTCAAAGCTCAACAACAATCTTCCCAGTCAGAATCGGCTGCGTTGCGCAAAGAACTTGAACTCACAAAATCTCAACTAGCCTTGCTGACCGCCCAGCCAGCCGCGCCGGCTTCCGCAACCGCCGCACCGCCAGAAGCTCCCGCGCCTCCTCCGTCCACCGAAGAACGCCTCGCCCACCTTGAAGAAAATCAGCAGCTCGCCGACTCCAAAGCCGCCGAGCAAAGCCAGACCAAGGTGGAGAGCGCCTCCAAATATCGCATGCGGCTTTCTGGAATCGTCCTTCTCAATACCTATTTTAATCGCGGCAACGTAGACAATCAGGATTTTCCGCAACTCGCGCTGGCTCCGTTTGAATCCGGAGGCCAATCGTTTTCATCCGCCGGCACCTTTGGCGCAACCCTTCGCCAGTCTCAGGTCGGACTCCAGGTTTTCGGTCCGGACATCGCCGGTGCCCATACCAGTGCCGACATCAAGTTTGATTTTGCAGGCGGCTTTCCTCTCACTCCGAACGGGGTGTCCTCCGGCATCGCCCGTCTTCGCACGGGAACCATCCGCTTTGATTGGGCCAACACCTCCGTCATTGCCGGCCAGGATTCTCTTTTCATCTCTCCCCTGAGCCCCAGCTCAATTGCGACCCTGGCCACACCGCCGCTCTCCTATGCCGGCAATCTCTGGAGCTGGACGCCGCAGATTCGCGTTGAGCATACTTTCAAAATCTCCGACTCCTCCGCAATCCTGCTGCAGGGTGCGATTCTCGATTCTTTCTCGGGTGACGTGCCCTTCAACGAATACACGCGCTCTTCCACCTGGGGAGAAGATTCTGGCCAGCCCGCCTACGCGGCCCGCGTCGCTCTCAAACACCGCGCCTTCGGCCAGGATCTGGTGTTCGGCGTCGGTGGCTACTACGGCCGTCAAACCTGGGGATTCGATCGTCACGTGGACGGCTGGGCCACGACGCTCGATCTACTTCTTCCCCTGGGCCATCTCTTCGAATTCAAGGGTCAGTTCTATCGCGGAAAGGCTGTTGGCGGCCTAGGTGGCGGTCTTGAACAAAGTGTTTTGTGGAATGGTTCACTTCTCGATCCTGCTACGACCGTCCGTGGAGTTGACTCCATGGGAGGCTGGGCTCAATTGAAATTCAAGCCTACTCTGAAATTTGAAATCAATGGCGCGCTCGGCGTCGACAATCCCTTCGCACAAGATCTTCGTGGCTTTAGCGGCAGTACGACCTACAATGGCGCGCTTTTCTCCAAGAATTTAAGTCCATTCGTCAATTTCATCTATCAACCGCGCTCCGACATTGTCTTTTCTCTCGAATATCGCAGAATTAAGTCCTTTGCCTTTGAAAGTACGCCAAATGCCGCCAATCAGGTTAATCTCAGTGTGGGGTATATTTTCTAATGCAATTTTCTTCCTGCCTCGGCCTCGAACGGATTACGATCCTGCTCGGCGTTGCGTCCGCTTTACTATTTTTGCCGGCCTCGGCGGGCGCTCAGCAGCCGTCGCCCGTCACCGCGCAAGTGGAAATCGCCCGCACTCCGGCTGCGAAAACGGAAAAGGCTTCCAGTACCCCAAAGAATTATTCCGACGTTGTGGTGTGGCTCAAGCCGCTGGATCCGGCCGTGTTATCTGCGGCCGCCGCACAAACGTCCAAGAAACGTCCGCAACTTGTGCAACGCAACAAAAGCTTTGAGCCTCATGTCCTCGTCGTGCGGGTCGGCTCCGTCGTCGATTTTCCCAATCGCGACCCTTTCTTTCACAATGTCTTTTCGCTCTTCGACGGTAAGCGCTTCGACCTCGGCCTTTACGAAGCGGGGGCCACCAATTCCGCTCATTTCGATCGTGTCGGGATCAGCTTTCTGTTCTGCAATATCCATCCGGAAATGAGCGCCGTTATTGTCGCTCTCGACACTCCGTACTTCGCTGTCTCCGATCGCGCTGGACGGGTCTCAATTCCCGATGTTCCCGATGGCCGCTATGAAATGCACGTCTGGTACGAACGCAGTCAGACCGAAGATCTCAAGAGCTTCACTCGTGCCGTCACGATCTCCTCCGAGTCCCGATCACTTGGCGCCATTCCCATTCGCGAGAATTCCAATTTTTCTCCTGTGCACAAAAATAAATACGGCCAGGACTATGTGCCTCCGCCAAATACCACTTATTCGCACCCCTAGCCCACATTTTCTTTGCATTTCGTGATACGTTCGGGTTCTGCGCTGATAGCTGAGCGCGCATTTCCGTTTGTATGAATCCACTGGATGCCATAGCGCTGGCTCTCGGCGCCGGATTCTCTTCTGGCCTCAATATCTACGCCACCGTTGCCACGCTGGGCTTTTTGGAGCGTTACGGCGTTATTCATCTTCCGGCTTCACTGCATGCGATTTCTCACCCGGTCGTTCTCGGTATTGCCATTGCGCTCTATTTCGTTGAATTTTTCGCCGATAAGATTCCCTACTTCGACACCGTCTGGGACGGCATTCACACCTTCATCCGTCCGCCAGCCGCCGCATTCCTTGCCTACGCCGCGATCGGCTCCGTTCCTACGGAATGGCGCTGGGGAGCGGCACTCCTGGCCGGAGGTGTCGCACTCACCTCGCACGGCACCAAAGCCAGCGCCCGCGCCGCCGTAAACGCCAGCCCGGAACCATTCAGCAATTGGTTCTTGAGCCTGGGGGAAGATCTTCTCGCTGTCTGGCTGACTTGGATGGCCCACGCCCATCCGCGCATTACCGTAATCGTGGTGATCTGCTTGCTGGTACTGTCGGTGTTTGTCCTCTACTACCTGTTCCGTTTCGCCCGGGCCGCGTGCCGTCGCCTTTTCACCTGACCTCAGAAGCCTCTTGCCAGGAGCGACGCACGGGGCGCGCTCCTGGCCGGGGCGTACAAAAGTTGCCACCCGCCCGGATTTTTTTTCGCCGAGTTACTTCAAATACGTCCCCAACCAATCGAGAAACGTCTTGTACCAAAACTGGCTATTCTGCGGCTTTAGCACCCAATGCCCCTCATCCGGGAAAATCACGAGCTTCGACGGCACCTCCTGCCGCTGTAGCGCGCTAAAAAATTCCAGTGATTGGGAATATGGAATCCGGTAGTCTTTCTCTCCTGCAATCACCAGCGTCGGTGTCTTGTATTTCCCCAACTCGCCCGCGAATGTCGACGGGGACCACTTCTTGTAGTTCTCCGACGCGGACCAGGGCGTCCCTTGCATATCATGTTCTTCAAACCACAGCTCTTCGGTGGCGTACATTGCCACTTTGTCGTACACGCCCGCATGACTAATGATCGCTTTGAAGCGCCCCGTATGCGTGGCAATCCAGTCCGCCATGTAGCCGCCATAGGAACCACCGGCAGCGGCCAGCTTCGTCCCGTCGGTAAACGGATATTTCGCCAGCGTATAGTCCACACCCTTGATCACATCAACGTAGGCTTTTCCGCCCCAATCATTGGTAATCTCATCTGTGAATTTCTGTCCGTAACCTGTCGAGCCGCGCCGGTTGATCAGCAACGTCACGTATCCCGCCGCAGAAAATACCTGTGCGTTCCACCGGTACCCCCAGGAATTTCCCCACATCGTTTGCGGACCACCATGCAACAGAACCAGCAGCGGATATTTTTTCTTGGCATCAAACTTTGGCGGTTTCAGAAGCATCGCCTGAATTTTTGTGCCCTGCGCGCCTTCGTACCAGAACGTTTCCGGCGCATTCATCTCCAGCCCTGCCAGCGCCGCATCATTCTGATGAGTCAGTTGCTTCACGCCGGACCCGTCGCCCGCCGCCACAAATAATTCCGCCGGCATCGTTAAACTGGTCCGCTCAAACACCAGAGTTTTGCCATCCTTGCTAAAAGAAAATCCCGTATTGAAGCTCTCGCCCACGAGTTTCTTGGGAGTTGCTCCTGCTTTTGCCGCCATCGCATAAATCGGCTGCAGCGTCTCGTTCTCGGCCGTAAAGTAAATTGTCTTGCTGTCTGGGGACCAGGCCAGCTCCTGTGCGCTGCGATCAAATCCTTCCGATAAAGTTTCATTCTTGTTATTCACGCGGTCGTATAACATCACGCGCCAGCGGTCGGACTCATACGCTGGGGCCAGTTGCGCGTGATAGGCAATGTACTTTCCATCCGGAGAGTACACGGGGTTCCCGTCAAATCCGGGTTGCGCCGTGATCATCTTCACGGCGCTGCCCGCTGTCGCTACGGTGAACAAATTCCCGTTGGTGCTAATCGCTTCAACCTTGTCTGTTACCGCCACAAAACAGATCTCTTTGCCATCTGGAGAAAACGCAATGTCCGCCGCGCCGCCCCGCTCGTCCGGCGGTACGTCGTAGTCCGCGCCCGCCGTCAAATCCTTTGCTTCGCCGCTTCCATCGGCAGAAATGACAAACAGGTGCGCGCGTTTTCCTTCGTTCCAGTGCGTCCAGTGCCGGTACAGCAGCTTCTCCGACACATGGGCCTTAACTTTGTTCTTTTCCGTCTCTTCATCGCGCGTCTTGTTGCACGCGTCATCTTTGCAATCCGGATACACGGAGGAGGTAAACAGAATGGTCTTCCCGTCCGGCGACCATTTCACGATGTCCGCGCCGGTAGCGAGTTTTGTAATCTTGTGCGCCTCGCCGCCATCCATCGGCAGCACATACACCTCAGAAGCCCCATCGCGCGACGAGAGAAACGCCAGGGTCTTCCCATCCGGCGACCACACGGGCGAGGAATCCTTCCCGCTCTGCGTCAATTGCATCGACGCCCCGCCTGCGACCCCCACTACCCAAATATTGCTGGCATTCCGGTTCCCGTCCATATCCGGCGTCGTCACCGTGTAGGCCACCCACGTGCCGTCCGGTGAAATCTGCGGCTCACCCACCCGGTGCATACGAATCATGTCATCAAACGTAATGGCCTTTGTCGCGCCCTCTTGTGCCGCCACAATGCGCCCGCCAGTAAGCGCTAAAATCATCATGATCGCCAATCGTCCAGCGCCCAGTTTTATCACGTAGGTCTCCTCAGAATTCCTTCGGCCTGCAGTGGCGCAAAGGCAACGCAAACGAAACTTAGGCCACCCAATTTGCGGACGGCCCAAATCATGTCACGATTCCCACCCGAATCCAACGATTGTGAATTCCAGGCCGCTTCTTGTCTGGGCGCCGCACGGCTCCTGCCCGCGTGGCAGGAGTGCAGGATCAACTCGAACTTGGTTTTCCCGAAATCGCCACACCCACCGCCCAAATATACCCGTCGGGATCTTCTAGAATCACATCCCGCCACCCATGCGGAAAATCCGCAGCAGGCTGGAGTACCTTCACGGCCGCGGCCCTAGCCCGTGTTTCCAAGGCATCCGGATCAATTCCCATCACTCGCAACTCGGCTCCCGTTCCTCTCCGTTCGGAGCCCGCCTCACTCAGCCGGGCATGCAATGGATGATGGTCGTAACTATGATCCGCATGCAGCATGAAATCCGTTCCCTGCAAATTTAGCGCGGCAAAATCCTCATCGGCATACAGCACGGTCGCGCCCAGTACATCGCGATAGAAGGGAAGAGAACCGTGCACATCCCGCACCAGCAAATTCACAGAAAACTTCGGCAACGAACGTCCATACGCGTCCGCCGGCATCCAGGCCGCCCCTGCACGTTTCATCGTCATGATATTTATTCAAACCTCGCAAATGTACTTTGCGTTCTTCTCCTCTATTTTTCACGCGCGATTCCCGCCGTGCCGGCAGAATCAGCCTCCAATTTGGCCGCTGGACAGGTCCGTGCGACGGACGAACCGCCAATTTACCAGTGCTATGCAGGTTGTTCCGCCTACCACAATCGCTTCGCCTGGTCCCATCCTGGTAAGCAGCAAGAGGGCCAGGGCAAAACTTGTGACCCAAAACACGGGCGCCGCGCGCAAGGAAAATGGCGCTCTACCGTATTTCCCCCGCAGCACAGGAAGCGCGAGCGCCACCGCGCCGTAAACCACCAGCCGCGACGCCGCGGACAGTGTCGCGTTCCATTGAAAGTCTCCCAGTACGGAAAAAATAAACAGCAGCGTGGCGTAAAGAAAAATCGAAACATGCGGGGTTCGAAATCGGGGATGGATGCGCGCCAGCCACCCGGGAAAATCTCCGCGCTCGGCCAGAGCAAAAGCGATGCGCGGCGAGTGCAATAGATTTGCGCTCAAATAGCCGTAGGTCGAGACCAGTCCTGCAATTCCAATAGCGGCCGCTCCCCAACCACCCAAAAATCGTTGCGCTGCATCTGCCAAAGGTCGGGTCGATCCTCCGGCTCCGGGCAGCGTACTAAGCACCACATAAAACACTCCGGTATAGATGAAACATTGCAGCACCAGTGCCGTCAGCAACGCCATCGGCATATCGCGGCGCGGGTCACTCGATTCACCTCCGACAATCAACGCGCCTTCAAATCCACCATACGCAAAAACCAGCAGCAGAAGGACCTCAAACCAGTTTTTCCAGGACGCGGACTCAAAAACCAGAGGCACCCGCAATTCCGGATGCACCTGCAGAGCCACCATCCCGCTGACAATAAACGCTCCCAGCATCCCCACTTTAATTACCGTGAAAATGTTGCTGACGACTTTTCCCGTTTTCACTCCCAGGTAGTTAAGAATCGCCAGATGTCCGAGTAGCGCCCCCATCACGAGGATCTGTCTAGCTCGCCCCTGCGCGGCCGGGAAAAACTGCGCTGCAAACACGGCGAATAAATTTGCGGCGGCTGCCGGCGCCGCAATTCGCGTCAGCCAAATCATCCACCCGACCAAAATCCCCGCAAATCGGCCAAACGCGGCGCGTCCGTAAAGATACAGTCCACCGGTCTCTTCAAATCGGGAAGACACCTCCGCGATGCAGGCGGCTACAATCAGAATTCCCGCTCCCGCCAGCAGGCTGGCAAGCGACGTATACCCGGCAACCCGCGCGGCGAGCAGCGCAGGCAGCCCGAATATTCCGGCGCCAATGATCGAATTGACCATCAACGCCACCAGGCTCCATCGCCCGATGCTCCTGACCAATCTCTTTGGCGGTGTTTCCACGCACTCCCCTGAATTTCCGCGCGAGCGTAACACACCTTGCCGCGCCTTACGCAGCACTCGGTGCGCCTGACTCTGCTACAATTTCTTCGGCACAAATTCTTATGACCACGACCACCACCAGCGGTCTTTTTCCCCGAAATTTCAAAAAACAGTTTCCCGTAGCCGTCCGTGGTGAAGGCAGCTGGATCATCGCCTCCGACAACCGGCGGTTTCTCGACGCCGCCGGCCAAGCCGCCGTCATCAGCATCGGTCACGGACTGCGGGAGATTGGCCAAGCCATGGCCGAGCAATCCGCGCAACTCGCTTTCGCCCACACCTCGCAATTCCATTCCGCTCCTGCGGAAAAACTTGCGGCTCGCCTGCTCGCCATTGCGCCACAAAACTTCCACAATGGGGGCCGCGTCTATTTCACGAGCGGCGGTTCAGAAGCTACTGAAACCGCCATCAAGCTGGTCCGGCAATACTATTTGGAAACCAGCCGGCCCGAGCGTTTTCGCGTCGTATCGCGCCACCAGAGCTACCATGGCAGCACTCTCGGAGCCATGTCCGTCAGCGGCAACGTCGCGCGCCGGGCTCCCTACGCGCCGCTACTTCCGGAATGGGGCCATGTTGCTCCGTGTTTCCCCTACCACGCGCCACAGAATCTTTCCGCCGAAGAATACGGACTTGCCGCCGCCAATGACCTCGACAAATTTCTCCAGGCTCCGGATGCCGGCTCGGTCGCCGCCTTCATCTTCGAACCGGTCGTGGGTGCCACTCTTGGCGCAGCCGTCCCGCCCCCCAACTACGCTCCGCGCATCGCGGAAATTTGCCGCCAGCACAAGATTCTGCTCATCGCCGACGAAGTCATGACCGGCATGGGCCGCACCGGAAAACCTTTCGCTGTTCAACACTGGAACGTCGAGCCCGACATCATCCTGGTAGGAAAGGGAATTGCCAGCGGATACGCTCCGCTAGGCGCAGTCATCGTCGCGCCGCACATCGCGCAAGCTTTCGAACGCGGCAGCGGTGCCTTTCAACACGGGTTCACCTATCAATCGCATCCCGTCTCAACCGCCGCAGGCAACGCCGTCTTCGACTATTTCGAGTCCCACAAACTCTTCGAGCGCGTCGCTTCCGTGGGCCATTCGTTAAAAAAATCTCTCTCCGATTTACTCGTACATCCCAACGTAGGCGATGTTCGCGGCCTCGGCCTTCTGCTCGGAGTGGAATTCGTGCAAAGCCAATCCACGCGCTATCCGTTCCCCAAAGCCGACAACATCGCGGAACGAATCCGCCAGGCGGCCCTCGACGAAGGCGTGCTCACCTATCCCACGCAGGGCTGTGTCGACGGCTATCGCGGTGACCACATCCTCCTCGCTCCCCCCTTCAACATCACGCCCGAGGAGTCCACAAAAATCTCAACAGCCATCAAAGCGGCTGTGGCGAAAGTTTTTTCTCACTAGACCCTTTATGCGGACCGTTTCGCTTCAACGCAGTCCGTTTCTTGGCAATCGTTTCATGGAAAGGATAGAAATGCGTCGCCTGCTCAGCCAACTTTTTCTGCTCATTTTCGCCGTCACAATTCCTTCCCTCAGCCTGTCGCCACAAGAGAAACCCGCCGTAACCAATCCTCGCGCCCGCGATCTGGGCGTCCCGTTCGACGGCACACCTGGTCCGCTCAACGCCATCACCGACGTCCGAGGCGTAACCGTAGGCCACACCACCCTGATCTCCGGCGAGGGGAAGCTGGTTGTTGGCAAGGGGCCGGTCCGCACCGGGGTCACCGCCGTACTTCCCCGCGGAAAAGATTCCATGAACATTCCCGTCTTCGCCGGCTGGTTCTCGCAAAATGGCAACGGCGAAATGACCGGCACCACCTGGGTCGAAGAATCCGGTTTCCTTGAAGGCCCCGTCATGATCACCAACACGCACAGCGTCGGCGTTGTCCGCGATGCCGTAATTCAATGGCGCGTCTCCCACGGTCAAGCTGACGCCTCCGGCTACTGGTGGTCGCTCCCTGTGGTAGCCGAAACCTACGACGGTTTTCTCAATGACGTAAACGGATTTCACGTAAAACCAGAGCACGCTTTCCACGCTATCGACACGGCCACGTCCGGCCCCGTTCAAGAAGGAGCCGTCGGCGGCGGCACAGGCATGGTCTGTAACGAATTCAAAGGCGGCATCGGTACTTCCTCGCGCGCGCTCAAACTCAAAGAAGGGGACTACACAGTTGGCGTTTTAGTCCAATGCAATTACGGCTCCCGAAAAAATCTGCGCATCGCCGGTGTCCCGGTCGGTCAGGAAATCCCGCAGGAGGCCGCCTATTCCGCGATGCCTTTTAGTGGCCAGGACCGCGGCTCCATCATCGTGGTGGTGGCCACCGATGCCCCGCTCATTCCCACGCAGCTCAAACGCCTTGCCCGCCGCGTCTCGCTGGGCCTCGGCCGGGATGGCAGCATCTCCGGCAATGGCTCCGGCGACATTTTCATCGCCTTTTCTACCGCCAATCCTGGCGCATCGTCCGACGACAAAGTCGTCGACTTAAAAATGTTTCCCAACGAAAAAATGGACGCTCTGTTCGCCGCCACCGTTCAGGCCACCGAAGAATCGGTCATCAACGCCATGGTCGCCGCCGTGACCACCACCGGGATCGACAATCATAAAGTCATAGCGCTCCCGCATGATCGTCTGCGCGACATCCTGAGGAAATATAATCGACTGGCCAAATAGATTTTTGAGTGAAAAGGTTCCCGGAATGAAAAAGCTGCTGGTGGTCACCCTGCTTTTTGTACTGGCCGCCGGAAGCTTCGCGTGGTCCTGCAAAAAGCCGCCAAAAATAAATCTAGCGATTACCCACGTCACGCTGATTGACGCCACCGGCTCGCCCGCGCAGCCGGATATGACCGTTGTCATTGCCAATCAGAAAATCACGGCCATCGGTCCGACACGGTCCACTAGAATTCCAGATGACGCTGAAATCGTCGACGCCACCGGAAAATTCTTGATCCCCGGCCTGACCGACGCGCACATCCACCTGACCGGTGCCGGCGAACCCGGCGGTAGCCGCGAATTCATTGTTCCCCTGCTTCTCGCTAACGGAATCACCACCGTGCGCGACATGGGCAGTTATCTTGAATCCATCCTGCCGTTACGCAAAGACATCCAGGACGGCAAACGCCTTGGCCCGCGAATCTTCACTCCCGGCCCCTATCTTGACGGCAGCCCCCCCTCGTTCCAACCGTCGTTTGTGGTAACCAACGCCGTGCAAGCCTCTGAAGACGTGCACGCGCTGGTCGAGCGCAAAGTCGATTTCATAAAAGTGCAATCCCGCCTGGCGCGGGACGCCTATTTCGGGATCGCTGATGCCTGCCATCGCGAACACATTCCCTTTGTCGGCCACGTGCCCGATGCCGTCACCGCCTCCGAGGCCTCTGACGCCGGACAAAAAAGCATCGAGCATCTCACTGGCGTCTTGCGCGCATGCTCCAGCAATGAGCGTCGCCTGATGGGTCTCCAGTTTGTCATTCCCACAATGCAAGAAACTCCCACCCAATCCCGCGACCGCCAATTCGCCCTGCAAAATCAACTGCTGACGACGTACTCGGAAGAAAAAGCCAGCCAGCTCATTGCCCAATTCGTCAAAAATCAAACGTGGCAAACTCCTACGCTGATTCTCCTTAAAAACGATGCATATCCAACTCCGGAGTCGGATCCCTCCCGTGACGAACGCAGTAAATATGTTCCGCAACAGCTTCTGGAAACCTGGAAGAAGGGAATCGCGGACCGGGACAAAAGCGCCACGCCGCAAGAATACGAACTCCGCAGCAAACTCCTGCAAAAATCTCTGCAACTCGTGGGGAAAATGCAGGCCGCCGGAGTCCGCATTATGGCCGGCACGGACTCGAGCGCCCCGTACATCTTTCCCGGTTCCAGCCTCCATGAAGAACTTTTCCTGTTGGTCCAAGCCGGCCTGACTCCCCTGCAAGCCCTGCAAGCCGCCAGCAAAAATCCCGCCGAATTTCTCGGCATCCTCAAGTCCCAGGGGACGATTGAACAAAATAAGTTTGCCGATCTCCTGCTTTTAAACGGCAATCCCCTCGATGACATCAAAAACTCCCGCAAGATCGACGCCGTGGTCCTCCACGGCAAATTCCTCAACCGCGCCAGTCTCGACGCGCTGGAGTCTTCGGCCGAAAAATACGCCACCACCCGATAGAATTATCGGTTGTTCTGGATTTGCCCTTGCACGATCCGCCTTCCGGTCCGCCCATCGCTGCATCACCTTTTGTTCTCCATCACCAGCTCATACCCACGCCGCCACAATCCTTCCCGCGCCTCCGGCTACCTTCAATCCATCTCTCCTGGCCGCAAAGTACCGCTCATTAATCTCTTGCGAACCGAGCTGTTCCACCTTTGAAAATCCCCGCTCCCGCAAGAACTCATCCAGCTCCTCCGGTTCAAAATACAGCCGAAACGGCTCCCCGGCCTTGGCTACTCGTCTCGCCAGCGTATCGAGCGCTATTCGTTCAAAGAATCCCAACGCGGACTTCGCCACTGCATAGTCAAACACCACGCCGCTTCCCGCCGGAAATCGCCCCAAAAATCGCAAAGTCTCCGCCGCCGCCGCTCTCGTCAAATAAGGGACTACCCCCAACCAGGAAACCAAGGTCCTCTCATCCTCCTGAAATCCTGAAACCGCAAGCCGTTCCGCCAAATCCTCGTTTTCAAAATCCACCGCTACATGACGCACATTCCCCGGCACCGGAATTCCCGCTTCACGCAATCGCATCTGTTTCCAATCCTGCGTCGCCGGATGATCCACCTCGAACACCCGAATCTCCGCCGTCGTGCAAATCCCGCGATACGCCGAAGTATCCAGCCCTGCTCCGAGAATCAGGTACTGCGTGGTTCCACCAGCAATCGCTTCCGCCAGTTGATCCTCGGCAAACCTGCTCCGCGCCACCATAAACGCGCGAAACGTTCTCCCAATTCTCGAATTGTGCCGCTGGGGATCGCCGTAAATCTCCTGCACCGCCGGACCGACAATCCGCACCGCTAGCGGATCGTCCAACACCCGTGGCGCCGCATCCAAAATCTGGTGTCCTGCCCGCCGCAGAGCCACCCGCAGCGCCGTCCGACTTGGCACGTTCTCTTTCATGGTCTCGTCCCAACCAACAGAAGTTTAACAGCGGGTCTCCCTGAGATAAGTTCTACCCAGCGCTTTTCTAGCAGCCGTGCGGCAGGACATTTGCCACAGTTCGTGCCGCCAAGTTCGGCCGTTCGCCCGCTCGGGCGGGCGCTTCGCCACCACCACCGCCTCCCGTGAAAAGCACTTTCTTTCTGGTGTCCCCGCCGGGGTACCTGTCCGGGCGGTGAAACTGTCCTAAAGGACAGTAATCGTCAAGCTATGCGGCGCGCATCCTTCCACTCGCAATCCCGGCTCTTCGCCTAAACTAGGCAAGTCACAGGCATTGCTTCTTACCCTCTTCAGGCGACTCGGCCACAGCACATCGGGCCTCGCGAAGGATGCAAAGTATTCATGGGAACAACGGTCCAGACTCTTCCTCCTCCAGCAGAGGCGCAGGCACAAACTGCTGCGCCGCCAGCCGTACAACGCACCATCCACACGGCGCAGCTGGTTACCGCGATGCTCAAAAGCGCCCCGCACGTGAGCGACCTGATTTTCTCTCCCGGCCGCGCTCCGCAGGTTGAAGTCAGCGGAGAACTCGTCGAACTGAAATACAAAGGGCTGGAATGCTTGACCCCGTCGGATACCACGTACATCGCGTACGACATCATGGGCAAGAACGAAACGCCCATCCGCAAATTAGAGCAGGACGGCTCGGCGGACCTTTCCTATGGGGTATCCGGAGTCGCCCGTTTTCGCGTGAACATTTTCAAACAACGGGGAAGCTGCGCGATCGTCATGCGCGTCATTCCCAACAAGATCCCGGGATTCGAGGATTTGAATCTTCCTGCCTCGCTGCAGGACATCGTTCAGTTGCGCAACGGCATCGTGCTGGTTACCGGACCCACCGGGTCCGGCAAGTCTTCAACGCTCGCTGCCATTCTCGATCGCATGAACGAAGAGAAGGCGTATCACATTCTCACGATTGAAGATCCCATTGAGTTTCTGCACCGGCACAAGAAATCAACAATTCATCAGCGCGAATTGCACACGGATACTCCCACATTCTCCCTCGCGCTGCGCGCAGCTCTTCGTCAGGCGCCAAAAGTTATTTTGGTCGGCGAAATGCGCGACCGCGAAACGATTGAAATTGCTCTTGAAGCTTCTGAAACCGGACATCTGGTCATGTCCACCCTGCACACCATCGACGCTTCGAAAACTGTCGAACGCATCGTCGGCGTCTTTCCGCTTTCCGACCAGCAGACCATTCGTACGCGCCTCGGTAAAGCCTTCCGTTACATCGTTTCCCAACGTCTGCTGCCGCGCAAAGACGGCAAAGGCCGCATCGCCGCCATAGAAATTCTTAAGTCCACCATGCGTACTCGCGATTACGTGGAAAAAGGTGAAACAGAAGGCAAGTCGCTGCTGGACGCCATGCGTGACGGGGATACCGAAGGCATGCAGCATTTCGACGGTGAACTTGAAAAGATGATTCGCAACGGTGTCATCGATTTCGAAACCGCCCTTACCTACTCGACCAATGCCGGCAACCTGCGCCTCGAACTGGCCGACTTCACCGAAGACCGCCGGAACAAAGCCAAAACCAGCGGCAAAACGTCGTCCGGCACCGAAATCGAACTCGAATAAGGGCCGTATCTTGAAGCTCGGCCGGGCCTCCCGCGCCGCAGGGGTCCGGAACCCGCGTTTTCCGCCCGGCACCCCCGCTCTGACCAGTGGACAGGCTCGCCCCCAAAATCCTTCCTTCGATCCACAAGACTCCCCGCAAATCGGATATCCTGTAAGCACATTTCTCATGCCTCACGCGCTCTCCAATTCGCCGCTCTGAAATGCTCAACTCTCTCGACGTTCACCAACTGGAATTCTTGTACGAGTGCGCAGAAATAATTTTCACACTTTTGTTCGTGGTCGGTATTGCAATTGCCGCTCCGCGCGCTTCCAGGAATGTTTTCCAGAAAATAGAATCCGCGATCTCCAATTTTTCACTTCGCACCGGCACCATAGCACTGCTTCTTTTCGTCGGCATTATCGCTCTGCGTTTAGCTGTGATCCCGCTTGTTCCCCGCCACGTCCCCGGTATCCACGACGAATTCAGCTATCTCCTTGCCGCCGACACCTTTCTCCATGGCCGCCTGGCGAATCCCACGCACCCTCTGTGGATGAGTTTTGAATCCTTCCACATCAATTGGTTTCCCACCTACTCCTCCATTTATCCGCCCGCACAAGGAGCCATCCTGGCCGTCGGTAAGATTTTCGGAAATCCCTGGATTGGTATTGTTCTCAGCGTAGGCGTCATGTCGGTGGCCATCTTCTGGATGCTGCTGGCCTGGTTTCCCTCGCGCTGGGCGCTCCTCGGCGCCGCACTGGCCACAGTAAAACTCGGTATTGCCTCCTACTGGATGAATAGCTATTGGGGCGGTTCGGTCGCGGCCATCGGCGGAGCGCTGGTTCTCGGCGCCATGCCGCGCATCGTGCGCCGCGCCAACACCCGGGACGCCTTGTTCCTTGCGCTGGGCATCGGCATCCTCGCCAACAGTCGTCCCTATGAGGGATTCATTTTCTGTCTACCGGTTGCGGCATGGTTCGCCTGGTGGCTTGTGGGGAAAACAAAATCGCGCGACCGCGCGTCCCCGCGGATTCAGAAGACGTTGCTGCCTCTGGTCGCCGCGCTCACGCTTGTCGTGGGATGGATGGGCTATTACAACTGGAGGCTTACCGGCAACGCTCTGCTGCTCCCGCACACGGTCAACGAGCGCCGCTATCATTCCGCTCCGATGTTTGTATGGGGTGATGTCAAAGAGCCGCTCGAATATAACAACCAAACGTTCTACGATTTTTACACTGGATGGGAGCGCGAAGAATATCAACGCAACTGGTCGAAATTCTGGTACGTCTCGCAACTAAAACTTACGCGCTACCCCACGACATATTTCTGGATGGGATTTTTTATTGCGCTGCCCGGATTATTTTTTGTCTTAAGGGATCGCCGAACCCGTTTTCTGCTGGTGTCCTCGGCGTTCGCCGTCTTGGCCATGTTCTCTGTCGTATGGGCGAACCCGCACTACATTTCGCCCTGGACCTGCGTGTTCTTTGCCTTGCTCGTCCAGGCCATTCGCCATGTGCGTCTCGTCCGCTGGACGAGGGGCCTCCCCGCGCCGCCAGTTGGAATCGCACTGTCCTGGGCCATTGCTGCCGTGCTTTTGCTGGATACGTCGCGCCTGGTATCGCATCACGCATGCGACACGCTCGAGTGGACCTGTCAGGGTGATCCCAGTCGCGCCGCGGTCAGCGACCGCCTGTCGCAACTTCCCGGAAAACATCTGGTCATCGTTCACTATACGGATGACGACCACAACATCCACGACGAATGGGTCTACAACGACGCCGACCTCGACAACGCCAAAGTTATCTGGGCCCGTGAACTGACTGCTGAACAAAACGCGAGGCTGCTGGCTTATTTCAGGGAGCGCTCCATCTGGTGGGTCGATCCCGACAACGACAACACCGAACTCGTTGCCTATCCTCCCAAACCCGAAGAATAGAAATCTATTTCGTGGCTACCATCAAATTGTTCAATCCCACTTCAAATCGCCGGTGAAAGAATCTGCTAAATCCGATCTTCTGCAGCATCTGCTGCAACGCCGCCACCGGAATCCGCTTCTGATGCTCGTCGCTTTCCATCTCGTCGCTGATCATGTGCAAGGCATGCAACACATTCAAGATCGGATCGACCATCGATGAAGGCCAGGTCAGAATGAGGGTCCCGCCCGGCGCCAAAACCCGAAACGCTTCGCGCAAAATTGGTTCCGGCTCAGTCAAATGCTCAAGCACCGCCAGCAAAACCACATGATCAAAGTTGCCGGCAGCAAACGGCACTGGCGTACGCAAATCCGCGCGAACTTTCTGCCAGCGCCCGCAAATTCCATCCGCTTTGGAGTCCTCGACCTGGTCATCAACGCCGGCCCCGAACGCAATCCGGTCGGCGGCAAAGTCCAGGAACGCCGTCTCCAGCCCGCACCCTAAATCGAGTACCCGCGAATGGGGGCGGATGTGCGTGTAAGCCGCCTTGAATCGTTGCCGTGCAATAAAGTGATCGAGTCCGGTATAAGCCATTATTTAAGGTCGTAGTCCCCGATGTAAGTGCCGCGGCTGATTCCGAGCATACTCAGGAAAAAAGCCGCAAAAATAACCTGCACGCCGACGAACAGCCACATCGCCCAAAACAGAACCTGGCGCACTTGTTCCAAGGGACCAAATCCACTGGCCGCCCACCGGTAGGTAATCCAGGCGCATCCGGCAAACCCGACGAGGAAAAGTCCGCCACCAACGAGCAAGCCCATTTCGAGCGTAACCCGTTTCAAAACACGTTTCAGGGAAACGGTATTGTGATCAAACCGTTCCGCATAACTAAATACTTTGGCAAACGATCCGATGGAAATGATCTGGATCCCCAGCAACGTAAAAATGACTCCAAAGATCATGGTGTGAACATCGAGCGTAATACGATGCGAAATCATTCTCGGCCCCGGCAGCAGCCAAAAAACCAGAAACAATCCGAAAGCGACCAGGGCCGCCCCCGGGAAAATAAAAAGCCAGTTTGGTGCATACAACAGCATGAATCGCAAATGCCGCCAGCCGTCGCGAAAGCTGCGCAGATGCGGCGGGCGTCCGCGCTTGTCCTTGAATAAGGTGATGGGAATTTCTGTGATTTTCGCGCCGAGCTGGGCCGCTTTAATAATAAATTCCGAGGCGAATTCCATTCCCGTGCTGCGCAAATTCATGCGTTCGTAAACGTCACGAGTAAAGCCGCGCATTCCGCAATGACTGTCGCCAATTCCCGCGTGAAAAAACAGATTTAGCAGCGCGGTCAGCCCGGGATTTCCGATATATTTGTGATGCCACGGCATCGCACCGGGTTTTATTTCCCCGCGAAAGCGATTGCCCATCACCACATCCGATCCCTGCTTCCACTCGGCCACAAAGCGCGGCACTTCGCTGAAATCGTAGCTGTCGTCCGCGTCGCCCATCACAATAAACGCGCCACTGGCGGCCGCAATTCCCGCTCGCAACGCCGAACCGTAGCCGCGCTGTGGAACGGCAACCACGCGCGCGCCCAGGTGCCGCGAAATCTCGACCGAACCGTCGGTCGACCCATTGTCCGCCACCACAACTTCGCCGCGCAGACCAGCCGCACGAAACGCGTTCATCGCCTTTTCCACACAAAACCCAATCGAATTCGCTTCATTCAAGCATGGAATTACTACGGAAACTTCGACAGCATTTTCTGCCGCCTGTGAGCCCGCACCCGTACTCACGCTGGTGCGGGATTGTGGTGTTTGCCGCTCGTCCAAGAAAGCGCTCTCCGTAAACTCAATTTCTGCCGGTCTATCGCGATCAGCTTCTCCGGTGGCCGGCAACGGTTCTGCTGGCGTTCACCCCGAGAGTTCCAGCTTGCTTTTTCCAGCGCCGCCATTATCATGGCCCATTGCCGTAGCATTGTCCCGGGATGCCTCTGAGACCACACATTGTCTAACACATCTGACGCGTCTTCCAGTAGCAAGGCCCCAACTGAGAACGGTAAAACACCAGGTTCGACTCCGGGCCGGGGCCGCCTGCTGCAAGTACTCGGCATGTGGTTCGGGATCGCCGCCGCCGTAGGCAACGCCATCGCCGCGGGCATTGTACGTACTCCCGGCGACATCGCCGCGGGACTTCCGAATCCATGGCTGTTTCTTGGCGTCTGGGTCATCGGCGGGCTGTATGCTTTGTTTGGCGCGTCTTCGATGGCCGAGCTGGGTGCGGCGATTCCCCGCAGTGGCGGACAATACAATTTCTCGCGCCGCGCGCTCGGCGATTATGCGGGCTTTATCGTCGGCTGGAGCGACTGGCTGTCCAGCGCGGGAACCCTGGCGGCGGTCGCCATTGTCATTGGCGAATACAGCCATGCACTTTTTCCCGCCATGGGCGCGCATGAGAAACATTTGGCCGTCGCGGTGCTCGTGGGTTTCGCAATTTTGCAGTGGCGCGGGGTGAAATGGGGCAGCGGCGCGCAATTGTTTACCGCGGTTCTAAAAACTTTGGCGTTCCTCGTTTTGGTTATCGCCTGCTTTGTTCTGGGCGGCCAAGCCCGAAACTCTCCCGAAGCGCTGGCCGCTGCCGCGGCGGTCACCACAAAACTAACTCTTGCTTCGGGCTGGCCACTGGCTATTGCTGTGATGCTCGGGTTGCAGTCGGTCTTTTACACAATTGACGGATGGGACGGGGTGATTTATTTCGGTGAAGAAGTTCGCAATCCCGGCCGCGATGTGCCTCGCGCGATTTTCGGAAGTGTATTTTCCATCATGGGAATTTATCTGCTGGTGAACGCAGCGGTGCTGTATGTATTGCCGATGAACCAGATTGCTGGGAATACATTTTCGCTGGGCACTGCGGCGGAAAGAGTTTTTGGACGGTACGGCGATCCGATTATTCGCTCGATCATGTTGATTTCGCTCTTGAGCTGCATTAATGCATGCCAGATGTTTTGCACGCGGATTTTATATGCCATGAGCTGCGACGGATTATTTTTTCGAAGAGTGTCGCGCGTGAACGCCGGGGGCACGCCAACTTTGGCGCTGCTTTTGAGCACGCTTGCGGCGGTGACCTTTGTGCTGGGAACATTTGAGCGCGTCATCGCGATGCTTTCGTTTTTCTTTGTGGCGAATTACACACTGACGTATTTCTCGCTTTTTGTTTTGCGCAAAAAAGAACCGAACATGGAGCGTCCGTACCGGGCGTGGGGTTACCCCTGGACCACCGCGATTGCCTTTCTTGCGTCGGTTGGTTTCCTGGTCGGTTCGCTTCTGACCGACCGGCAAAACGCGCCGTTGGCGCTGGGGATGCTGGTACTGAGTTACCCGGTTTTCCTGCTGCTGAAGTGGGGAACGAGGCACACCGACGGCGTCACGTCCAGGACGTAAACCCGCAAACCTCAGTTCTCAAAAATGCGCTCACAAAGCTAGTTCGTTACCTTCTCCGCGATGGATTTCCCCTGCAGGAAGTGCAGCAGATAATCCTTGCTGCCGGTCTTGGAGTCGGTGCCGGACATGTTGAAGCCGCCGAAAGGGTGGGCGCCGACCAGGGCTCCCGTGCATTTGCGGTTCAGGTAGAGATTGCCGACGTGGAAGGCTTCTTCGGCTTGCTCGATTTTCTTGGGATTCTTTGAGTACACGGCGCCGGTCAGGCCAAATTCGGTGTTGTTGGCGATTTCCAGAGCATTGTCGAAGTCTTTGGCCTTGATTACGGCGAGAACCGGGCCGAAGACTTCTTCCTGCGCCAAGCGCGATTTCGGATCGACGTCGGCGATGACCGTGGGTTGCACGAAATAACCGTCGCCCGGAGCGCGTTCGCCGCCAATCATCAGCTTCCCGTGCTTTTTTCCGAGATCGATATACCCGAAAATTGTGTTCATGGCGGTTTCGGTCACAACCGGACCCATGTAGTTGTTGGGATCCTCGGCGGGACCGACGGTGACTTTCCGGGTGCGCTCGACGAGTTTCTGCACAAATGTGTCGTAGATTTTTTCCGAAACGATCGCGCGAGAGCATGCGGAGCATTTTTGGCCCTGGTAGCCGAAGGCGGCGAGCGCTACGCCTTCAACCGCTGCGTCGATGTCGGCTTCCTCGTCGACGATAGTAGCGTCCTTGCCGCCCATTTCCAGGACCGCGCGCTTGATCCAGATTTGGCCGGGAACGCGCTTGCCGGCATTTTCACTGATCAGCAGGCCGACTTCTTTTGAGCCGGTGAAGGCGATGTAGCGCGTCTTGGGATGTTTGACGAGGGCATCGCCGACAGTTTCGCCCGGGCCGGTGAGCAGGCTGAGCGCTTCTTTGGGGATTCCGGCTTCATACAAAATGTCCACGCAGAGCGAAGCGACCAGCGGCGACTCTTCGGAAGGCTTGAGAATTACGGTATTACCGGTGACCAGAGACGCGACCGTCATGCCGGTGGCGATGGCCGCAGGAAAATTCCAGGGCGGAATCACGATGCCGACGCCGAGTGGAATGTAGCGCATGTAGTTTTTTTCGCCCTGGATGGGGGTGACCGGATGGTCTCCGGCGAGGCGCAGCATTTCGCGGCCATAAAATTCACAGAAGTCGATGGTTTCGGCAGTATCGCCGTCCGCTTCGGCCCAGGATTTGCCCACTTCGTTGACGATCCAGGCGGAAACTTCAAATTTGCGCTCGCGGAAAATAGCGGCGGCACGGAAAAGAATTTCAGCGCGCCGTTCGGCGGGGACAAGTTTCCAGCTCGCAAAGGCCTCGTTGGCCGCCAGAACGGCCTGGTTGGCATGTTCGGCGGTGGCGGTCTGGAAAGTGCCGAGAACTTGCTTGGGGTGCGATGGGTTGGTGCTGGTCATCTTGGCCGAGGTGATGACTTTTTGCCCGCCAATGTACATGGGATATTCGCGGCCGAACTGGGAGGCGACTTTGGCAAGGGCGTCCTGCATGGCCTTTTTGTTTTCGGCCTTGGAAAAGTCGACAAAGGCTTCGTTGGTGAATTCGGGGCGGTCAAAGGTGGATGCGGAGCTGGCCATGGTCGGGAATCCTCCTGAAGGTGCAAACAAACCATTGTACTGCTTTGGGAAATGGGGGGACAAGTCGCGACCCGCGCCCTGCTTTCCGGGGTTTTTCCCCGGATTTGCAAGGACGGGAGGTGGGCGCCGAAGGAGCGAAAAAAACAGGTACCGGCGGACGGGCAGTGTATTTTCAGTCGAACGGTTGTGGTTGCGGGTGGCGGCGCCCGGATGCCGGCGGCTTTAGGACCCAGAGAGGACTTTGTATTGGGCAGCAGTGAGGGGGACGACCGAGAGGCGGCCGATGCGTACGAGAGGGGAGTCGGCGAACAGTTTTTGGGATTTGATTTCGGCTAGCGTCAAGGGCTTGGCGACAGGTTTACCCGCTTTGATTTTTACGACGGGGACTTTGGGATCTTTGGCTTCGACAGCGACCACTGTGGCCGTGCCCACTGCGGATTTGTGTTCGCCCGTTTCATAGATAATCAAGCGATCGCCGCGGTTCATTTCACGGAGATGCTTTACGGCTGTGGGATTGGAGACGCCGTCCCATTCCGTTTCTTTATCGCGTTGGAGATCGGCAAAGGAGTAGACGGTCGGTTCGGTTTTAAGCAGGTAGTCGGACATTTTCCTGGACCTCGTTTGCTGCGACGAGCTGATTTTACATCGGATGAGCGGCGAATAAAATTAAAGAGTTCTTTAGTCATGGAAACCCCTGGGCTCGGCAGTGCCACGCAGTAGTGCTAATAGCGAGGTGTACCAATACTGTACGCATGGGCTATTGCTGAAGAGTGTATGAAGACATATGGTGCGCGCAACCGTCCTATTGTCTATCAGCAAACTTCGATGTTCTTGTGACTGTGCAACCTTCCGCTGATAGCGAGTAACCCACCCGAGACGGGCCTGAAGAAGCGCGGGAGACGTTCGTCTCTCTGCTATGGAGGAATCCGGTTATGGAATGGAATGCTACAGGTGTGTTCAAACGAGGGAATTCGGAACGTTGTGTGACGGATAAGGCGGGAAAACGAAATTCATATTCGCGAAAAGTTGGCCGAGCCGTGGCGATACTCGCGGTGGCTAGCTTCGCGCTGATGGGAGGGACTTCGATCGCGACGCACTCGCAGAATCCTGCGCCGGCGCCGAGCGCCATGTCGTTGGATGTGCTGGCGCCGGCGACTTCGGCAGCGCAGGAAGCGCCCTCCGGATTTGACGGGCAGACGAATGGAATGATTGATTCGACTACGCACACTGCGGACCAGATGGTGTTTCAAGAAGTGGAGGAAGCGGACGAAGGACTGGGGCCGATCTACAACGCCCAGTCTTGCGCGGAGTGTCATCAGAATCCGACCACGGGAGGAATCAGCCAGGTCACGGAGTTGCGCGTGGGGACCACCTCGCACTCAGGAGTCTTCACAAATCCGAACGTGAAGATTGGCGGCGGCAGTGTAACCATTCCGAACCGGTCATTGATCAATGACCGGGCTGTCTGCCCGAGCGGAGCTTTTCCCGACAATGAAGTGCAGGAACGCGTGCCGGACGGAATGAATACGCGGACGCTGCGGACTTCGCTCAATACTCTGGGTGACGGATTTATTGAGGCCATCGCAAGCACGACCATTACGCAGATTGCTTCGAACCAGTGCCGCAGGGGTGCTGGAATTTGCGGGCAGGCAATCCTGGTGCCGGTGCTCGAAGTGCCGGGACAAATGCGCGTGGCCCGCTTTGGCTGGAAGAATCAACACGCAAGCCTGCTGTCGTTTTCAGCCGATGCCTATTTGAATGAGCAGGGTGTCACCTCACGACTGTTGGCGCAGGATATGACCACGCTTTGCAAGACGACACAGGACCCGGAAGACCATCAGGAGGCGGATGGCTTGGCGGACATCGATCGCTTTGCGCGATTCATGCGCTCGACGAAGGTGCCGGCCCGGGACGCGACACTGGCAGCCAGTTTTGGGGCGCAGCGCGGCGCCGATGTCTTTGACCGGATTCAGTGCGATACCTGCCACGTTTCCTCGATTACGACCGCGCCGACAGGCTCGGTGATCAATGGCGGGGCATTTGTGGTGCCGGAATCGCTCGGAAACAAAATTATCCATCCTTACAGCGATTTTCTTTTGCACAACGTAGGGACGGGCGACGGCATTGTGCAGAATGGTGGCGCAGGCTCGGCGAACAAGATGCGGACGCCTCCTTTGTGGGGAGTGCGGTTGCGGACCCGGCTGCTGCATGACGGGCGGGCGCTGACATTTGATGAAGCGATTCGCGGACATGGCGGCGAGGCGTCGGGTGTGGTGAATAGCTATAGGCAGTTGAGTGATGCGGACAGACAAGCCTTGCTGACCTTCCTGCGATCGTTGTGACCGAGTTGAGAGAAAGAAAGGGATGAGCCCATACTCCGCCGCCGGAATCGGTGACCGGGGTATGGGCTGGCGGTCTCCCAAATGATCGGCCGCGCGGTGGACTGCTCGTCCGGCAATTGCGGAGATCGAAGATGCCACCTGCAAGCGACGGCGCCACACAATTGCTCTAGGACAGCAGTTCGTCGAGCGCGCAGGCAAAAG
>Ga0193726_1000567_pt1 | contig 37770 bp, 32 predicted proteins | sample H2c1metaG_FD_144928 | JGI IMG/M metagenome (GOLD analysis project Ga0193726, IMG submission 144928) | Soil microbial communities from a riparian zone of the East river system, Colorado, United States - H2c1 | ecosystem: Environmental > Terrestrial > Soil > Riparian zone | place: USA: East River... | reverse complement strand
TCGGACACAAGAGCACGAAGCAAACCGTTAAAACCATTGCGTGCGGGGACGCCGGGTGATTCCGGGGTACTCGTTGTTACTCGTGTGCGTTCTACCACTACCAAGTGCACACGAGGCCGCGGGCGCATCGGGCGCCCGGCATTCCCTGCGCCCTCTGATCAAGAGGGTAAGGAAATTTGATAGCAAACCTCGGGCGTATCAGGCCGCGAGATCGCGAAACTGCGTTTTGCACAGAGCGCTATTTGAAAATTGAATCCTGAGCAACTTATCGCGCACGCACGCGCCACACCCTCAACCGTCATCACCCGCCACCGGGTCGGCGCATCGCGCCGCCCGATGACAGGCTCCAGCGGGTGATCCAGTATTCCAGAGACGGCCGTGATAGAACCGATAGGCCACAGCGTACTGGATACTCCGCTTTCGCGGAGTATGACGGCTCTTTGTGGAGCTGCGCCGTGCCTTCAATCTATCGAAGCGACTGACACGCGCCCATTGCAGCTTCGCCGCGGGTGGTATTTCATGACACGGAAATCCCCGACCCGACCCCACTCGTGCATTGCCGCCAAAAATAGTGCTAAGCAGAGCAAAATGCCGAGAGTTGCGTTGCGTCAGTAGGGTGGTCGCGATGGTGCCCGAGCAGGGCCAACGACCTGTATACGCCTCCGCCGGGTGGGAGATCGATCTTGCCCGGCGCGAATTGCGTTCGTCGGGGGTGCCGGTGCCCCTCGGCGGCCGCGCGTTTGAAATCGTCGCGGAGCTGGTGCAATCGGGCGGCGAGCTCGTCAGCAAGACCGACCTGGCGGAGCGCGTCTGGCCGCGCACCTTCGTCGAAGAGGGCGCACTTCGGGTTCATATCGCGGCCATTCGCAAGGCATTCGGCCCCGATCGCGACATGCTGTCGACAGCCATAGGTCGCGGCTATCGCCTACTCGGGACCTGGCAGGTCCGGCAGGACAGCACCCCCGCGGCACAGGCCGCGGTCGAGCCGATGCAGGCGCGCGTCGATCCCGTTTTGACCAACCTTCCGGTGGCAAGGTTCGACCTGATCGGCCGGGCCTCGGCCATTCCCTACCTGCGGGATCTGCTGTCGGCCTATCGCGTGGTCACGCTGACCGGTCCCGGTGGGATCGGCAAAACGACACTGGCGCTTGAGGTCGCCCGATCCGTATTCCCGGACCTGCAAGGTGGCAGCAGCCTGCTGGTCGAGTTGGCCTCGCTTTCCAACCCGGACCTGGTTCCCTCGGCGCTCGCCAGCGTTCTCGGTCTCAAGCTGGACGGCGAGGAGATTTCGGCCGCGTCGGTCGCGCGTGCGATCGGGACCAGAGAACTACTGCTCGTGCTGGATAATTGCGAGCACGTGGTCGACGCGGTAGCCAACCTGACCGAAGCGATCGTGAGCCGCTGTCCGCGCACCACCGTTCTCGCAACCAGCCGCGAAGTGCTGCGCGTCCATGGTGAGCATGTGTTTCGCGTCCCCCCGCTCACCGTGCCACCTGGAACCCGGGTCGAACCCAACGACGCCCTTGGGCATGCGGCCGTGGAGCTGTTCATCGCCAGAGCCGCGGCGTTAGGCTCTGATTTTAAACGCAACGAAGAAAACTTCAGCGCCATTGCCTCGATCTGCCGGCGGCTGGACGGCATCCCGCTTGCCATCGAATTCGCCGCGGCCCACGCCGTCATGATGGGACCTCCGGAGATCGCCGCCCTGCTGGATGACCGCTTCAAATTTCTGACCACCGGCCGGCGAACGGCGCTACCGCGGCACCAGACGCTGCGCGCGACGCTCGATTGGAGCTATGACCTGTTGCCGGAGACCGAGGCGCGGGTGTTGCGCCACCTTGCGGTATTTGCCGGAGATTTCCTGCTCGACGCAGCGACTGCCGTGGCAGGAACCGCGGCGGTCACGGATCACCTTGCCAATCTGGTGGCGAAGTCGCTTGTCGTCGCCGATGTCCGTGGCCAGACCCCGCATTACCGTCTGCTGGACACCACCCGCGTCTATGCGTTGGAGAAGCTGCGCAACGGCGGAGAATATCGGGAAGCCGCGCGCCGTCATGCCGAATTCTATCGGGACTTCTTTGCGCAGGCCGAAGCCGAGAGCGAGTCGACGCCGCAAGCCGAGTGGCTGGCCGTCTACGGCCGGCACATCGACAACGTCCGCGCCAGCCTGAACTGGGCATTTGCACCGGACGGAGATCCGCAGATCGGCGTGGCGTTGACCGCCACCGCGGTGCCGTTATGGGTCCAGCTGTCGCTACTGGGCGAGTGCCGCGAGCGCGCCGCGCTGGCGTTGGCGAGCCTCGGCAATGGCGCAGGCGCCACGGCACGGCTGCGCATGCAGCTTTCCGCGGCACTTGGCTGGTCGCTGATGTACGGCGTCGGCCGTGCCCGGGAGGCTGGCCCGGCATGGGCGACGACGCTGGAGCTCGCCGACCAGCTCGACGACCGGGAGTACCGGCTGCGCGCGCTCTGGGGTTTGTGCATCGATCAATTCAACAACGGCGAAATTCGCAAGGCGCTCGATTTCGCCGATCGTTTCGTCGACGGGGCGGCAAACTCCACCGACCCGATCGACGGGGTGATGGCCGATCGCCTTCTCGCCACCGCGCTGCATTACCTCGGCGACCAGAACAGCGCGCGTTATCATATCGAGCGCGTGCTGGTGCACCTGGCAGACCTGACGTTGAAGCCGCGGATCGTCCGCTTCAGGTTCGATCTGCGGGTGTCCACGCACTACTTCCAGGCGCGCATCCTTTGGCTGCAAGGCTTCGCCGACCGGGCGTTGCGCGCGGTTGAACGCAATATCGAGGAAGGACGCGCCAGCGGACACGCCCTGACGTTTTGCAGCGTGCTGGGACAGGCGGCGTGCCCGATCACCTTCCTGGCCGGCGATCTCGACGCCGCCGAGCGCTATTGCGCCGCGCTGCTCGACCATACCGAGCGCCACCCGATACGTCTCTGGAATCTGTGGGCGCGCTGTTTCAAGGGCATCGTGATGGTCAAACGCGGCGACATCGCCGCCGGGCTGGAGGTTCTGCGCAGCGAACTCGGACGCGCCGGAGAGGCCAGGTTCCTGCCGCGCTTCCTGCTGCCGCTTGGCGAACTCGCAGCATGCCTCGGCGAGGCTGGCGAGGTCGCGCAGGGCCTCGCCACCGTCGACGAGGCGCTGATGCGCTGCGAAGCCAGGGACGAACGATGGTACGTGGCCGAGCTGCTCCGCATCAAGGGCGAGTTGCTGCTGCACGAAACCCAACATCGATCCATTTCGGCCGCCGAGCAATGCTTCGGCGAAGCGCTTGAATTGGCACAGCATCAAGGCGCGCTGTTTTGGGAGCTCAGGAGCGCGTTGAGCCTTGCCCGACTGAGGATCGCTCAGGACCGGCGGGCCGACGCACGCGCGGCCCTCGCGCCGGTCTACGAAAAATTCGCCGAAGGCTTCGAGACTGCCGATCTGCGCCACGCGGGAGCGATGCTTGAGCAGCTTTCAGCTTCGTGACGCAATGACGGCAAATACGACGCGATTCCAGGTGCGCCGAAAGCATATCCGGGCAACGCGGATGGCTGGATCAGGCTTTTGTCTTCTTGACCGCCTTCTTGGCGGGCTGGGCCTCTGCCGCGTTTCGCATCGATCTCGCGTAGCTGTCCGCGGCGTTGTCGGCGGAAATCTGCAGCCGCTTGGCGGCGGCGGTCCCTTGCAGCATGATATTCTTCGCAATCTGTCGGTATTTTTCCTTGGTGTCCTTGTCCTTTGCCTTGGCGGCGAGGCTGACATATCGGTCGCGCCGGCGTTTGACGGCGGTCATGAGACCCTTATTCTGTTGCTTCGCAAGTTGCCGGATTACGATATCCAGATCGGCTTCCGCCATTTTTGGTTTCCTCAGGTGCCATCAGAACATTCCACACCATCAAGTATGCAATTGCTGACCGCGCTTTGCAATTATGCGGCTGGCCAATGCGTTATCTGGGGAATAGCTCTCGGATCACTTGGCCGAGGCCGATTGTTCGGATGGTTTGCCGAAGACGCGGCGACAACCTTCGCTCAGGCTGGCCCGCTGCTTGTGCATGCAGGCGGTGATCCGTTCCACGCTCGGGATTTCCGATGCGCAAAGTCGAAAAACATCGCTGGTGCAAAGCCGGCGTTGATCGTCTTGCGTAAATGCGTGGCTGGTTGCCGGCAGCACGAAACAGAAAGCCACCCCCGATGCGATCTTGAGATTACGGAGTGTGAACAGATCAATTGGCATAGTCGTCCCCCTGGATTGACCGACGTTGCGGCCGGTCCCCAGACGTTGACCGCCTTCGAATCAATTCATGATTGTATTGACATGAATGCCAATGCTTCAAGAGTCTCGGCTACCACTAAGCCAAAATTTTGTATTGGCGATCACAGCGCAGTCGCCAACCCCGATGTGGAGCCAGCCGCCTTTGGCGCATTGGACCCGCGCGAGCCTGGCCGAGCCGGTCGGCCTCGGCCACCCCGCATCGCCTTGGGCCTGCCGGCGGTCCGCCGCGCCTTGCGTTCGTGGTGATATTGAGAGAAAGAATGATAGGTCGAGCCAAGCCTATGGGTCGCGAACACGGCATTAAATGAAACCACTATTCGCCATTTTGCTCGCGTTGCCCCTGCTTTTGAGCGGCCTCGCCGCCGCAGCATCGTCACCCGCCGAGATGATTTCCGACTTTCGTCTGAAGCACGGCGAAGGACGCGTCACCATGGATGCAACCCTCAACCGGATTGCGCTGGAACAGGCCAAGGCAATGGCCGCCAAGGATACACTGGACCACGGGGTGCTCGGATCTTTCAGTTCGCGGGTCGCACCAGCGAGAGCGGGGCGGGCTGCAGAAAATATTGCGTATGGCTATGACGGTTTCGAAAAAACGCTCGGTCAATGGATCGACTCGAGCGGACATCGAAAAAATCTCCTGCTCCCCAGGGCGTCTCGCGTCGGCGTCGCCAGCGCGAAAAGCGCTACCTCCCATCGCACCTATTGGGCGATGGTGATCGCGGGCGAATACGAGCCCCGGCCAAAAGCTGCGGGCAAGACAACGCCACCTGCAGCCAAACGAAAGCCGGCTGCTCAATCCTGCCGCCTCAAGGTTCTCAGTCTCTGCTTTTGATGCAAGCCTCGATGCCTGCCCCCGCTCAGCTCTTCACCGAACCGGCTTGCTCGCCGCTGATGGCGCGGTCGAGGGCGTCGACCAGGGTCTGGATTTCGGTGAATTTGACGCGGGCCCGCTCGGCTTTGTCGCGATCGAACGGCGCGGCGAGCACCTTGGCATGCGCGTCCCGGTCCTCGATCATCCGCTCGCGGGCTTTCTTCAGCGTCTCAAGTCGCTCGCTCATTTCAGGCTCCTGCTTTCATATCCGAAGACCTCACTCAAAGGCCGGCGGAAGCCGGCCATTGCGAAAGATCACGGTAGGTTCGTCGTCATAGTCGCCCATCTCGGGGTCGCCAGTGGCCGAGAAGGCGACGACGCCGAGTTTGCTCAAGGCCAGTCGTTCCGCCGTTCGCAGCGCGCCGGTTGCCGACTTGCACGCGATCGGCGCGTCGGCCTTGAGGTTTCCGCCCTTGCCGGCGTTGAATGCCTGCACGAAGTAGCTTGTTTCCCGGGCCATGAGGGCTCCTTTGAGCTGCCAACAACAGCGGTCGGTGCGCACGCCTTCCAGCTCGGCGATCAACTCTTCATCGCCTGCATCAGCGCCGAAATCCTGATGGTCGCGAAATTGGAGAAGGTATCCGACACCGCGTAGGGCAAAATGATCTGATCGTTGTGCCGCATCGCCCCGCAGGTGTAGACGACGTTGGGGACGTAGCCCTCGCGTTCCGACGGTTCGGGCCGCAGCAGCGGCTCACGCGAGCGCGCCAGCACCTTGGAGGGATCGTTCTTGTCAAGCAGTGCGGCGCCGATCGAATATTTGCGGACCGGACCGACACCATGGGTCAGCAGCAGCCAGCCTTCATCGAGCTCGATCGGCGATCCGCAATTGCCGATCTGAACGAACTCCCAGGGAAACTCCGGCTTCAGGATAGCCTGGCCGCCGTCCCATGTGCTGAGGTCATCGGAATAGATCAGGTACAGGTTCTCATTGTCCTGCCGCGCGATCATGGCGTATTTGCCGCCGATCTTGCGCGGGAACAGCGCCATGCCTTTGTTGCGTGAAGCAGTACCCTTCAACGGCGACATCCGGAACGAGAGGAAATCGGTGGTCTCGATCAGTTCGGAGCGGATCGCCCGCCCGCTATAGGCGGTATAGGTGGCGTAGTAGGTTTTCCGCCCCTGATCGCTGAATTCGACAAAGCGCGCATCCTCGATGCCGTTCGATTGGGATTCGGTGACCGGAAAGATGATGCGCTCGCTGAGGTCTTCCTCGGGATTGAAGCTCAACTCAATGAGGTCGCCGTCCGGTCCGGAGACGCGGCGGCTAATGCGGGGGCTCGAAGCGAGGCGGGCCGTCGGATCAACGGTCAGGCTGCCGTCGGCGGTGATGGTGCCGGCGCGAAACGTCAGTGACGATACATGCCCTTCGCCAACGGCACGGAGACTGAGAATGAAGCGCAAGCCACCCTTCGGAGCGTCCGACTGGTCGGGATGCGGCACGATCGAGGGGTTGAACAGGGCCGAGGCTTCGAACGAGTACTCGTTGAGAAAATAGGCGCCGATCAGCTGGCGCTGCACTTTAGAGAAGCTGCCGTGATCCGCCAGCGCCTCTTCCATCACGTCGGCGCGCGCCTCGAATGTCTCCAGCAGGTTGCGATGCCGGCCCTGGAAATTCTCCAGGACATCGGCGAGCTGGCTGGCGACGGCCTCGGAATCGAGGGCCAGAACCCGGTCGACGATATGATTGGCGCGTGTCTTGTCGGTCGGGTTGAGATCGCGGGGCTCGGTCGCCGGCTTGAACGGGCGCACGATGACGCGCGCCGGATCGGGCCGAAGATACAGCGCCTGCCGATTCAGGAAAGTGGGTTGCAGCAAGATGCCCTCGGCTCGTTGGAGGTGACTCTTGGGATAGGCGTACGGACTTCAGGCGACCACGGCGCGAAGCGGCTGGGGTTGCGCCGACTCGATATTGGAACGCGCAAGCTGACGAATTTCCGCAAGACTGAGCAGATAGGACAAGACCGACTCGCCGCCGCAATTTTCGTTGGCGCGGTCGGGATGCAGCCCATCGCGGCAACTGCCGGTCTCCGGATCGACCAGCGCGACGGACAGGTCGTTGCTGCCGGAAAACCATGCGAAGACCCGTCTCGCGTTGGCCTTCCACTCGGCCTCGCCGTCCGCCCGCCACGCGGTAAGGCAGGCCGCAATCGTTGCCGCGGCTTCCACAGGCTGCTGATCGAAGGCACGCGGACGTTGCCGCTGCTCGCCGAAACCGGCGGTGCCGACGGGGCGGAAAAGACCTGCCGACGTCGTTTGTTGTGTCATCAGCCAATGCAGGGATCTTAGTCCGGCATCGACATAGGCCGACGTGTGGGTCGCCAGGCCCGTCAACATCAAGGCCTGCGGCAGCCGCGCGTTATCGTAGGCAAGTCCCGCCTCGAACCACACCCAGTCCGGCGTCTCAACCGATGCGAGAATGGTCATCAGCCTGTCCGCAAGAACAGACCTGATATCCCGGGCGCGCAGATCATTGGGAATGGCCGCACAATAAGCATCCAGACCCAGAAGCGTGAAGCCCCAGGCGCGCGGCGAGCGAAACGCTTCCGCGGCGGGGAGCGCCTCCGCAAACAAGGATGCTGCCCAGCGTCGGCGCGACGGACTGGAATCGTTGCGCGCGCACTCACCCAGGGCCCACAGCGTTCGCCCGTGGCTATCCTCTGAACCAACGTCCTCGAGCCAGGTTCGATTGAACCCCATGAAATTGCGAAATCGTTTGGTGTCGGGATTCCACGCATGTTGCACAAAGGCGGCAAAGCGCGCCGTCAGGAACTCCGGCAGAGGCCGCTCGCCCGGATTGTTGAGGGCGCAGGCCAACAGCAACGCGCGGGCATTGTCATCGACGCAGTAGCCGTGGCTGCGATCGGGCACCGAATGCACGGCGTGCTGAAACAGTCCGGTATCGTCGCACATCGACAGGAAATGGCCGATCTGCATGGCTGGCGGCGCGGGGCTGTATGGTGCCGGCGCCTTCTTGTCAGGGCGCGCGAAGGCCTTGAGCCAGTGACCTTGCCACGCATGCTCGAAGGCAGACATGTAACGCTGGGCGGTGCGCTCCCATGTCATCGACCGGCTGACCGCATAGGCGCGCTTGCATATCGCCTGGCGGCGCGTGTCGTCGGTGAGCAATTCCGCGATCTCGCGGCCGGCCGCCGCTGCGTCGCCGAACGGGATCAGAACGCCGCGTCCGTCAGCCAGCAATTCGCGCGCATGCCAATACGGCGTCGAGACCACCGGCTTGCCCAGTCCAAAGCTGTAGGCCAATGTACCCGACGTCATCTGCGCCTCGTTGAGATAGGGCGTGACATAGACGTCGCACATCGAGATGAATTCGAGCAGCGTAGCCTGATCGACAAACTGATCGAGGAAGACCACGTGGTCCTCGATGCCAAGTTCGCGCACGCGCGCGAGCAGGCTTTCGCGATAGGCCTCGCCCTGATCCCGGACCAGGTTGGGATGCGTCGCGCCAAGCACGACATACACCGCGTCGGCGCAGCGCTTCAGAATCGACGGCATGGCGTCGATCATGACTTCGACGCCCTTGTTGGGAGACAGCAGCCCGAATGTCAGAATGACCGACCGCCCGGCAAACCCGAGCCTGGCCTTCGCCGCCTCGGGCCCGACAAACCCGACGTCGGGAATGCCGTGAGCAATCACCTCGATCTTGTCTTCCGGCACTTGATAGACACTGCGCAGCAGTTCGTGGGCCTTGTTGGCCATCACCACGACCTTCGCGGACGCCGCGACGATGCGCTCCATCACCGCGCGTTGCGCCGCAGTGGGCTCGGCCAGCACCGTGTGCAGCGTCGTCACGACCGGCATGGTGAGGCGCGACAGCAGGACGAGGATATGAGCGCCGGCTTCGCCACCGAAAATTCCGAATTCGTGCTGCAGACAAACGGTGTCGAAACGGCCGGCGTTCAGGAAGTCGGCGGCGCGCACGTAGTCTTCGATGTTGCCATCCTTGATCTGCAACGCGACCGAAGCGGGATAGTCATAGGTTTGACCGTGATCGGTCATCGCCACGATGCTGGTCTCGAGATCGGAGCGGGACGTCGATATCGCCTGCTGCAGGTCCGTGGTGAAGGTGGCAATCCCGCAATGGCGAGGCAGCGAATTGCCGATGAAGGCGATGCGGCGGAGCGCCATCACGTCCGCGCCTCGGCATATTCGATGGGCATAGGTTGTCCTGACCCGTGACGCGCATATCGAGGCGATATGCCGTTGGTCGATACCGTTGATTAAGATTTGGCGTGGCTAAGGCGTCGCATTTCGGGACATGCGCTGTTGAAGCGATCCGATTGCGCTATATGGTAAGATGGCTACTCGGGCCCCCGAATGCAACCGGGGTAAGTGGCCCTAAAGGCCATCGCACTCAATTTCCCCGCAGATATGCAATGTTACGGGAAAAGGGCATCGCGGGACGGCGTCTTGAAAAACCACCGTCCCGCGCATGCATTCGCGCCTCACGCCGCCTGGACGAGTTCCGCGTTGAGATGCTTCAGCCGCGGCATCACTTCCTGCTTCAACAGCCGCAGCGAATTGTGCCAGGCCTCGGGCTTGTGCTTGTAGTCGAAGCCGAACACCAGCAGCGTGCCGAAACCACCGACCTCGCGGTAGATGGTCTCGATCTTCTCGGCTACCGTCGACGGCGAGCCGACAACCCAGTTGTGGCGGGCGCAGTAGTCGACCGTGACGTCGCTGTCCGGCACGTCGGGCGCGTGCTTGAGATAGTCCTTGAAGCCGAAGTTACCGAGCAGCGGCAGGAAATATTCGCCCATCATCCGGCCCATCATGTCGCCGGTGGAAAGCTTCCAGGCCTCCTCGTCGGTATCGGCGACACAGACCTCGCGCACCAGCCGCCAGTCCTGCCGGCTCGGCTTGCGGCCGGTCTTGGCGGCGCCGGCCAACACGGAATCCCAATGGCTTGTGACATAGGCCGGGTTGAGATTGAGGCTCATCGGAATGTAGCCGCGTTCGCCCGCGAGTTTCAGGGTGTCCGAACCCTTGCTCAAGCCGGCAACGCCGATCGGCGGATGCGGCGCCTGCAGTGGCTTGAGATGGGGTTTAAGGGAATCGAACATGGTGTCGGGTTTGGTCACGGTCCAGAATTTGCCGTTGTGCGTCCACGGGGCGTCTTCGGTCCACAACCGCAGAATGATCTCCAGCGCCTCGCGGGTCATGTCGCGGTTCTGGCCTGACATGCCGTCGACGTTGAACATCGCCCAGTCGCTCGGCAGGCCGGAGGCCGCGACGCCGAAATTCAAGCGGCCGCCCGACAGGTGATCGAGCATCGCCACGCGGTTGGCGAGTTCGGCGGGGTGGTGGTAGGGCAACAGGAACCCACCGGGGCCAAGACGAATGTTCTTGGTCTGCAAGAAGGCCTGCGCGAGAAGCAGGTCCGGCGCCGGGTGCGGTTCCCAGGGGGCTGTATGATGCTCGCCGATCCAGGCTTCCTGATAGCCGAGTTCATCGAGCCATCGCAGCACCTGAAGGTCCCAGTCGTGTCCCTCTTTCAATCCGCACTCCGGCGGATGCGAGGGCATCGCGAAATATCCGATTTCCATAAGGGTTCCTCTCGTCTTTTTTTGGAGCGCGTCTTGATGCGCGCGAACGAGAGCATAGCACGCAAACGGTGCGGCGGAGATATGACAAAGCAGCCGGGGTGAGGTTCGCGCTCGTCGCGTACCGCTTTCTTCCCTCTCCCCTTGTGGGAGAAGGGAAGAAAAGGACCCTTACCGTGTGCCGAACGTCGTGGTCCCGAACAGCGCTTTCTGCGTCGAGGGTTGCGAGCGCCAATATTGCGGCGGCGCTTCGACCTGGCCGCCGAGTTCGGCCGCGGCGTGCCAGCCCCAGCGCGGGTCGTAGAGCATGGCGCGCGCCAGCGCGACCATGTCGGCCTTGCCTGACGCAACGATGTCTTCCGCCTGCTTTGCCTCGGTGATCAGGCCGACCGCCATGGTGGTGACGCCGGTTGCTTCCTTGATGGCTTGCGCGAACGGCACCTGGTAGCCGGGGCCGAGCGGTATCTTCTGCTGCGGCGACACGCCGCCGGAGGACGCATCAACCCAATCAACGCCGCGCTTCTTCAATTCCTTCGCGTATTCGATCGTCTGCGCGAGATCCCAGCCGCCCTCGACCCAGTCGGTCGCCGAAACCTTGATGCCGACCGGCTTCTCGGCCGGGAACGCCGCGCGCACCGCGTCAAACACTTCGAGCGGATAGCGCATGCGATTTTGCAGGCTGCCGCCATACTGGTCGGTGCGCTTGTTCGATATCGGCGACAGAAACTGATGCAAGAGATAGCCGTGCGCGCTATGCAGCTCGATGGCGTCGATATCAAGCCGCTCGGCGCGTCTTGCGGCATTGACGAATGCATCGCGCACGCGGACCAATCCCGGCGCATCAAGCGCCAGCGGAGAAGCCTCGCCCTCCTTGTGCGGCACCGCGGACGGTCCCTCTGCCTGCCAACCACCTTGGGAGACAGGAATCTGCTGGCCGCCGTCCCACGGCTTATGGCTCGACGCCTTCCGGCCGGCATGGGCGAGCTGGATCGCTACCGCTGTCTTGGAATGTTTGCGTACCGAAGCCAGGACGGGCTTCAGCGCGGCTTCCGTCGCGTCGTCATAGAGGCCAAGACATCCCGGCGTGATGCGGCCGATGGCCTCCACGTGGGTGGCCTCGATGCAGAACATCGCCGCACCCGACAGCGCGAGCGTGTTGATATGCGTGAAGTGCCAGTCGTTGGCCTCCCCGTTCACGGAGGAATACTGGCACATCGGCGCCACCATGATGCGATTGGGAAGTTCAAGGCCGCGCAGCTTTATCGGAGAAAACAGGACACTCATGGGGATTTCCGGGCAGGAGGAAGGAACGTCGTTGCAGTTCTATCTAACGAGCCGCCATGCTTTCCTCAACCCGCGGCAATAGGGTAATAAAGAGGGAAGCGCACTTATGGCAGAGTTCGTCATGCCCGGGCATAGCTGTCCGAAGGACGGCGTTGCTTCCGCTCGCCTATGTCCCGGGCATCCACGCCTGCTTTCACGCCGGGCAGAAAAACGTGGATGGCCGGGACGAAGCCCGGCCATGACGAAGAGGCTAATTTCAGGTCGTTAGAGCGACGCTTGAAAACGCGCTACTGCTTGATCCCGGCGGCCCTGATCAGTTCCATGTTGGCCGCCGTCTCGCGCCTGACGAGATCATCCATTTCCGAGGGCGTCATCTGCATGGCTTGGACGCCGAGCTTCTTCAAGCTGTCCTGCATCGCAGGCTCGGTCAGCACCTTGACACCTGCGGCATGGAATTTCTCGACGATATCGCGCGGCGTCTTCGACGACATGAACACGCCGAACCAGATCGCGCTGTCGGCGTCTTTCAATCCGGCCTCGAGCGGTGTCGGCACCTCAGGCAGATCCGGTACACGCTTGGGCGTCGACACCAATAGCGCGCGCACCTGACCTTCGCGGATCAAGGGCAGCGCGGTCGCGAGCGGACAGAAATAGAAATCGATTCGGGCCCCGAGGATGTCGGTGATCACCTCGGAGCCACCGCGATACGGCACATGCGTTGCCTCTACCCCCGCGGCGAGCCGGAATTTCTCGGAGCTGATATGCACCGCGCTGCCGATGCCGACGGAGCCGAACGAAATCGACCCCGGCTTTGCTTTGGCGCCAGCGATAAAATCCTGCACAGTTTTCCAGGGCCGCGAGTTGGGCACGATCATCACATTGGCGCTGGAGCCGATCATCAGCACCGACGCGAGATCCTTGGTGGCGTCATACGTCAGATTGGGGAAGATCGCCGGTGCAATCGTCAGCGCGGAAGAATGGGCGATGATGCTGTAGCCGTCGGGATCGGCCTTCGCCACCGCGGCCGTACCGAGCGTGCCGCCGGCGCCGACGCGATTCTCGATCACGATGGGCTGGCCCAGTTCGGCCGCAAGCCGATCGAACACCAGCCGCGGCACGACATCGGCGGCGCTGCCGGCGCCGAACGGAATGGTCGCCTTGATCAGCCGCGACGGCCAGTTTTCCGCCTGTGCCGCAACGGCGAGCAAAAGACTTGAGAGAATAAATATCAATCGCACGGACTTATGCATCGACGCCCCGCTTTCATCGGCCGCGTGGTGGGCGTGTCCATCACGTCGGGCTGGCAGGCGCGTTGCAAGAACCGTTCCTATCGTCGGCCCCGCGAACGCGGCGACCATAGCCCCGGGTTTCATTGATAGCGGAAGGCATCCGCTACATTGCCTGAACGCGACTCCGCGGCGTATGGGCCCCGGCGTTCGCCGGGGCGACGATGAGCATCACTCCACCAGCTTGAATTGCAGCAACAGGGTGCGCTGGAGCATCGAGAAATTGTCGTCCGAAATCATCGTCAGCACGGTGTCGCCCTCCGGCGTGACGTGGGCATCGATCCCCTCCATGTTGTCGATCTCGTGGCCCAGATCGGCATCGAACAGACTGGGACCATCGACCACGGCCCCCGGCGCCACCGATTTCAGCGGTATGCGCCGGATCCGGATGCCGACGCCTGCGATCCACGAAAATTTCCGCTCCAGCACCAGCAATTCGCCCGACGGCAGCAGCATCGCGTCGCTGATATCGAAATTATTAGTGCGGCGGACCGCGAACTGGCCCGGCGTCTTGCCGCCGATCAGGAATGCGATCAGGTCGCCATTGGCATCGAGGCCGCGCTCGGAGAAAGCGATCAGCGTGCCGGCAAGCGGCAGGCCCTTCGGCACCATCACCAGCCCCTCGAGCCCCTTGTTGCGCGGCAGCTTGCGCAGCGCCGGCGGCACCGGAATCGTCTCGCCGCGCGAACGCGTAAAGCCCTTGCTGAAATCGTAACGCAGAATCTCGTTGGCGCGCTCGAGGCCGATGTAAACCAATGAACCGTCGAGCGCGATCGACTCGGAGTCGTACCAGCCGCGCGCGGTGATCGGCCTGCCGTCGGCGCCAAGCAGCGGTGCCGCCTCGACATCGGCAAGCCCGGTCATCTCGCGGCCCTGATAGACGATGCGGCCGGTGAACCAGCTGCCCTTGTCGCTGATCGAGATGAAGCGCTCGCCCTTGGCGTCGAGCCGCAATCCCGACAGCCCGCCAAAGCCGCGAAAGCTCGAGGTCAGGATCAGTCCGCTGCGATATTCCAGGGCGCCGAACCGAACGCGCGCGCGGTCTCGCGTATCGAAAACGGGAATCGGCCGGGCGTTGACCTCGATCGAGACCGGTGCTGCGAGCGAGAATTCGTCCGGAGAAGGCTGCTTCGGCGGTGGCTGCGTTGCGAGTTGCGCCCGCGCGATCTGTGGTGCCACTGCGGAGAAAAGCCCCGCCGCCGTGGACTTCAGAAAGCGGCGGCGGGAAAAATGCGGTGATTCATTGCTCATGGTGAGGAGGCGCGCTTGCGCCGTCTCGAACCGTGAGGACAAAGATCTCTCTCATCCTTCGAGACGCGGCGAAGACGCCGCTCCTCAGGATGAGGCAGTGCATGTCCGCGAAGGATCATCTCATTCTACGAATGCAATCTGCGCCGGCGGCCTGACGTTGGCGCAGCACCGTGGGTCTCGCTGAACAGCTCGGCGAGCTTTTCGGTGATGGCGCCGCCGAGCTCTTCGGCATCCACGATGGTGACCGCGCGGCGATAGTAGCGCGTGACGTCGTGGCCGATGCCGATCGCGATCAATTCGACCGGCGAACGGGTCTCGATTTCCTCGATGATGTGGCGCAGATGGCGCTCCAGATAATTGCCGGGATTGACCGACAATGTGGAGTCATCGACCGGGGCGCCGTCGGAAATCATCATCAGGATCTTGCGCTGTTCGGCGCGGCCCAACAGGCGCTTGTGCGCCCAGTCCAGCGCTTCGCCGTCGATGTTTTCCTTGAGCAGGCCCTCGCGCATCATCAGCCCGAGATTCTTGCGCGCGCGCCGCCACGGCGCGTCGGCGGACTTGTAGATGATGTGGCGGAGATCATTGAGCCGTCCGGGATTGGCCGGCTTGCCGGCGGCAAGCCAGGCTTCGCGCGACTGCCCGCCCTTCCACGCCCGGGTGGTGAAGCCGAGAATTTCCACTTTCACGCCGCAGCGCTCCAGCGTCCGCGCCAGAATATCCGCGCAGGTCGCCGCCACCGTAATGGGGCGGCCACGCATCGAGCCGGAATTGTCGAGCAGCAGCGTCACCACGGTATCGCGGAACGTGGCTTCCTTTTCGTTCATGAACGACAGCGGATGATAGGGATCGGTCACCACACGCGACAGCCGCGCCGGATCGAGCACGCCTTCCTCGAGATCGAACTCCCAGGCGCGGTTCTGCTGCGCCATCAAGCGGCGCTGCAGCCGGTTGGCGAGCCGCGCCACGATGCCCTGCAAATGCGCGAGCTGCTTGTCAAGATAACTGCGCAGGCGCTCCAGTTCGTCATGGTCGCAAAGATCCTCGGCCGCGATGACCTCGTCGAATTTCGGCGCGAAAGCGTGATATTCCGGCCCACGGGGTTCGTTGACGCCGCGTGAATTCGGCCGCGTCGCCTCGCCGGGCGTCTCATCGTCGCCAAGTTCGCCGTCATCGAATGTGTCGCTGGTGGAGGCCTGCGCGCTTTCCATCGCGCTCTCCGACATCTCGTCGGACGTGGCCTGGGCCTGATCGGCGCTCATTTCCTGTGCCGCATCGCTGTCGGGCGAACCCTCCGCGCCGGACTGGTCGTTTTCGCCGTCGCGGTTGTCGTCCTGGTTGTCGTCATCGTCGGCCTCGGCGTTGCGGTCGTCGCCGAGTTCGAGCGCCGACAGCAGATCATGCACCGCGTCGCCGAATTTCGCCTGATCCTCGGCGAGGCGATCGAGCCGGTCGAGCCGCGCGCCGATCTTGTCTTCCAGCAGCGGACGCCAGAGATCGACCATCTTGCGGGCGGCCGTCGGCGGCGCAAGGCCGGTCAGCCGTTCGCGCACCAGCATTGCCAGCGCATCGGACAACGGCGCGTCGGCGCGGTCGGTGATCTCGTCGAACTTGCCGCGATGAAAATGATCGTCGAGCATCGCGGTGAGATTTTTCGCAACCCCCGCCATGCGCCGTGAGCCGAGCGCCTCGACCCGCGCCTGTTCGACGGCCTCGAACACGCCGCGCGCCTGCGGATTGCCCGGCATCAGCTTGCGGTGCACTTTCGGATCGTGGCAGGCGAGTTTGAGCGCGATCGAATCGGCGTGGCCGCGCACGATGGCGGCGTCGCGCCGGGTCATCTTGCGCGCCGGCTCCGGCAGCCGCGCCTTACCCGGCGCGAGGCCTGGGCGCTCGGCCGCGAACGTCACTTCCAGCTCCGGGGCTTTCGCGATCGCGCGCAGGCAGGCGGTCACCGCGCGCTTGAACGGCTCGGTCGGCGCTTCCTTCGACCCGCTGCGGAATTTCGTATTGGTGGTCATCGCCAGTCCTTACAGCGCCTTGGTAAACCAGTGACGCTTCACGCCGCCGGGATAGCCATCGATTGCACCGAACGCCTCATACCCGCATGCCCGATAGAAGCCCGGGGCCTGGACGCTCATCGTGTCGAGATAGGATCGCACCGCCCCGAACCGCCGGGCCTCCTCCTCAATCTGCTCGATCAGCGCCGTCCCGTGACCCTTTCCACGAAACTGCTCTTCGATCCAGAAGAACTGGATGAACAGCACGGTCGTCCAGACCTCACCAACAATTCCGCCGACGATCGCCCCGTCGTCACGCAGCGAGATGGCGAAGCGGCGATATTTCTGCTTCCCCATCTTCTCGGCGTTGTAACGAAGCAGTCCGCCAAGCACCGCGCGCTTGGTCGCTCCAATCGTGCGCTCGACGGAAATCGCCGGCATCGCATCAGCTCATCGCAACGTTCACCGAGGATTCCGCCAGTTCGGCGTTGAAGCAGCGCTGATAGAATTCAGCGACCAGCGGCCGTTCCAGTTCGTCGCACTTGTTGAGGAAGGTGACGCGGAAAGCAAAGCCGATGTCGGTGAAAATCTCGGCGTTCTCGGCCCAGGTGATGACCGTGCGCGGGCTCATCACCGTCGACAGATCGCCGTTGGCGAAGGCGTTGCGGGTGAGGTCCGCAAGCCGCACCATCTTGTTGACGATGTCGCGGCCCTCCGAGGTGCGGTAGTGATGCGCCTTCGCCAGCACGATCTCGACTTCCTCGTCATGGGCGAGATAATTCAGCGTGGTGACGATCGACCAGCGGTCCATCTGGCCCTGGTTGATCTGCTGGGTGCCGTGATAGAGGCCGGACGTATCGCCGAGGCCGACCGTGTTGGCGGTCGAGAACAGCCGAAACGCCGGATGCGGTTTGATCACCTTATTCTGGTCGAGCAGCGTCAGGCGGCCGGAGACCTCGAGCACGCGCTGGATCACGAACATCACGTCGGGACGACCGGCGTCGTATTCGTCGAACACCAGCGCGATATTGTGCTGCAGGGCCCAGGGCAGAATGCCGTCGCGGAACTCGGTGACCTGCATGCCGTCGCGGACCACGATGGAATCCTTGCCCACCAGATCGATACGGCTGATATGGCTGTCGAGGTTGACGCGCACGCACGGCCAGTTCAGCCGCGCCGCGACCTGCTCGATATGGGTGGATTTGCCGGTGCCATGATAGCCCGTGACCATAACGCGGCGGTTTTTGGCGAATCCGGCGAGAATAGCGAGCGTGGTGGCACGATCGAACCGATAATCCGAATCGATGTCCGGCACGTGCGGATCGACTTCGGAGTAAGCCGGCACTTCGAGATCGCTATCGATACCGAACACTTGCCGGACCGACACCTTCATGTCGGGCAAACCGGCGGGTTCCTGCACTTTGGTCATGGCGGCGGTCGTCATCAATCCTCCGAGGTCTCGGACGCTCCCGAAACCAGATTTGCGGCATGGCTGCGATGGGGGCTAGAGGTGAACCTAGCAGAGAGCAAGGGCCGGCAGAAGCCCGCGGGGCAATCAAAGTTCCATCGCGTTATCATCTAGATAGGTGCCGGCCTCGGTTTTTGGAGGGCTGCCCTGCGAATCACGCCGCACTTTCGCCGGGACAATTGGCCACCCCTCGTTCGAGGGCGCTGATGGCACTTTCCACTCCGGCGATAACTTATGTTAGGTCTGGGCCCCGACCGGACAGCAATACCCGCACAGGAATCTTGTGGCTTCCTTCATCGATCCCTTGATTGCGTTCGTCTCGGCACACGCGTGGCTTGCCTATCTCACGCTATTCCTCGCCGCCCTCCTCGAAGCAGTTCCCATCGCAGGCTCGGTGATCCCGGGCTCGACCATTATCCTGGCGCTGAGCGCGCTGGTGCCGGGCGGCGACCTGCGGCTCGAGTGGGTGCTGGCGGCCGCGATCGCAGGTGCGTTGCTGGGCGACGGAACGGCATTCTGGATCGGACATCGCACCCAGCGCGAAATCCTGAGCTCCTGGCCGATGACGAATTACCCGCGCGTGGTGGCGCAGAGCGAAGCGTTCTTTCGTCGCTGGGGCGTGCTGGCGGTGTTCTTCGCCCGATTTGTGCCGCCGATCCGCGCCTTCGTGCCAATCACGGCAGGCGCGTTGGGCATGACGCCGCTGCGCTTTTACGCCGTCAACATCCCGGCGATCCTGCTATGGGCGCCCGCGCATGTGCTGCCGGGCGTGCTGGCGATATCCGCGCTGCACCGCTACGCCGGAATTCCGCATCATACCGGAATCGGCAAGCATTATTGGATGCTGATTGTGGTCGGCGGCGCGCTGGTTGTCGCGCTGGCGGTCTGGATCATCCGTCGCCGAAAGGGCGGAGGCATTATCGAGCCGGCAACGGCGGCCGCTCGCAAGGATCCCTGACGGCTCAAGATCCGGCGCTCATCCAAATTCTGCAAATCCTTACGGCCTGTTGAAAGCCGGGCTGCGCCCTGGCGCCGGACCGATGTAGCGCGCGCGGGGGCGGATCAGTCCGCCATGCCGCAATTGCTCGCTCGCATGCGCGATCCATCCGACGGTCCGGGCCATCGCAAACAGCACCAGTTCGTTGCCGGGCGGCAGGCCCAGCGTATGCACCAGCACCGCGAGCGCGTAGTCGATATTGACGAATTCGCCGGTCGCTTCGAGGATCCGCTCCGGAATCTCGGTGGTGAGTTTCTCCGCTGCGCCGGCCTGCGCCAGCGCTGCCAGCAGGGCATGCGCGCGCGGATCGCCGTGCTTGTAGACGCCGTGACCGAAGCCCGCGAAACGTTCGCCGAGCGCAACGCGCTCCCGGATGACCGGGGCGACATCGCGATCCACCAGCGTCCTCACGAGTTGCGCGGCCAGAACCCCGGCACCGCCGTGCCTGGGGCCTTTCAACGCCACGAGGCCGGCGATCATGGCATCATAAAGATTCAATCCGGTGGATGCCGCGCACCGCACGGTATAGGCCGAGGCGTTCAGTTCATGATCCGCCAGCAGCACCAGCGCACGGCGGATCAGATCGGCGGCGCGCTTGTTGTCCGGCGCCCAGGCTTTGGCGATCTGGAGATGAAGCGGTTGCGGCGACGATGCGCCGTTCAACATCGTGGCAACCACCAAACGCAGGATGCGGCCGCCGACCATCGCGCGCCCGTCGGCTGCGCGGGTAAAGGCCCGTGGATCCGCGCTTGCGGCCAGCGCCAGCACGGCGATGGTGCGATCGATCGGTGCGGCATGGCGCGCGGCGTCGGCGACGCTGCGCATTTCGCCCGATACATGCGGGCAATTGTCCTGGGAAAACGGATCGACGCCGGTCACATCCCACAGCAAGGTCGCGGCATGTTCGAGCGTATCCTTCTCCGCAAGCTCGATGCAGTTCACGCCGCGGTAAATCGGGCCATCCTCGGTGATGGTCGAAATCGACGAATCCATCACCGGCAGATCGGCGTCGAAATTTCTGAGGCCACGCGGCTCCGGCGACGGCGCGCGCCGTTCCTTCAGCCCGCGGACGTCCTCCGCTCGATAGCGATGGCTTCGCGAATCCGACGAGGGCTCGGAGCGGATCAATCCGCGGCTGACATAGGCGTAGAGCGTGGCGGGCGAGATCGCGAGTTCCGCCGAGGCCTCGCGGGCGGAGAGGTAAAGTGCCGTGGGTTTTTTCATATTGATTTACATAATCAAGATTGATCAATCTGTCGAGAGGGTCGACCTTTGAGGCTTCAAAGGAGACGGACCATGAACATGCAACTTTCCAAGAGCCCGATCGGGCTGGACGGCATTCCCGCCGCCGAAACGGTGCTCAGCCACGTCGATGGCGAGCGTGGTGAACTGATCATCGCCGGCGAACGCGTGGGTGACCTGGTGCACAAAACCGGCTTCGAGGGTGTGACCGCACGGCTGTGGAGCGGCGGAACCGGCCAGCCGACGGCTGAGGCCACCGTGCGCGCCACTTTGGGGGCGGCCCGCGAACGCGCCTTTGCCCGGCTTCCGGACTTACTGGGAATTACGCGCGGCCTGTCGATCGTCGATGGCTTCCGCGCCGCCATCGCCGGATTGCGCGCGGAAAACGGATTGCCGCATGAGGCCACCATTGTCGGGGCGTTTCCGGTGATCGCCGGCGCGTTGGTGCAGCGCGCCAGGGGCGGTCAACCCATCGCGCCCGATCCGACCGCCAGTCACGCCGCCGATACGCTGTCGATGATGCTCAACCGCAAACCCGACGCGCGCGAAGTGGCGGCGCTGGACGCTTATTTCGTGACGGTGTGCGATCACGGCATGAACGCATCGACCTTCACCACCCGCGTCGTGGCTTCGACCCAGGCCGACCTGTTCGCGGCCGTGACGGCGGGATATTGCGCGCTGACCGGACCGCTTCATGGCGGCGCACCGGAGCCGGTGCTGGAAATGCTGGACGCCATCGGCAGCAGCGAGCGCATCAAGCCCTGGGTTGACGGCGCGCTGGCACGCGGCGAACGGCTGATGGGCTTCGGCCACCGCATCTATCGCGTCCGCGATCCACGCGCGGATGTGCTCAAGGGCGCGATCGAGCGGCTCGCCGGTAGCGGCGCCGATCTTCCGTTCGCGGGCGAGGTTGAGGCCTATATCCGCGCGGCGTTGCGGCGGAAAAATCCGGACCGGCCGCTCGACACCAATGTGGAGTTTTTCACCGCGATCCTGCTCGACGCGCTCAAAATCCCGCGGCAGGCTTTCACGCCGATCTTCGCGGTTGCCCGCGCCGCGGGATGGACCGCGCACGCCCGCGAGCAGCAGCGGGGCGGCCGGCTGATACGGCCAAGTTCAGCCTATATCGGGGCGATGCCGGATTGAGAGCATGGCTTGACGATCTCATGAGAGCGCAATCGCGCTCTCATGTTGTCTTGTCAGGTCGCGCCGCGCACGACCGTCTTGAGATAATTATATGCCTTGATGATTTCGATCAGGCGATCTTCCGTCGAACGGTCGCCGCCATTGGCATCGGGATGGTGCTGTTTCACCAACGCCTTGTATTTCGCCTTGACGACCTCGAGGGTTGCATCCGGGCCAAGCCCCATCACCTGCAGCGCCTTGCGCTCGGCGTTGAATATTTTTCGGGTTTCCGGCTTCGGCTCGTCGCCAATGCCTGAGCCCGGACCCGGCCGCCAGCGGCCGCGGCCATTGAGCTCGCTGAACATGCTGAACGGATCGGCCGCGCCTTCCAGATCGGCCTCGGGGCTGCCCTTGCCTTTCTTGGAACTGGTGTTGGCGCCCATCTTCCAGGTCGGACGATGGCCGGTCAGCGCATCCTTCTGGTAACGCGCAACCGCATCTGCGTTCATGCCGGAGAAGAAATTATAGGACTGGTTGTACTCGCGGACGTGATTGAGACAGAAGTGCCAGTATTCCTTGTCGTTGGCACGACCCTTGGGCGCGCGATGCGGCCCCTTGTTCTTGCAGTCGGGCCATTCGCACATGGCGGATGCTTCGCGCGCCTGCGCCTGCTGCTTCGCCGTCAGCTTGTTGGGCTTGATGCGAATGGAGTCGAAGAATTTGGATGAATCAATCGGCATGGCTGACTATGACAACGCAATGCGAAAAGCTTCAAGTCTTGACATTGCGAATACCTCACCTTCGATGCGCCATTGACGAAATGCGGTCATGGACGTATTGCCGCCGCCATGAGCGCAGGAAAAACAGTCCAGCATACTATCACAAACAAGTTGCGTGAAGCTTTCGCGCCGGAAAGCCTCGACGTGTCAGACGAATCACATTTGCATGAGGGCCATGCCGGCCACAGGCCGGGCGGCGAGACGCACTTCAGCGTGTATATTGTGTCGTCTGCCTTCGAAGGGAAGAGCCGGATCGAGCGTCACCGCATGATTAATGCGACGCTGGCCGCGGAACTCGCAGGAAGCGTGCACGCGCTGGCGATCAAGGCGCAGGCGCCGGGGGAGACCGGGGGCTGAGATTCCACGCGGCTCTCTTCGCCGTCATGCCCCGCGAAAGCGGGGTATCCAGTATTCCGGGAATTCGAGGCTAGAACCAGCCAACACGGTGACTGGATCGTCCGCTTTCGCGGACGATGACGACTTTGGACACCGCCGCAATCTAATTTAACGAAAATCGCGCCTAAAACGCCGTGCCGGCCCGCTTCGGCTTTTTCTCCTCAAACTCGGCCTCGCGCGGCACTGCCACGATCCGAAGTGCGGTGATGCGATTGCGCTCGCGGCGCAGGACGCGGAAGCGGAAGCCATGGAAGGTGAAACTCTGGCCGCGCTCCGGAATCGAGCGGGCCTCGTGAATCACGAGCCCCGCGACGGTGGTCGCCTCTTCGTCCGGCAGGTGCCAGTCCATCGCGCGGTTGAGATCGCGGATCGGCACCGAGCCGTCGACCACCACCGAACCGTCGGGCTGGGCGCGGACGCCGGCCACCACCACGTCGTGCTCGTCGGAAATATCGCCGACGATTTCTTCCAGAATATCCTCCAGGGTCACCATGCCTTCGACTTCGCCGTATTCGTCGACCACCAGCGCGAAATGGGTCTTGCGGCGACGGAACGCCTTGAGCTGTTCGGACACCGGGCGCATCTCCGGCACGAACCACGGCGGCAGCGCAATCGTCGAGACATCGATCTTGGAAGTATCGCCGTCGGCGGCCCGGATCGCGCGCAGCAGATCCTTGGCGTGCAGCACGCCGATGATGTTTTCGGGCTTCTCACGCCACAGCGGAATCCTGGTGTATTCGGTGGCCAGCATCTCGCGCACCAGTTCTTCGGGCGGCAGGTCGGCGTTGATCATCACCATTTCGGTGCGATGAACCATGACGTCGGAGACCTGAAGCTCGCTCAGGTCCAATAGCCCGCCGAACATGTCGCGGTCCTGCTTTTCGACCTTGCCTTCGTGATGCAGAAGATCGACCGCGCCACGCAACCGCTCGGTCGGCGACAGGATGGGCTGGTTGTGACCGATCTTGATGCCGAGCATATTCATCAACACGCGGACGATCGCCTCGATCACGGTGAGCAGCGGTCCCAGCAGATATACCATCACCTTCATCGGGCGCGCGACCAACAGCGACACCCGGTCCGGTGCATTGATGGCAATGGTCTTCGGCAGCACCTCGGCGAAGATCACGACCATCACCGTCATCACGCCGGTGGCATAGAGCACGCCGACTTCGCCGAACCAGGCCGTGAAGATGCCGGTCGCCAGCGCGGATGCGCCGATATTGGCGATGTTGTTGCCGAGCAGCAGCGCGCCGATCATCCGCTCGCGCATCGCGAACAGGCTGGAAACGACACCGGCTTCGCTGTTGCCCTGTTTCGACAGCCGCAGCATGCTGGCGCGCGACGCGCCGGTCAGCGCGGTCTCGCTCGCCGAGAAGAACGCCGACACCAGCAGACAGGCGATGACGATGGAGAATGTAAGCCAGTCCATGACGTAATATTCACTTCATCTATCGTTGGAGCATGAACTCCGGGGAAAACCGGTTGCCACTTTTCCGGATCGTGCTCAGGCTTTGCGCGCCAGCTTGGCTTTCAGAAAATCACGAACCAGCGAAGGCTCGACGTCGGGCGCTATCACGGCGCGGCCGACCGCCTGCAACAGGATGAAGGTGAGCTTGCCGCGCTTGACCTTCTTGTCCTGCGCCATCAGCGCCATCAGCGCATCGGCATCCGTCAACCCTTCCTGGGTGAATCCCGCGATATCCTGCAAATGGGTTGGCAGACCGACCTCGGCAAGGTGATGGGTGACGCGCACCGCGTCCGCTTCCCCGATCATCCCGAGTTGCGCGGAAAATTCCGCCGCCAGCGCCATGCCGACGGCAACACCTTCGCCATGGAACAGCCGGTCGGAAAAGCCGGTCGCAGCCTCCAGCGCGTGGCCGAAGGTGTGACCGAGATTGAGCAGCGCCCGCTCGCCGGTTTCGCGCTCGTCGCGCGCCACGATCGCGGCTTTGGCGCGGCAAGAGGTCGCGATGGCGTGTTCGCGCGCGGCGCCGCCTTTGAAAATATCGGCGTGGTTGGCCTCCAGCCAGGCAAAGAACGCTTGGTCGCCGAGCACGCCGTATTTGGCGACTTCGGCATAGCCGGCGCGGAACTGGCGCGGCGACAGCGTGTCGAGCACGGCGGTGTCCGCGACCACCAGAACCGGCTGGTGAAACGCGCCGAGAAGATTTTTGCCGCGCGGCGAATTGATCCCGGTCTTGCCGCCGACCGACGAGTCGACCTGCGCCAGCAGCGAGGTCGGCACCTGCACGAAATCGACGCCGCGGCGCAGGATCGCGGCCGCAAAGCCGGCGAGATCGCCGACCACGCCGCCGCCAAGTGCTATCACCAGGTCGTTACGCTCGATCCTGGCCGCGATCAGCGCTTCGCTGACCTGTTCGAGACCGGCATAGGTTTTCGACCCCTCGCCTTCGTCGACAATGATCCGCGACGTGGCAATGCCGGCGTCCGCCAGCGAGGCTTCGGTCTTCTCAAGCCAATGTTTGGCGACATTGCGGTCGGTGACAACAGCGGTACGGGCGCCGGGCCGCAATGCGGCGACACGGGCGCCCAGGGATTGCAGCACGCCGCGGCCGATGACGATGTCGTAGGCGCGCTCGCCGAGCGCGACATCGACCGTGATCGGATCGGAATGTTTCAGCGGCGCGGTCATCGTGTGGCGTCCATGGTGTCGGATGTTTGCTTCGGTGCCGAGACCGCGCCGTCGCCGCACAGCCGGCTGTGCAAGGCCTCGATACATTCCTCGACGATCTTTTCGTGCGGCACGTCGCGCGACCAGATCGTGATGTCCGCGTGCCGGTAGACCGGGTCGCGCTCCTCGATCAGGCGCCCGACGGTCGCGGCGGGATCGGCGGTCTGCAGCAGCGGACGGTCGGCCCGGCGTTTCACCCTGCGCATGATGATATCGGCATCCGCCTTGAGCCAGATCGAAACGGCCTTGTCGCGGATGCGGTTGCGGGTCTCCTCACGCATGAATGCGCCGCCGCCGGTCGCGACCACGGCGGGACCGCTGTCGAGCAGCCGCGCGATCACCCGCGCCTCGCCGTCCCGGAAATACGGCTCGCCCTGGGTTTCGAAAATGTCCGGTATCGACATGCCGGCCGCGGCCTCGATCTCGATGTCGGCGTCGAGAAACGGCAGCCGCAGCCGCGCCGACAGCCGCCGCCCGATGGTCGATTTGCCGGCGCCCATCATGCCCACCAGCACGACCGAACGTGCTCCCAGCGCCGCCATGATCTCGGCGTCCTGGGATGCGCTGGCGCTGGCCGGTGAGGCTGTCTCAGGCATCGAATAGCTCTGTCGCCGCGGGATCGCAGCGTTCTGCGCCACCTATACTACCCCCGCCGATGCCGTTGCCAGAGACTCTTGCAACGGAGGGGCGAACATGTTGGTAATCGGGCTCGGCCATCCCCATAATTTCAATGGTTAATTCGCCGCCTGAGGCTCGCTGATGCCCAGCCTGTTCCGCTTTCTGACGGTCGTCGCCGTGATCGGCGGAATCGTCTATGGCGTGATTTTCACGCTGGCGAATTTCGTTAACCCCAAACCGCGGGAAATGACCGTCACCATCCCCGCCGATAGATTCCTCAAGAAATAGGCGCCCACGCCGGTCTGGTCGTTCGAAGGTTCTGTTCGGCTTTCGCTTGCGCTGGTTTGAAGAACTTCTGAATCTAAACCACATCTAAATCGAAACCACACTAGAACCATAAGTCCCCTCTAGCGTCACTGAAACCGAAGTTCGTTCCGGGTGGCGCGGTGCGGGCGAACTTTGGATTGGGGCACCAAGCGATGCGTTCCGGCAAGAACTCAGATGCCAGACTGACCAACCTGTTCCTCGACATGCTGGCAGCGGAACAGGGCGCCGGCGCCAATACGCTTGATGCCTATCGCCGCGACCTCACGGATTTTTCGGAATTTCTCGGCCGTGCCGGCCAGAACTTTGCCGGCGTCGAAACCCAGGCGCTGCGCGACTACCTCGCCGATCTCGATGCGCGCGGCTTCAAGTCGTCGAGCGTGGCGCGCCGGTTGTCGGCGATGCGGCACCTGTTTCGCTTCCTGCTGAGCGAACGGTTTCGCAGCGACGATCCTGCCGCGATCCTGTCCGGGCCGAAGCGCGGCCGCGGCCTGCCCAAGGTGCTGTCGATATCCGACGTCGATCGCCTGCTGGTGCGCGCAAAGGCGCTGGCAGAAGCGGCGGAAGCCTCTGCGCCGCAACGGCTTCGCGCCATGCGGCTGTATTGTCTGCTCGAGGTGCTCTATGCCACCGGCCTTCGGGTCTCGGAACTGGTGACGCTGCCGCTCTCGGCCTCGCGCCGCGACGCCCGCATGATCGTGGTGCGCGGCAAGGGCAACAAGGAACGGCTGGTGCCGCTGAACGAGGCTTCGCGACAGGCGATGGCCGATTACCTTGCCGCGATGGAGGCCCTGAAGCCGGCGGACAAGAAAAATGCCGCGGCCTCGAAATGGCTGTTTCCCTCGTTCGGCGAGAGCGGACATTTGACACGGCAGCATTTCGCGCGCGACCTGAAGGAACTTGCCGCCGCCGCCGGGCTGGCACCCCGGCTGGTCAGTCCGCATGTGGTGCGGCATGCGTTCGCGAGCCACCTGCTGCACAACGGCGCCGATCTGCGTATCGTGCAGACGCTGCTTGGCCATACCGATATCTCGACCACGCAGATCTACACCCATGTGGTCGAGGAGCGCCTGAAAAGCCTGGTGCGTGACCTGCATCCGCTGGCGGAGAAGTAGCCTCGCCCTTTGCCACCTTGACTTCTGCGCCTTCTGCCGTGAAAGAGCCATTTCCCGCCTGCGGCCTGCTTTGCGCGCACCTTGCAAAGCAGGCCCGCTCGCGCGTTGGAATGCGCGCTAAATCATTGAAGATGCGTGCTTTCTTCACGCGAACCGAAATCCGCTTCGCCTGAAACCGCGTTCGTCCTTATATTGCTTTGATGCCGGATCACATGCGCAGTTATCTCGATTTCGAAAAGCCCGTTGCCGAACTCGATTCCAAGGTCGATGAACTGCGCGCGCTGGCGGCGACCGGCAGCGACATCGGGGAAGAGATTTCGCGGATCGAGGACAAGGCCGCGCAGGCGCTGAGCGATCTCTACGCCAATCTGACGCCGTGGCAGAAGACCCTGGTGGCGCGGCATCCACAGCGCCCGCATTTGACCGATTTCGTCAACGCGCTGATCACCGAATTCACGCCGCTCGCGGGCGACCGCAAGTTCGGTGAGGACGAAGCGCTGATGGGCGGGTTCGGCCGCTTCCGCGGCGAGAGTATCTGCGTGATCGGCCAGGAAAAGGGCGCCACCACCGAATCCCGCATCAAGCATAATTTCGGCATGGCGCGCCCCGAGGGCTATCGCAAGGCGGTCCGCCTGATGGAGATGGCGGATCGATTCGGCATTCCCGTGCTGTCGATCGTGGATTCCGCCGGCGCCTATCCCGGCATTGGCGCCGAGGAGCGCGGACAGGCCGAGGCGATTGCGCGCTCGACCGATGCGTGCCTGTCGCTCGGCGTGCCCAATGTCGCGATCATCACCGGCGAAGGCATGTCGGGCGGCGCCATCGCCATCACGACGGCGAATCGCGTGCTGATGTTCGAGCACGCTATCTACAGCGTGATCTCGCCGGAGGCTGCGTCCTCGATCCTGTGGCGCGACGGAACCAAGGCCCAGGAAGCCGCGACCAGCATGAAGATCACCGCGCAGGACATGCTGCGCTTCGGCGTGATTGATTCGATTCTGAGGGAGCCTTCGGGCGGCGCGCATCGCGATCCCAACACCATGATCGCAGCCACCGGCGACGCCATTGAGCAGGCCCTGAACGATCTGCGCAATCTCGACCCGGACACCATCCGCAAGCAGCGGCGGCAGAAATTCCTCGATATCGGCCGAAAGCTGGGCTGAGACCGCCCTTTTGGGGTGAAAAAGGCCGTCAAAACAGCCGCGCAACCCCTAAACCCTGCTTTTTCAGGAATCGGCAATGTCGGCCCCAATTAGGCCCAGACACCGATATTTAAGGTCTATTGACCATGCCTGGGTACGGTACTGCCTTGGTGTCCCGGCTGGCTTGCGAGCAAGGGGCCCAAAGGATACAATTTTAATCAATGGCTTCAGGGCATGAACGCTATGGTTGGGGTGCGAAAGTTGCCCGTTGGGTGTGGAGCTTTGCATTGATCTGTCGCTCGCTGATTCGCGCGCTCATCACCTCGGCCGCGCTCGCGGCAGGTGTGCTGCTGGCCGGCTGCAACAGCGACGAAATCTCGCTGGCCAATAACGCCAAGGCCAACCAGCCGGTGCCGCCGAAACTCGTCGCCGACATGGCGGCAAAGGACATGGACCTGCAATCGCCGATGCTGGTCCGGCTGTTCAAGCAGGAAGCCGAACTCGAGGTCTGGAAGCAGGATCGCTCCGGCCGCTTCGTGCTCCTGAAGACCTATCCGATTTGCCGCTGGTCGGGTGACCTCGGGCCCAAGGTCCGCGAAGGCGACCGCCAGGCTCCGGAAGGCTTCTATTCGATCTCGCCCGGCCAGATGAACCCGCAGTCGGCCTATTATCTTTCGTTCAACACCGGCTACCCCAATGCCTTCGACAAGGCGCTGGGACGCTCCGGCTCGCAGCTGATGGTGCATGGCGACTGTTCGTCGCGCGGCTGCTACGCCATGACGGACGAGCAGATCGCGGAAATCTATTCGCTGGGGCGCGAATCCTTCTTCGGCGGCCAGCGCGCGTTCCAGCTGCAGGCCTATCCGTTCAAGATGACGCCGATGAACATGGCCAAGCATCGCAACAACCCGAACATGCCGTTCTGGAAAATGATCAAGGAAGGCTACGATCATTTCGAGGTGACGCGGCAGGAGCCGAAGGTCGATTTCTGCGAGAAGAAATACGTATTCGACGCCGCCAAGCCGCCGGACGCCACCAAGGATCTGGTATTCGACGCCTCGGCCAAATGCCCCGCTTATGTGATCCCGGATGAAGTCGCCAACGCCGTGCGCGACAAACAGCAGGCAGATCAGGCCGAGACCGCCCAGCTGATTGCCAAGGGAACACCGGTCGCCCGGACCAACACCGGCATCGACGGCGGCATGAACAGGGTGTTCGCCTCCAAGCTGCCCGATGGCAGCACGGGGCTGTCGGAAGGCGGCGACGGACAGGGCTTGTCGCTGGTCGCACTTTCCCGCGCGCCTGGAACCATCCCCTCGCACGTCAATCCGCCGCGCGGGCCCGTTACCTCCCCGGAAGAGCCTCTGGCGGCCTCAATGGCGCCGGCTCAAGCCCCCTCTCCCGCCACGCGGGTCGCGTCCGCAGTGCCGAATGCGCAATCCGACGGCTTCTTTAGCAGCCTCGCCCGCAAGGTCGGCCTCGGCGGTGCGGACACCACCGCGACCGCGCAACCGATTCCGGCAAAACCGAAAGTCATCGAGGCCAAGCGGAACCCACCGCCGCGTCCGGAAACGGCTGCTCCCAAAGCAGATCCCAAAGCATCGACACCTGCGGCGTCCGAGACAAAACAGATTGCCGCGGCTCGCCCGCCGCTGAAGCCGTCACCCTCCGATACCCCCGCGGCTCCCGCGGCGGCGGCGCCCGCCCCCAGGGATGGCCAGGTCGCCGGCTCGCAGCCGATCCTGCCGCCGAATTCGTTCGACAACCGCTTCTCGGCGTTCAAGTAGGCCGCAAACGACGAACGGTAGGGTGGGCAAAGCCACCGGGTCGCGCGAACGCGCGCCCGATGATAAACTCCGCGTGCCCACCAATGTATAGTTGCAAGAAAGTAGAAAAATGGTGGGCACGGCGCAAAGAGCGCCTTTGCCCACCCTACGTTTCCGAAGCTACGCCATCACGCATATTTGCCGTGGCAGTGCTTGTACTTCTTGCCTGAGCCGCAGGGACAATCCTCGTTGCGGCCGATCTTGCCCCAGCTCGCCGGATTCCTCGGATCGCGGTCGGCGGTGGCCGTGGGTACCAGCGAAGCATTGGCGAACGCCAATTCGTCCTCGCCCGTGGTCGGATCGAATTTGTGCGCTTCCATCTGCGGCAATGGCGGCTGCTGATCTTCCGGCGGCACGATTTCGACGCGCATCAGTTGCGCCGTCACTGCCTCGCGCAAGTGCGCGATCATCGCCTCGAACAGGCTGAACGCTTCCGACTTGTACTCCTGCAGCGGATCGCGCTGGCCGTAGCCGCGCAAACCGATCACCTGACGCAGATGATCGAGCATCACCAGATGCTCGCGCCAGAGATGATCGAGGGTCTGCAGCAGGATGGTCTTCTCGACGTAACGCATCACGTCGGGGCCCCACTGCGCCACCTTGGCCGCCATGTGCTCATCGACACGCTGCTCGATGCGCGACAGCAATTCCTCGTCGGCGATGCCTTCTTCCTTGGCCCATTCCTCGACCGGCAGATCGATGTCGAGCACGCGCTTCAATTCTTCCTTCAGCTCGGCCACGTGCCACTGTTCGGCATAGGCATGTTCGGGCACGTGCTTGGTGACAACATCCTCGACGAAGGCGCGGCGCATGTCGGCGACGGTCTCGGCGACGCTGTCGTCCTTCATCAGGTCGACGCGCTGATCGAAGATGACCTTGCGCTGGTCGTTCTGGACGTTGTCGAACTTCAGCAGATTCTTGCGGATGTCGAAGTTGCGGGCCTCGACCTTCTGCTGCGCCTTTTCCAGCGCCTTGTTGATCCAGGGATGGATGATGGCCTCGCCTTCCTTGAGGCCGAGCCGCGTCAGCATGCTGTCGAGCCGGTCGGAGCCGAAGATCCGCATCAGGTCGTCTTCCAGCGACAGGAAGAATTTCGAACGCCCGGGATCGCCCTGGCGTCCGGACCGGCCGCGCAACTGATTGTCGATGCGCCGCGATTCGTGGCGCTCGGAGCCGATGATGTAGAGCCCGCCGGGCCGGGTCGCCGTCTTCGCCGGCTTTGCGCCCTTCACAGGCTCGATCTCGACAACGTCTTCGGCCTTTAGCACGATGTCACGGAAGCGCTCGACGTCGGCCTTGATGCGCTCGATCTTGGCGGCCTTCTCGGCCTCGTCGGTGATCCCGACGGTCTCGTGCATGATCCGCATTTCGAGCGAGCCGCCAAGCTTGATGTCGGTACCGCGGCCCGCCATGTTGGTCGCGATCGTGATCGCGCCGGGCACGCCGGCCTCGGCGACGATGTAGGCTTCCTGTTCGTGGAAGCGCGCGTTCAGCACCGCGAACAGCTTCGCCGGCTTGCCCGCGCGCGCCGCGGCGTAAAGCTTCTCCATCGCGTTTTCGTTGCCGAAATCGATCTGCTTGTAGCCGTGCTTTTTCAGATATTCGGCGAGAACTTCCGACTTTTCGATCGAGGCGGTGCCGACCAGCACCGGCTGCAGCCGGGCATTGGCGCGCTCCACCTCGGCCAGGATCGCGGCGTATTTCTCGCCCTGGGTGCGATAGACCTCGTCGTCCTCATCGAGCCGCGCCACCGCCACATTTGTCGGAATCTCCACGACTTCGAGCTTGTAGATGTCGAACAGTTCGTCGGCTTCGGTCAACGCCGTGCCGGTCATGCCGGAGAGCTTTTCGTACATCCGGAAATAGTTCTGGAACGTGATCGAGGCCAGCGTCTGGTTTTCCGGCTGAACCTGCACGTGCTCCTTGGCTTCCAGCGCCTGATGCAGGCCTTCCGAATAGCGCCGGCCCTGCATCATGCGGCCGGTGAACTCGTCGATGATGATGACCTCATCGTCGCGGACGATGTAGTCCTTGTCGCGCTGGAACAGCGAGTGCGCGCGCAACGCCTGATTGATATGGTGGACGACCGAGACGTTCTCGACGTCGTAGAGCGAGTCGCCCTTGAGCTGGCCGGCGTCGCGCAGCAGGGTTTCGATCTTTTCCATGCCGGCTTCGGTCAGCGTCACCGTGCGCTGCTTCTCGTCGACGTCGTAATCGGACTTGTCGAGCTTCGGGAAAAAAGTGTCGATGGTGTTGTAGAATTCCGAACGGTCGTCTAGCGGACCGGAGATGATCAGCGGCGTGCGCGCCTCGTCGATCAGGATCGAGTCGACCTCGTCGACGATGGCGTAGAAATGGCCGCGCTGGACCATGTCCTCGAGCCGGTACTTCATGTTGTCGCGCAGATAGTCGAAGCCGTATTCGTTGTTGGTGCCGTAGGTGATGTCGCAGGCATAGGCAGTCTTGCGCTCGACGTCGTCGAGCCCGTGGACGATCACACCGACGGTGAGGCCGAGGAAATTATAGATCTGCCCCATCCATTCGGAGTCGCGCCGGGCGAGGTAGTCGTTGACGGTGACGACGTGGACGCCCTTGCCGGCCAGCGCGTTGAGGTAGACCGCAAGGGTTGCAACCAGCGTCTTGCCTTCGCCGGTCTTCATCTCGGCGATATCGCCTTCGTGCAGCACCATGCCGCCGATCAACTGCACATCGAAATGGCGCTGGCCGAGCGTGCGTTTGGCCGCCTCGCGCACGGTGGCGAAGGCCGGTACCAGGATGTCGTCCAGCGTCTTGCCGCCGGCGAGCTGCTGGCGGAACTCGGCGGTGCGCGCTTTCAGCGCCTCGTCCGACAGCGCCGCAATCTCCGGCTCCAGCGCGTTGATGGCGTCGACCCGGGACTGGTATCCCTTGATCCGCCGGTCGTTGGCGGAGCCGAAAAACTTGCGGGCGAGCGCGCCGATCATACCAAATTCCTGTCTTTGCGGTTCGGCGTTGCCGCCGTGACGTGGTCCACCAAGTTGCCTATCAACTCATCGTGACGCATCGCGGCGCTGGCCCCGGTCCGGGAGCATCCGCCAAATGGTGGGAATTCAGCAATCCAAAGGTTCAACGGCCAAAAACGCAGCCAAATACGCGCCAACGCCGTTGACCGGGTTTCGCAGAGATATGGCTGGGCCAGAGGCTTGTCAACGGCGCGAAGCTGTCAAGGATTTCATCATTTTGACAGACTTTTCGCGTTGCCAAGGCCACATGATTGGGCGAGTGTCCCGCCGCTCCAAACAGCCCCATCTTTAAGAGATAAGGATTTTCCATGACCGCTTCGTTCCCGGAAACGAAAACCGGCCTGCGCCTCGGCCTCGCCTCCGCTGCCGCGACGGGCTGTCTCGCACTGGTCCTGCTCGCCGGCCTTCCCGTTCGCGCACAAGAGGCCAACCCGGTGCTCGCCAAAGTCAACGGCGCCGATATCCGTCAAAGCGACGTCGCATTGGCGGAGGAGGAACTTGGCCCCAGCCTCGCGCAGATGGACCCTGCGACCAAGAAGGACAGCGTCTTGTCGTTCCTGATCGACATGAAGATCGTCGCCAAGGCCGCCGAGGACAAGAAAGTCGAAAATAATGAGGATTTCAAGAAGCGGCTGGCGTTCACGCGCAGCCGGCTTTTGATGGACAGCCTGCTGGCGAGCGAAGGCAAGGCCGCGACCACCGACGACGCCATGAAGAAGGTCTATGAGGACGCCTCCAAGCAGATCACCGGCGAACAGGAGGTTCACGCCCGGCATATCCTGGTCGAGACCGAGGGCGATGCCAAGGCGATCGCCGAAGAGCTCAAGAAGGGCGCCGATTTCGCCGAGCTCGCCAAGAAGAAATCCAAGGATCCCGGCGCGTCCGACGGCGGCGATCTCGGTTTCTTCACCAAGGACCAGATGGTGCCGGAATTCTCCACCGTCGCGTTCGCGCTCGAGCCCGGCAAGGTCTCCGATCCGGTGAAATCGCAATTCGGCTGGCACATCATCAAGGTCGAGGAAAAGCGCAGCCGCAAGGCGCCCGAGTTCGAGCAGGTCAAGGCCCAGATCGAGACCTATGTGACGCGCAAGGCGCAGGCGGATTATGTGGCGAAGCTGCGCGAAACCGCGAAGGTCGAGCGCATGGACAAGCCCGACGAGGCGGCGACAAAGGGCGAGGCCAAGCCGGAGGCTGCGAAGCCCGCCGACACCAAGATGGCCCCGGCGAAGAAGTAAATCGACTTCGTCATCGGACTTCAGTAATTAGGCGTCATGCCCGGGCATAGCCGTCCGAAGGACGGCGTCGCTTCCGCTCGCCTATGTCCCGGGCATCCACGTCTTAAACCCTTGTTGATAGGTGCTGAAGACGTGGATGGCCGGGACAATTTGCGCAAAGACGCGCTTCGCGCTTTTGCCCGGCCATGACGGTTCAGCTTCTCTGTCGATAAGGCGCCCCTCATGTCCACCCCCGTCTCCCCGCTCGCCCCGACCGACGTCCCCGACATGCCCGCGATTGCGGGCGTGAAGCTTGCAACCGCTGCCGCGGGAATCCGCTATCAGGGCCGCACCGACGTGCTGCTGGCGGTCATGGACAAGGGCACCACCGTGGCCGGCGTCTTCACCCAATCGAAATGTCCATCGGCGCCGGTGGAATGGTGCCGCGCCAAACTGAACGGCGGCAGATCTTCCAAGGGAGGGTTTGCCCGGGCGCTGGTGGTGAATTCCGGCAACGCCAATGCCTTCACCGGCAAGACCGGCCGGCAGGCGACGACGCTGACCGCCTCGATTGCCGCCAAGGCGCTCGGGTGCAGTCCCAATGAGGTGTTTCTGGCCTCGACCGGCGTGATCGGCGAACCGCTCGATGCCACCAAATTCGACGGCGTGCTCGGCACGCTGGCCGAAACTGCCGCGCCGGGCGAATGGATGGATGCGGCAAAAGCCATCATGACCACTGACACCTTTCCGAAAGTCGCGACGGCGACCGTGAAACTCGGCAAGGCGAAGGTCATTATCAGCGGCATGGCCAAGGGCGCCGGCATGATCGCGCCCGACATGGCCACCATGCTGGCGTTCGTGTTCACCGACGCGCCGATCGCGGCTGGTGCGCTGCAATCGCTGCTGAAGGGCGGCGTCGAGGATACCTTCAATGCCGTCACCATCGACGGCGATACTTCAACGTCCGATACACTGCTGGCATTTGCCACCGGTGCCGCGGCCGCCAACGGCGCCCCGAAAATCAGCCGCGCCGGCGACCCGCGCCTGAAGGCCTTCACCAAGGCCTTCCGCGCCGTGCTCGCCGATCTCGCCGAGCAGGTGGCGCGGGATGGCGAAGGCGCGCGCAAGCTGGTCGAGATCATCGTCGACGGCGCGACGTCGAAAGCGTCCGCACGCAAAATCGCGATGTCGGTGGCGAATTCGCCGCTGGTGAAGACCGCGATCGCCGGCGAGGACGCCAATTGGGGCCGCGTGGTGATGGCGGTCGGCAAGGCCGGCGAGCCCGCCAACCGCGACAAGCTCGCGATCTGGTTCAACGGCATCCGCGTCGCCAGCCGTGGCGCGCGCGATCCGTCCTACGACGAGGCGGAAGTATCGAGAGCGATGAAGAACCCGAAGATCCAGATCAAGATCGGGCTCGGCCTCGGCAAAGGCCGCGACCGCGTGCTGACCTGCGACCTCACCAAGGAATACGTCGCGATCAACGGCGATTACCGGTCGTGAGCGACCCGTCCGGCCAAAATTTTTGGCCGTCATCGTCCGCGAAAGCGGACGATCCAGTACACCGTGTCGTTCCAGACTTAAAGTCGAGGCTCTGGAATACTGGATGCCCCGCTTTCGCGGGGCATGACGCTGAAAGTCTTGCGGTCGTCGCGGCCCCCTTCAGGACGGCGTAAAATGAAGCTCACCCTCGTGGTCGCCTGCGCCCTGGTCGACGTCGACAAGCGCGTGCTGATCGCGCAGCGCCCGGCGGGTAAAGCCCTCGCAGGGTTATGGGAATTTCCCGGCGGCAAGGTCGAACCCGGCGAGCGGCCGGAGCAGACGCTGATCCGCGAACTGCATGAGGAAATCGGCATCACCGTGAGCGAGGCCTGCCTCGCGCCGCTCACCTTTGCGAGCCATGCCTATGATGATTTTCATCTGCTGATGCCGCTCTACATCTGCCGGCGCTGGGAGGGCGGCGTGATCGCGCGCGAAGGCCAGCAACTCGCCTGGGTCCGCGCCAACAAGTTGCGCGACTATCCGATGCCGCCGGCGGATATTCCGCTGCTCCCGCATCTGATTGATTTGTTGATGTGAGGCGGGGCCGTCGCAACGCCTACAGTTGTCATGCGCGGGCAAAAGCGCGAAGCGCGTCTTCGCGCTAGATGACCGAGCATCCATCAATCTTCGGAAGGACTCTTGCGAAGGAAATGGATTGCCGGGTCAACCCGGCAACGACACTGGTTACTTTGGAACAACTTTTTTAACCGCCTCCGCCAGGCCAGCTTTCGCCGAACCCGGCTTCAGCGGTTTCTGCTGGCTCTCATGCGGCGCCCAGCCCGACAGCCAGATCACATCGAAGGTGGCGCGGATACGGCCGTCGGAATCGGCGAAGCGTTCGGCGTAGATCTGCGCCGTCCGCAACAGCGTGGCGCGGCGGGTCGGCGTCCGCCGCCGCTCGACCAGAATGTTGGTCGCGCCCATGCGCCGGATATCCTGCATCAGCGCGAAGGCGCTGTCGTAGCGTACCACGACGCGATCGACGTCGGTGACCGGCAACGCAAATCCTGCGCGCTGCAACAGCGCACCGACATCGCGCAGATCGGCAAACGGCGCGACCCGGGGCGACACCCCGCCTTCGCATTCGGCTTCCGCCGTGGCAAACGATTGCCGCAGCTCGATCAGCGTATCGCCGCCGATCATCGCCGCCAGCAACAGCCCGTCGGCTTTCAGCGCGCGGCGGATCTGCGCCAGCACGCCGGGCAGATCGTTGACGAACTGAAACGCGAGACCGGAAACCGCAAGGTCAAGCGATTCCGGCTCAAGCGGAAGCGGCTCGGAATTTTGATCCGGCAGATCGACGCGCGCGATTTTGTCGGCGCGGCCGGTCAACAGGTTGCGGACCTGATCGCCCGCCGTGCCGATATCGGCCGCGCTTTTGAACTCCCGCAGCACCGCGTGTAGCCGCTCGGCCATATCGTCGGCAACGCGATCGAGCAGAAATGTTGCGGGACCAGACTTCAGGGCCCGCGATTGCCGCGCCCGCAACAAAGCGCGGTCAAACAGGATGGGCGCGGCGATCGGGTTCAGAGCCATTCCGGTTTGGTACGCCGATCAACGGGTCGCTGGCAATCCGATAGAAAGCCCGGTGTCCCCGACGGGGTGCAACGCCACTCGGCGCTGCATCGCGTCCTGGACACGAGGAATGTGCTCTCGCCGCTATCAAGTGATTTGCCCGTCGGGCTGTTTGGTGTCGAGTCTTTTCTTTCGGATTTTCCGAAAGATATCTGTTGCCACCTGACC
>Ga0193726_1000566_pt1 | contig 37837 bp, 30 predicted proteins | sample H2c1metaG_FD_144928 | JGI IMG/M metagenome (GOLD analysis project Ga0193726, IMG submission 144928) | Soil microbial communities from a riparian zone of the East river system, Colorado, United States - H2c1 | ecosystem: Environmental > Terrestrial > Soil > Riparian zone | place: USA: East River... | reverse complement strand
ACCGGAACCGGGGCAACTGCCAGAATCCACATCGTTGCCCGAAGGGCCCGTGGTTACGCCTGTTGCCGAATCCGTAGCCCGCGGCGAAGACTCTCCGGCCGGTCCCGCGGCCGCCGAGTCAGAAACCAAGCGCATTCTTCCAGAAACTGCTCCGACCGAGGCCAGCGACCAAGAGCAGCATGTCTGACACGCCCTCCACCTCTACTGCGATTACTCCCGAGCCCGAACCCGGCGCTCCGATGACCTTTTTCGAGCATCTCGTCGAGCTGCGCAAACGCATTATCAATTCTCTTGTTTCCGTCCTGATTGGCGCTGGTATCGGCTGGTATGTGGCGCCGCATTTCATTGGCTTCATCATCAAGCCCATGATGACGGCACTAGGTGGTGCGGGCTTGGACCAGAAACTGGTCTACACCAGCCCGACTGGCATGCTCAGCCTCTTGATCAGCTTGAGCATCTACCTCGGAATTGTTTTAGCTTCTCCGATTGTCCTCTATCAGTTTTGGCTTTTTGTCGCGCCCGCCCTGTATAAGCACGAACGCGGAGCAATCACCGGCTTCCTCATTTCCACCGTTTTTCTTTTCCTGTCCGGAATCGCCTTCGCCTACGTCATCATGCTGCCGTCGGTGCTCAAGTTCCTGGTCGGGTTTAAAGGCCCGGTCGTTCCCATGATCAGCATCAATGAATACTTCGATCTCACGCTCACGGTTCTTCTTGGCGTGGGGCTGGTGTTTGAATTGCCAATTCTGATTTTTTTCCTCACCTTGTTCGGAATCGTCACTCCCAAGTTTCTGTGGGTAAATTCCAAGTATGCCATTCTGATCATCGCCATCATCGCGGCCATCGTCACCCCGACTCCCGATGCGCTCACGATGCTCATGTTCATGGCTCCCATGGTCGTTCTCTATTTCGTGGGCATCGGCGTTTCCGCCATCGTCGTCGGGCGCCGCAAGAAGCGCCAAGCCGCCGAGGCTGCCGCATGACCTCCCGTCGCCCAGGAATTGTGCAAACCACCGCCATCGGCGCGTTACTTTTCGCCAGTTTCGCCGGCTGTAAAGCGGCAGGCAATGAAGCTGCCGGTCCGGCAAAGGACGTTTCCGCTTCGGCGCCGCCAGCCACAGTCGCGATCCAGATTCCCGGCGACGTTCCCGACCCCGGCAAAACCGGCGGCTTCGACGGGGCGAGAGCGTACGTCCACGTAGCCAAACAAGTCGGTTTCGGTCCCCGGCCGGCCGGCTCGAAAGCTATCGAACAAACGCAGGGCTATCTCGTCGCGGAACTAAAAAGCTATGGCTGCCCGGTTGAAACCGACGAGTTCAAAGCGGATACCCCGGTCGGTCAACTTGCCATGAAAAACATCCTGGTAAAAATTCCCGGTGACAAGCCAGGCATCATCTTGCTGGGCACGCATTACGACACAAAAATTCTCGACAAGTTCGTCGGCGCAGACGACGGCGGTTCCTCGACCGGCGTGATGCTTGAACTGGCGCGTCTCCTCTGCCCGCAACGGCAAAAATATGCGGTCTGGATTGCCTTTTTTGACGGGGAAGAAGCCACTCGAGAATGGAGCGACTCGGATAGCCGTTTCGGCAGCCGCCAAATGGCCGCCAAATTCGCCGCGAGCGGCGACGTCAAGAGCATCCGCGCGTTCCTGTTGGCCGACATCGTCGGCGGCAAGCGTCTGCACTTCAAACGTGAATCCAGTTCTACCCCGGCCCTGGTCGATCTGGTCTGGAGTGTCGCCAAAAAACTGGGCTACTCCGAGATTTTCCTAAACGACGAATTTCCCGTCGAGGACGACCACAACTCCTTCCTGAAGCGCAAAGTTCCCTCCGTCGACGTCATCGACCTCGACCACGAAGACGTCCCTTACTGGCATACTCCTGAAGACACTCTCGACAAAATCAGCCCGCGCAGCCTGGCGATCACGGGCCACGTCTTCCTTGAATCCATTCACGAGCTCCAGCAGCGATAATCCGCTTCGCCGTCCGCTGCACCTTCCATGTGTGGGCTCGATTCCTTCCCGTAAAAGAGTGCGGAACTGAACCTGTGTTACATTTCTAGAGTCCAAGAAAATGAATCCAAAACGTATTGCAGTGCAGTCTTCGTCAGGACCCTATTCCGTTCTTTGCGGTTTTGATCGGGCCGCACTCCAAAGCGAAATCGCCACACTCGGCAAATTCTCGAGCACTCACATCATCTCTTCCCGGAAAGTGTGGCGAGCCTTGGGTGCGAGCGTGCGACCCGCATTCGCTGTAAACAAACCCGCCCTGCACCTGTTTGACGACGCCGAATCCAGAAAAAATCTCTCTACCGTCGAATTTCTCTGCCGTTCGCTGACCCGTTCGGGCGCGGACCGTCATTGTCTCCTCGTCGCGGTCGGCGGCGGGGTTACCGGTGACGTTTCCGGTTACGTTGCCGCGAGCTATCTTCGCGGTGTAGCGCTCGTCCACATTCCTACAACCGTGGTCTCCCAGGTCGACAGCGCCATCGGCGGCAAGACCGGTGTCAATCTGCCGGAAGGGAAGAACCTTGTCGGCGCTTTCTTCTCGCCGCGGCTGGTCTATGCCGATCCCCGCTTGTTGCGAACCCTCCCCGATCGTGAATTCCGCGGCGGGCTGGCCGAAGTCATCAAATACGGAATTATTGCGGACGAAAAGCTTTTCCGCTTCCTGGAAAAGAATTGGGAGAAAATTCTCCGACGGGATCACCTGTCGCTTGCCCACATCATCACGCGTTCCATTGAAATTAAAGCGCGCGTCGTTAGCCAGGACGAACGCGAATCCGGCCTCCGCGAGATACTCAACTTTGGGCACACTTTCGGCCATGCCCTTGAAAGCGTCACGAAATATCGGCGCTACCAGCACGGGGAAGCCGTCGCCTGGGGCATAATGGCTGCCGCGCACCTGGGCCACGAACTGAAACGCACCAGTCCCGATACGGTCTCGCGCATTATCGCGCTTGTCCGCCGCATCGGTCCGCTGCCCAAGTGGCCCAGGGCCACGCCGACGGATCTGATCAACGCCATGCGCTCTGACAAAAAAGCCCGCGCCGGCAGGATCCGTTTCGTCTTGTCACCCAGGATCGGCAAGGCGGCCAGCTACGATTCCGTTCCACTGGAAGCGGTCGAACGCGTGCTCCACTACACGCCGCTGCTTGAAAAGAGAAATGCGCTACCGTCGGAATCGGTCCATGCCTGACGCCGCAGATCGAGTGAAGGGAACTACGCCGGAAGGCGCCAGCAGCGAAGCCGACGCTTCGAGGAAAGTTCGCGAGATGTTCACGCAAATCGCGCCTACCTACGATCGCATCAACCATATTCTCAGCGTACAAATCGACCGCATCTGGCGCGCCCGTACCGCCAAAATTCTCCGCCCGATTCTCGAGCGCCCGCAGGCGACGGTACTCGACCTGTGCTGCGGCACCGGCGACCTGTCGTTCGCGCTGGCGAGCGCCGGCCCGGCGCACGTCATTGGCGCCGACTTCGCCCACACCATGCTGGTCCGCGCCAAGCAAAAAAGCGCCGCACTCGCCGGCTCCTCCCCGGCCGATCCCAGCGCTCGAATCCCATTCCTTGAAGCGGATGCCCTCCGACTCCCGTTCGCCGACAGTTCGTTCGACCTCGTCACCACGGCTTTCGGCTTCCGCAACCTGGCAAACTACGAAGCGGGACTGCGCGAGATTCAGCGCGTTCTAAAGCCCGGCGGCACCCTCGCTATACTGGAATTTACCGAACCGCCGCCCGGACCGCTCGGCGACCTCTACCGCTGGTATTTTTTCAAAGTCCTGCCAAAAATCGGCGGCCTCATCTCCGGGCATCGCGCCGCCTACACCTATCTCCCCAAATCCATCTCCAAATTCCTCCGCGTCGACGAACTGGCAAACCTGATGGAACGAGCAGGCTACCAGTCTCCAACCTACAAGGTCTGGACCTTCGGCACAGTAGCCTTCCACACGGCCAGCAAACCCGGCTGATTTTTTTTGGATTTTAGCGATCTTGAAGTTTGTGGCGGCGAACTCGTCTCTCGGGTCACCTGGTGTGGCGAGCGAAAACTGCAGTTACGCTCTGCTACTCCTCCAACCCCGCGCCCCGCATCTTTACGAGCAACGTCTTCGCCGAAACTCCCAACATCTCGGCAGCCCTGGTCTTGTTCCACTTGCATTCCTTCAGCGCATGTTCGAGGATCACCTTCTCCACATGTCCCAAGGCGCGCCCGGTCACTTCTTCCAAGGTTCCGTCCCAGTTGAAATTTTCCACCAGCAACCCTGTGGGCACGGCCGAGGTATCCGGCCGCGCCGCGAGCAATTGCAATCCCTCTGCCTGAATCACTGCGCCATCGGCCAAAATTACGGCGCGCTCCAGGGCGTTCTGCAATTCCCGCACATTTCCCGGCCACCCGTAATGCAGCAACCGGTCCTTGGCCTCAGCGGCGAGTGTCAATCCGGGCTTTTTAAACTCCCGGCTGAATTTTTCCAAAAAGTATTCCGCGAGCAGCAGCACATCCTTCCCGCGCTCACGCAGGGGAGGGATCGTCATGGGCACCGCCGAAATCCTGAAATACAAATCTTCCCGAAATAATTTCTCCTCCGCCAACTTCTGCAGATTGCGATTCGTAGCCACCACAATGCGCACATCCACATCGATCGACTGCGTCCCGCCCACCCGCTCAAATCTGCGCTCTTCGAGAACCCGCAGGAGTTTCGCCTGAATGGCGAGTGGCAGTTCGCCAATCTCATCCAGGAAAAGCGTCCCCCGGTGCGCCATATCCATCTTGCCAACCTTGCGGGCTCCGGCCCCGGTAAACGCCCCCCGTTCATGCCCGAACAATTCGTTTTCGACCAGCCCTTCAGGGATCGCCGCACAATTCAGCGCCACAAAGGGCTGCTCCCGCCGCGGCGACAAATGGTGAATGGCCCGCGCAAACAATTCTTTCCCGGTCCCGCTCTCGCCCAGCAGCAAACAAGTCGAATCCGTTGCCGCCACCCGCTGAATCTGCGAGCTCATCTCCCGAATCGACGCGTGCTCCCCCACAATACGCGGGAAGCCGTACCGCGCGGCATACTCCTCACGCAGCAGCAGATTCTCCCGCATCATTTCCTGCTGGCGCGCCGCCCGCTCCACGAGCAATTTCAAATGGTCCAGATCGACCGGCTTCTGCAAGAAATCAAAAGCCCCTTCCTTCATCGCCGTCACTGCTTCTTCAACCGACCCAAACGCCGTCAGCAGCAGCACGGGAATCGTCGCATCCGCCGCTTTCGACTCCCGCAGCACTTCGAGCCCCGACGCCCCCGGCATCTTTAAATCCGTAATTACCATCAAATAGCGCCGCGCGCGCAGCTTCTGAATCGCCGCCGAGCCGTCGGGCGCTTCATCCACCTGATAACCGGCACGCTCGAGCGCTTTGCGCAGCATCATGCGCAATTCATTCTTGTCTTCTACAAGCAGCAGGGGTTCCATCTCTCTCGTTTCTACCATGAATCAAACGTGGTCTTTGAACTACCGGTTTGCAGTGTGCGGAAAAGAAAAGGGAGGTGCCAGAGTAAGCGCACCTCCCAATCCCAGCAGCGATCTATTTCGAAAAAGAGTCTTCTGGCGATCGCCAGGCTTGCTCAAACCTCCGAGCGATTGCCGTTCCGAACGGTGGTTCAGTGGCCGGTTCGCCAGCAGTTTTTTGGTGAGAACCGGAGCTCTCGCCCTAGCGCGCCCACCCGGAATCCCCGCCCGACTTCCGCAAATCATCTTCCATGTCCGCAATCGTCTGTTTTTGCGCCGCAATCTCCTGCTTTTTCGCTTCAATCTTCACGTTCTTGTCGCTGATCTCTTTCCGGGTATTCTGCTCGGTCATGGCTTTTTGCGGATCCGGATAATATTGCACCTGGGCTTTCTCAGCTTCGCGCTGCAGGACGTCCAGCTCTTTTTCAAGGGCAGCAAGCTTGGCATGGGCATCTGCAAATTTCTTGCGCCACATGGCCTCTTCTTTATCGAGGCTGCTGGCGGGAGTTGCTGCCGCGGTACCAGTCGGAGTGGCGCTGGGGTCTGCGGTTGCATTGGCATTGCCGGCGGATTGCTGCTGGGCCTGCGCCGCCGCGTCGGAGGTGTCGGCGGCCTTGCGCGCGGGGATGTCATCCTCGGTATAGACTTTCTTCGGCTTGGTCGTGGCCGCCTTCTTGTCTTCACGCGCTTTGCGCGCCGCGTCGGCGACCGGATCGGTCGACTGCGCCAGGACCGGAAGGCCTGCCAAAACGAAAATCGCCGCCAATACCAAACGTGCAATCCAACTGATCGGTCGCATAGGAAATTCCTCCCAAAAGTGGCCGGAAAACTACAGAACCCGCACTTCAGCAGAACGCCCGCGAGCGGGCTAGGCGCTGTCCTTATGCAAGTCTACGCCTTCTGCAAGACTCCGGCACAGTGGTAACGTAACAATAAATGCGGCTCCGCCTTCCTCGCGGTTTCGAGCCTCCACCTGCCCCCCGTGCTGGACGACAATCTTCTGCACCACGGCGAGTCCTAGACCGGTACCATTGGCCTTGGTCGTGAAAAACGGCCGAAACAGTTTCGGCATAGCCGACGGCGCAATCCCGGGTCCGTTATCGAAAATCGTAATCCGCTGGAATCCGTTGTCGTCAGCCCGCACCACTTCTCCGCGAAGCAGCACCTTGCCGCCATTCACAGCTTCGCCGCACGCTTCGGCGGCATTCCGCGTTAAGTTCAAAACCGCTTGTCGCAGCAGCCCTTCATCCCCGACAGTATTTCCGAACTGTCCTTCCGAACGAATCCGAATCAGCGGAAGCGCCCCGCCAATCTCCGCCACCACCCGCTCTACGAGCGGCTGCAGTGGCACCGCTTCATTTGAAATATCCAGCGGCCGCGCGTATTTCAGGAATTCCGTCACCACATGCGTAATATTCCGCGTCTGCTCCAAAATCCGTTCCGCATAATCGGAAGCTTCAGGACTCGCTGTCTCTCCGCGGATCATCTGCGCATATCCGGAAATCGTAGCCAGCGCATTCTTGAATTCGTGCGCAATGCCCGCGGAAAGCTCGCCCAAAGCCGCCAGATTTTCCTTCAGCTGCACTTGTTGTTGCAGCGTCGCCAGCTCCGTCAAATCGCTCAACAAACAGATCGCTCCGTTGATTTTTTCATTCCCGCGCCGAATCGGAGAAATGGTTACCCCGAGCCGTCTCCCGTCGCCACCCGGCCCCCGGTGCTCCACTTGTTCCCGCCGGTAGATCTTCCCGCTCGCCAGACACTCGGCAATCAATTTGGTCAGTTCTGATTTTTCTCCAAGAGCTTCGCTATAGCGCCGAAATCCCAGCCCGCGAATCCCCAAACCCTGTTCAGCCGCCGGATTCGCGCTTGAAATAATTCCGGTGGAATTCACGACGAGCAGCCCCGCCGGCATATTCCGCGTGACTTCTTCACTCAACCGTTCGGTCTTCTCGGCGCGTTCCTTCTCCATCTTGTGCAGTCGCTCCAGCTCTTTTTCCTGCTCGCGCAACCTCACAATCACGCCTTCCATTGACGCGGTCATAAACGCCGACGGATTTCCCGTCCTGGCCACCGAATTCAGGGGCCGCGGCGCAAACTCCTCCCGCCCGCCGGCAAAAAACCTTCGCAAATAAAACACGCCGATGGTAATCAGCGCGAGAATGGCTACACCCCACCCCGCAACCACTTTCCACACATCCGAAGTGCTCGCAGTTTGCAGTAAGACCAGCATATTTTCTCAGTTTGCGGAATGTGGCAGCTGGCGACGAAGCCGGCCCGCATCTTTCAAGAAATGAAATCCCGACCTACCCTGGCCAATATTGCCAAATCACCGGCCCGAAAAACACCACCGCGAGCGCCCCGATCCCCAAAAATGTGCCCAGCGGCAGCTGATACCGTTTGGCAATCTCCCAACGCAGCGCATTGGTTTGCCCCAGGCCCATCCGGTTTCCGCGCACCGCCACTTTTCTGTTCCATCCCGCCAGATACAAAACCACAATCAGCGCCACACCCAGAACGCTACCGAGCGTGGTTCCCAGCAAAATTGTCAAAAATGCTCCGCGCACTCCCAGAAAAGTTCCGACCATCACCATCATTTTTACATCGCCAAATCCCATGCCTTCGCGCCCGGTGGCAATCCTAAAGAGTGCGGCAATGCCCCAAAGCAGCAAACTCCACAGCGCAGCGCCCAGCAGCGAATCGAGTACGCTCAAAAACGCTTCTGAAGGCATGAGTAAACCGAGCTTGCTCGTCAACCACAGAGCCGTGCCATCATGGAGCGGCACAAACCAGGCAAAAACCAGTCCGACAACCGCCCCCGGCCAATTCACAACATCGGGCAGAATCCGCACCCGCAAATCGGTAATCGCCAGCACCACAATCAGGCAAGAGAACACCACCCACTTGGCGGTCGCCAACGACAAATCAAACGACCAGTAGCACGCCACAAAAAGCAGTCCGGTCGCGAGTTCCACCAGAGGATACATCGGCGAAATCGGCAACTTGCAATTCCGGCATTTTCCGCCGAGCCAGAGCCACCCGAGGACCGGCACATTGTCGTAAGGTTTTATGGGTTTTTTGCACCGGGGGCAGCGTGAAGCAGGCGCAACAATAGACAACCCTTCCGGAATGCGGGAAATACACACATTCAGAAAGCTGCCGATGACAATCCCAAAAAGAAAAAACAGGCCGATGACCACGCATCAAATCTGACATACACAGCGACGATCCTCAATGAATCAGCGGGTCTCGCGTGCCCGATGGCTAACAGTGACTCTTCGGAACCAGCCCGGAATCGCGCCATGCGGGTTCCGCTTTCTGAAACACCCGGCCCGGTTTTCTAAGTCCTGGTATTTAGAACCGCCCGCCTCAGCCGCAGCATCCGCAAGATCCAAAACCCGGCGGCCGCGGCCGCCAAGTGCTTCAAGGTATGGCCACTAACGAAGTGTCCGGCCGAATAAACAACCCGGTCCCCGGTTTCCAGCAGTTTGGCCAAAACATAGAATCCCACCACCCCGAGCAAATCCCGTCCCCGGGTGTAGCGGGCCGGCAAAAGCTGCGCGAGCAGAAGAATCACGAGCGCGTAAATCTGCACCACTGCATAAAACCGCAAATCCCCGCGACCCTGCAACTCACTCGAGCGCCACTGCAAAACACTCCCCACTCCGATCGCCAGCAGAAAGGGAAGCAAGCAAAGCCCCCAGTTCACACTGACGCGCTCCCCGATCATCGCCCCCACCAGTGCCATAAACACCACAGTCATCGGAATCCGGTCCCACACCAGGCGCGCATTGTCCGGAGCCAGATGATAGTAAGCAGATCCTGCCGCTGTCAGGGCCAACCCGAAAAACAAAATCACCCAAAGCGCCCGCTCCCGTTCATCGACAAAGCGAATCGTCTCCGCTCCCGACAGCAAGAGAAAAAGTCCCCAAATACCGGCCACAGCGAACGGCAAATTCGAAACCACATCCCCGAAATTTGCCACACCCAGCCAAGCCCGCGTATCGGCAAACTGGTGATATGCGGGCGGCTGCGCGACCCGCGGCGCGAGACAAGCCGCCACGGCAATCGCGAGCGTCACTCCGAGCACTAGCAAAACCCCGTTTTTTCGCTTCATGCCGTCCAACGTATCGCAACCCTCGGCCGTCCACCACAACTCTCTCGAGCACAGAACAATGCAATTCTCGCGCGATCCCCCAGCCAACAAGCGCCCGCCAAACGCCTTTCACTCGCGACTTTCAGCGGTTAACTGTCGACCGCTTACCTCCTCCCCGTACGGCACGATATAATAGCTGTCGACAAAATGAACTGGTTCGAACAACGTATTCGCCGCTACGAGCACCGCCGCTGGACCACCGATGACAACCGTCGCGTGCAACCCTTCCATTGGGGTCTCGAGCACATCGGCGGCGACCCCCAGAACCCGAACCCGGGCGATTTTGTGCGCGCCTACGCCCGAGCAGCAATCGCCGACAGCAAAACCTGGTACGCAGCCGTCCCGGCAAACGACTACAGCGTAGACCAGGACAATGTCTTAACCTTCAGCAGTTCGCTACACTCGCCTTGGCCAGAAAACAACAAAGTCCACGCCCAACTTTTTCCCGGCACGCCTGGTGGACCTGCGGTTCTGGTGCTCCCCAACTGGAACGCCAAATGGCACGGACAACGGGGCCTCTGCCACTGGCTCCAGCGGATCGGCATCACCGCTCTGAAAATGAGCCTGCCTTATCATGACCGCCGCATGGTGAAAGGCCACGAGCGCGCCGACCAGGTCTGCGGCCCCAACATCGGACTGACGCTGCAAGCGAACCGCCAGGCGGTGCAGGACGCCCGCAATTGCATCCGCTGGCTCGAACAACAGGGCCACAAAAACATCGGCATTCTGGGCACCAGCATCGGTTCCTCGGTCGGCTACATCACCCTGATGCACGATGAGTGTGTCAAAACCGGAGGCTTTTTCCATTTCTCAACCTATTACGCGGATGTCGTGAGCCAAGGCATGACGACCAACCACGTTTGGGAAGGCCTGCGCAACCACGTTACGGTTGAAGAACTTCGCGAATATTGGGCGCCCATCAGCCCCATGCCATTTGTTGAAAAGGGAATGGGGGCCGACCGCAACTCGCTTCTGATCCACGGCAAATATGACCCGACCATGCTCCCCGAACTCAGCAATCAGATGCTCGCTGCCCTTCGTCGCCACGGGGCCAATCCGCGAAGTATCGAACTCCATTGCGGCCACTATTCGCTCGAACTCGCCCCGTTCTCCTACATCGCCGGTTACAAAATGCTCGCCTACCTAAAATCCGCTCTCGCCTGAGCCGCTCCGGCGGTGCGCTCCTCGATTTTTGCCTGAAGCAGAACGACGATCTGCGGGCTGCGGCCGGGGGGAGGGGGCCTGGCCCTTACCGCAACAACTCTGAAAAGCGTCCCGAGGCGACGAGTACAGCCACCGTTTCCAGATCCTCAGAGAGCCGCCGGTCCGCTTCAACTTTCGCCGATTTCGCCCGCACGGCCTGGTAGGCCTGTCCCGCCAAAGTCCCGGTCCGCAAAGGCGCCAGCAAATCAATCCCCTGGCATGCACACAAAAGTTCAATTGCCAAAATGTACCGCAAATTCTTCAACATGCGCTCCAGCCGCCGGGCCCCGCTCATGCCCATCGAAACGTAGTCTTCCTGATTCCCCGAAGTTGAAATGGAATCGACGGAATGTGGCGTTGCCAGAGCCCGATTCTCACTGGTCAAGGCCGCCGCCGTCACCTGGGCAATCATAAATCCGGAATTCAACCCCGGTTCCGGAGTCAAAAACGCCGGCAGCATACTCGTCAGCGGATTCGTCATCTGTTCGATCCGCCGCTCGGCAATACCGCCGAGCGTGGCAAGGGCAATCGCCACCTGATCGGCGGCCATGGCCAGCGGCTGGCCATGAAAATTTCCGCCACTGACGATGTCGCCCTCCCCGCCGTCCGTCACAAACACCAACGGATTATCGGTTGCGCTGTTTAACTCGACCGCCGCCATTTCACGCGCCTGGCTGAGAGAATCGCGGACCGCCCCGTGCACCTGCGGGGTACATCGCAAACTGTAGGCGTCCTGAACCCGTTTGTCGCTTTCGGCGGAACGATGCGACTCGCGAATCTGGCTGCCTTCATTCAAATGTGCCAAGTTCCGCGCCGTTTGCGCCGCGCCGGCGTAAGCCCGGGCATGCATGATTCGCGAATCAAACGCTCCGGGGCTTCCGCGCAACGCGTCGAGAGAAAGTGCAGCCGCCACGTCCGCGGTGTCGGCGAGAACGTCCGCCTCCTGCAATGCCAGACAGAGCAGCGCCAGCATGCCCTGGGTGCCATTCAACAGAGAAAGACCCTCTTTGGCTTCCAGAGCCAGCGGCAGGATTCCAGCGCGTTTCATCGCCTCGCCGCCTGGTAGCGTTTCACCACGATACGCAGCAAAGCCTTCGCCAATCACCACGTGCGCGAGATGAGCCAGCGGCGCAAGATCGCCCGAAGCGCCAACCGAACCCTGCGAGGGAATTACCGGATGCACGCCGGTATTGAGCATCGCGCAAAGCGTCTCTACAACCAGCGGCCGTACTCCACTTAAACCTTTCGCCAGGGCATTGGCCCGCAGGAGCATCATCGCGCGCACTTCGGCGGCGCTGAGCGGGTCGCCAACCCCGACCGCGTGCGAGCGCACCAGATTTACCTGGAGCTGCCGTACCTGCTCGGGCGAAATCCGCACCGATGCCAATTTCCCAAATCCGGTGTTGATGCCGTAGGCGGTCGCGCCCGACGCGACAAGTTTGTCGACCACCGCCCGCGACGCTTTCATGCGCGCGATTGCCCCCACAGCCAGAGAAACTTCCTCGCCGTGGACGGCCACGCGGCGCAGTTCGGCGAACGTCAATTCATTTCCGCTCAGCGCGATGCTCATGGCTTGCTCCGCTGCGGCTGTAGTTCGCGAAATGCGGCAAACTGCGCGCGATATTTTTCCGGCAGAAGTTTGGGCCGCCCGTTCCGCCCGCAGATCACGTGAACTGTTTCCCCGGTGGCCAAGGTCTGCTTGTCGGAGTCGCGCAGCACTTCATAGGAAAAGGAAATTGTGCGATTCTGCGTGTCCGAAATCCGCGTGCGAATTTTCAGCACATCATCGTATTTTGCCGACTTCAGAAAACGGCAATGCGCATCCACAACCACGATGTGGCAATCGTCTTCAATTTCCATCTGCTTATATTCAACCCCGAGCGCGCGAATGAGTTCGACGCGGCCGATTTCAAACCACACCAGATAGTTCGCGTGATACACCACGCCCATCTGGTCGGTTTCTGCATAACGCACACGCACAGCTGCATCGAAATATTCAATCATTCCCGAGGTCCTGTGATGGTGTTTCAGATTTTCATAGCAGCGCAGATATCTTCATCGGCGCATGACACGAGCACGAACAAAATGAACTTGAAAAATTATTCGGAGTCGCCGCGCCAGATTGGTTTGCGCTTTTCAAGGAACGACGCCAGCCCTTCCTTGAAGTCGGGCGTGCAGCGTATCCGGGCATTCTCGAGAACTGCGCGCTCCAAATCGGCGTCAACGCTCGCCGCCGCCGCTGAAGTGAGCAAGCGCTTGGCCCGGGTCAGGCTGCTCGGGCTGGCTTCGATGAGGACTCCGGCCAGTTCGCGGGCCCGCTCCATGAGCCGTTCAGCGGGCACAATTTCTGTGACCAGGCCGATTTCTCGGGCTTCGGCCGCGTCCAGGACCCTTCCTGTGAGCAACAGATCGCGCGCCCGTTTTTCTCCGATTTGCCGCGTGAGGAAAACGGAAACGATCGCCGGGAGAAAACCGATCTTCACTTCGGTGTAGCCAAACTTTGCTTCAGGAACGGCCAACGTGAAATCGCAAAGGGTGGCAATGCCGCAGCCGCCGGCCAGCGCCGCGCCGTTCACCGCGGCAATCAACGGCTTCGAGAAACTCCAGATGCGGCGGAACATGCGCGCCATCTTTCGCGAATCGTCCATATTGTCAGAAGGGGATTGCCGCGCAATGGCCGAGAGCATTTCCAGATCCATGCCCGCGGAAAACGCCTTTCCTGCTCCGGTGAGAATGGCGACGCGGGAATGGCTTTTTTCAATATTGTCCAGTGCCGATTGCAATTCGCACAGCATCTTGGCCGAGATCGCGTTGCGCTTTTCGGGGCGATTGAAGGTGAGACTGGCGATCTCGCCGGCAAATTCAAGTGTCAGTGTTTCGTACATGGGGTGAATCTCCTAACCGTTAAAAGTTACGGAGAGTTGCTTGCGCGGCCAGCGGCCGACCCGCCGACGACTCGCTTGGGCAATCAGACCTCTTACCAGCATGCCCTGATTCTAGTTCACAAGAGGGGCATGTGCATACTTGGCCCGGATCGAATTGGTCATCTGCAGCAGTTTGTCCAAAGCGGCCGGGTCCATGCCGGTTTTTGCGCCGGCTTGGTGCAAGGCCGTCAAAACCTGTTCGGTGGCAATGTTACCAACCAGATCGTCGCCGGCAAACGGGCAGCCGCCGAGTCCGGTGAGGGCACTGTCGAACCGGCGGCAGCCGGCTTCATAGGCCGCCAGAATTTTCGCTTCGGCAACTTCGGGGTGGCTGTGCAAATGAACTCCAAGCTCCATTCCGGGGACGTGATCTTTGACGCTGCGATACACCTCGCCAACCAGTTCGGGGGTCGCCGTGCCGACGGTGTCGGCAAGTGAAACGGTGTCGACCCGAATCTCTTTGAGCCATTCGAGCGTTTCGCTAACCAGTTCCGAGCCCCAAGGCTCATCGTAGGGATTTCCAAATGCCATGGAAATGTAGATCACCAGATCGCGCTTCGCCGTGACCGTTTCTTTTTTGAGTTTCTCAACCAGCAGGCGCGATTCCTGGCGTGACATATTGGCGTTGGCCCGACGAAAGTATGCTGAAATGGAATAGGGATATCCGATGGTGGTAACGCCGGGAGTCGCAAGAGCCCGCTCCAACCCCTTTTCATTCACCACAATTCCAATGATTTCTGGAGCCGCGATCGGATCAGGAAGGGCGGCATTCAGTTTGGCCATAACCTCTTCACTGTCGGCCATCTGCTTTACGTGTTTCGGTGAAACAAAACTTACCGCATCGATATGTTTGAACCCGGCCAGCACCAGCGCACGGAGGTAGGCGGCTTTTTCCTCCGCCGGAATTACTTCTGGCAATCCCTGCCACGCATCGCGCGGGCATTCAATCAGCTTTACGTTTTCCATGTTAAGTCTGGAGTACTCCCGTTTTGAACTCCCGGATGTCGGGGTTGAGTGCAGCCGCTTCCAGAGCCCCGATTAGCGCGTCGCGGGTGTGAGCGGGATCGATGATGGCGTCCAGCCAGAGGCGGGCGGCGGCGTAGCGCGGGTCGGTTTGTTTGTCGTAGTTGGCTTTAATGGCGGCGTGGGTTTCTTGTTTCAGCTTTTCGTCGACCTTTTTGCCTTCGCGCTCGAGTTGTTTGAGTTTGATTTCAGCAAGGGTGTTGGCCGCCGCGTCTCCGCTCATGACCGCGAATTTGGCGGTAGGCCAGGCGAACATGAAGCGCGGGTCGTAGGCTTTGCCGCACATGGCGTAGTTGCCGGCGCCGAAACTGCCGCCACAGATCACAGAGATCTTGGGAACTACGCTGTTGGCGACGGCGTTGACCATTTTGGCGCCGGCGCGGATGATGCCGCTCCACTCGGCGTCTTTGCCGACCATGAAGCCGTTTACGTCGTGGAGAAAAATCAGGGGAATACGATTTTGATTGCAGTCGAGAATAAAGCGTGCGGCTTTTTCAGCGGACTCGGTGTAGATCACGCCGCCGAATTCGACGCGCTTCTCGTCCGAGCCGCGGGCATGCGTCTGCACGTGCTTTTTCTGGTTGGCTAGGATGCCGACCGCCCAGCCGCCGATTCGCGCGTAGCCGCAGAGCAAGGTTTCACCATACTCGGCTTTATATTCTTCAAACTCGCTGGCATCCACAATGCGCGCAATGATTTCGCGCATGTCGTACTGTTTGCCGGGGGCCTCGGAGAATACCCCGTAAATCTCTTCGCCGCCGTAAAGCGGTTCACGCGACGCGGTGCGGCTAAACGGGGAGGGATTCGGCGCGCCCATTTTGTCGACCAGAGCGCGAATCCGTTTGATGCAAGCGTCGTCATCTGGTTCACGAAAATCCACCGTGCCGCTGATTTGCGAATGCATTTTTGCGCCGCCGAGATCCTCGGCGGAGGTCTTTTGCCCGATGGCCGCTTGCACGAGCGCGGGACCGGCCAAAAACAAGCCGGAACCTTCCGTCATCAGGATGTGATCGCACATAAGCGGCAGATACGCGCCGCCCGCCACGCACATGCCCATGATGGCGGCCAGTTGCGGGATGCCCATGGCGCTCATTACGGCATTGTTGCGAAATACGCGCCCGAAATCGTCGGTATCCGGAAAAACATCTTCCTGCAGGGGCAGAAAAACTCCCGCGGAGTCGACCAGATAGATGGTAGGGATATGATTTTCGATGGCGATATTTTGCGCACGAATAACCTTCTTCGCGGTCATCGGGAAAAATGCGCCCGCTTTCACCGTCGCGTCATTGGCGATGATCATCATGGTGCGGCCGCAAATTTTCGCGAGGCCGGTGATGGCTCCTGCGCCGGGAGCGCCGCCCCATTCTTCGTACATTCCGTGCGCTGCGTAAATACTCAGCTCAAAAAGATGAGTGCCGGGGTCAATGAGCTTGCTGATGCGTTCGCGAGCGGTGAGCCGCCCTTTTTTGTGTTGCGCTTCGATCCCCTTGGAGCCGCCGCCTTCGCATATGCGCGCTTCTTCATTCTTGAGCGCGGTCATCAATTCCACGATGCGGCGCGAGTTTTTCTCAAATTCTGCTGACTTGGTGTTGACATTTGTCTTCAGCGTGGATGCCGTCACTCGCAGACCTCGGTTTGCTCCGGGCTGGCGCACAGTTCCCATAAACGTCGCTCATGCCCGGCAATCGATTTCATTATACGGAGGAAAGACCGATTCCGCGAGCGCGGCTGGCGAAGGTGAAAAGAGCTGATTGACGGCATTTTGGTTCGAGGCTACCCTTGGGTGCAGAGTTGAGCAGCCCGACCCAAGTTCAATTCGTAGTGCCCTGGAGGCGCCTGTGCGAACCAGCAACGAAGTTCGGACCGGTGCGGCTCCATGAGTTTGTTGCTATAAGTTTCCCGGCACGAGCACACCCTCCGCTTCGCAAATTTCACACTACTCATTTGTCTGATTGGCCGCTGAGTGCTGGTTTTTCTGGCCGCGGCAGTGGCCCTGCCGTGTCCGCTGTCCTGCAGGGATGGTTCTGGCACGCGATACTGCACGATGCAGCAGGAGAAAATCCGTGGACTTGAAGACGCTCGGATGGAATGAATTTTTTGAAACGAATCGGGTGGAGGAAAATCGCGCGTCATGTGTTCCGGCGCGGGTGGTTTCCCAACATCGCGGATTGTGGCGCGTGGCAGGCGCCTTTGCCGAGTGCTGGGCGGAACCTGCCGGGAAACTGCGGCTGGCTGCAGACGCCGGGGGCGTCTGGCCGGTGGTGGGCGATTGGGTGGAGGTCAGTTTTGCGCCGCCCTCGGAGCGCGCTGCGATGCAGCTGGTGTTGCCGCGGCGTTCGCAATTTTCGCGAGCAAGTCCGGGCAAGCACGTGCAGCAGCAGGTGATCGCGGCGAATGTCGATGTGGCGCTGCTGGTGGTGGCCCTGGACGGAGATTTTAATGTGCGGCGAACGGAACGGTATCTCGCGCAGTGCCGGGAAGCGGGAGCGAGACCGGTGATTGTGTTGAACAAAGCGGATGCCTGCGACGACACGGGGTTGAAAATCGGGGAGATGGAAGATGTCGCACTGGACGCGCCGGTCGTCTCGATCAGCGGCTTGACCGGCGAGAATGTCGAAGCCCTGCGCGAGTTTCTGGTGCCGGGGCAAACCCATATTCTGCTCGGATCTTCGGGGACCGGAAAGTCCACGCTGGCGAATCGTCTGCTGGGGGAGATGATTCAGGACACAGGAGAAGTACGCGAAAGCGACAGCAAAGGCAGACATACCACTACAGCCCGGCAACTTTTTGTTTTGCCGGGCGGCGCGCTGCTGATGGATACCCCGGGGCTGCGCGAACTGCAGCTTTGGGATGCCGGCGAGGGAGTGGCGCAAACTTTTGCGGATATTGATGAGCTGGTCGGGCAGTGCCGTTTCCAGGATTGTACGCACGGGGCGGAACCCGGTTGCGCGGTACGCGCGGCACTGGATGACGGAACACTGGACGCGGCGCGGTTCGAGAGTTACGGCCGGCTGCAGAGGGAGCAAAAATTCCAGCAGGGGAAAGTCGATCCGGCGGCGCGACGCGAGCAGAAAGAAAAAATCGTGAAATTGATGCGCGATGTTCGCAAAAGAGAGAAGCATGACAAGCGAAAATAAAAGCCCATGGGCCATGGCGACGGTGCCGGCCACGAGCGCAACGGGACCCCTGCTGCTGGATCTGCAACTGGCGCGACGAGTGGAGCAGGCCGAGGCGCAAGCGGCGGCAGAATGTGCGCAGACGGTCGAGCGGTTGCGTCCCGGCGGAAACGCGGCACTGCTTCGAGTTGCTGGCGGGTACGCGGTTTATTGCGGGCCGTCGTCGCCGATTACCCAGGCCGTGGCGCTGGGGCTGGATGGACCCGTGAGCGAAGAGGAGTTTGATCGGCTGGAGGATTTTTACCGGATTCGCGGCGAGGCCGTGCGTGTCGAGACCTGTCCGCTTGCGGACGGGAGTTTGTTTGAGCGGTTCGCGGAGCGCGGATATCGCGTTACAGAATTTTCCAATGTGATGGCGCGCGCGCTGGCCAAGCCCGAACTTGCGGCGGCTGCTGAAGAACTTCCGGCAGGGCTTACGATTGAGCGAGCCGGGCCGTCGCGAATTGAGTTGTGGACGCTGACGGTGGCCCAGGGATTTGCTGAACACTATCCGGTAACCGAGGAGCTGCTCGATGTGATGCGGATGTTTGCGCTGGGTTCGCACGCGGAGTGCTACCTGGCGCGGTTTGCCGGAAAAGTGGCCGGGGGCGGCGCGCTGATGATTCGAGATGGCGTGGCGGGGCTATTCGGGGCCAGTACCTTGCCGGCGTTTCGCAAACGCGGCGTGCAAACGGGTTTATTGCGGGCCCGTCTGGAGCGCGCGGCCGGGGCCGGGTGCGACCTGGCGGTGAGTCTGGCGCAGGTGGGGAGCGCCTCCGAGCGTAATATTGTGCGGCACGGATTCCAAGTTTTGTATTCGCGGGCGAAGTTTGAGCGGGCTCGGACGTGAAGCGTCAGGCTTTGGCGGCGTAACGCTGGTTGATGAATTCGATGATGTCCAGCGTGCTTGTGCCGGGAAGAAAGATTTCAGCAATGCCGGCTTTTTTCATGGCGGGGATGTCGGCTTCAGGAATGATGCCGCCGACCAGCACGGTGACGTCGTCCATGCCTTTTTCCCCGAGCAGCTTCATGAGTTGCGGGCAGATGGTGTTGTGGGCGCCGGAAAGGATGGAAAGGCCGATGACGTCGACGTCTTCCTGGACGGCGGCAGAGGCGATCATTTCCGGAGTTTGCCGCAGGCCGGTGTAGATGACTTCCATGCCGGCGTCCCGCAGGGCGCGGGCGATGATTTTAGCGCCGCGGTCGTGGCCATCAAGGCCGGGCTTGGCAATTAGCACTCTGATTTTCTTTGCAGGCATTTCTCGCTCGCTCGGCGCTCTGGGGGGCCAGTTCTTATTCTGTTTCTTGGATTTGTGTAATAAGGATAGTCCAAATTCTAGGTGATGGCGACTTCTTCGTAGGTGCCGAAGACTTCGCGGAGGGCGTCGCAGATTTCGCCTACCGTGGCATAGGATTTTACGGCCGAGAAGAGGTAGGGCATTAGATTTTCAGTGGACTTGGCGGCTTTGCGCAGGGCCGCCAGCTGGCGCGCCACTTCGTCGGCAGAGCGGTCCCGGCGGAGTTTGCTTAGTCGTTCCGCCTGGCGCACGGCGACGGTTTCGTCGATTTGCAAGGTGTCGAGGGGTTTTTCCTTGGTAACGTAGTCGTTGACGCCCACGATGATTTTCTCTTTTTTGTCGATTTCCATCTGGTAGCGGTAGGAGGCTTCGGCGATTTCGCGCTGCGGATAGCTGCGTTCGATGGCGGCGACCATGCCGCCCATGGCGTCGATTTTGTTGATGTAGTCCCAGGCTCCGGCTTCGACCTCGTTTGTGAGTTTTTCGACGAAATAGGAACCGCCCAGAGGATCGACGGTACTGGTGACGCCGGTTTCGTGCGCGATGATTTGTTGGGTGCGCAGAGCGATGGTGGCGGCAAATTCGGTGGGAAGCGCCCAGGCTTCGTCGAGTGAATTGGTGTGGAGAGATTGTGTGCCGCCGAGGACGGCTGCCAGTGCTTGCAGCGCCGTACGCACCACGTTGTTGTATGGCTGCTGCGCGGTGAGCGAGCAGCCAGCGGTCTGCGTGTGGAAGCGCAGAGCCCAGGAGCGCGGATTTTTGGAGCCGTAACGCTCGACCATGGCTTTGTGCCAGATGCGCCGGGCGGCGCGATACTTGGCGATTTCCTCGAAAAAATCACTGTGGGCGTTGAAGAAGAAAGAAAGTTGCGGAACGAATTCATCAACGTCGAGGCCGCGGCGCATGCCCCACTCGACGTATTCGAGGCCATCGCGCAGGGTGAACGCCAATTCCTGAATGGCGGTCGAGCCGGCTTCCCGGATGTGGTAGCCGCTTACCGAGATGGGATTGAATTTTGGCGTATTTTTTACGGCGAACTCAAAGGTGTCAATGACCAGGCGCATCGAGGGTTCTGGCGGATAGATATATTCCTTTTGCGCGATGTATTCCTTGAGAATGTCGTTTTGCAGAGTGCCTGAAAGTTTCCGCCAGTCGGCGCCCTGTTTTTCGGCGACGGCGAGATACATCGCCCAGATGACCGCGGCGGGGGAGTTGATGGTCATCGACGTGGTGACGCCGGCGAGGGGAATTTTATCGAACAGGACTTCCATGTCGGCGAGCGAACTGATGGCGACGCCGCATTTGCCGACTTCGCCTTCAGAAAGAGCATGGTCGGAGTCGTAGCCCATCAAGGTTGGGAGATCGAAAGCCGTTGAAAGACCGGTTTGTCCCTGCGAAAGAAGATAGCGAAAGCGCTCGTTGGTATCTTCGGCAGTGCCAAAACCGGCGAACTGCCGCATGGTCCACAGGCGCCCGCGGTGCATGGTGGAGTGAATCCCGCGGGTGTAGGGCGGCGCGCCGGGGAATCCCAATTTTTCCTCGGGATTCCAGTTGGGGAGGTCGGCTTCGGTGTACAGGCGATTGATCGAATGACCGGAAATCGAAGTGAACTGGTCACGTCGCTCGCGGCTTTTGGCCAGAGTGGGGCCGAGCGTATTTTCTTCCCAGGCTTGTTCGGCTGGAGATGCGGCGCGGTATTCGTTGCCGTTTTCAGCGGGCGTCACCATCTGTGACGTGGTTTTGGATTCCTCGCTCATGCGGTTGGCTCCCCGAGAAAATTTGCGGCAGAAGAAAATTCAAACAACTGTTCGAATTTCTACAATAACCAATGCTATTCGAAAGCGGGAAGAGGGGCAAGCGCGCCATGACACCAAGGCGGCGCAAAGGACGAAACAAGTTCCAGCCAGAAAAAAATGGGCCGGAGCAAAACTCCGGCCCACGAAGTCACGGAAGACCCAGGAAACTACTTTTCGCCCTGTTTCTGGAAAATCTTGTCGGCGCCGACAACCTGACCATTCAGAGTTCCGGGGATGAGGGTTTCGCGATCAACGCTGCCTTTTTTGGCATCGGCAATCGTTACCCGATTCACTTCGAGGGTGCGCCCAACGGCGCGTTCGAAATTGGCTTTGGCTTCGACCAGATCGGCCAGCGCACGCAACTCCGTGCCCTGGGCGGTGACCAGGTCGCGCTGCGTTTGAATGACCAGGTACACGGTGGATGCGCCAAGCTGATATTTTTTCTGCTCAGCGTCGAAAGTCTGCTGTTGCAGTTCCCGCGCTTTGGCCGCTGCTTCAACGCGGGCGCGATTCTGTTGCAGCGCGATGTAGGTGTTGCGAACGTCGAGAAGCGCATTGTTCTTGATCTGCTGGACCTGCGCTTCGAGCTGGCGCTGCTGCAGAATGGAGCGCTGGTTATCGGCCTGCGCCGAACGATTGCGCAACGGGAGCTGCAGCGTCAATCCCGCGGCATATTCTGGAAAGCGATTGTGGAAGATCTGGCTCTGCGCGTCGGTAAACCCGCCGGCCGCCACCCCAGTGACAGGAGCGGTTGCCAGAGGCACAAAGATAGGAATTGGCGTGCCGCCGGGCCCGATAATCGTGACCGGGGTTCCGCTAGCATCGACGATTGGTGTGTTCACGTCGCCGGTAACGACGGGCGTTCCCGTGGTGACCGAATTGCCTCCGAGACCGACACTGGCGTAACGCGCACTAAGAGTCAGACTAGGAAGCAGGGCATTGGCGGTCGATTTTACGTCGATATCAGCGTTTTTCAGGTTGTAGACCTGTTCCTGGATATCCGGGCGTTTGGTGAAGGCTTCCTTGATGGAGTCTTCAAACGACGGGCCTTCAACGTCAGACGGCCGAACCGGGAGTTCTGTAGGAATAATCTCCACATTGAGAAGGCTGGCGGCCAGGGGATCTTTGGTGATCGCATTTTTCAGAGTCTGTTCCTGCTGGAGTTGCACGGTTTGCGCAACGATCAGATTCTGGCGGTCGGTGGCTAACTCGGATTCAGCGCGGGTGACGTCGAGAGGCGCCATGGTGCCGATTTCCAACTGTTTTTTATTGTCGTTGTAGAGTTTTTCCGAGACTTCCACGGCCTGCTTTTGCACGCGAACGTTTTCCCTCGCGTAAACGAGCTCCCAATAGTCCGTAATGGTAGCGGTAACCGTGGTGATGGCCTGTTGCGAGAAGGCCAGGTCGGCGATCTTGCGATTGTTTTTGGCGATGCGCAGGTTGCGGCGATTGACTTCCAGGCAGCAGCCATTGAGCAGTTGCTGACTGACCTGCACGGTCAGGGACGATTGCACGGATGGATTAAAAAAGTTCGCCGTGGGGCTCGAAGATGCGCGGGTGTTGTTCCACGCCGCCGTTACACTCGTGCCGGTGTTGAACCCTTGCGTGTAGGTAGTGTCATAGGTGGCGGAGTGACTGGTCAATCCGATCAAACTGCTGGCACCGGTGCCGCCGGTTCCGGAAATAAATGGGTTGTTGATGGGCGTGGTCAGGTTGTCAAAAAAGATCGACTGGGTGATGACTGGATCAAGATTAATAAAAGGAACATTGGCATTTGAGAAGGTATAGGCGGCGTCAGCAGTGCCAATCCCTTGTTGCCCGACGCCTCCGGCCTTGGCCTTCAAAATGGAGTTGTCGGCGTACCACGGGACATATCTCTGAATTGTGATATCGAGATTGTTCTCAAGCGCCAGCTCGACAGCATCCTGCAGCGTAATCTCGAGCTTCCCGTCATGGATGAGTTGCTCGACCCGGGGCGAGTTGGTGAGCGTTTCGCGATCGATATGGATCGGGCGATAGACGCCAAGAAAATTGGGAAAAACCCGTGGCCCGCCCGAATAGTCGTGTTTATACACGCCAAGCGAAACCGGAATGGGAGGCGCGGGTGGGGTCGTGCTCTCCTTGGGTGATTGGGCAGGAGGCAGCGATGGTGGAGCTGGTTCCTGTGCAAAGCTCGGCGATACCGGACCTGCCGCGATGATGCCTGCCAGCAAGGCGGCCAACAGCGGTCGAGCAAACAACTTCGTCATGTTATTCCTCACCCCTGGAGTCTGTGGCCCCACGGGACCTCTCTTATTGAGTTCCACATCCAAACCAACTGGCCTGCTCTAACTTTATTACCCTCAACACAGTAAAACGTCTGGGGGTCCCATTATGTTTCACCAAATACGCAGAGAAGTGCCAGAAGAAGGGCTGCCGAGCAGCATTTCAGGCAAAAAAGGAGTTTAGCAGGGGCGCTCATCCTTGACAATGAATCTGGCGACGGCTAGGCTGCTGACACTTCGACGTTTAGGAGCAATATACGGATAGCGGGATGCCATGCTGAAACGCGAAGAGTTGCTTAAGATATTCGAATCGGCAGGAGCCATTCGCCACGGGCATTTTGAATTGTCCAGCGGCTTGCACAGCGGCATGTACGTCCAGTGTGCGCTCGTTCTGCGCTACCCGCGCTTTGCTGAAAAGCTGGGGCAGGCGCTGGCGGCACTGTTTTCCGACGCAATTATCGAAGCGGTCGTTTCTCCGGCGATCGGCGGGCTGATTGTGGGGCACGAAGTGGCGCGCGCGCTCCCGGAACCCAAAGACAGTACAGGCGGAGGCGTTCCCGCACTCTTTGTTGAACGCGACGGCAGCGGGACCATGACCATGCGGCGCGGTTTTTCTCTCAAACCCGACCAACACGTGCTCGTAGTTGAGGATGTGTGGACTACGGGCGGTTCGACGCAGGAAGCGATTCGGGTTGTCGAAGAAGCGGGAGGCCGGGTTATCGCCGCCGGCGCACTGATTGATCGCAGTGGCGGCAACATCGAATTTCCCGTCGAATCGCAGGCGCTGCTGGATTTGCCGATTGCCAGTTATGATCCGGACGAATGCCCGTTTTGCCGTGAAGGCAGCGCCGCCGTTAAGCCCGGAAGCCGCTTTGCCCGCATTGCGTCGTGAACATACATTTTCCTAGCGTTCAGATTTACGGCGACTTGCCTCCACCGCAGGCAGGACGCCGCGGTTCTCCGGTTGGGCAACCCCCGCACTCATGCGCTATTTCAAATTAACGATTGCCTACGACGGGACAGATTTTCACGGCTGGCAGATTCAGCCCAACAAGCCGACCGTACAGGGCGAAATTATTTCCATTCTGCGCCGTCTGACTCAGGAACATATTCATTTTCACGGCGCCGGGCGCACCGATTCAGGGGTGCATGCGCTGGGACAAGTAGGCAGTTTTAAAACAAAGTCCGCGCTGTCGGCGCAGGAATTTCAGCGCGCGCTCAACGCCCTCTTGCCGCCCACGATTCGGATCATGGAATCGGAGGAGGTGGGGCCGGACTTCAACGCTCGTTGGTCGTCTGTCGGGAAAATCTACCGGTACCGTATTTATCGCGGCCGAGTCGTTCCCCCCATGCTCTGGCGATTCGTTTTGCACTACCCGTTTCCACTCGACGAAGATGCGATGCGCGACGCGGCGGCGCGTTTCGTGGGCATGCACGACTTTGCCTCGTTTGCGGCGTCCAGCGGATCGGAAGATGACGATAAAGAGCGAACGACGGAACGAGAGATCTATGCAACAGAACTTGTGCGCTCGGCCGACAACGCGGAACTGGTTTTCACCGTGCAAGGGCGATCGTTCTTGCGCTACATGGTTCGCAAAATGGTCGGAACCCTGCTGGATGTTGGGCGCGGGAAACTGCAGCCGTGCGACATCGACCGGCTCTATGAGTTGCGGGATCGCTCGAAGTCTGGGCCCACGGTACCTCCGCAAGGATTGTTCATGGTCGAAGTGCACCACGAGGAAGCCTGGCGCGTGGGCCTTCCCTAGGCAGCCACTGTTTCCTATCATTACCGTAAATTTCGGATAGAATCCGCTTATGGCCGATGCCGCTGCCTCCCCTGGCTCGATTCCTTCCATTGATCCTGCGACGGGCCAAATCCTCCAGCAGTTTGCCGGCACCCAACCGCGCGCTGTCGCAGGAATCGTGGCCCGCGCCCGCCGGGCACAGTCTGAATGGGTGAAACTTCCGCTCGCCGCGCGCTCGAGTCGTGTTGCAAGACTGGCAACCACGATACTGGCTTGGCGGGAAACGCTTGCCAATGCGGTGGTCGCCGAGTCCGGCAAGCCAAGAGTCGAGGCCCTGTTTGCCGATGTGTTTGTCTCCCTTGATACGGCCGAATATTTTGCCAAGTTTGGAGACCGTCTGCTGCAGCCCGAGCGGGTCCCGCATCATAGTCTTGCGGCCAAAGCCAAATCCGGAAGCCTCCGCTATGAACCCCTGGGGGTCGTTGGAATTATCAGCTCCTGGAACTATCCGCTGGCGATTCCCCTGAGCCAAATAATTCCGGCGGTGCTGGCCGGGAACGGCGTCGTTTGCAAAACAAGCGATTTCACTCCTCATTGCGGAGCATTAATCGAAAAGCTTTTCGCCGAATCTGGATTTCCAGAGAATCTAGTCTGCATAGTGCAGGGAGGCGGAGACGTCGGGCAGGCGCTGATTGCTGCCGGGCCGGACAAGGTGCTGTTTACCGGCAGCGTTCCCACGGGCCGAACGGTCGCTGAAGCTTGCGCAAAAGAGCTGATTCCCAGCGTTCTTGAATTGGGCGGCAAAGACGCAATGATCGTTCTGGCCGATGCCGACCCGCACACTACCTCGAGCGGCGCAGTGTGGGGAAGCTTCACCAACTGTGGACAGGTTTGTCTTTCGGTCGAACGGTTGTTCGTCGAACGAGCCATCAGCGATTCATTCGTCGCGCAATGCGTCGATAAAACAAAAAAGCTGCGCATGGGACCGGGGTGCGATCCGGCCAGCGACGTGGGCCCACTGATCCGGCCGCATCACGTGGAAAGAATGATCGCTCTGGTTAGCGACGCGGTAGCCAAAGGCGGCCAGGTGCTTTGCGGAGGAAAGCCGCGGCCGGATCTGGGACCGGGTTTTTTCGAGCCGACGGTCGTTTCCAATGTTGATTCTTCGATGAAACTGTTTCAGGAAGAAACCTTTGGTCCCATTATGGCTGTGCAGACGGTGCGAGATTCCGAAGAAGCGATTGCCAGGGCCAACGATTCGCAGTTTACTCTGGCGGCCAGCGTGTGGACCGGCAATCCGAAACGCGGTGCGGAAATTGCCGCCCGGTTGCGCGCCGGATCGGTGATGGTCAATGACGTCGTCAGTTATTTTGCCATTGCCGAAGCCCCGCACGGTGGTTGCCGGGCAAGCGGCTGGGGCCGAACGCACGGGAAAGCGGGACTTCTGGAAATGGTGCAGCCGAAATATGTGGATATCGACCGCTTGCCGAAACGCGAAAAGCCATGGTGGTATCGTTACGGCTCGCCGCTGGACCGCGCCGCCGACGCGTTTCTGCAATTTCAGTTCAAGCGAAGCCACCTCTCGCGGGTTCGCCACGCAAGATTGGCACTGAAGACGATGTTTCGAGACCACGGTTTATGATCCTTGCCGACAAGTCCGCCAGGCGAAACGTGAAACATACGCTCGTTTGCGTTATTCTTCTGACCATGACGGCGCGCTCATCGCTGGCCTTTCCTCCGACTCGCCTTTCGCTGTCGTCCCAAGTTGCGGACAGTCCGAAACTTCGCGCCGCACTGGACTGGCTGGCGAAAAATCTCAATTGGATCAACGAACAGCAGATCAGGCTTACGGAAATTCCGGCCCCGCCGTTCAAGGAAGAAAAACGCGGAACGGCCGTGAAATTGTTGTTCAGCGAATTGGGTATTCGCGTAGAGACCGACAAAACAGGAAACGTAATCGCGGAGATTCCGGGCACGGATGAAAAAGAAATAGTGGTCCTGTCCGCACATCTGGACACGGTTTTTCCGCCCGCGACGGATGTGCGCGTGAAGCGCGACAACGGGCGGCTCAGCGCGCCCGGTATTTCCGATAACGGCACCGGTTTGGCGGCGATGATAGCGATTGCCAGGGCCATTCATGCCGCAGACCTTCATCCGCAGAGGACCATCCTTTTTGTCGCGGACGTGGGCGAAGAGGGCGAAGGGAATCTTCGCGGCATGCGGGCACTGGTCGACGCCTACCGCGCAAAGCTGAAAGCCATTGTCGTGCTGGATGGTTCTGGCACGGATCACGTAACGACCAAGGCCCTGGCATCGCGTCGTATGGAAGTGGTGATTACTGGTCCAGGCGGGCACAGCTGGTCCGACTTTGGCATTCCCAATCCAATCAACGCTCTGGTGCGGGCTTCGGTGCGCTTTATCAACACGAAAGTTCCTGCCACTCCGCGCACCACCTTTAATTTGGGGCAAATTGAAGGCGGCACGTCGGTCAATTCGATTCCGTATGAAGCCCGTTTGAAGGTGGATGTGCGGTCGGAAAGTGAAGAGGAACTTTTGCGTCTGGAAGCGGCACTGCGCGATTGCGTGACCAACGGCGTGCGCGACGAAATGGAGTCTTCGCGAGACCGGTCAAGGGGCAAGCTGGACTGGAAGGTTCAGATTCTGGGAAGCCGGCCAGGGGGAGAACTGGTTGCGGACTCCGCGTTGCTGGCTGCGCTCCGTTCCGCAGATGAATTTGTAGGCAATCAATCGCGAATGGAGCGGTCTTCAACAGACGCCAATGTTCCGCTGTCGGTCGGGATCGAAGCAATTTCCATTGGTGCGGGCGGCAACGGCGGAGGGGCTCATTCCTTGCAGGAATGGTATGAACCCGCCGGCAGGGAAATCGGCTTACAGCGGGCGCTGCTGACGCTCATCGGCGTCGCCGGTTTGCGACAGGAGAAAACGCCGTGAAGCCATGCCGCTGGCGATGGGCTTTTTCGATTCGCTTGGCTGTTGGCACGGCATTGATTTTCAGTACTTCAGCTAACGCTCAGCAGAACAACCCCCCTCTTCCGTCCCACACCGTTTTCTATGTGCATGGCCGGATTTATACCAACGATCCTGCTCATCCGTGGGCCGCGGCCATGTCGGTGCGCGACGGGAAAATCGCGTGCATCGGCTCAATTGCGCACGTGATGCTCGATTGCGGCGGGGGCATAGAGGGCGCTGAAACCGTGCAGTTGAAAGAAGCCTTCGTCATGCCGGGCTTCAACGATGCCCACGTGCATTTGGGAGGCGCTGGCGCGGACATGCTAAGCATTCGACTGAATGGCGCGCCAACCATCGAAGACCTTCAGAAACGCGTGGCCGGTGCGGTGGCCGAGCGCCAGGAGGGCCAGTGGATTGTCGGCAGCGGCTGGGATCACACGCTTTGGTCCGACCGAAAATTTCCCAACCGGCAGCAACTCGATGCCGTTTCACCGAGCAATCCAGTTTTGCTGACCCATATCTCCGGACACGTGGCGGTTGCCAATTCACTGGCGCTGAAGCTGGCGGGCATTGACAAGAGTACGGCGAACCCGCCCGGTGGAGTCATCGAACGGGATGGCAATGGAGATGCGACCGGCATGCTCGAAGAAGGTTCGGCCATGGCTTTGGTCGAAATGAAAATTCCCGAGGTGGCCGGGGATCAGCGACGTCGCGGAATTGAGATGGTCCTGACCGATTTGGCGAAAAATGGCGTCACCTCCGTGCAAGACAATTCGGAGTGGGAAGACTTCTTGGTTTATCAGGAGTTGAAACAGGAAGGGAAGCTGACCGTTCGTATTACGGAATGGCTCCCGTTTGCCACCGACCTGGATCAGCTTCAGAATTTGCGCAGTGAAGGCGGCGTTTCCGATCCATGGCTGAAAACCGGAGCGCTGAAGATGGTGACCGATGGGGCGCTGGGTTCGCGCACAGCGGCGATGCTTGCGCCGTACTCCGACGACGGGTCAACCAGCGGTCTGATGACGATCGAGCCGGAAAAACTACGGGCCATGGCGATCGAACGGGATCGCGCCGGGTTTCAACTGGCGTTCCATGCCATTGGCGATAAGGCCAATCGGGTGGCCCTCGACGTGTTCGAAGCGGTGGTCAAAGCGAATGGGCCGCGCGACCGCCGCGATCGCGTCGAACACGCGCAGGTCGTCGCGCCGGACGATTTCGCCCGCTTTGGCCAATTGCATGTGATTGCATCAATGCAGCCGTCCCACCAGACGACCGATATGCGCTGGGCTGAACAGCGCATCGGTCCGGAGCGAATCAAAGGGGCATACTCCTGGGCCACCCTGCAGAAGAGCGGGGCGCGCCTAGCATTTGGCACCGACTACGACGTCGAGCCGATCAGTCCGTTCCGCGGACTTTACGCGTGCGTGACGCGCGAGCTGCCGGATGGTGGACCGCGACTCGGCTGGGAGGCGCAGGAGAAGATTTCCCTTGGCGATTGTATCCGTGCCTATACGACAGGCTCCGCTTACGCTCAGTTTGAGGAAGGACGGAAGGGCGAGCTGAAAGCTGGCGAGTATGCCGACTTCCTCATTCTCTCGAATGACCTGACCAAAATCCCCGCTTCGCATTACACCAAGACAAGACTCCTGCGAACCGTAGTTGGCGGGAGAACAGTCTATACCGCCCCGTAAGTCACCAGGACACAAGAGAATAGGCCGTTCCCGCGGATAGGGAGCGGGCGGCAGAAGGTCCTCCCGCCGGGCGAAGGCCGGCCTATCCACTCCGAATTCGTCAATTTACCTAGAGTTGATAAACAAGCTATCTAACCGTTAACGAAAGGTTTAGCACCCCGCAAACTCCAAATGTAACAAATTTGTTAATTAGGGGTTGCTTTTATCTAACCTGCTGATAGATTACCGCCATATTGGCTGGTAGTTTAACGGGGCTTGTGTTCAGGGAAAAGTTCTACATTCAGGCTTGCCGCGCGACTGAGCGGGTAGGGATGTGCGTTAGCACATTCTCTGGTTGCTGATTTTGCGCGTTTCCGCTGTCCCGCTTTTACTGCCGCCAAAGGGGTGAACTTAAGGTGACGCCAGATTTTTGGGCGTCCGGAGGGTGTGTACGGAGATGAGAAAAGTAGCAGCGATTATTCTAGCAGTGCTGGTAGCGGTGATTCTGACAAGTCCTGCGGCGTCAGCGCAGGCGACGGCTAGCGGCACCATTCAGGGAACAGTAACCGACGCCTCTGGAGCCGCCATCGCTGAGGCGCAAGTGACTCTACGGAATAGAGGGACGGGGGCCACGAAAACGGCTACGACCAACGATACCGGGTACTACCGCTTCGAGCTGTTGCCGGTAGGCAGCTATGTGGTTCGCGTGGTGAAAGAAGGATTTACGGCTTTTGAAATCACCGGCGATGTCGCCGTGGGACAAACTTCTACATTCAACGCGGATCTGAAAGTAGGCTCCGCTTCGCAGACGGTCGAAGTCAGCGGGACAATTCCCGTGGCTGACGTTACGAAAACGGATGTCAGCGTGAACATTGCGCCAGCGGAAGTTGAACAGTTGCCCCTGTTGGGTCGCGACGTCGCTTCCCTGGCTATGCTGGCTCCCGGTGTGCGTGCTGCCGATTCCTACGATCCGACGAAAAATCGCTATGCCGTGATTTCGGTAAACGGACAAGGCGGTCGCAACATTAACGTGACCGTGAACGGCGTCGATAACAAAGACAACACTGTCGGCGGAACCGTCATGCAGTTGCCGCTCGAAGCGGTTGAAGAATTCAAGATCAGCACGCAGCGCTTCTCGGCAGCCAATGGCCGGTCGGAAGGCGCCGCGATCAATATGATCACCAAGTCTGGAACCAACTCTCCGCACGGATCCTTCTTTGGTTTTTTCCGTGAGAAACAATTCAACGCGGCGGACGAACTTTCAGGCACCAGCGCAGACTACACTCGTCAGTTTTTCGGCGGTTCTATCGGTGCGCCCATAAAGAAGGATAAGCTCTTCGGATTCTTCGCGATCGAGCGCCAGCGCGAAGATACGCAGCAGCCGGAATCGCCCGATGCTTTTGCGCAATTGCAACTGGTCACAGACCTGGGAGCCGAGCCTTCAGCGTTCATTCCGCGTCCCTTTCATGAATGGCGCTACAACGGTCGGTTGGATTACAACATCAACGACCATAACCACGCGTACTTGAGCTACACTTCGCAGTCGAACGACAGCACCAACGATCAATCGGACGGCCTTGGTGATTTGACGGGCGGCAACTTCACGAAGAATCACCTTCAGATTGCCAATTTCACAGTCGATTCCTCCATTTCGCCGACGCTGACGAACAGCTTCACCGCCGGCTACCAGTTCTGGAACAACATCATCGACAGCAGCATAGTGGCGCCGTACATCACCTTCGCGAGCGTCAGTGAATGGTTTGGCACCAACACCAACGTTCCTCAGGAATCATTCCAGCGCAAATGGCAATTCAAAGACGACGTCGTTAAGCGCATTGGAAATCACAGCCTGCAGTTCGGCGTTGACTTCATCAACACGCCTGTGTTCGGTGGATTCTTCAAATCCAACTCGACATTGGAAATCGATTTCCAGCTCGACCCAGAAGACATTCTGAGCACCTATGCAGATGGTTTCGCACATCCGGGAGCGGTAACCGGCATGTCTCTCAGCGCCGGCGACCCGTACTTCCTGATTTCCGGAAAACAGCTTGGCATTTACGGCCAGGACGATTGGAAAATCTCCAACCGGCTGACACTGAACCTCGGATTGCGTTGGGATCGCGACTACAACTTCAATGGCGCCAGCGCAATTCCTGACAGCCGCACATTCCAATACCTGCAGGCGATTAACAGCCCGCTCGCTTCGGGGATTCCCCACGACGACACAAAAGACTTCAGTCCGCGCGTCGGATTTGCCTATGACCTGACAGGGCAAGGGAAACATGTGCTTCGTGGCGGTTTCGGCCTGTACTACGGCAACACGTATGAAAACATCCCGCTCTTCATGATCCAACAAGCCAATGCGACCGTTTATCAGGGTGTTTTCTCCATTTCCTCACCGGGTGAAGAAGTCCCGGGAACGGGAATCGCTTTGGGCAATTGGCGCTACGGGATTGATCCATTTCCCGTCGCCCCTGCTCCCAGCGGCGCCCTCGCCAACGGTGCTACAGGACGTTTGATGGATCCAAAGTATCGCAACCCTGTTTCTGAGGAATTTAACTTTGGTTACCAGTGGGCGTTGGACAGCAGTTCGGTTATCGAAGCCGAGTATGTACACGTGCTTGGTCTCCACATGAACCGTACCATTTCTTCCAATCTGGTTGTTCCCGGCGTCCCCGGCCGACCGCTTGACGCTGATTTTGACGCAGCGGGCGTTCCTCGTTTGGGAAGCATCCGCGAAGAAGAATCGATTGGCCGAATGCGCTATGACGGGTTGAACCTTAGTTATCGTCGACGCCTGTCAAAGCGCTTCAGCCTCAATGCGAACTACACGTTGTCGCGTTCCGTTGGATGGGCGATTGACCAGGGCGGTTTCCGCAACTATCCGCACGATGCCCGCGATCCTTGGAACAAACTGGATTTCGGAAATACCCCGAATGACGAACGTCACCACATCTCGCTCAGCAGCATCGTTCAGCTGCCGTGGGGCATTCAGGTTGCGCCAATTCTCCAGTTCGGTACCGCGCGCCCGTATGATCTGACGTCCAGCTTTGATCCCTTGGGCATTGGTTCCGGCTATCTTCGGCCGGCCATTGTTCCAGTAGACAACCCAAAGGACTATCTGACCTACGGCGTCGGCACTTTGGCGACTTCCGATGCAACGGAAGCTTGCCTTGCTGCTGGAACTTGCCGTCAAGCTGGGTATGACACAGTGCGAGGGAATTACTTCTTCCAGGTGGACGCCCGCGTCAGCAAATACATCAAACTTGGTGAACACGCCAAGGTTGAGCTGATGTTCCAGGCATTTGATCTGACTAATCATGCCAACTATGGCGCCAACTTCGGTAATAGCGCCAGTTCTGGCACATTCCTTGCGCCGCAAGGCTACATCAACCCAAGTCTGAGCCCTGGTGTGCAGGCCCGTGCGTTCGTCGGAGAGTTCGGCGCACGTTTCGTGTTCTAGACGCGAAAATAAATAACAACTTCCCGGGCCGATTCTTTTTGAATCGGCCCGGTTTTTATTTGACGACAAATATTTTCTTTGTGGGCGTTGCCCTGTGGTCACAAACTCTCTACACTGGCGCTGGTTTCGCCGCAGAGACCGACAACGCATGACCCAACGAACTCGCGCGGACCTGGCGCTCGCCTTTTGCACGCTCCTTTGGGGCGCGACGTTCGTGGTTGTCAAGAATGCTTTAGATCACTCGTCGGTATTCGTTTTCCTGGCGGTCCGCTTCACGGTGGCCGGAATTTTGATGATTGCTTTCCGTCCATTCGTTCTGCTGCGGATGGATCGCGAAGAATTGTTTGCCGGAATGCGCCTGGGATTTTTCATGTTCGCCGGCTACGCGTTCCAGACCGCCGGCTTGCAGTACACCACGGCAGCCAATTCCGGTTTCGTCACCGGTTCGAGCGTTGTGCTGGTTCCTGTCTTGCTTGGACTTTTCTGGGGGAAGACGCTTACGCGCTGGGTGTACGCCGGGTCGTTTGCCGCGGTAGCCGGTTTGTATTTTCTAACCGTCCCGGTTGAAGGAGTAGCGCATTTGAATCGCGGCGACGTGTTGACCTTTGTTGCCGCAGGGTTGTACGCCGTACATATAATCCTCGTCGGCGAATATACCAAACAGCATTCGGTTTCTGCGCTGAGCGTGATTCAAGTGCTGGCCTGCGCTTTCATGGCCTGGGTCATGGCGGGGTCGGCGGCCGCTATTCGCTGGCAACCCGCGCGCTTTGAATGGCGCTGGCAATTGCTTGTGGGCATCCTCGTCTGCGCGGTATTGGCAACGGCCGTGGCCTTTACCCTGCAGATGTGGGCCCAGCAATATACTTCGCCGAGCCACGCGGCGATTCTGTTTACCTTGGAGCCGGTTATAGCCGTCCTAACGTCCTACCTCCTGATCAGGGAGCGGCTGAGCGCACGCGGCATCTTTGGCGCCGTACTGATATTCGCGGGGATTTTGATCGCTGAACTGCTGGGTCCACCGGCCACGCCCGAATCGCCCGAGCCTGTTTTTATGGGCCGCCTGTATTTCAAACCCTGGTGGAAATAATCGGAGCGCCGGCCGCGATAGCCAGACTAGGTGGCGCCGGAATAGTTCTTTATGTCGACGGCTTCGTACATGGTTGCGGTGGTGGCGTGGGTTTTTTCATAGGCGTCGATTTCCGGCGCATGTTGGAGCGTGGAAGCGATGTCGTCGAGGCCTTTGAGCAGAATTTCTTTTCGTGACGGATCGATTTCAAATTTGTAGACCAGGCCGTGATTGTCACTGACTGTTTGCTTTGGTAAATCGACCGCCAAGCAATAGCCTTCCTCTTTTTGCGTCCGCTGAAACAATTCTTCGACTTGCTCTTCGGACAGCTGCACCGGAAGAATTCCGTTTTTGAAACAATTGTTGTAGAAAATATCGGCGTAGCTGGGAGCGATGATCGCGCGAAAGCCGTAATCTCTCACTCCCCAGGGGGCATGTTCGCGGCTGGAGCCGCAGCCGAAGTTGGCGCGGGCCAGCAGCACGGATGCGCCCAGGTAGCGCGGGAAATTCAAAACAAATTCAGGGTTGGGAACTTCGCCGGGCAGGTAGCGCCAGTCGTAGAACAGCACCCGGCCAAATCCTTCGCGCGTGAGCCATTTGATGAATTGCTTGGGGATCATCTGGTCGGTGTCGACGTTGACGCGGTCGACGGGAGCTACGATTCCGCTGTGGGTGGTAAACGGTTGCATATTCTTCTCTCGTAAAAAGACTATTCCATCGTGGCGACGGCATCGCAATCGCGGACGTCGACGAAGTGCCCGGCGATGGCGGCAGCTGCGGCCATTACCGGGCTGACCAGGTGCGTGCGGCTGTCTTTGCCCTGGCGGCCTTCGAAATTGCGATTGCTGGTGCTGGCGCTGCGTTCGTGCGGGGGCAGCACGTCGGGATTCATGGCCAGGCACATGCTGCAGCCGGCGTCGCGCCACTCGAAGCCGGCGTCGGTGAAAATCTTGTCGAGTCCTTCTTTTTCGGCCTGGACTTTGACCACCCGAGAGCCGGGAACAATCAGGGCCAACTTGATATTTTTCGCGATGTGCTTTCCGGCGACAAACTGCGCGGCGGCGCGCAGGTCTTCAAGCCGTGAATTCGTGCAGGAACCGATAAAGATGTTGTCGACAGGAATATCCACAATGCGGGTTCCGGCCGTCAGGCCCATGTACCGGAGGGCCAGTTCCGTGGCTTTTTGATCGTTCAAATCCTTGAAATCATGCGGATCAGGAACGCGGGCGGTAACCCCACTCACCATTCCTGGATTGGTGCCCCAGGTAACTTGCGGCGCGATATCTTCGGCGCAGAGCTCAACGGTCTTGTCGAATTTCGCGCCGGCATCGGAGGTGAGCTGCTTCCAGTTCTCGACGGCCTGCTGAAATGCGCGCGCGCGGGGAACAAAAGGACGTCCTTCCAGATAGGCGAACGTGGTTTCATCCGGCGCAATCATTCCAGCGCGGGCGCCGCCTTCGATGCTCATGTTGCAGACGGTCATGCGGCCCTCCATCGAGAGGGAACGAATCGCGTCTCCGGCGAATTCAATAACGTGGCCCGTGCCGCCGCCAATTCCGATTTTGCCGATGATCGCGAGAATGATGTCCTTGGCTGTGACCCCTTTGGGGCGCTTGCCGTCGACGACGATATGCAGCGTTTTGGACCGTGACTGCACCAGGCACTGCGTAGCCATGACGTGCTCAACTTCGCTGGTGCCAATGCCGAAGGCCAGCGTTCCGAACGCGCCGTGCGTGGAGGTATGGCTGTCGCCGCAGACGATGGTTTGTCCCGGTTGCGTGAGGCCGAGTTCCGGGCCGATGACATGCACGATGCCCTGATTCTTGCTGTTCATGTCAAACAAGCGCACGCCGGTTTCCCGGCAATTTCGTTCGAGCGCTTCAAATTGCAGCCGCGCGTTGGTATCCAGCACCGGCAGAGAACGATCGGTCGTAAGCACGGAATGGTCCATAACCGCAAAGGTGAGATCCGGGCGGCGCAGTTTACGGCCTTCGGTCTTGAGTCCAGCGAATCCCTGGGGGGAAGTCGCTTCGTGAACCAGGTGGCGGTCAATATAGATGATAGACGGCTTGCCGGTTTCTTCGTGGACGAGGTGGGCGTCCCAGACTTTTTGGTACAGAGTTTTAGCGCTCATGAGTTATCTCAGTTCCACTCAATTTTAGCACCCGCGAGGTATATGTCCAATGAGATGAAATCGCGGGGAACGATAAGCTCGGTAAATACTTGGCAGTGCCGGCGGTGGACGATTTTCTGAATGAGGGCAGGAAGTTGGGAAGTAAATGGCTCAGGAAAGGAGACCAAACCTTGTCCACCACCGGGCGGCAGCCGCGGTGTGCCGGCGGCGGAGAAATGGCGTAAGATTTAAGCTCCTAAGCCGCAGACGAGTTGGCGAGAGGCCGCAATGGGGATTCGAACGGTGTTGCAGTTGGGCGATCCGGGACTGCGGACGGTGGCGGCACCGGTGGAGGTTGCCACAGCGCCGGGGATTCGCGCGCTGGTCGAGGATCTCGCGGATACCTTGGCGTATTGGAGAAATACGACCGGGTATGGGCGCGCCATCGCCGCCCCTCAGATTGGTGAACTGGTTCGTGTCATTTTTTTGCAATTGCCGGGAGCGGCTCCGTGGCCGCTCGTGAATCCGGAAATTATCTGGAAAAGTGAAGAGAAAATTGTGGTCTGGGACGCCTGCCTGAGTTTTCTCTCGATTTTCATGCAGGTGCAGCGGCATCGCGAAATCAAAGTGCGATATCAGGACTTGCGCGGGGAATGGCAGGAAGTCGCCGCCGGCGCGGATCGCGATCTGTCCGAGTTGCTGCAGCACGAGATTGATCACCTGGACGGAATTTTGTCCGTGGATCGAATCACCGATATCCGGACGATGTGCACGCGCGAAGAATTTGAGAAGCGATACAAGACGGCGAGCCCTTACGCCGAAGAACTGCGTCGATAACGCCGTCGAGGAATGAACCCGGATGAACAAGATTTTCTACACCAAGATGGAAAGCCCGGTTGGGCGTTTGCTGCTGGCTGGCAATCCGGATGGTTTGCGTTCGGTGAGCTTTGAACTCAGCCGGCGGGCGGATGCGCCGCAGGAGAGCTGGACCGAAGACAAGGCGGCGTTTCCGGAAGTGATTCGGCAACTGCGGGCTTATTTTGCCGCGGAATTGAAGGAATTTGATCTGCCTTTGGCCATGGACGGCACCGAGTTCCAGTTGCGTGTGTGGCGGGCCCTGCAAGAAATTCCTTACGGCCAGACAACGTCGTATGGTCGGCTGGCTGCGAAGATCGGGAATCCCAAAGCCATGCGTGCTGTTGGTTTGGCAAATGGTTGCAATCCTATTCCAATTATTGTGCCGTGCCACCGGGTGATAGGGAGCGATGGGAGTTTGACGGGTTTCGGCGGCGGATTGCAAAACAAACAAAAGCTCTTGGCGCTCGAGAAAGGGCAGTTGCGGTTGTTGTAGTTCAGATCCAGAAAAAAGGCCCTCGAACGGCTGTTTTGCGCGGGCCCAGTTCCTTGTGTTCTCGGGGGAAAGTCAAAACGGAGGCGCGCCGAGCGCCACTGACCGAGCTGATCCTAGGCGGAAAGTTTTGCGGCCAGGACGTCGATTTT